>Ga0172375_10003984_pt1 | contig 22145 bp, 29 predicted proteins | sample LakKiv1m_FD_114537 | JGI IMG/M metagenome (GOLD analysis project Ga0172375, IMG submission 114537) | Freshwater microbial communities from Kabuno Bay, South-Kivu, Congo - kab_092012_11.1m | ecosystem: Environmental > Aquatic > Freshwater > Lake | place: Democratic Republic of the Congo... | reverse complement strand
TACAGGCTAAAATAATATTCTACTATGGAAACTCTGGAGGGGACGGGGCTTCTTATTTTCTTGAGGGGATTTGCAACCCGAGTGAATGAAATGAACGAGGGCAAAGCAGAAGTTTGGTTAATCATACTTAAGCGAAGCTTTGCGAGTTTTAAGTATGATTAGGGAGAGGATAACTGACAAAAGGGCGAGAAATATAGATAATAAAGGCATTGAGAGTTTTTATTTTTATTGGTTTAGGAAATATGCTTTCTGATTTGTTATGTGCTTAAATAGCTGAACTGGCTTATAGTATTTTGATGGAAGAAACATCAAAACGGCGGGAAATTCTGCATCGTTCTTTAGTCGAATGTGTTCAAGGTTATGTTGATTGTCTTGCTGGCACAATGCGATTACCAGTTATTTTAGTGGGGCGCAAGCATGCAGATTTAATGGAAAGAGCTTTTAGGGAAAGAGGAATTTGTGTTCAGAGGGCTGCGGAAATGAGTCAGGAAGAACAAAAAGGAAAATATGTTATTGAACTAGAAAATTATTTTAGTTCTTGTTGATTATCTTAATTAATTAGTCTCAAGAAATCTTGGGTTTTTGATTTTAAAATTGGTTTTAATTGGTCTTCTGTTGCGTTCATGATTGATTTTAGGGAGCTGAATTGTTTAATTAATAGTTTAGCTGTTACAGGACCGATTCCTGGAAAGCCTTCTAAGATGTATTGAAGTTGTTCTTGCTTTGATTTGAAGGAAATTGAAGGTCTTAGAGAAATTTCTTTATTGGGATTTCTTTTTGCGAGGGTTATTAGATATGAAGCAGTGTCTGATTCGTCTTTTGTGAAGATAAGCGGGGTTTCATAATCTAAGGAGCAGGAAAGAATAAAACCCCTTATGGCATTTTCATGGATAAAAAGGTCTGACTCTCCTTCTAGGATTAAAAAGCGTTTTTTGTATTGCTTTAAGTTGTTTAATTGGTCAAAAATTCTTTTGTTTATTATTGATGATTGAAGGTCGGAAAATGTTTTTCTTTCTATTGCTATGTCATTCACTATGTAGTCTGCCACTTCTAATTGTTTTTGTTCTATACTAATGTTGCTTTTGATTAGTTCGCTTATTACAAGAGAGTTTTTCTCTCTGTTGTCTGCTATTATTTTTAGATTTTGGTTTTTATTGTTTGTTTTTTCTTTTTTGTTTGAGAAAATATCGAAGAATGTCATGTTAATCCGGGTATATCTTTAATTGTATCTGAGCCGGCTTGGGGGATGCTCGGCTCTAAAGACCTTTCTTGTCCCCCAGGTACTAATTCAAAGAACTTTCTCGATCGGGTCAAGATACAATGTAATAACAATAATAAACTATAATAATTTTTGCTTTTTCGCTTTTTGTTGGTATCTAAACATAGCAAGGTTTATATAGTTGGTAAGAATAGTCTTACCATGTCAAGAATGACTACATTCTTGAGCATACTAAAATTCGGAGAATTTTATCATGAGCCAAATAGACATAACAAAGATGAGTTCTAAGGGGCAGATAGTAATACCTTTGGAACTTAGGAAAGACTTTGCCGAGGGCGATAAGATAGTGGTAATAAGAAACGAGGACAGAATTATTTTGAAGAAAGCGGATAAGTTTGATGAAAACTTGGAGGAAGATTTGGAATTTGCTAGGAGAACAGAAGAGGCTTGGAAGGAGATAAAGGAAGGGAAGTGCAAGAGGATGTCTCCTGAAGATTTTCTTAAGGAAATTAGAAGCCTTAAGTGAATAATGGTAAAAGAGGTTATAAGAAGCGAGAATTTTCTTAGGCAACTAAAAAAGATAGATAAATCCTTGCTTGGCAGGGTTGAAAAGTTAATTGTTAAGATATATTATGATCCTGAAGTTGGTAAGCCGATGAGATTCGATAGGAAAGGCACTCGAGAATTATATGCTAAACCATTCAGATTATCTTATATTTATGATAAGGGAAGAGATACTCTTATTTTTTTAGAAATTTATCATAAAGATGAGCAATAGTCTTTAGAACTTATCCAAAGTGGGGCGGGATTTATTGAGCTTTAAATCCTGCTTGATGGTTTCTATGGTTTTGTGCATCTTTTTTTCTCTTGCTGTAGAAGCGTAATGATGAATTTCATCTCGCGTGTCTTTTGTTACTAAAATGATTAATTTTCCTTTGCTTAGCCTTGCTGTTCTACCTGCTCTTTGGATTTTCCTGATTGCGCTTGGAATTGGCTCATAGAAAATGACAGCAGAAACCTCAGGGATATCAAGTCCTTCTTCTCCTATTGAAGTAGCAACAAGGATGTTTAATTCTCCGCTTTTGAATTTTTCAATAATTGCCTTTTGTTCTTTTTGTGAAAAGCCAAGGGTTCCTTCTTTTGTTGTTTTTTTTGCCTGTCCGATGAATATAGAGGATTTGATTTTTGGGTTTTGATTTAGCATTTTTGTTATTGAGTAAGCTGTTTCTCTGAAGTTTGCAAAAATAATTATTTTTGCTTTATCGCTGTTGCTAATTTCCTGTTCTGCAATTTGTTTTATTTTGCTTAATTTTGGGTGCTCGATATTGTTTTTTAGGAGGTTATTTAGTGATAAGATGGCTGCCTGAAATTCAGGCATTGCAACAAGAGTCTGAACGGCTCTTGTTATTTTATTTTTTGCCTGTTCTTGGAGGTTGTTTAAGTAATTGTTTAATCCTGAGAGGGTTTGAGTTTCTAAAAGTTCCTGGGCGTGAGAAATTTTTATTGCCTGTGCGCAAAGAGATAATCCGTGCATTGCCTGCCAATTTTTATTTGAAACTTGCTGTCCTAATCTTGCTTGCAGCTGAAGGAGAGTTATTTTGTTTGCGGGGCTGAAGATAAATCCTTTTTCTCTTAAAATGTTCACTCTTGAATCAAAGATTCTTTTTAAAAGAACCCTGATTTCATGAAATTCTTTTGGGAATTCAATTTCTATCTTTTCAAACTCTCTTTCTTTTAGGTAGGGTTTAACATCTAAAGAATCCCGTGTCCTGATTTCTATTTCTCTTATGTCGAGGTGCTTGCAAATTTCTTTTACTTTTTCAGGATCGTGCCCTGGAGAGGCGGTTAAACCAAGAATCAGGGGATGATGCGACTGCTGTCTGTATAAATTGACTACTTTTGTATAATCATAATTTTTTAAACAGCGATGGCATTCGTCTATAATTAGGAGAGAGACTTCTTTTGTGTCATAGAGATAGTTTTCCAAATCATTAGCGATACATTGGGGGGTTGAGAAAATAATTTCTGCTGTCTGGAATATTTTCTTTCTTTTTTCAGCTGAGACAGAGCCAGTGAATAACTGTAAATCTGCAAAGAGTTCTGGAAGCTGAGATTTGAATGTTTCAAAATGCTGTTCTGCCAATGGCCTTGTTGGGGCAAGAAAGAGGATTTTTGAAAGGGGAAATTTCTGTTTTCTTTCGATTGAGAGCATTAACGCTATGAGAGTTTTTCCTAAACCTGTGGGAAGAACAACAAGAGTGTTATTATGCTTTGCTGTTTCAAATATTGCTGTTTGATATGCTCTTGGATTTAAATTTATAAGTGTCATGGGTAATAGATTAATAAAATTACATTATAAATATTAATATGCTGCCTAATAAGGGGTGATTATTTATTGCTATATTGATTAATGATGATTAGATATAGTGTTTATGATTAAGGCAAAAGAAGGGCAAAACCTGCAAAAATAAGAGTAATTATTGCCAGTGCTGAATAAAGTATTTTTGAGCCGAAAAATATTTGCGTGCCGTCGAGTTTGCTGATTGGGAGCATATTCCAGAACGCATAATATGCCGCAAATCTCCAGAGATAGTCATTGGTTCCTCCAGCAAAATATAGAATTAGTGATAAGATAAGGACTGCTCCGATTCCTGCTGCGCCTATCAGTCCATTGTGCCAGTCAGTCATTTCAGTGAATGAGTAGAATCCAAATCTTTTTGAAGCTCTTGTTTTTAGGGCACGAGTTTCGTACGTAAGAAAAGACATGAATTTTATGAATCCCATTGAAAATATGCTGAGAATTACCGAAAGAATTATTCCTGCAGGAACCTCTGCATTTAAATGCTGATGGGGCTTGAGTCCGTAGCGGGAAAATTTCCAAGTTTCATGCTCGACATCGGCATCCAGGGAATAGGCAATTAGTTTTTTCGCAGTTATATTTACAATTATAATCAATGCTGCAAGAATAAAATATTTTGGAATGTTTGCTGCATTTATGTCAAATTTGTAGCCAATAGATATTATGGCAGCCAGGACAATTATTGCAATGATTATATCTCTCATTTCCCGCGTGTTCATAATTTTTTATGGAAATGTGTTTATATAAACATTATTCTTTTGGATTTTCTGCTGTTTTTCCTCAATTTTAGTGGCAGAATAATGCAAAAAATAATATATGTTGGAAAAACATAAAGTATAAAAAGGGGTTTTTGTAGGATTAAATATGTTAAAAATAAAAAAGGTAAGCGAGGTAATTGGAAAGCAGGTTTATACGAGCGAGGGCGATTTTCTTGGAGTGATAGAGGAAGTTACATTGGTTGATAATAAGATAGAGGGATGGAGAATAAGAGTGGGCAGCGGGTTTATGGGTTCGTTGGGCGGGGCAAGAGGAGTGATTGTGCCTCACCAGTTTGTGAAATCAATAGGGGATGTTTTTGTTGTGAATGCATCTGCTTTCAAGGCTGCCGGAAATATGGGGGTGGAAGAGCCTTCCGGAGCGGTGGATCTTTCGGGAAGCTCGGACACAGAGAGCTTGTTGTAGTTGGGAATTGATGTTTGTTATTGCGAGTTATGGGCAAATATTATGTTTTATTGTATTTATAGCTGATAGATTACAATGGATAGGTTATAATTTCCTGCTTTAGCAATCTAAAAGTTTAAATATTAAGAATAATAGGGATAAAGATGGCGGGGCCAACAATATTGCAGAGTGATTTTTTTATGTATATGGTGTTGCCTTTTTTACTTGTATTTGCGGTTGTATTTGCGGTGTTGCAGAAAACGGAAATTTTTGGAAAAGGAAAGAAACAGGTTGATGCGCTCATATCTTTGGCTGTCGCTCTGATTGTTGTGGCATTTGGGAATTATGTTGAGATAATTAATGGCATGGTTGCTTTTCTTGGAGTTGCTATCGTCGTGATACTGGTGTTTTTAATTTTAACTGGCGCATTCTGGAAAGCGGGAGAGTTTAATATTGGAGATAAGACGCGAACATGGGGGATGATTGCTGTAATAATTGCAGTTGTTATCGCGCTGCTTGTTTATACTGGCGGATGGGCTTATTTAAGAAATGTTTTTAGCGGGGGGAGCAACACTCTCGTCACAAGCATCATATTTATTATTGTTATTGGGGCAGCTGTTGCTGCTTTGGCTTTTAGCGGCGGGGATAAACCAAGCGGGGAAAAGAAATAGTTATAATATTTGGCAAGAACAAGGTTATTAATAATTGATAAAATTGCTGGAATAAGGTTAGTAAGATTAATAAGATTAGTAAATTTGATAGAGGATATTTATAAATATGTTTCGTAGAAACATATTTAAATACAAATTTAATAAATAGAATATGGTAGTTGCGACAGTAATGGATTTATTGAATTCATGGAATGTGATAGGAATAGATTATGTGCTGACTTTCCTGCTTGTGTTTGCTTTTGTCTTTGGAATACTTTCGGGGACAAAAATCATAGGAGATAAAAAGCCGGTGCATATTATTATTGCTCTTGTTATTGGATTGATGTCTTTGAAGTGGGGGATGGCAGTTGATTTCTTTACAGGAATATTTCCGAGGGCTGCTATTGCTATCGCAGTAATAATTGTTTTGGTTATTTTGACTACTGTTTTTGTTCCGGATGCACATAGAATAGGGTGGTCTATAGGGCTTTATTCTGTCGGAGGAATTGCGTTTCTCTTTGTATTGTTTAATACGTTTTCTGAGAGAGGATGGTATTCTTCGTTGTGGTGGGATCAGTGGGGGGGGTTGTTGATTGGGGCTTTGCTGATAATCGGAGTTATAATTGCAGTTTCTGTTGCTGGAAGTGATAAGCCGAGAGAAACAAGAACTCCTCAGGAATACAAGAGAAATCTTGAATGGAAGTGAAATGAAATGGTGCAAATGGACATTTCTGCCTTTGAATATTTTTTGCCTATATTGAGTTTTCTTGTTGTGTTTTTTGTCTGTTTTTTTGCTTTAGTCAAGTCAAAATTAATTGAGAATAAATTCGCAGAGAGTTTGCTGTCTTTTGCGATAGCAATAATATTTGTTTCAGCTACCCCATTGAGAGAATTTGTTCTTGCAATAATTCCATGGTTTGCTGTTGTTCTTATAGGGCTTTTTTTGGTTATGGCTCTCGGGGGATTTTTGGGAAAAGATGCAATGCCCAAGGGGATAGGAAAATTGTTTCTGTGGATACTTGGAATTGTTTTCATTGTTACAGCATTTTTTGTATTTTATAATTATTTGATGCCTTATATGCCTGGATTTAGCAATCTTTATGGTAATCCTGGAAATCCTACATTGCTGAAATTTTTCAGCTGGCTGTATAGTCCAAGAATTGCGGGCGCGCTGCTTGTGCTGGGAATCGGAGCATTAGTCAGCTGGATTGTTATGAAGGCAAAATAAGGATTTGCTTTTTAGGAAAATGAGAATTAAAAAAAAGAATAAAGCACGGTTTTTATTAAAAATAATTTTTTGGATTTTGTCTTTATTATTTTTTTTTATACTAAGTGTATTTTTAATCAGGGCTTTTTCAGAGAGGCAGATAGATGATGTCAGTCCTCTATTTAACTGCAACGACGGATTATTAAGAAAAAGCGATGTGTTTGCTGTTGTACCCCTGTATCAAAATGTTTCAATTGCAGGCAATAAAACATGGTGTAATTATATTTTATCTTTAAATAAAACATTGATAATGCATGGAGTTTATCATAGCTACAGGGAATTTAAAGGCAATGCCAGCAGAGAAGAAGTTGTTTTGGGAATGGAAACATTCAAAGAGTGCTTTGGATTTTATCCTAAAATATTTGAAGCGCCGCAGCTTGCGATTTCATGGCAGAATAAGGCAATGATTAAAAGTTTTGGGATGAAATTAAGAGGGTATCCTTATAATTACTTTCATAAAGTTTATCACTGCAATGACGGCGGGAAATATTCAAATGATTTTATTGATAGATTTTGAATATATTCGATAACAAAATGTATTATCTGATGTACGAATGGGTATAGTCTATAGCTTAGATTTAAGATTATAATGGGATAATTATTGTGGGTGATGTATGTTTATTAATCTATTATTGATGAATTTTTAACAGTTGAGATTAAGATGATTATCTGATGTATAATGGTTTAAGTGAGTAAGATAATTATTATAAGTCGTGCAAAGTTCATTATTAACTGTTTGGCATGGGTTTAGATTAATTATGGTGACGATATTGGAATATTGCTGGGCATCATCATTTATGATGGAGGGCCTTGAATGATTTCTGAGTTTCTATCATTTCATTTTTTATATCATGAACATCATTTACAAATTCTCCGACTTTTTGCAGTACGGCTGACTGGAGCTTGTCTATTGTTGCTTCTATTCTTTTTAATCTTTGATCCAAAAAGTCAAGCCTAGATTCAAAAGTTGTTTTTAATTCAAGAATTTTGTTTATTTCTGATTTCAGAGAAAACATTTTTTCAGACACTATCTGCTCGGATATTTCTGAAATTGTGTCTGAACTTGGGGCGTAATATCCCGCATCCTGCTGCGGAGCATATCCCTGGGAGTAACCAGAATAATCTTGATAGCTTTGCTGATAGTCTTGGGGGGGAGCATAATTGTCCGGTGCTGGAGCCTGCTGCTGGCTCACTATCGATTCCTGCATGCCCTCTTCAGGAGCAGTTACAGCTGACTTTATCATTTCTTCTTCCTGCGCCATTTTTGTCTTTTTTTCTCTTTTGTTTTTTAATTTATTTTTTGCTTATTTTTTTCTGAAAAGATCGAACTGCCTTTCCAGTATAGCCAATTCTTCTTTCCTTGCAATGCCTTCCATCTGCTCAGACATTTTCTGGACAAACGATTTTAGTTTTGACAGCTCTTCCTTTAAAAAGAGCAAGTCTTTTTTCATCTCCTGAACTTTTGAAAAAGTTTTGTCTTTTTCATCCACGAGAGCATTACCAATTAGTAGTATCCTGTCTTTTAATAGGTTTTGCTTTTCTTCCAGATCTCTCAGCCTTGAGCCCGAAGAATAATCCTGAAACTGCCCCTCTTCCATTTTTATAAGAGGTATAATGGGTTTTTAATCTTTGGGGATTATGATAGAAATGTATTTAATCGGGCCATTATTGTTTTGAATGGAGATAAAGAGGCGAGATGGCATTTAAAGATAATGCTCCGATTGGGGCATATGAGGTAGAGAAAAAGCAGGGAGAAGAAGTCCTGCATGTTAATTTTATGCGGGCGAGCTTTGTGCCCGATATTGCAAGCAATCCCGGAATAATGGCGCAGATTGTGGGCATGCTGGCTGATAATCCAAATGTTTCAAGGATAGTTTTTGTGCAGCAGAGAAATTACAGCTATTCAAGCGAACAGGTGCTCATGCTTGCTGAGATAGCGAGATTGTATCTGTTTTTAACTAAGCAGGAAAACATTCTTTCCCCTGAAAAATTGGGCATGTTTGGAAATTCTGCCCCGGCTTATTCTGAGTTGATGGGTTTTGTCGATTTGATAAGGCAGGATCCAGTAAGGGCGTATGTTAATTTGAAATTAAAAGTGAGAGAAAGAAGAGAGCAGTTGGAGGCAAATTCTGCCAATTCAGGGCTGGTTAATTATGCGCGATTTTTGGAAAGAGTTTTATTGTTATTGGAAGGAACAAAAATTATAAGAAATTATCTGGAGAGCGGGCTTGGATTTACAGACAGAGAGTTTTACAAGTCTGCTTTCAGGCCGGACATTCTGCCCAATTTCAGCTTTACGAGGCTAATGGCGCAATTGCCCAAGGATGCAGAGCTGATAGATGAATATATAATTGAAGATGAGTTTGAGAGAATAAGCGTGACAATTCTAAAGAGAAAGAATGAGGGAAAATATTTTTACCATATTATGCCTCCGGAATACAGCCTGAAGGATGAATTTAATCTGCTTCTTGGATTGGCGAGGAATGTTCTTATAGAGCATCAGCCAAAGGCGGAGGAATTTACAGATGTGGAAAAGACGAGAAATGTTTTTATGAATGTTTCAAAAGACTTGATTTCTGAGCTTGCAAACAGCAAGGGAATAGGGCTGAATTACAGGGAACTGAACAAGCTTGCCGAAATATTAGTAAGGCATACTCTTGGATTTGGACTGATTGAAGTTTTGTTGAAGGATAATAAATTGCAGGATATTGTACTGAATGCGCCAGTCGCGCAAAATCCTGTTTTTGTGAGGCATGAAAAATATGATGAATGCGCCACAAATATAATTCCGAGCTATGAGGATGCAGAGAGCTGGGCAGCTAAATTAAGACTGCAGTCAGGGAGGCCGTTGGATGAGGCAAATCCTGTTTTGGATACTGAATTGAATTTTGGGAAGATAAGGGCGAGAGTTGCGGCGATAAAAGAGCCATTATCTCCAAATGGACTTGCATATGCAATAAGAAGGCACAGGGACAATCCATGGACATTGCCGCTGTTTATTAAAAATAAAATGATAAATTCTTTTGCAGCGGGATTGCTCAGCTTTTTAATTGACGGTTCGAGAACGCTTCTTGTTGCCGGGACAAGAAGCAGCGGAAAAACTTCTCTTCTTGGAAGTTTGCTGCTGGAGATAATGCCAAAATACAGAATTATATGTATTGAGGATACCTTGGAGTTACCTGTTGATTCTCTTAGAAAAATAAATTATGACATATTAAGAATGAAAGTCAGAAGCGCGCTGGTTGAAGGGACTGCAGAGGTTGAGGCATCGGAGGGAATAAGGACGAGTTTGAGATTGGGGGATTCTGCCTTGATTGTCGGAGAGGTGAGAAGCGAAGAGGCAAGGGCTTTGTATGAAGCAATGAGAGTCGGCGCACTTGCAAACACTGTTGCAGGAACAATACACGGAGATTCTCCTTATGGGGTGTTTGACAGAGTTGTAAATGATTTGAATGTGCCGGCGACTTCTTTTAAGGCAACAGACTTAATTATAATTGCAAATCCTGTAAAAACTCCTGATGGACTGAGCAGCAGGAGAAGAATTGTTCAAGTTACAGAGGTAAGAAAGCATTGGCAGAAAGATCCTCTGGAAGAAGCAGGATTTGTAGATTTATTGAGATATAATGTTGAGAAGGATGAATTAGAGCCGACTCCAGAGCTTATAAACGGGGATAGTGAAATAATAAAATCAATTGCGTCAAATGTAAAAGGATGGGCTGGAAACTGGGATGCTGTATACGACAATATTCTTTTAAGGGGAATGATAAAGCAGGAAATTGTTTCAATGGCTGAAAAGATGAATAAGCCGCTTTTATTGGAATCAGAGTTTAATGCCGTTTCAAATAATGCATTTCATCTGATAAGCCAGGATGTTATAAAAGAAATTGGACTGCCCTTATCGCAGGAAGTTTTTCCGAGATGGAAGAAATGGGCGCTGGAAGAGGCAAGGAATTATTAGTTTAATATACAAGCCAAGGGAAGGATTATCTGATGTATGAGGATTATGGGTGGGTGGGAGTAGGGGGCAATAGCAGGATATAGCTATAAAGAAAATTGTTATGGAATAATTACAGTTGAATGTTATTTATTAATAGTTGATTGTTTAAAACAATTATATAAACAAATTTATAAAGCTGGGAAGTGTATTTTTAAAATGAGGGTGATTATTTTGGGATACGGGGCTGTTGGTTCTGTGCTTGCGAACATGCTTATTAGAGAGAATAAAGTTGCCAAAGTTGTGTGCGGAGACATAAATTTTAAAGAGGAAAAGGGGGATGGCAAACTATTCCATAGAATAATTAATATTCTTAAAGAAAATGAACTTGTTGAATTTATTAAAAGGGAAAATCCAGATGTTGTTGTTAATACTACGCATCCGAAGTTTAATGTGCATATAATGAAGGCTTGTTTAAAGGCAAAAGTCAATTATGTAGATACCGCATCATTTTGGGATTTTGATAGCAATCCAAGGGCAAAGATACCTTATAAGATGGAGCAGATGGATTTTCATAAAGATTTTGTTAGAAATAAAATAACTGCGTTAATAGAAGCCGGCGTTGCTCCTGGACTGGATAATTTGATGGCTGCTGAATGCGCAGGCGAGTTGGACAGTGTAGATTATATTAAAATTAGAATGGTTGAGGATACTGGGAGCAACGAAATATATTTTTCATGGAATAAAGAGTGGCTTATCGACGAATTAGCATGGAAGCCAATAATTTATGAGAAGGGCAAATTTAAAATGGTTGAGTCATTTGGGGAGGAGGAAGAATATGAATTTCCAGAGCCAATTGGAATTAAGAAAACTTGTTATTTTGCGCAGGATGAGGTTGGTTCTATTCCGATTTATATAAAAACTAAAAAATTAGATGTGAAAATACACGATAACAATATAAACGTTTCTAGAATTTTGCTGGCTCTGGGCTTGCTTTCAGAAAAAGAAATATCTGTTGATGATACGAAAGTCAAGCCGATAAGTGTTTTGACTAAGCTATTGCCCGACCCTGTTCCGGGGCAGGAGAATAATTTTCCTGACGCAAGATTTGCAATGTGTGTTGAGGCGATTGGCAAATCAAAGGGGAAGAAGAAAACTGTCAAATGCTCAGTTGTGTTTCCAGCGCAGGACGAAATAGGAAAATTATGGCCAGGAGCCAATTTTATTTCATATCCTACTGCGTTGTCCGTCAAGCTTTTTGTGATGAGCATCCAGAAAATAAAAGAGAAAGGAGTATTTCCGCCTGAAAAATTAGACAAAGAAATAAGAAAAGACATATTTGCAGAATTGGAAAAGATTAAGCAGATTAAATTCAGAAAAGAAATTCTTAAGTGATTTTAATGCTGTTTAATTGGATTGTATTTTAGGTTGTCAGTCCTGAAAGGGAGATTGATGCAAGCAAAGTCAGGGCAACTATTGAGATGAAAGAGGTGATTATGTAAAGCATCATGCTCTTTACAAGGTTTTTGGATAGTTCATATTTTTCCCTTAGCAAGTCTTTTCCGGAATCTACAGTCACCAAAGCTGAAGTCAGAATAAAGACTATTTCTACGAGATATATTCCGACAGAGATTTGTATGAAATAAGGGGGAATCATTTTTTCAAGATTGAAGAAGCCGCCTATCATGCCTCCAATTCCCGTGCTCAACGCTTCTGTTCCTTCTGTTAAGTCTGAAAATGATTTGAGCTTGTCAAGTATGGACACAATCATTACAGAAAGCCCGACTATTATTCCAGAGAGAAGAGGAGCAAGAAATACCATGTTTGATTTCATATCTGAAACAACTTCTGCCAGCAAGTCCTTTAATCTCTGATTTATTTTCTGGATGTTCTTTATGTATTCTGAAATGGACATTAAACTTCTTGCGGCTATCTGCAATCCTTTTCTTGCTGATTCCAGGAGAATTCTCATTGAAGTTGCAATCAGATTAGAGGGATAATAAATTATTGCGCCTCTTTTTTGATTAAAGATTGCTTCATCAAGGGACATGCCCGCATTTTGGATATTATGATTTACCAAAGCAAAGAAGTTTGAGGTTGTTTGTCCAGTTGTTGATTCTGCCACTCTGCCAAATGCAATCTCTGCAGGAATTCCATCACCTATCCTGTTGCCTAGCTGGAATAATGAATTTGTAAACTCCTCTTCAAGTTTTCCCGTTTTGTCCCTTGCCTTTATTAGCTCCTTTGTTTTTAGTTTATATGAAATAGAGAAAAATAACGCTATGGATAAAGGAATGAATAGGCTGAGAATTATTGCAAGAGGGCCGAATGGACCGACTGTTTCTTTATTAACTGTTATAAAATTAAATAACTTTGAGTCGCCTAAGATGGAGAAGCCTATCTGGGAGAAGGAGTAATCTTTAATGTTTAAAAACCTAAATATAAACGGGATTAATCCAATTAAAAATAGAGGAAAACACAAAAAGAAAGAAATAAACCAGGGTTTTCTTGACGCAAATTTGTAATAATCCGGATTTAATTCCAAGACTGATGTTTCTCCGTATCCACCCGGGCGCTTCAGAAGAACTTCTGCAGTCATGTAAAAAACAAAAAATGGAATTATAACATTAAATAGGATAAATACATGCTGCCATTTGAAAATTCCCTGGAGCAAAGTGGATGCAAGGGGCAAAAGAGCCAAAGCGAGAGTGGGAAGAACTATTCCGAGCATGTAGACATTTGTCAGAGGCGAGCGGATGTCCCGAGAATATTTGAGCATTTTTTCATAGACACCATCGAGAATTACCTGAAGGGATTTTTCCAGAATCTGAACTCTTCTCTGTTCAGATGGCTCAAATAAGGAAGATTCTATCAGATGGAATGATTCAATGAATTCAGGGGCGTAATCTCTCCAGGATTCCAGATAGTTGTCCATTGATGATTTTATTGCTGAGAATTTTCCTATTTCCACATCGTAAAAAACTTTTTTGAAATCCAATGCTAACGGGCCTCCCAAGTGCTCAGAGGCGAACTGGATTGCCTTTTCCAAATTGGAGGTATGCTTCATGTAAATTACGATGTAAAGTATTGCAGGAATCATCTGAGAGGAGGCTTTAAGCCTCCATGAATTTGCAAGCCTTTTTGGAAGGGAATATGTATAATAGAAAACGAAAATACTTGAGATTATTCCGAGAAATGCAAAAAGAAACAGATTAATCATGTCTGCTTCAGGAGAGATAAGATATATTGCCGCTGTCAAGAGCAGAGTCAGGAAAAAAACTGCCAGAAGGGAAATCAATGACAAGGTGAGAGATTCAGATGCAGTTACATCAAGGTGGGCTATTTTTAACTGGGATTCTGTTCTTATTCTGTCTTTTTCAGATGCCTTTATTTTTATTATGTTTCCGAGGGATTTTGCCCATTTTTCATATCTTGTCAGCCTTGGAATCATATCCTGCTTGAATTGCTCGTAATCTTTTGACGATGCATTCTGGCCGAACTCCGATTCTATTTTTGAAGAATATTTTTTCATTATTTCCTGGGCTGACGGATTTTGCCTGTTTTGATATGCCATATTACTCTTTTTTATGCTTATAGATATTAAATGAAGGGGATGTTTTAAATTATGCGGTTGCTGCATAATTTTGATTGGATATAATTGGGCTGATAGTTTGGGCATTAAGTTTAATAATATTGATTTATAAGATATTGAATGGAAAAAAGGAGCAATGTAAGAAATAAAAAAGGCGGGTTTGGAATAGACAGCGAGATGATAGCATATTTTGTTATCGGACTTGCTGTTTTAGCTGCTGTTGGCATAGGATATCTTATACTATCTGGAAAATTGACTGGTGCGGGCAATTTTATTAAAAATTTATTTAAATTTGGGGGATAGAGCAATGACTATAAAGATAAATAAAAAAGGAGATACTGGCCCTATTTTTGAAAAGGTTTTGGCAGTTATTTTAGTTTTAATTGTTATTATAGTTATTTTATTATTTTTATTTAGAGCAGATATAAAAGAATATCTTCGAAATCTTCCAGGATATCAGGCAAGCACAGAAGATAAGGAGGTTGTAATTCCGGATAGTGATTTGGAGGGAATGAGCAAGCTATGCCCTAATAAAGTCGGGGAGATGGATAAGGGAAATGATATGCATATTTGGATAAATGGAGTTAATACTCCTTTTTATTTAAGCAATGATAAATGGTTTGTAAGCGGCACCTTTGATGATCTGCTTTTTTTGAAGTATGACCAATCTGGCAGGGATAAAATTGTTGGAACTCTTAGTGTTTATAAAACTGTTAAATTGATTAAAATTAGTGATTTTGATGTCAAAGAAAGCGATAAAAATTATTTGAACCAATTAGACAGGGCATTTATTTTTTCAGGCAGGCAAACGGAAATATGTAGGTATAAACAATGAAGTCAAAAAGAGCGATTTTAGTTCCAGAGGTGATGAAAATAATAATTGCCGTAGTTTGCATCACATTGCTAATAGTGCTTTCTGTACAGCTTTACAGCTTGTTTAAGGCAAAAACTAGAATTGATCAGGCAAATGGAAATCTCGAAGAGATTATGGCAAGAATGAGCGAGTTAAAAGATGGAGAAAAATTTAGTTTTAATCTTCTTTCTCCATCAGGATATATTTTAACTGGGTGGCCAATTGCTTCTTACCTTCCAGAAGCATGCAGCAAGAATAATTGGCAGAATTGCCTCTGCTTTTGTCCTTATACACGAGATCAGAGAAATGGTTTATGGGATGCTGCACAGCATGCAAGCCTTTCTTTGAATGCACTTGCCACAATTAAAGCAACATGGGATGCTATGAGCGCATCTAATGATATTGCTGGAGCAATATACGAAGTCTGCAAATCAGATGCTATCTGCAAAAAAGTTGACAAACCAGTTTCAGTAAGCGGAAGTGCACTTAATAGCAAGGAAGAATGGATTAGCTGGGACATTTTGAATAAACCTTTATCAGGATATGTGGAAAAATTCCAGATTTTGATGGAAAGACAAAATTCTATAAATGTAAATGATTTAATGAAAGCCAAACAGCCAATAATTGTCTCTTATTCCAATGGGGGTTACAGCATATATGTTTCATAAAATTGGTGAGAGGGGGCAGATTGAAATGTCGCCGGATATGGGGCTTATCTTAAAAATAAGTTTGTGGATAGCGGTGCTGGCAATACTTGCCGGTGGATTATATTTTTTATTTAGAAAAATAGGAGTCTAAACAAATTTAAACTGTAAAACATGATAAATGAAATGGGCGAAATGAATAAAATTATACTTATAAAGTATAGGAGAAGAGGAGGTTCATAGCTGAAATGAACAAAAAAGCTGAATTGACGACTACGCAAATCATAGGAATGATTATACTTATTTTGGGTTTTGCAATAGTTATTGTGTTTTTCTGGAAACTTAATATGAGCGGCAGAGTTGACAAGGAGACATGCCATACAAGTGTTATTTTGAGAGGCAGTTTGCCAAGCTTTGGAGGTGCACAGGAATATGTGCCTTTGAAATGCGCAACGGAAAAAGTTTGCATTACATCAGGATTATTTGCCGGCAAATGCACTGATGATTATGGAAATCTTAAGGGAGTGACATATGTTAAAGTTGATTCAAAAGAAAAAGGATTAGAGCAGGTTCAGCAATATTTAGCGCAGAGTATTCTTGAATGCTGGACGATGATGGGTGAAGGAAAAGTCAGCTTATACAACCAATGGCTTGCGAATACATATGGTATTGGGCAGGTTTATCCTTTTTGTGCAATATGCAGCAGAATAGCATTTGATAAAAAATCTCTTGAAGATAATAAAGTTGATTTGAGCAAAATGGATTTGAATAAATACATGTTGACTCATTTTGTTCCAGACAAAGAGATAACATATTATGATTTTCTTGTTGGAAAAGATGCAAAAGTAAAAATAAGTGATACATTAAATATTCAGTCGGATAGTTCAAGCAGTGCAACTACAAATACAGACAGCAGTGTTGTAACAGTCAGTCAATTAGACAATAGCCAGGTTGAGGCAGAGAAAGCTAAGCAAGCAACTGATGCTGCATTGCAATATAAGTCTTTGGCTATTATGTTTAGTCAAATAAGCTCTCCTGACCAGCTGGGCAGTCTGGGAAATATAGGAAAAACTTTGCTTGGCGCAAGTGTTTCTTCTTTTGTTCTTGCTCCTGGAGCGACAATGCAGGGCGCAAAGTATGCTGGGAAGGCCTGCACTTCAGGCGGATGGGTTGGGCCAGCGATATGCGCCGCGACTACTATTTTGGGAATAGGGGTGCAGCAGATTAATGTTGCTTATAATAGAGCGGTAACTGCTGGGTATTGCGGGGATGTTTCTGTTGGAACAGAAGCAAGAAGCGGATGTAGTGTTGTCAGAACAACACACTATGATGTTTCGGAAATAAAAAATTACTGCTCTGTTATTGAAAGTTTGCCCTGATGTTAAAGTAATTCATTAAAATTAAAATCTATCTCGATAGATTTATAATCTAAATGTGTTATTTAGAGCGATGAATAAGAGGGGCGATACAATTGTTTTGGAAACTGTCATTTTTATAGCTTTGAATTTGGTTTTTGGCGCTGTAATGACTGTTTTTATTTTAAATTCGAGTTATGGCGCCCTGATATACGAGCAAAATTATGCAAAGGAAATTGCTTTGCTTTTAGATGAGGCAAAACCTGGAATGACTATAACTTTAGATATGCAGGAAGCTGTTTTAATAGCTCAAAAATATGAATTTGCCGGGCAGAAGGTGTCAAGCTCTGATGCTTTAAGCAAAATTGTTAGTTTAAACAAGGATTTGAATCTGGTTACAGTTAGTTTGAGTGGAAGAGGCGGTGGCTATAGCTATAGGTATTATTCAAATTATGATGTTACATTGGACTCAAGAGGGATAGTTTTACAGATAAAAGTGGAGGACAAAAATGCATAGAATTAATAAGGCTGCTGCTGAAAAACTTTTGTCCATTTGGTGGTTCTTTGTAATAGCTTTGATTGGAGTAGGAATTGTTGCAGGAGTTCTTATTTTTTACAGTGCAGATATTGATGCCAGAGCAATTGAGGCAGATATTTTATCAAACAGGATTTTATTTTGCATAGCTAATCATGGATTTTTAAATGAGCAAATAATATCATCTTATATTTATAATAGTTGCGGATTAAAAAAAAGCTTTTTTGAGAATAATGGATTCTTATATTTCAGGATAGAAGTTAAAGACGGCAATAATGTTTTGTTTGATTTTAGCAGCGATTTAAAAAATTTTGAAAATGACTGCAAGATTTCTAAAGGTATGGAAGAGGCAAAATATTATCCAAGATGTGCTGAGAAGGTTGAGAAGGTGAATTATTTTGATGGTTCTATCGGTGCTATTAAGCAAGTAGAAATTAGGGTTTTAGCAGGAAGCAATCAATTTGGCGGGAGGAATTTAAATGCAGATAAAACAGCTGGATAGTTGCCGCGCTCAGATAGGAGTTACGATAACTTGGATGGTTGCTTTCATAATCATATTTTTTATAATGCTTTTATTTACCACTACAACTATTTTGATAGCAAAAGCAAGGGAAATACCTGTTATTGGTTCTGGAGGCAGCAAATCCGTAATAATTGGGGGTGTGCCTGGAAATCTTGAAGTTCAGGAAAATTTTGATAATTTCTTGTTTTCTGAAACAGAAGACATTTTTGTTTTTGAGTATATAAAGAAAGCAGATTTTGATCATGATTATAAATCTTTTGATAAAATTTTAAATGATTATTTTAATTTTTATAATTCGTGCTATGCTTTTTGTATTTTTGATAAGACAACTAGCAATTATTATCTATTTTATAAGCAAGGATGCTGGTATGGCACTGAAAGTAAAGATGCTTGTTTATATTTGAACAAAACTGCCTTAGATAGAAATATTGCCCGTGCGTATTTCGAGAATAACAAATTTAATTTTGATTTTTTTAAGGAGGCTGGAAAATGAATAAAATTATACTTAGAAAGTATGAGAGAAGGGGGAGGTTCATAGCTGAAATGAACAAAAGAGGAGATATTGCTGTTTTGCTGCTGGTGTTTATTGCTTTGTTCCTTGCAGGGGTTTCACTTTTTAGTTTTATAAGTCATAATAAAATACAGGCAAATTTTATTGATGCTAGATTTGTGGAAGAATATTATAAAAAAGAGCAGATTTTTGAAACTTCTATTTTGGTTTATGCAAATGAAAAAATTAAGGAGTACTATTTAGAAAATGGCAATTTTGATGAACTGAGCATCCCTGATTTTTCTTTAAAAGATTACGATGGAAATGAAAGATATATACATGTTGAAATAAAAGGAAATATGGTTTATTTTAACTCTGATTTTGAGATTTTTGACAAGATATTAATTGAGGAAAACGAAATTATAAAAGAAAATTTAAATGTAAGGTATACAAAAAAAATAAATCTTCAGGTAGATTTAAACAAGCTCGATTTTGTTCTTTGAGCAAGAAAGATTTATAGAGCCTTTAGAAAAGACTCTGGAAGTCAAGGTTGCTATCGCAAAAGATTTATAAATAACATTTTGCTCTCTATGGGATGATAGAGAGGATGAATAAGAGGGGAGAAGAGGGCTCCGGCACAAGCCTTGGAACTATAATCACTTTTATTCTTTTGGCGTTGGTGCTTGTTTTTGTGTTATTTTCATTTACTACATCGGGAAGGCAGTTTTGGGCTAAGCTTCTAAACATCGGCGGAGGAACAACTCTTGACAGCGCTGTAACTGGATGTAATTTGGCTGCAAGCTCCAATTCATATGACAGTTTTTGTGCTGAGTTGAGGCAGGTTGAGATAGGCGGGAAGACTCAGTATGTTACATGCGAATATGTGAATAGCATTAAGCCATTAGAGCCAGTTTTAAGCTGCAGTTCGCACGATATGCTCGTTGCAAACTGCAAGGCATTAAATAAGATTAATATCATTGTGAATAGCAGAAATATTACTGCAGTCAGTGGAGCAGGAAGCTGCGACCAGCTGCAGAATGGATGATTTTATTTTTGTTTAATAATATTTAATAATCAAAAGATGACTTATTGATACTAATTCTATAAAAGTGCTAAGGTTAGTATTAGATATATAGTTTTACATTAGTTATTTAAACTGAGTTTTCTTTTTGGTTTTATGGATTATGGTGTCCCTGAAAGGAGAAAGAACAGGAATGATAAACGAGCTAAGCGAAGGTTTAACAGATTTAAGAGGGGCGGGGCTTTTAGGAGCATGAATGTTGACGAGACTGGGAAAGATAAGGCACAGAAATGATTATCTGATGTTCCAAGGGCAACGGAATTATTATCTATAAATGGCAGTGGTTGATTAAGGATTAGTTATGTTTAATGATATGATTGTCTAATATTCTAAAAGATAAAATCTTAAGGGTATTTGTAACGGGGATTGGTTATGTGGGGAGTATGGGATAATTATTGATAGATACAAGGGATGGTGAGATTGATTGTTGTATAATATAATTATTGATAGATGGGGGATAGTGAGACGGATTGTTGTACGAGATAACGATTTTGATTATATTTAATTAATTTATATTAATTTTATGAATGGGGATAAGTTTTTAACTGATAAATAATATTCAAGGGCATGATTGAATATTATTTCCTTTTTGCTCTGGCTATTGTTTATTTGATTGTTGCAAGCTACGAGGATATTAAAAAAACAGAAGTTGCAAACTGGGCGACATATTCTTTTGCTGTTTTTGCCCTTGCATACAGGGCGGTTTATTCGGTTTTTGCTCGGGATTACAGTTTTTTTGTTCTGGGAGTTTTGGGGTTTGCTATATTTTATTTGATTGGAAATGCACTTTATTATGCAAAGGCATTTGGGGGTGCAGATGTTAAGCTGCTGCGGGGAATAGGCGTTGTGCTGCCTTATAACGGCTATTGGGGTTTGGCATTTGTTTCTTTTTCATTTGTCATATTAATGTTCTTGACAGCGTTTGCTTATACTTTAATATATAGCATTTTTATTGTGTCTGCAAATAAGCAGAAGTTTGCAAGAGATTTTAAGAAAGAGGCAGGGAGATATTGGGGATTGGTTGTGTTTGGAGGGATGTTGGGAATTTTGTTTTTGATTTTTTCAATTTTCTATAAGGCGGGAATGATTGGATTTTTTATGTTTTTATTTTTGGCATTGATGCCTGTTCTTTATATTTATCTGAAGGCAGTCGATAGCTGCATGATTGTGCTTAGGAGTCCGAGGGAGATGATGGAAGGCGACTGGATAGTTAAAGATGTCAAATTGAGCCGGTATATAGTCAGAAATACAGCACATGGATTGACGGCTGAGGACATCAAAGCGCTAACAAAGGCAAGAAAAAGTATTTATATTAAAAAAGGAATACCATTTGTGCCGTCTATTTTGATTTCTTTTTTAGTTATGGTATTTTTCTATTTAGTTTTAAAATTAAATTTTCTTTCTTTATTTCTTTTTTAATTTTTACTCTTGGAGCTCTTATTTTTTTAATTATTTTTATTTTTTCATATGTTTCTTCAAGCTCCTTTTCTTTTGCATCTATTCTTGGAGATAAAAGATTCAGGGATTTGTCATAAACAGGAATTATATTTATCACCATTTCTCCAAACTTGTATTCTGTCTGAATTTCGGATGATTTTGCATTTAACTTTTTAGATATCTTTTTTGCTATTTTTTTTGCAAGGGAGAAGCATGAATTTGGAATTGATTTTGCCTCTGTTACGGGTTTTTTTGGGATTATTATTGAATGCCCGTTTGAAATTGGTTTTATGTCCAGGACAGCAATTGAGTCTTTGTTTTCTGCAACAATGTAAGATTTTATTTCTCCATCAACAACGGCTCTGAAAACTCCCTTTTGGTTTTTGTTTTTCCCTTCTTTTTGCTGGATTATCATTGCTTCCAATGCTCCGGAGGAGAGGGAATCTATCTGCTTTAGCGCCGAATGCTTTTGGCTTTCGGGAAGATGCTGAACCTGGGATTTTAACTGAGATTTTAATTCTTCTACCTGTTCAGCTGTTAGTGCCATTTTAAAAATAAGAAGAAAGGGTTTATATGATTAATGGTTTTGCTTTGCTATTTTTGCTAATCTTTTAAGAGTATATCTCATTGAGAGATCTATATTTTCTGATAAAAAATTACGCAACTTCTTTGCTACAGGTTTAGAGCAGCCCTCTTTGTGCAATCCTTCATGGCAATTTATTAATAAATCAGACAATTCTTTATGTCTACTTAGATATTCTGCTGCAGGATTTCTATCTTTTTCAAAATAAGTGTAAAGAAAAAAAGCCAATTGAAATTTTACTTCTATTGATGGTTGTTTGTTCTCAGAAATTTTCTGATAGTAACTTAAAACAATGTCATATAGGACATCTTGTATTTGTCTCATTTTTGTTCAAATATCATCCGAATGCTCTTGCTCGCATTCGTATAGCTGATTAAATAATTTTTACTACTATCCGAATGCTCTTGCTCGCATTCGTATAGCTGATTAAATAATTTTTACTACTATCCGAATGCTCTTGCT
>Ga0172375_10003983_pt1 | contig 22150 bp, 21 predicted proteins | sample LakKiv1m_FD_114537 | JGI IMG/M metagenome (GOLD analysis project Ga0172375, IMG submission 114537) | Freshwater microbial communities from Kabuno Bay, South-Kivu, Congo - kab_092012_11.1m | ecosystem: Environmental > Aquatic > Freshwater > Lake | place: Democratic Republic of the Congo... | reverse complement strand
TAAAACATAGAGTGGTTAAGAAAAACACGATTTTATTTAACCTCCAGGACAGGAATTCTTTTATCAAAACGGAGGATGGAAAATACCAAATTGCTTAAAATAGAATTTGCAGATAAAGTTAATTTTTGCTCCTCAAAGGAGCGCGTTAGTTGATTGTTGCCCAAAGTTATTTTGGGCTTTATTTTTAGAAACTATGGAAGAAATTTTACAGTCTTTTGTAAAATTTATAATTGATTGGTGGTGGATTTTTCCTCCGATAATTTTATTCCCGCTTTTTTGGGAGCTCTATCTTTTTTTTATCCGATCAAGGTATTTTAAGGGAATAAAATATAATCTTTTGGAAATAAGACTGCCAAAAGAGGTGGACAAAACTCCAAAGGCCATGGAACAGGTCTGGACTGATTTTCATGCGCCACACGATGTTTTTAACCTAAAAGAGCTCTATATTAAGGGGGAGGTTGTCCAGTGGGTAAGCTGTGAAATTGTGAGCGACGGAGGAAAAATACATTTTTACGTGAGAACTCCAAGCGCTGTAAGAAATATAATTGAAAGCGCTATTTACGCCGAATACCCGGAAGCGGAAATAACAGAGGCGGAAGATTATATTAATTCCGTTCCGGCTGATATTCCAAACAGCGCCTATGATTTGTGGGGCTCTGACTTGGTTTTAACCAAACCCAATCCTTATCCGATTAAGACTTACGAGGAGTTTGATGATGGCAAGCAAGAAGATGAGAAAAGACTTGACCCATTGTCGGCGATGCTTGAGGGGTTGTCCACTCTTCAGGAGGGAGAACAAATATGGATTCAAATTTTAGCCCAGCCGATTCTTTTTGAAAGCAGGCCGGAGGCGGAAAAATTAGTTACAAAATTATTCGGTAAAAAGGTAGAAAAAAAACCGGGGGCAACAGATGAGCTGAAGAAGTTTATGGGAGACTTCGTTGATATAATCGCAACCGGAAAACAAGCGGAGACAAAACAAGAAAAGGATAATATGGACGCCTTTAAAATGTTTATGTTGACTCCGGGAGAAAGAAATATTCTTGAGGGCATAGAAAAGAAAATGGACAAGCTCCAATTTCATTGCAATATTCGTTTCGTCTATGTAGCAAAAAGAGACATATTTTTTAAACCAAAAATAAGACTTTTCTTGGCGCCCCTAAAACAATTTGCAAGTTTAAACGCCAACGGCCTCAAAGTCGGACCAAACAAAACAAAAATTAATTATTTCTTTGTAGATAGGAGGGTTTTTTATCGCAAAAGAAGATTAATGAGGTTTTACAGAAGCAGGTTTTTTGAGCCGTGGTATCCGCCGCTTGTATTAAATACGGAGGAATTGGCGACTATTTTTCATTTTCCGGGAAGAATGACTTCTCCTGCTCCGACTGTTCAAAGAGTTGAAGCTAGAAAAGGTGAGCCGCCCGGTATTTTGCCGATTGGCGATTTTGAAGAATAATTATGATTGAAAACGAAGACCAAGATAAAATAACATTTTTTGCCGCAACCAATTTTAGAAACGGTAAAGTTAAGTTTGGAATAAAGCCCGATGACAGAAGGAGGCATTTTTATGCTGTCGGAAAAACCGGTATGGGAAAAACGGCAATGCTTGAAAATTTGGCAATTCAGGATATTCAGAACGGCAATGGTTTGGCGGTCGTTGACCCGCACGGAGAATTCGCCGAAAGGATGTTGGATTTTATTCCCTCAAGCAGGGTCAATGACGTCATATATTTTAATCCAGCTGATTTGAATTTCCCCATAGCTTTTAATGTTATAGAAAAGGTTGAGCCGGACTTCAGACATCTTATCGCATCCGGCATATTGAGCGTTTTTAAAAAGATTTGGCCGGATGTTTGGTCGCCAAGGATGGAATATATTTTAAATAATACGCTTCTTGCTCTCCTGGAATATCCGGGTTCAACGCTTCTTGGTATAAACAGAATGCTTGCCGAGAAAGATTACAGAAATAAAGTCGTTGAAAAAATTACGGATCCGGGCGTCAGGTCGTTTTGGATAAACGAGTTTGCTAAATATCCCGACAGATTCAGGGAGGAAGCGGTTGCGCCAATTCAAAATAAGGCGGGTCAATTCATATCATCTCCTTTGATAAGAAATATAATCGGGCAGACAAAGTCAACTATTGATATCAGAAAAGTGATGGATGAAAAGAAGATTTTAATTTTGAATCTTTCAAAAGGAAGAATAGGTGAGGATGTTTCTCATTTGCTTGGGGCCCTGATGATTTCAAAAATTCAGCTTGCGGCGATGGGAAGGGTTGATATGCCGGAGGAAGAGAGAAAAGATTTTTACCTGTATGTTGACGAATTCCAAAATTTTGCAACGGAATCTTTTACAAACATATTATCTGAAGCAAGAAAATATCGCCTTTGTCTGATTCTTGCGCATCAATATATTACCCAAATGGAGGAAACGGTTCGGGATGCTGTTTTTGGTAACGTCGGAACATTGGTTACTTTCAGAATCGGAGCCGAAGACGCAGAAACCTTAGAGCCGGAATTTTCTCCTGAATTTGAAGCGCAGGACCTGGTAAATCTTGCGAAATACAATATTTATTTGAAGCTGATGATTGATGGAATAAGTTCCAGGGCTTTTTCTGCGACGACACTACCCCCACTTCCTTATCCCGACAAGAATTTTAAAGAGACTATTATTAATGTTTCAAGAGAAAGATATGGGACTCCCCGCAATAAAATAGAGGAGAAAATCATAAAATGGAGCGGGAATTTGGAACTTCCGGGAAAAGCAAAAGAAGAAGTTTCAAGCCAAAGCGGGCCGTCTCATCAAGCTGAATTATATGAGGCTCTTTGTTCAAAATGCGGGAAGTGGACCCACGTCGTTTTTAAGCCGGATGGTGTGAGGCCTGTTTATTGTAAAAATTGCTTGAAAGAAGAAAAGGAAAAAAAGAGTTCTGGCGGAGCGTCTTCTCCTCAGGAAAATCGTCAGGAAAAAAATAATGAAAAAGTCGGAGTATCTCTGAAAGAAGCGTTTAATAATAATCCGACGCCGTTTAATCCCAATAAAAAAGAAAGAATTGAGAAAAATCGTTATGAAAAACAGAGGAAGTCCCCGGATTTGGACGGATTAAGAGAACTTTTGAATAAATCAGACGCGGAAAGAGAGGACGAATATCACGAAATACTCAAGAACGAAAGAAAAACTAATTAAAAATAGAATATCAAAAAACCGGCCAGAAAAGCCGGTTTTTTGATATTTCAGAAAAGATTATTTTTTGTAAAGCTCTTTTATTTTTTCTGCGGTTTGGCAGACGCCGAGTTTTTCAAAAAATAAAGATAACTTTTCTTCCAGTCCTTTTTTTATTTTTTCCAATTCGTTTTCCGGTAAATCCCAAAGTTCTTTTTTAAAGTGTCCCAAGGCCTTTTTTCTCGCCTTCATCAAAAATTGTTCATCCGTCATTCCCGGCGCTTTTTCTTCCGGACAATTTTTTCTGCACCAATCATAGATTTTTTCTTTTATTTCTTTTGGCATCTTTTCGTATACGACATCCTGAAATATTGTCGCAAGATGGACCTCAACGCATTCTTTTTTTGGAAATAAATCAAAATATTTTTCAGAAAGAGTTGATGCGCCATGCTGGACGGTTCCGGCAAGTCCGTATTTTTTTGCTTCTTTTGAAATTTTTTCCAGGACATCAAGGTCTATTTTTGTTTCCGCCCTTGTTCCGTCGTTTAAAATTACGCCTCCATGACTTGCGCCGGTTTGTACGCTGACTTTTATTATGCCTTTTATTTCTTTTGGAAGAGATTTTTTATACCCGTCAATAAAGGCCGTAAATTCTTCCGAGGTGCTGTTTTTTCCTCCAATTTCTCCGATTTCCCCTCCGATTGAAATCGTTATTCCGCTTGGCTCAATTGACCGTATAAACTCGGTAAATTCTGCGGTTTGGACATAGTTATGGCGCTGTTGTGCGTCTAAATCAGCCTCAGACGGCCTTACGAGCGTTGAGGCGTCAATATCTATGTTATACACGCCAGACTCTACAGAGGCTCTAATATATGATTTTAGCGACTCTATCTCTTCATTTTTCTTTTCGGAGTTGAAGAATTTGTCTGCCTTTATTTGGCAGTGGTCGTTTTGAATAAAAATCGGACCGTTGTAATTTTCTTCAAGAGCCGCAGCCATTATGACGGTCGCATATTCTAACATCGGTTGGTCAGTATATTTTGATTCTGACCTGGCAAGTTCAAATATGCACACGCCAACATTTTTTTCTTTCATCAGGCGGAATGCGGTTTTTGCTGTATCAAACGTCAGCGTTCTGATGTTTACGGCCGGAACCGAAAATCCCGTTATTTTTTCTTGAGCAATGGCTTCATAAAGCTTTTGGGTTGAATCAAACCAAATTCCGTTTTTTCCGGCAAGCTCCTTTATTTTTTTGGGGATTTCCAGGTCTTTTTCAAAAATGAATTTTTTAATTAAAGATTTTGTTTCCATATTTTTTATTATATCAAAAATTCTTTTAAAAATCACTTTATTTCTTTATTGATTTTTGTCCTCTTTCTGATACAATTTTTTTAAAGGCGTTTTATGGAATATTTTTTTAACAATCCGACAAAAGGCAATCTTTCTCTTGAGGGGGTTATTTCAGAAATAGCCAGTTTTATTTTTGAGGAACCAAAAAGGGCTTATAAGCTTACCGTCGGAACAGACTCTAATAGCAAGACAGACCCGGATTTTGTTACCGCAGTGACAATTCATAGGGTTGGCAGCGGCGGAAGATATTTTTGGATGCGCACAACAAAAGAGAATTTTTCCACACCAAGGCAGAGAATTTATGAAGAGACCATGATGTCTTTGAATATGGCGGCTATATTAAGAGAAAAAATTGAGCAAAGAATGTTTGAGATTTGGCCATTTAATCATGAGGACTTGGAAATACATACGGACCTTGGCCAGAATGGAGCAATGAAAGAAATGATAAAAGAAATAGTGGGAATGGTTAAGGGCAGTGGGTTCTTAATAAAAATTAAGCCGGAGTCTTTTTGCGCTTCGGTTATCGCGGACAGATATACTTAAAATTTTAATAAATAAGAATATTATGAGAAAAATCTTTTTATTGTTTTTTACATTATTTTTTGTAATGTTAAGTTTTAACGCCACTGCCCAGTCAGATAAGTTGCCGGAATTTAAAATCAGTCCTGAAAGCCCGTTTTATTTTTTGAAAATTTGGCAGGAAAAGATAAGGACGTTTTTAACATTCGGAGAGGAAAATAAAGCAAAGCAATTCTTGCACCTTTCCGAAGTAAGGTTGGCAGAGTATAAAAAAATGGTAGAGCAGGGGAATCTTGCTGCCGCCCAAAAAACGCTTGAAAAATACAATCAGCAATTAAGCCGGGCAATAGAAATTATAGGGAACTCTCAAGGGGTAGAAGAGCTGGTTGTCTCTACCGGGAAAAGAGTTCTCCAGGACCAAGATGTTTTAACCGATTTGCTTGAAAATTCCAGCAGTTCGTTAAAAAATATTGTAGAAACGGCAATTAAGGACACAAAGAAGGCCAGCGTAGACGTTTTGAAAATAAAGATTCCGGAGTTGAAAACGATTGGCGAATATAAGGATGAAAACGGGTGTTCTGTCGGGGAAGGTTATGGTTGGTGCGAAGCGAAAGAGGAATGTATTAAGGTTTGGGAAGAAAAATGTGACGCCGAAGAAGTAGATTTCAAAAAGACAGGGAGTCTTATAAAAAGCGATCAGGACTGGATTTTAGTTTATGAGCAATCTGGAAAACCGGCCTTGATGGTAAAATTAATTTTCTCAAAGGAAAGCTTGTGCAATGTAAGCGGAAGAAATAATATTTCGTGCGAGCAGGCAAAGCTTGCCGCGGGGGACAAAGTAACAATAGAAGGGAAAAAAGAAGGAGAAACCTCTATTAAGGTTTCCGAGTTAATAAAAGAAAATATAAGTAATAAAAAAGAGAAAAATATGGAATCAAAAATTATTGAAAAAGACGGATTAAAAATAGAAATTTTGAAAGATGGTTCAGGCGCTGAGACAAAAAATGGCGATACGGTAAGCGTGCATTACACAGGAACGCTTGCGGACGGGAAAAAGTTTGATTCAAGTTTGGATAGGGGTCAGCCATTTTCGTTTTTATTGGGGGCAGGACAAGTGATAAAAGGATGGGACTTGGGAGTTTTGGGGATGAAAGTCGGAGAAAAAAGAAAATTAACTATCCAGCCGGAGTTTGGGTATGGAGAAGCCGGTGCCGGCGGAGGAATAATTCCTCCAAACGCCGTTTTGATTTTTGAAGTTGAGTTACTCGGAATAAATTCCAAATAATTTTTTATGGCGGGATTTTACAGCGCAAAAAGAACGCGAAATTTGTTTGACCCGAAATCTAAAGAGCCGTTTAGAATCAGCCGTTCAAAAATAGATCTTTTTTTTGAATGTCCGAGATGTTTTTATCTTGACAGAAGATTAGGCATAAAGAGACCTGATGGCCCCCCGTTTACTCTTAATTCCGCCGTTGATAAATTATTAAAAAAAGAATTTGATTTCTATCGCTTAAGAAAGAAAGCTCATCCGCTGATGGATGCTTATGGTTTGGACCTTGTTCCGTTTGAACATGAAAAGATGGATATTTGGCGGGAGAATTTTAAAGGAGTTGATTTTTTTCACAAGCCGACCAATTTTCTGGTTACCGGAGCGATTGATGATGTTTGGGCGGACAAAAAAGGAATTATTTATATCGTAGATTATAAGGCGACTAGCTCCGCAAAAGAATTTGACCTTAACGATGAATGGAAACGGGGATATAAAAGACAGATGGAGATTTATCAATGGCTTTTCCGGAGGAACGGATTTGACGTTTCAAAGACCGGTTATTTTGTTGCCTGTAACGGCAAAACAGACGCGGACGCTTTAAACGGAAAATTGGAGTTTGATGTAAAAATCGTTTCTTATGACGGAGATGATTCTTGGGTGGAAGAAACAATTTTTAGCGCTCGCAAATGTTTGGATTCCGAAAAACTGCCGATTCCTACGGAAAATTGCGCTTATTGCGGGTATCGCAAGGAGGCCGTAAAGGTTGAAAAAAGTTTTTAAAAATTATGTTAAACAGAGAAAAAATCAGAAGCTTGATAAAAAATAAAAAATTAGTGGACAGATTTATTGATTTGGAAACACAACTTGCGCCCAACGGATTTGACCTTACTGTTGAGAAAATATTCAGCTTTAAGTCAAAAGGGTCTCTTGATTTTTCAAATAAGGAGAGAATTCTTTCCAAAGAAAACGAATTGAAAGCGATAAAAAACAATAAAAAAGAACAATACGGCTGGTGGAATTTAAAAGAGGGTTTTTATAAAATTAGGACAAATGAAGTTGTGAATTTGCCGAAAAACCTGGCTGGACTTTCTTTTCCAAGGAGTTCTCTTTTGAGAATGGGAGGGTTTGTCCATACCGGCGTCTGGGACGCAGGATTTAACGGAAAAGGAGAGTTTATTCTGTCGGTCGGAAACAATGGTTTGAAAATAAAACAGAACGCGAGAGTCGCCCAACTTGTTTTTTTTGAAATGATTAAAACAAAAAAGGGATATGACGGTATTTATAAAAATTTAAAATAATTTATAAGTAAAAAATAAGACATAATATGGAATCAAAGAAAAATTTTACAACAGAAGAAGCAAAACAAATTGGAGAATCTTTGGGGATTGATTGGAGCAAATTTGATGTGGAACAATTCAGAAAAGGAATGGATGTTGAACTGGAACATGGAAGCCGGGACTTAAAAACAAATATAACAAATGATGATTCTGTTATGACCGGCAAAATAGCTTTTGCCCACTTGAATGAATTTCCGGATTATTATGCAAGACTTGAGGAGATGGAAAATGGGGCTGAAGCCTATTGGGATGCTCAAAAAGAAGACTAAATTATCATGTTTATTAAAGCAAAGGTTTTCCCAAATTCAAAAAAAGAGGAGGTTATTGAAAAATCAAAAGACAGTTTTGATATATTTATAAGGGAAAAACCAGTTGGGGGAATGGCGACAAGGGCGGCGATGCGGGCCGTCTCTTTGTTTTTTGGACTTCCGGCTTCAAGATTCAAAATAATAAAAGGGCACAAACAAAGAAGCAAAATTTTTGAGATAATTAACTGGCCCGCAGAAAAATAGAATGCTTGTTTTTTTAATATTTATCGTAATAATCTGTTGGGGCGTTTGGGGGTTTGCAGAGAAAATGGCCTTAAGGCGAGGAACTCCTTGGCAGACTCTTTTTGCGTCTCTTGTTTTTAAGACCGTTTTTTCTTTGCCCATTATAACTCTGGTCTTCTATTTTATTTCCGGGCGTCAAGGATTTATTATTGATGGCGCTGTTTGGTTGTGGATGCTTGGGGCAGTTTTGACCAATGGGGTGGCTATAATTCTTATTCGTTTTGCGCTTCAACGGGGCGGAGCCGGACTCGTCATTGCTCTTACGGCGGTTTACCCTGTTATTACGGCCATTCTTGCTTTTGTTTTCTTGGGAGAATATCTTTCGTTATTTCAAGTTTCAGGGATTGCAATTATTACTTTAGGGGTTATTTTTTTAAATTTTTAAACATGGCAGTTTTAATAATTTCAATAATTATTTTTTGGGGAGTATGGGGATTTTTTGAAAAGTTAGCCCTTCTTTCGGGAAGTCCTTGGCAGACGCTTTTTGCGTTTCTTTTCTGGACAGCCGTTTTGTTTTTGCCGTTTACGATCTTAATGCTTTGGAAAAAACAGGGGAGAGCAGGATTTAAGATTGTTCCGTCGGTTTGGGCTTGGATTTTTATTGCGGTATTGTCAGACCTTGTTGCGGTTTTGGCATTGCGTTATGCTCTTTTGAGCGGCCCTACGGGAATTGTTATTGCGGTTACGGCAATATATCCTATTGTTACGGCCTTGCTCTCGGTAATTTTTTTAAAAGAGAAAATTTCAAGATGGCAGTATTTGGGAATAATTATTATCTGTGTCGGATTGTTTTTATTAAGCGTTTCTTAGGTTTGACGATTTTACCAAAAAGAGTTATATTTTCAAAAAATAAGATCTTTAAAATATAGTTCAAGGAGTGTGCGGAATGGATAATAAAATAATTAGACCGCCTCGTTTAAGGCTGGGAGATAAAATCGGAGTTGTTTCTCCTTCGGAGCCGGCAACAAAGTCGGACTTTCAGGGGGCCGTCAAAGTATTTAAAAAGATGGGCTTTGAAGTTATTCCCGGGAAGAACGTTTTTAATGTCTACAATAATTATATGGCCGGGACTGACAAAGAAAGGGTTTCCGATATTAACTATATGTTCAAAAATACCGAAATTAAAGCGATTCTTTGTACTTGTGGCGGGTATAACAGCAATCAGCTATTGGAGCTTATAGACTATGGCGTAATAAAGAGAAATCCAAAAATTTTTATGGGATTTTCCGACATTACTGTTTTACTCAATGCTTTCCATAAAAAAACCGGATTAATAACCTTTCACGGGCAGAACTTTGAAGGATTTTCAAGGGGGGTGTCCGGTAAGCACGAATATACGAAAGAATATTTTGAAAAAGCGCTTATGCAGAGAGAGCCAATTGGACAAATAGCCCCAAGAGGAGACATTGAGATCATAAGGTCCGGTAAGGCCACCGGGAGATTAGTCGGCGGAAATCTGTCTGTGTTGAAAACGCTGATCGGAACCGATTACGAACCTGATTGGAAGGGGAGTATTTTTTTCTGGGAGGAGCTGGAGCAAACACCTCAAGATATTGACCATCATTTAACACACCTGGACCTTAGCGGCGTTTTTGAAAAGATTTCCGGAATGGTTATCGGGCAACTGGTAAAGTGCCGATTTTCTTCGTTCAGCTACATAAGCAATAAAAATGTTTCCCCGGTGGGCAAAATAATTTTAGAAAGAACGAAGGCTTATAGTTTTCCGATAATCTCCAGGGTTCCATTCGGCCACATAGACCGTCAGATTGTCCTGCCAATAGGAGTTATGGCCTCAATTAATACGAGGTACTCTATTCCTTTTTCAATAGATGGCAGGGCCGTAAGATAGTTTTTAAAAATTAAAGTCGTCAGCGATTGGCGACTTTTTATTTTCATAATAGAATAGAAGTAGTAGGTTATTATGAGGAAACATTTTTTAAATGTAGATAAAATAGAAAAGACCGTGAAAGACGGGAGCGGATTTGATCGAGTTTTGGTTGTCTCTTCGGATAAGAACCAGGCGGATTTTTGGCGGAAGCGCTTGAATAAATTTAAAAATAAAATAATAGGGAAAAATGCGAAGATATTTTCTCAATACGAAGATTGGCCGGGCGGAGCGGGCCAGCTTTTTGGCACACTCAATGCTTTTCAGAAGGCAAATCAGGGAGGGATTCTTGAAAAAGCAATGGAGAAAGGAGAAAGCGTTGCTATTTATCATACGGCCGGAAAGGGAAAGAGGATTGCTCCGCTTACCTTTAGCGAGGGAGGAAATAAGCCGGCGATAAGGCTTCCGAGAATATTAGAAAAGAATGAGCTTTTAACTATCCTTGAAACGGTGATTTTTCAAACCCAGGTATTTGCAGAAAGCAGGACCGGCAGGCTTTGTGTTTTTTGGGGAGACCAGGTTGTTATTCCGTCAGAAGATTTTGATTTTGAAGGCGAATCGCAAGTGGAGATTTTCGGCATAAGAAAAGAAATTCCAAGCCAACAAAAAGTTTGGGACAAAGAATGGAGGCATTACGGAATTTTAGCCATAGACGGGAAGATGGAAGTTTCCCAACGGGAGAAAATATCGTGGGAGGAATTTAAAGGAATAAAGAAGACTTTAAAAATAGAAAAGATAAGTAAAAGTTTGGGATTTTTTTCAATTTCTTTACCGTTTTTGCGGGCGCTTCTGGACGAGTTTAAAAGCGAATTAAAAGATAAAAATAAGAAGCTTGATACCGATTTTCATTTATGGATGCCCTTAACCTCTTCAAAGGCAGAGTTTGTAAAGAGAGGGGGCGATGAAGGCTACTGGGAAAGGATAAATGATTTTAAGGAGAGATTTTTGAATCAGGAAAGAAAAAGTCTTGCATTGATAAGAGATAAAAATTTAGGAGAAAAAGCTTTTTGGTGGGACTTTGGGCAAGTCGCTCTTTACAGGAAAAATCTTTTGAAAATTTTGAAGAAATCAATTGAAGGGAAAATAATGAGAAAATTTTTCGGGCTTCAGACGGAAAAGAAGTCTTTGCTTTTAAATTCAGAGGTTGGGGGCAGAGTCAAAAACAGTATAATCATCAACAGCCGGGCAAAAAATTTGAAAGTTGAAAAGGCCGTGATTATCAATAGTGATGTCGGCAGACTATTCGGGAAAAACATTCTTGTCTATAATATAAAAGACTCCGGACAGTTAAATCTTAATTATGGAAAAGTAGTTTGCGACGTTTTTGTGAAAAAGAAAAAAAGAGTACGAATGCAAACGCGGCTTAACAGAGACGGAAAAGAAGACTGGGAAAAGAAAGTTTTGAACAATCCATATTCTTATAAAGACCTGGAAAGCTATTATGATGAACAAAAAGGCCTCAACTGAGGCCTTTTTTAGTATTGATTTTTTATAGGGATGTGTTATTAAAAATGGAAGCACTTTTAAAATAAAAAAATGGGAGCGTGAATGATGTATAAAAAAATCATTCTGGATAACGGGCTTACTCTAATCACGGACAGAAGAGCAATGGCAAAAAAGGTGGTTTTCATAGTCGGAGTGAAAGTCGGTTCGGTCAACGAAGACGACGACAACGCCGGCGTAAATCACTTTATTGAGCACATGCTTTTCAAGAGCAATGCTTTTCGGAAAACAAAACAAATAGAGGAAGAGTTGGAAGAGGGTGGGGCCGATATGAACGCTTACTCCGATCATACAGATATGTTTTTTTATATAAAAGCTCTTCCTTCAAAGATATCTCGAATTATTGAAATAATATATCAAGCTGCGACAAATCTTGATTTTGATGAAAAAGAATTTTCTCTTGAAAAACTGAATATTCTTTCAGAAATCAGTCTTTGGCCGGAGCAGCCGATGAACTATGCGTTTGATGATCTTTTTTTCCCGACACTCTTCAAGAATACTCCATTGGCGAGGGATATAGCCGGCACGTCGGGGTCCGTTAGCAAGTTGAAGACAATTGATTTGGTTGAGTTTAAGAAGAAATGGTATTCTCCGGAAAGGATGATAGTCATGGCTTGCGGAAAATTTGATGAAAAAGAAGTGTTGGATAAAGTTTCTGAAACGTTTGGCGCCCTAAAGCCTAAAGGAATGCCGATTGAAGATTTTAGAATAAGAATTAAAAACAAAAGAACCGAATTATTCAAAGGCATTGATAATATAAACCATGCGTATATTCATCTTGGACATATCGTTCCTGGAATGACAAGTAGGGATATAGATAAAATAAGGGTTATGTCTGGAGTGCTGGGAGAGGGTTTTTCTTCCCGTCTTTTTCAGGAACTGCGCGACAAAAGAGGCTTTGGATATAGCGTAGATTGCGGCGTTGCGGGGATTAAGAAGGCGGGAATATTCTCGGTTTCTTTAACTCTTTTCAGGCCGACTGTCAAAAAAATAAGAATGGTTGAAAAAATAATAGTTGGTGAATTTGAAAAACTCAAAACGGATTATGTCGGAGAGAAAGAGCTTCAAAGAGCAAAAGATTTAATGGTTTCCGGTTATTACGACGAGATAGAAAGGATTGAAGCTTTAACCCTTGAAATGCTTGAGGCAGAATTACTTGGAGTGCCATACGGAAAATTTAAAAGGTTTCCTTTTAATATTCAGGCGGTTTGCTCTGAAGACGTGATGGCCTCTGCCAAAAAGTATTTAACGGGAGAATACACATTTACGGCCCTAGTTCCAAGAAAACTTGGAATTTAAAGAAAATAAAAAGCTGCGATTTTAACCGCGGCTTTTTTCATGCTAAAATAAATCAAATGTCAAAAAAATTAAAAACATCAGTATTGGCGATTTCCGCAACATGTGGAACGATTATCGGCGTGGGTATATTTTCTCTTCCGTATATAACATTGCAGGTGGGAACTTGGACCATGGCCGGATATTTTTTGGTTCTCGGTTTAATCGTTATGATTGTGCATATTCTCTTTGGTAAAGTCGCTCTTGCTACGCCGGATTCTTTAAGGCTTGCCAGTTTTGCCGAAATATACCTTGGGAAATGGGGGAAATGGATTGCTTTCATTTTGGCCGTCGTTGGTTCGTTTGGGGCGATTTTATCCTATATTATTATCGGCAGCGGTTTCTTAAGAGAACTTTTTTTCCCGATTTTTGGTGGCGGTCAATTGATTTATTTTCTGATTTACTTTTCCCTTGGGGCTTTTTTAATATATTTTGGAATAGAGGTTGTTTCCAGAATCGGGCTTTGGCGGTTAATTTTTCTTTTAGTTGCCTTTCTTTGTATATTTTTTTACGCCAACTCCAGGGCGGAGTTTAATATAGAGAACGTTTTTTTATCAAGCCATTTTAATTTTAATAATCTGTTTTTGCCATACGGAGTCGTCCTTTTTTCTTTGTGGGGAGTGACTTTTATCCCTGAGGCAGAAGAGATGATGGGTGAAAATAAAAAATTGCTAAAAATCGTTCTTCCAGTTGCCACGATAATTCCTATTTTTATTTACATTTTTTTTATTTTTTTGATTTTAGGGATTACGGGGGTTCAGACAACGGAGTTTGCCCTTGACGGGCTTAAGGGCATTCTTGGCGGAAAATTATTTGCGATTGCAATGCTTCTTGGAACGATTACCACCTTTACCGCCTTTATTGCGGTTGGCTTCGGGTTTAAAAGATTTTTATGCCTTGACTCAAAAATAGGTCATAATTTATCGTGGGCGATAGCTTGCTTTGTCCCGTTAATTTTATTTTTTATAGGAGTTAAAAATTTTATCCCCCTCGTTTCTTTTATGGGCGGGGTATTGCTTGGAATGGAGGGGATTTTGATAGTTCTTATGTATCAGAGTCTTTATCTGAGAGGAAATCCGGCCGCAAAAAAGATTTATCTTCTGACAATTCCCTTGGTTTTGATTTTTTTTGCGGGAATTATTTACGAAATAGTTTATTCGTTTTAAGAGAAAAATGGTGTAGAATGATTACATGCAGGAATTATTTTTAGCGATTGTTATTTTAGGGTTTGCCATTGTGATTTTTTTGCTCTTAAGGAGAAAATCTGAGAAGCAAAGCGATTCTTTTTTAATGCTTCAGCAGCAACTGAATAATGTTTCCCAGGTTCTTGACAGCAAGCTTTCAGAGTCAAATAAAACAATTCAGAAGCAATACAGTCAGAGTGTTGAGATAATAAGGAATGTTACAGAGAGGCTTACAAGACTTGATGAGACCAACAAACAGGTTGTTAATTTCGCCGAGCAGCTTAGAAGCCTGCAGGATATTTTAAAAAATCCCAAGCAAAGAGGAGTTCTCGGCGAATATTATTTAGAGACGGTTTTGAAAAATGTTCTGCCCCCGAGTTCTTATCAGATGCAGTATGCGTTTGAAGACGGGACCATTGTTGATGCCGTTGTTTTTGTTGATAAACACATTATTCCGATTGACGCTAAATTTTCTCTGGAAAATTATGACCGCATATTAAAATCCAGGGACAATATTGAAACAAAAAAATATGAAAGCGCTTTTATCGCCGATTTGAAAATGAGGATTGATGAGACTTCAAAATATGTGAAGCCGGAAGAAAATACTATGGATTTTGCTTTCATGTTTATACCATCAGAGGCGGTTTTTTATGACCTGCTTGTAAATAAAGTTGGCGTTGTAACCGAGGACACGAATAATTTGATTTATTATGCCGGAAAGAAAAAAGTTATTATCGTTTCTCCAACGTCTTTTCTTGCATATCTGCAAACAGTTTTGCAGGGGTTAAAAAATCAAAAGATTTCCGAGCAAGCAAGAGAAATTATCAAAGAAGTAGAGCGGCTTGGTAAGCATCTGGGGGCATATAGCGATTATTTCAAGAAGGTCGGAGGGCATCTTGATACGACCGTAAGCGCCTATAACAAGGCGTCAAAAGAGCTTGCCAAAGTGGATAAGGATGTGGTAAAAATAACTGGTGGCGATTCCAAGATAGAAATTAAAGAAGTGGAAACGACACTATTAGAAGATTAATCGAAAACGCCTATTTTGGGCAAAAATATGTTGGCAGTTATAAAAACAGGCGGGAAACAATATTTGGTTTTTCCGGGACAAAAAATAAAGGTGGAAAAATTAATAGCGGAAGAGGGCAAAGAAGTGATTTTTGACGAAGTTTTGCTTTTGGAAAAAGAGAAAAAAGCTGAGCTTGGTTTTCCGTTTATTGCCGGAGCAAAAGTGATTGGAAAAGTCATAAGGCAGGGTAAGGCAAAAAAGGTCATTGCTTTCAAATATAAAGCAAAGAAAAGAGAAAAGAGCAAAAAAGGTCACAGACAGAGGTTTACAGAGGTGGAGATAATGAAAATTGAAAAAAAATAAGAAACCAACGAACAAAAAATCGCCCTATTTATCCGGGCGATTTTTTGTTATTCTCTGGTTTTATTTTCTTCCGTCAATGGCATTTTCAAGGGTTTGCTCGTCGGCATATTCCATTTCTCCTCCTTGGGGGAGCCCTCTGCCAAGCCGCGTTATTTGAATTGAGCCGTTAATGTTTTTTATGGACTTTGTAAGATATGCAATTGTTTCTTCTCCTTCAACAGTCGGATTTATTGCCAGAATTATCTCTTTTATTTTATCGTCCTGTGTTATTCTTTCTTTTAACTCATCTATTCTTATGTTTTGTTCCTCAATTTTTTTGAGAGATTTGAAAAGTCCGCCAAGTATAAAATATAACCCTTTGTATTTTTTTGTTTTTTCCAGGGCAAATAAATCAGCTTCTTTTTCAATAATACATAAAACATTTTTTTCTCTTTTTGCGCTTCGGCAAATATGGCAGATTCCGTAGTCATCAATTTTTTCAAAAGGCAGGAAACAAGATGAACATATGGAAATTTCGTTTTTTAAATTTCTTATCAGGTCCGAAATATGAGACAGGTCTTCTTTAGAAAGAGAAAGTAGATAGAAAACAAAACGGTAGGCCGTTCTTGAACCTACTGTTGGAAATTTGCAGAAGATATCTATAAGTTTTTGAATTGGCTTTGGCTGCTCCATATCAGTTATTCTTCTTCAGCAAAAGAAGCAAGACTCTCTTCAAGCATTGTTGTTTTAGTCTCCGGAGGAAGTTCTGTGTCAACATGGAAGCTGTCAATATCCGTGAAGCTTGCATATTCTTCGTTGAAATACAGATTAACTTTTCCGGTTGGTCCGTTTCTGTGTTTCGCAATAATTATTTCTGCAACGTTTTTTTGAGCCCTTTGGTCATATTTATCAGGTCGGTTTATAAATAAAACGACATCGGCGTCTTGCTCAAGGGAGCCGGACTCTCTTAAGTCTGCAAGTCTTGGAACTGGCGGAGTGCGTTGTTCTACTGCGCGAGAAAGCTGGGAAAGGGCGATTACCGGGACGCTCAATTCTCTGGCCAGGCCTTTTAGCGACCTTGAAATTTCAGATATTCTCTGGACCATATTATCAGAAGACGTTCTTGGTTCCATCAATTGAAGATAGTCTATTATCAGAAGTCCTAAGCCGTTTGAGGCCTGGAGGCGGCGCGCCATAGCCTTCATTTGCATGATATTCGTTATCGGAGCGTCATCAATATAAATAGGGGAAGCCGAAAGAGTGCTCATTGCCTGTTGCAGTCTTGTGAAGTCGCCGCTGTCTTTTGAAAGCTTGCCCGATCTTAGTTTTGATAAATTAATTTCTGCTTCTGCGGCAATGGCTCTGTCCACAACTTGGTCAATTGACATTTCAAGACTGAATATTCCGACAGGAATTTGTTCCTTGGTCGCAACAGCCCGCGCTATATCAAGAGATAAAGAACTTTTTCCGACCGATGGCCTTGAGGCAATGATTATTAAGTCCGATTTTTGCAAACCCGCCAATATGGTGTCTAAACTTTGAAATCCCGTTCTTAACCCGCGCAAGGCACTTTTGTTTTTATGAAGATTGTCTATCCTTTCAAAGGCTTCGTCTAGAACCTCTTTTATTGCAATAAAGTCTTGTCTTAAAGATCTCTGGGAAATTTTAAATATTTTTTGTTCAGCTTCGTCAATTATAGAATCAATTTCTTCATCCTCTTTGTATCCCAGACTGTTTATTTCGTGAGAGGCCTCAATTAAATCGCGAAGAGCCTTTTTTCTCTGGACTGTTTTTCCATAATTTACGACATTTGTTGCGGTCGGAACGGAATTTGAAAGCTCGGTTAAGTAGCCTCTTCCGCCGACTTCTTTTAATTTTTTCAACTCCTGTAGTCTGGAAGAAAGAGATCTCAAATCAATCGGTTCGGATTTTTCAAAAAGATCAAGCATCGCCTTGTAGATTATTTTGTGGATATTTCTGTAAAAATCGCTGGGGGAGAGCCAGTCGGCAACTTTGTAGACAGCATTTTTATCAACAATAAGACAACCAAGAACAGCTTGTTCTGATTCAATATCTTGAGGAGGAATTTTTTCTCCGGCTACGGATTTTTTCTTTTCTTCGCTTGGCATTGTTTGTTTCTTTTCCCAGTATAGCATAAGTATAAAAAAACCAAAGAAATATTTCAAGAATTAAACCAGAAAGTATTGAACGGGGGAAAATACTTGACAAATTTTGAGTAGTATGCTATAGTCTTACAAGAAGGAGGATAAAGACATGGTTGATCAGTTGGTTTGGTCGCCGTCTAATCAATTCTTTCAAATAGGCGCTCCCGCGTAATAGCCCACAGGGAATGTGGCGGGGGCAGCTTCGCACGTCGGACGAAGCATAAGATATTCCGAAGGACAAAATATGTTCGCAAAGGACAAAAATGCCCAAAAGGAGTATAGCAAGGGTTACCGACTATAAAAAAATGTAAGCCTTTGCACAATTGGAAAGATGCCAAGATCGCCGGAAATTAGGAGGGGGTCATGATATTTCAGGCCTTTGGCGCTTACTACTAAATAGGCGCTCCCGAGTCGGAAGCAAAAAAATAACTTGGGAGCAGCTCCGTACGCCGGAAGGAGCAAGATAATTCCTAACGGGCAAAAATGCCCCAAAGGAAAAAAGTGAAGACTACCGGCCTAAAATAATGTATGTCTTCACTTCACTTTTAAAATCACAATTTGTTGCGTTTTTAAAAGCGAAGTGTAATCTTTGATGGAGAGAAAGTTATGGAGAATTATAAAGCCAGGAAAGAAAATCGTCATAAAAAGCAGGAAGCGGAAAAAAGGAGAATGCCAAAACATGGCATAGGCGTTCGTAAAATTATCAATATTCAGATAAAAAGAGAGAAAAAAAGAATAAAGACAAGCGAAAAAGTCGAGGAATAGCCCTTGGCTTTTTTTGTTTTTAGCAGACATCATAATCAAAATTTGTTATAATTAATATATGGATTTATACAGAGAGCCGGTAAAAGAAGGTGGTGAGCTATCTGTGACCTCCGAAAAACCAAGTCAAAAAGAAGGCAAGGAGGGAGAGCATCTTTTTATAGAAGATGAAATTTTAGAATTGGAAAAAAGAATAGAGCAAAAAAGGGGAGAGCTTGAAAAAATTAAAAAAATAGAGGGTGATGTGGAAAAGATTGGCGCAAACAGTCAGGCGAGTTCTTCTGTGGCCACGCCTTCTGACGAAGAAATGGACGAAGAAGACAAAAGCTCTTTGCGCGAAATAAAAAATTTGCCGCGACAAAAACAACTTGAAGTGCTTCTTGAGGTTGCTCTTAAAAAAGGAGTGAATTCCTCAATCAAAATCGCACGCTCCTTGAACAACGCTTATGTACTGGATGAGTTTCATGATTCATTGGTTGACCGACTTTATAACGAGCTTATTGAAAAGGGCCAATTAAAAGGAAATTAAAACAGTTATGGGGATAATCAATTCTATTGGTAAGGCGCACAAATCTCTTTCAATGAGGCTATTTTTAGTTTCGATGCCTCAGGAAAAAAAGAGAGAGGATGACCCGAAAAAAGGGGAGAGGGAAATAATTTCCATAATGGAGCAACTTTTTGCCAGTCTTTCCAGTCTAAAAGAGAAAAGCATTTTTGAGGAGAGACCAACAATTGTTTTTGAAATTTCTATTCCGGCAGTTGGGGAAGAAATAAGTTTTTATGTTTCTTGTCCGAAAAAATTCAGTCAAATTATTGAAAAAACGATTTTAAGTTTTTATCCAAAAGCTCAGATTGATCCGGTTGAGGATTATAACATTTTCAACCCCGAAGGAGCCGAGGCCGTAAGCTTTTTAACCCTTGAAAAGACCCATGTTCTTCCGTTAAAGACTTATGCAAGCATGGAAACAAACCCGATAAACGGAATTACAAATGCTTTAAGTAAACTTTCTGAAAAAGGAGAGGGTGCGGCATTGCAAATTTTGATAAGGCCGATTTCTCAGGAGTGGGCGAAAAAAAGCCTTGAGATAACCAAGGTTATGCAGAAAGGAGAAAATTTTTCAACAGCAAGGTCAAAAGTTTCTTTTTTTGGGAAACTTTCTGAATCATTAAATCCGAAGGCGGTCCCAAAGCCGGGCCAGCCTCTTCCTGAGCAAAAACCGCTTACTCCGATGATGCAAGAAGAAATTAAATTCATAGAAAACAAAGCATTTAAGATAGGGTTTGAGACAAATATAAGAATCGTTTCTTCTGCGTTGACCAAAGAAAGAGCGGAGGAAATTTTAAGTCATCTGGAAAATTCCTTTGTGCAATTTACTTCTCCAAACTTAAACAGACTTAAACCGAAAAGATTATCTGGAGGGGGGTTAAGAAAAGAGATTTTTAATTTTTCTTTCAGATTATTTAATTCAGATCGTAAAATTATTTTAAACACAGAAGAGCTTACTAGTCTTTATAATTTTCCAATTTTGCCTCTTGATACTCCGCGAGTAAGATACTTAAAATCAAAACAAGCTTCGCCTCCCGCAAACTTGCCAAAGGAAGGATTGATTTTAGGAAGAAATATACATCGGGGAGAAGAAACCATTATTCGTATAGCAAACGACGACAGAAGAAGGCATCTTTATACGGTGGGTCAGACTGGAACCGGAAAAAGTGTTTTTTTGCAGGAAATGATTCGGCAAGATATTGAAGCCGGACGGGGAGTCGGAGTAATTGACCCCCATGGAGATTTAATTGAAAAGATTCTGGCAATTATTCCGAAAGAAAGAGTTAATGACGTGATTTTATGCGACCCATCCGACCTTGAAAGGCCATTCGGGTTGAACATGCTTGAGTATGACCCGAAATATCCGGAGCAGAAAACTTTTATAGTTAATGAGCTTATCAATATTTTTGATAAACTTTATAATCTTCAAACTACCGGCGGTCCGATGTTTGAACAATACACAAGGAACGCTTTGCTTTTGCTTATGGATGACCCGGAAGAAAGAGCTACGTTGATGGAGGTTCCCAAAGTTTTATCAGACAGTGAATTCAGAGAAAGGCTTTTATTAAAATGCAAAAATATAGTTGTAAGGGATTTTTGGGAAAAAGAAGCTGAAAAAGCTGGAGGTGAGGCCGCTTTGGCAAACATGGTTCCGTATATCACCTCAAAGTTTAATGTTTTTGTCGCCAATGAATACATAAGGCCGATTATCGGTCAGTCCAGAAGCACAATTAACTTTAAGGAAGTTATTAATGAGAATAAAATTTTGTTGGTTAATCTGACAAAAGGAAGATTGGGCGATATCAACAGTTCTTTGTTGGGGCTGATTGTCATTGGGAAAATTTTGATGGCGACATTTGCAAGGGTTGATATGCCGGAATCCGAGAGAAAAGATTTTTATCTTTATGTTGATGAATTCCAGAATTTTACAACTGACAGCATCCAAACAATTTTATCCGAAGCCAGAAAATACAGGCTTTGCTTGACCATTACCCATCAATTTATAGGCCAGCTTACAGAAAAAATCAGAGATGCTGTTTTTGGGAATGTCGGTTCTATGGCCGTTTTCAGGGTTGGAGCTGATGACGCAAAATATTTGGCAATTCAGTTTGACCCTGTTTTTTCAGAAATAGATTTGGTCAATATAGATAATTTTAACGCCTATCTGAAGTTGCTGGTTTTTGGAAAAACAACAAAACCTTTTAATATTAAAACTTTTCCGGCGGTTGAAGGAGACGAGGAAAAGGCAAAAATCATACAAAATCTTTCAAGATTGAAATATGGCAGGCAAAAGGACGAAGTTGAAAACGAAATTTTAAAAAGATGGAAATTTTAATTAAAAGTTTAAAAAAATAATTATGTCTATGGAAAAACCTAATAAAATAAATAAAGAAGCCCTAAAAGAGCAAAAAGATTACCTAGAGAGCTTGAATACAAAAGATGGTCAGGAAAAGTTCAAAGAAGAGGCGGAAGAAGAAAGGGAAAGGGAGGCTGTTTGGGGGAAAAAGCACATGGAAGACGAAAAAAAGGAGAAAAAAACAGAGGAAAACCAAGAGGAAACTCTTAATAAAGATGAGTATGATCCTGTCGGAGAGGTTGCAGAAGGATATGTTTTAAATCAAATGAAGAAAAGCGAAGATTGGAAACGACAGAAAAAAGAAGAGGAGATAAAAAAGGCGTATGAAGCCGTAAAAGAATATTGGGACGAAAAAGACAAAGAAAAGAACACAGAGCAAAAATCAGAAGAAGGGTTAAAAGAAAAATCAAAAGAAGAATTTTTAGCTGAGAAAAATAAACAATTGGAAAAAGAACTGGAAGAAAGGTTAAAAGGGGCCTTGGCGTCAGACGGAACTAAGTCGGAGGAAAAAGCCCACGACATTAAAAGAAATTTTTATCTTGAAAAACTAGATTATTCTGTAAAATATGTAGGAGTTTTATGGTGGAGAAAAGGAAGAATTTTAGATAAAGACGGGAAATATGTTTTGGATGAAAACGGCAAAAAACCAGTAGAATTCAAACCAACTTTTGGGCATAAAGGTGAAATGCCGATAATAAAATTTTTGAAAGGAGAATTAGAAAAAGAGAATAGAGATGGTAAAGAAAAAAAATCAGACGGAAAGGAAATAATAGGTGATAAAGCAGAAAAAAATAGTTCGGATGGATCAATAAAACCTAAGGTTGAAAAAGAAAAAACAGAAGAGATTAAGTCAGATAATGCGAAAGACAAATC
>Ga0172375_10003981_pt1 | contig 22156 bp, 20 predicted proteins | sample LakKiv1m_FD_114537 | JGI IMG/M metagenome (GOLD analysis project Ga0172375, IMG submission 114537) | Freshwater microbial communities from Kabuno Bay, South-Kivu, Congo - kab_092012_11.1m | ecosystem: Environmental > Aquatic > Freshwater > Lake | place: Democratic Republic of the Congo... | reverse complement strand
TCCAAAGGTAAAACAATAATCTCAAACGGGGCAATTTCTTTGGGAAAAATAATTCCGTCTTTATCGTTATTCTGCTCGATTACTGCCGAGATCAACCTCGAAACGCCGATGCCATAGCAGCCCATAACCACCGGAGAAAGATTCCCTTTAATATCGGAAAAATTTGCCTGCAAAGCCTGGCTGTATTTTAACCCCAGTTTAAATATATGGCCGACTTCGATAGTGTTTACCTTATCCATTTTAGAATTGCATTTGGGGCAAAGGTCGCTTTCCCTGGCCGCAGAAGCCTGTAAGCATCCCGGACAGACATAGACTACGTCTTCGCCAAGGGCAGCCGGAGCCATAAATTCATGGGAAACCTTTCCGCCCATAACCCCGGAATCAGCTTCCGTAATTAAAGTTTTTAATCCGCATCTTAAGAATATCTTTTTATATGCTTCATAGAGTAAAGAATAACTCTTATCCAAGCCGGCTTCATCCTTATCAAAACTATAAGCGTCCTTCATAATAAATTCACAGGCCCGGATCAGGCCAAAACGCGGCCGGATTTCATCCCGGAATTTTGTCTGGATCTGGTATAAAATTAAAGGCAGCTGCCTGTAGCTGGAAATATTATTTTTAACTAAATCGGTAATTATTTCTTCATGGGTCGGGCCAAGAACAAGGTTTCTGCCCCGCCTGTCTTTTAGCCTTAACATTACTTCGCCTAAATCTTTATCGCGGCCCGTCTTCTGCCAAAGCTCTAAAGGATGTAATGCCGGAAGCAATAATTCGCTGGCCCCGCAGGCATTCATCTCCTGGCGGATTATAGCCTGAATATTCTCTAGAACCCGTAAACCTAAAGGAAGATAGGTATAAGCTCCGGCCATAAGCATGCGGATAAATCCGGCGCGCAATAATAGCTGGTGACTTAATGACTCTGCCTCTTTAGGCGTCTCTTTTAAGGTTGGAATAAAAACTTTTGTCCAAAACATCTTAATCCCTATTTTCTTCTCTGGTTAATCTTTTCTAAATATTTCCCTGGGTAAATTTACCCCTCTTTTAGCAAACAAAGGATAGAATGCCGGTTCTATTCCGGTAGCCTTAAAAGCTCCGTAAACCTTGCCGTCCTCGACAACATTATTGATCTCATAGTAAAAAAGATCCTCCAGGTTTACCCATCCATTCTTGATGCCATTGACCTGGGTAATCCGGGTAATTTTACGGGTGCCGTCAGCCAGCTGGTCCTGCTGGATAATCAAATGCAAAGAAGCGGAAATCTGGCGGTGGATTGCTTCCAAAGTTATAGGTATCCCCGACATAAGAATAGTGGTTTCCAAGCGGTGCAAAACTTCGGCTGGAGTGTTAGCGTGGATAACTGAAAGAGCGCCGTTATGGCCAGAGCACATAGCCTGAAGCATATCCAAAGCTTCGGGCCCTCTAATTTCACCCAGGATTATCCTTTGCGGCCGCATACGTAAGGTATTACGGAAAATATCCCTGATAGTAATTTCGCCTTTTCCCTCGATATTAGCCGGTTTAGTTTCCAGCCTGACAACGTGATCCTGGGACAGATGCAATTCTGCAGTATCTTCAATAGTAATTGTCCGTTCGTCATTCCCGATATAACTTGAAAGTACACCTACCGTCGTAGTTTTTCCGCTTCCGGTAGCGCCGGCAAATATCATATTAACCTTGCCCTTAACGCAGGCGATCAAAAAATCCGCCATTCTTCGATCAAAGGTCCCCAACTCAATTAAATCTTCCGCCTTAATAATTTTTTTAAGAAATTTACGGATGGTAATCGTCGGTCCGTCTAAAGCCAGCGGAGGAATAATTATATTTACCCGCGAGCCATCCTGAAGACAAACGTCCGTATAAGGAGATAATTCATCAACTCTCCTTCTGGTGGGCGCTAAAATTTTCTGGACGATATACATTAACTGCTGATCGCTGTCAAATTTAATAGTAGTTAAGATTTTTTTCCCCTGTTTTTCGACATATACATTCTGGGTCCCGTTAATCATAATTTCGGTAATATCGGGATCCATCATCAGTTTTTCAATCGGCCCAAAACCGGAAAACTCATCAACCAGTTCATTAATAATCTTGTCTCTTTCTTCCTGCTTAAGCGGCCCGCGCGGCTGAGCTAAGATGCCTTCAAGGATATTCCTGACAACTGCTGCCACTTCGGTTTTTTCACCCGAGCTTCTTTGCAAAATATAGCTGTATTTTGCGATAAAATCCTCGCGCACTCTGCCTTTTAAATTCTGCTGGGCCATATAATCTCCTTTTAGGTTTTTGACCTCTGCTTAATCTCGCGTAATAAAACTCTTACCGAATCTTTGGCCGCAATTTTCCTGACTATCTTACCGTTTGAAAATAATAACCCTTCATTTTTACCGAAGGCTAAGCCCAGATCCACCCCTTTGGCTTCACCTGGCCCGTTAACTACGCATCCCATTATGGCTATTTTTAAAGGATCAGACCTTTTAACTGGCTTTTGTCCGCCTAGCTTAGCTTCAAGTTCTTTGACGATATTTATTAAATCTACTTCACACCTGCCGCAGGTTGGGCAGCTGATAATCTGAATTCCGCTGTTAAAAAGGCCCAATGATTCGAGTATGCCTTTGGCCGCTTTGACCTCTTCTACCGGATTATCGGTCAAAGACACCCTTATTGTATCACCAATACCCTCTAACAGTAAAGCCCCTATTGCAACGCTTGACTTAATCATTCCGTTAAAAGAAGAACCAGTGGCAGTAAGGCCCAGGTGTAAAGGGTAGCCGCAAAGCCTAGAAACCTTGCGGTAGCTTTCGATTGTGTCCAAAACATTGTTGGCTTTAAGCGATATGACTATATTATGAAATTTCTGCTTTTCAATGATTTTAACATAATTCAAACAGGATTTTACTAACCTATCGGTCATCGAAGATTTTCTAGGGCCGTTATCTTGAACTGAACCGCTGTTTAAACCGATGCGCAAAGGAATCCTGGCTTGTTTTAAAGCGCTAATTACAGTTTTAATTTCTTCGGGTTTATCAATGTTTCCCGGATTTAACCTGATTTTGTCTGCCCCATTTTCGATAGCAGCTATTGCTAATTTATAAGAAAAATGGATATCAGCAACTAAAGGAATCTTCGATCCGGCCTTAATCTTCTTTAAGGCGCCTGCATCGGCTGAATCTTTAATTGCCAGTCGAATGATCTGACATCCCTGCCTGGCCAACTCCTTGATTTGCTTCAAAGTAGCTTCTACATCCGAAGTTTTGGTCTTAGTCATTGACTGAATGGCAACCGGATGGCTAGACCCAATGGTCAGATTTCCAATTTTTACCGATTTAGCCTTTCTTCTTTTTATTTCCATATTTATTTAGCAAAAAACTTGCTGATCTTATCCCCGTATAGCCTCAATATATCATTGTAAGTAACAAATAGAGCCAGGCTGATTAAAAGCGTAAAACCGATGTTGTTGATTACCTGCTCTGCCTTAAGTCCTATCCCTTTTTTCCTTATTTTTTCAAGCCCCAGTAAAAATAGATGCCCACCGTCTAGAATAGGCAAAGGCAGTATATTAAATATTGCCAGGCTTACGCTTAATACAGCAATCAAATGCAATATTGCAATTAACCCTAACTTGGCAACTTTAGAAGTAATAAAAAGTATCCCCAAGGGGCCGGTCATTGATTCACGCATGGACATTCTGCCGGTAACCAGCGCCCATAAGCCTTCAAAAGTCTGCACTGTCAGGCCCAAGGTTTTCTTTACAGCCAAGTACCACGACTCAAAAAAACCATGCCTTACCTCGATTATTTCGTCAAAAGGGGTTATACCTATAATACCCATAGTCTTTTTTGTACCCAGCTGGCCATCAATAGTTTTATCTCTAAGCGGGACATTAAAATTTAATTCCTGGTTGTCACGTAAAACGGCTACTTTGACGCTGGGCTCGTCCTTGCTTTCCTGAATCCTAGCCTGGAGATCTTCCCACAAGTCGACTTTTTTGCCTTCAATCGAAATAATTTTATCCCCTACAGCTAGGCCAGCCTCTTTTGCCCCATAACCATCGGTTAATCCTCCGACCTTAGCGGTTAAACTGGGATAGCCGATAAAAAATATAAGCCAAAAAAACAAAAACCCCAGCAGGTAATTCAAGAAAGGGCCGAAAAAGATAATCTGAAATCTTTTCCCGGGAGCTTTCGAAAAATATTCGTCTTTAGCGCCTTTATATTCCGCTTGGCTATCGCCTGCCATTTTAACATAACCGCCGAGAGGAATAAGGCTTAAGGAATATTCCGTATCCCCAAACTTTTTCTTAAATATCTGCGGGCCGAAACCTAATGAAAATTGTTCGACGCGCACGCCATTCTTCCGGGCGCAAATAAAATGCCCGAATTCATGAACGATAATAAGCAGGCTCAAGATAAAGATAAAAATAAGTATCGGCATTTTTAATTAATGTTAATCTGCCAGGCGTCTAGCTTCTTCCCTAGCCCAATTGTCCGCAGACAATATATCCTCCAAGCAGGGATTGGCTTTTTTCCGGTGGCGGCGCATAACATTCTCCACTATTTCCGGTATTTTTATAAAACCTATCTTTTTGTTTAAAAAGTTAGTCACGCATTCTTCATTAGCTGCATTTAAAACTGCCGGCATGGTCCCTAATTCACAAGCAGCCTGGTAGGCTAAAGCCAGGCTGGAAAATTTTTTTAAATCCGGCCTTTCAAAATGAAGGTTATTCAGCCTGTAGAAATCAATCCCGCTAAGCTTACTCGGCAGCCGTTCAGGATAGGATAGAGCGTACTGAATCGGAATACGCATATCAGTAACCGACAACTGAGCCATAATCACCCCATCATTAAACTCTACCATTGAATGGATTAACGCCTCGGGATGAATCAATATTTTTATCGTTTCGGCCCGTAAACCAAACAAAAACATCGCTTCGATCAGCTCAAGGCCTTTATTCATCAGCGTTGCCGAGTCTACGGTAATTTTCTTACCCATCTTCCAGCGAGGATGCCTTAATACTCTTTCTATAGTTACATTTTTAAATTTATCCCTGGGCAGCATCCTTAAAGGACCTCCTGAAGCAGTTAAATATACCTGCCTGACATCAAGAGCACTTTCAACCCCCAGGCTTTGCCAGATAGCGGATTGCTCGCTGTCTACGGGTAAAATCTTGATCTTATTTTTTTTAGCCAGGCGCATTATAAGCGGGCCAGCCATTACTATCGCTTCTTTATTAGCTAAAGCTATATCCTTACCGGAGTTAATTGCGCTGATTAAAGGCATCAATGCCGAAGCCCCTGAAATAGCAAACATTATTTTTTCAATATTCTTGTCTTGAACCATCTCACCGAGCCCTTCCTCGGCGCAATAAACTTTAACTTTCGCTGCGACGGCCAAAGACTTAAACTTCTGGGCGCTTTTTTTATCCTTGATACAAACCATCCGGGGGCAGAATTCCTCCACCTGCCGTTTTAAAATAGCTATATCGCTGTTTACACTTAAGGCCTCAACCTTAAATTTACCCGGCAGTTGTCTTACCACCGAAAGAGTGCTTTGGCCTATTGAACCACTGGATCCTAAAATTGCTATATTTTTCATGGATATTTATCGACTATAGTCCATCGTCTATCGATTATTTACAACCTGGCTAAAATAAAATAAAAAACCGGCGCGGTAAAAAGCAGGCTGTCGATTTCATCCAACACCCCACCCATACCTGGAAATAGATTTCCCGAATCCTTGACCTGGCAGTCCCTTTTAAGCAAAGACTCCGAAAGATCGCCTAACTGCCCTAATATATTTAATCCAATCGCAATTATAAGAAGTTGCCAATAATTAAAGGGTAAAAATGATTTACTGGCCAAAGCGGCCAAGATACTAAATAGCAGGCTGCCTAAGGACCCTTCGACTGTTTTATTCGGGCTGATCCGCGGGATCAAAAGCTGCTTTCCCCACTTAACTCCCACAAGATATGCTCCGATATCTCCAAGCTTGGTAATCAATAAAAGCGCAGCCAAAAAGCCTAATCCACCCGGAAGATACCTGATTTTTATCATAAAGCTAAAAAACCAGGACACATAAAGTATCCCAAAAAGGGTGGTAGAAATATCAACGATAACGCCGGAATTATCCCTGCGCTTAAACTGCATAAGTATCAGGGAAAACAAGGCTAAAACGATAAAAAGAAGTTCCCAGTTTTTCGTCGGCTCAAACTTGAACATTATCGACAAAGGAATGATTATGCCCACTCCGATACCGAAATACTTATAGATCTTGATCCCTTTCTTTTCAAGCATGGTAAAATATTCATATAAACCTGCCATCACAAAAAGGGTAATTACCAGAGCGCATAACCGATCAAAAAATATTACTGTAACTATCAGACTGATAAGAAGCAGGGAACTAATTAAGCGCTTAATTAACATTTATCCCTCCGAATCTTCTTTCCCTTTTTTGGTATTCTTTAATCGCTTCTTTTAAATCATCAATCCCAAAATCCGGCCAGTACTTAGGGGTAAAATAAAACTCGGAATATGAGAGCTGCCAAAGCAGAAAATTGCTTAAACGCTGCTCGTTGCTGGTTCTAACCAGTAAATCGGGGTCGGAGATACCGGCGGCGTAAAAATAACCCCGGAATTTTTCTTCATTCAGGCTTTCCGGCTTAATTTTACCCATTAAAACATCCTGCCCGAATTTTTTGGCAGCGTCAACGATCTCCTGCCTCCCTCCGTAATTTAAAGCCAGGACAACTAAAAGCCCCGAATTAGCCGCTGTTTCTTTCTCTGTTTTTTTAATCTTTCTCTGCAAATATTTTGGTATCGGATTCGGCCTTCCGATGGCCAGGAAACGGACATTATTTTTTTGCATTGCAACGGCTTCCCTGGTTAAAAATTCATCAAGGTAGCGCATCAGAACATTTATTTCTGTTTTTGGCCTATTCCAGTTCTCGGTTGAAAAAGCAAAAAAAGTTATTGTCTTAATCCCGAGCGAATAAGCGCCGTTGATTATTTCTTTCACCCTGGCCACGCCTTTGCGATGGCCTAAAGTACGGCCCAGACCCTTTTCTTTAGCCCAGCGGCCGTTACCGTCCATGATAAAAGCAACGTGTTTCGGAATATTTTGATTAATCATGCTACCCGTGTAGTTGATAATCTATATTGGGGAAGAGGTTGTCCTTATATTCAATATCGGCAAGCCAATTCTCGTCAATTCTGCTTGACTTAACGTCTTCATATATCCTGGTAAACCTTAAGAGGTGGTCCTTAGTGCGGCGAATGGCGTAGCTTGTGTGCGTTCCGGTGCCTAAAATAAAAGCCCAGTCCGAACTTTGGGCCAGCAATAATTCACGCAGAGCCTGGTTCAATGCCCGGCGCAGAACCCCCTGGGCGCCAGGATAACTCCTAGACAACTCGCTCATGCGCTCACTGGCTGCATGCAGGTGCCGATAGATCCAATCGTTGCTTCCTTGTAGCCACATTTCCGAATAACCCTTATAACCCCAGCTTGATAACGAAGGAGTTATCACCTGGTTACGTAAATTGCGGTTTAAATATTCGCTAGGTGTAATCATACCTATTTCATTCTGGTCGCAGGCCACCTTGCGGAATAAAAAGTCAAGCCACATCGGCCCTTCATACCACCAGTGGCCGAATAGTTCAGCATCATATGGAGAAACAATGATCGGAGCCTTGCCCATTAAATCATTTAAGTAAACGGCCTGCTTCTGGCGGTTAAACATGAAATTTCCCGCATGTTCAGCGGCTTTAGCGCTGGCCCATTCCGGTATATACGGTTGCTTATTATTGCCTGTACCAGTTATACGGTAATATTTTATTCCAGTATTAATCCTTACTCCATCGGGATGGATATAGGGTTTAATGTAATCAAACTCTAAATCAAAACCAATGTCGCGGTAAAATTCTCTGTAGTTATAATCTCCGGGATAGCCCTCTACAGAAGACCAGACCTGCTTTGAAGATTCAAGATCCCTGCCAAAAGCAGCCACTCCGCTTCCTTTACAATATACCGGAGCAAAAACTCCATATTTCGGCCGGGGGGTCCCATGAAGCAAGCCGTGGGAATCTGTGAAAAAATAGCGGATCCCGGCTTCTTTTAAAATCGAATCCACTCCCGGAAAATAACCGCACTCAGGCAGCCAAATACCCTGAGGCCGCCTGCCAAAAATCTCCTGATAGTGGTTAGCTGCGACTTTTACCTGTGCCCTGACCGAATCCCTACAGACCTCCATCAAAGGAAAAAACCCGTGGGTTGCCCCGCAGGTAATTATCTCGAGCTTTCCCAAATCCTGGAATTTCTTAAACGCATTCACCAGGTTGGAATTATATTTCTGGAAAGTATCCCGGGCGTGGGAAAACCTGTTAAAATACATTACGGCCAGGTTTTTAAACTCCTGCTGCCACTTTGTCCTTTCTATTTCTTTCTGGGTTAATTCAATCAGCCGGTTTATATGTTTTAAATAACGCTCTTCCAAAAGGGGATCAGCCAGCATCGAAATAAGCGTAGGGCTTAAAGTCATGGTTATCCGGAAATCTATCCCGTCCCGGACCAACCCTTCAAAAACAGAGAGCAAAGGAACATAAGTTTCAGTGATCGCCTCGTATAACCAATCCTCTTCCAAAAAGTTTTCGTGTTCCGGATGACGCACAAAGGGCAAATGCCCATGTAAAACTAAACAAAGGTATCCTTTAGGCATATTATTTGGTTTCTCTGGTTACGATTGGAGTTATAGTACGCTCTTCAAAATTGTCCGCGGAAATTGCCCTAACGGGGATTACTTGTTTTCCATCGGGTAAATAATAACGCATGGTAAAAGTTCCGTCGGGCCTTAACTTAACCGGGACACCCTGGACTGTTACTTTAGCATCGGGTTCGGTTGCTCCGTAAACAATCAACTCACAATCTACTTTTAACCAAAAATTTCTTTCTTTTTCGATTCTTTTTACCGGGCTTGAAGATAACCCTGAGCTGAACAACCCCTGCTTAATCCGTTCCTGCCAGGCGCCGCCTACCGGTGAGCTTCTTCCTAACCCAAAACCCATTCCGTAAAGCCTGGCAAACATATCATCGGGGATCATCCATTCTTCGTCGGTTATCCAGCTTGGTCCGTCTAAAGGCGTAGACACGACGTTAGACCGCAAAAGCATGATAAACCTGCCATCCGGAAGCATTAATCCTAAATCTACGCACCAGGAGCGGCCGGGCCCGGCCGTATCGATATACCAGCTATTGGCGTAATCATTAACGACGATATCGAAAAATTTATTGGCATTATAACCGTTAAACATAATATTGCTGACATCATAAACCCTCAAAACTTTTTTAGCTCGGTAAAATTCATCGCCTAATTTATTTTTTACTTCTTCGATAGTCCTAGGCCTTAATTCCCAATAGGTATGCAGCCAGTGCGGGTCGCGTACCTGCAGAATCATTTTATCCTGGTCATAGCTGGAAGGCAACTCCTGCGGCATGGAGCGCGTAGCTAGATATTGATTATCAGAATGGGAAAATTTTGTGTTGGCAATCACGGTTTCATCAAAGCTGGGGCTTTCTTTCACCTGGCGGTTTTTTACAGAAGGAAGCTTCTTTTTCGACTTTATTGTGGTGCTTACTTTAGAAATAAGTTTCTTGGGCATCTCTTTTAATTTCTTAAGTATCTTTCTCATTATCCCTCCACTGTAATAAAAAAGGGGATCTTATCCCCTTGGTGCAAATTCTCAAAAAGCGGCCAAAACTTTGATCCTTACTTCATTCTTAACTTCTTTCCTTCTTCTTTTGCCTGTTTTAAATCAGCTTCTAAAGTATCCTTAAGCTTGGTTATTTTCTGCAATTCTTCTTTCAAGCTTTGATTTATCAATTGCTCCTGGACCAAAGATTTATGAGCTGTATCCAGCGCTTGCTTTAATTCCTCGGCCTCTTTTTCTTTGGCTTTGGCTTTTTCTTCTAAAGAAGACCTGTCCTGGGAAAACTTGCTCATTCTTTCTTCCAAAACAATCCGGTTAGCCATCTCCTTATCGCGGGATGCCTTAATCCTCATCGCGCTGTTACAAGAGCTTAATGAAGAAAAAAAGAATATCGTCAAAAGCACCGCTAAAATTATGACTATCCGGTTTTTCAAAGCCTCATTCAGGTTAAAACTCATATTACTTTAGGTTCTCCTCGGGTTCTTTTAAATCCAACCCGCTAGATTCGCCTTTGACCTTGGTAACATTCGGAAGAATAACTATTTCAACCCTGCGGTTTTGCTTACGGCCATCTTTAGTGTCATTAGAAGCTACCGGTCTATATTCGCCATAACCGATTGCCGAAAGCCTTTCTGGGGAAATCCCCTGTTCGTTTACTAAATAATGCACTACGCTTAAAGCCCGGGTGGTTGAAAGTTCCCAATTTGATTTATATCCTGAAACTTTGATCGGAATATTATCCGTATGACCTTCTATCCCCACATTAAACTGGCTCATATTATCTTTTAATACCGAAGAGACCTTCCCTAATAAAGGGAATGCTTCGGATTTAATCTGGGCTTTTCCTGAGTCGAATAAAAGGTCGCCGACTACGGTAATTACCAAGCCTTTCTCCATCATCTGAAGTTTTATCTGATTATCACCTATTTCCTGGCCCAATTTTTGCTCAAGCATACCCTTGGCCCGGGAAAGCTCTTCAAGCTGGGCGGTTAACTCATCTATTCTTTGGATATCAGAACGCCTGCCTTTTTGGAAAATAAAAGTACATCCGGTTAAACTAAAAATCAGAAATAAAACTAGGGCGGATTTGGGGAAATTATTCTTCATCTTGCTTCTCCTTTTTTATTGAAATTTAAATATAACACAACTGCCAATTATAGTCAAGTGTTTTATACGCAACAACTTATATAAAAATAGTCGATTTCCTGGACGAACCTATGGAAACCATGGTAATTTTTGCTTTGAGTAGTTTTTGGAGCTCAGCCAGGTAAGCCCTGGCATTTGGATCTAACTGGTTAAAAGTAATGGCTTTATTCCCCTGATTCGGCCATCCGGCCATCTCCTTGTAAACCGGTTCAGCATTATTTAGTACCTCGAAATCATGAGGGAAATCCTTGGTCAATTTTCCTTTATATTTATAGGCGACGCAGATTTTTACTTTTTCCAGGCCATCGAGAATATCCATTTTGGTAATCGCCAGCTCTGAAATTCCGTTTAAGATAACCGATTCTCGGGCAATCACGGCATCGAACCATCCGCACCTGCGGGGCCGGCCGGTTGTCGCGCCGAATTCATTGCCTTTATCCCGCATCAATTTGCCGAAATCTTCCCCAAACTCGGTCGGAAACGGGCCTTCTCCTACCCGGGTAGTATAGGCCTTACACACGCCGATAACCTTATCGATGTGCACCGGCGCAATCCCCGTTCCAATACAGGCGCCGCCTGAGGTCGCCGACGAAGAAGTTACAAAAGGATAGGTTCCAAAATCAATATCAAGAAAAGTGCCCTGGGCGCCTTCCAGTAAAATGGCAGATTTTTTCTCAGTGGCATCATTCAATAAAAGAGCCGTGTTGCAAATATAATTTTTAAATAATTCGCCATACTCAAGATACTGCCGGTAAATTGTCTGGAAATTAAAACCCGGATGAGCGTAAACTTTTTTAAAGATCTCGTTTTTTTCTTTTAAATTATCTTTAAGCTTTTCGCTAAAGACCCGCGGGTTTAATAAATCCACCATCCTTATCCCGCAGCGGTTAATCTTGTCGGCATAACATGGGCCGATTCCCCGGCCGGTGGTGCCGATCTTATTCTTTCTCTTGGTTTCCCGCAGCTGGTCCAGGTTTTTGTGGTAAGGCATAATCAGATGGGCCAGAGTTGAAATCTTAAAACGCTTTTTAAAATCGATGCCGTTTTTTTCAAGCTCCTGCAATTCTTTTTTCAAAACTTCCGGGTCAATCACGACACCGTTACCGATACAGCAAATTTTCCCGGGGTGTAATATACCTGAAGGTATAAGATGAAATATATATTCTTTATCGCCTACAACCACTGTGTGGCCGGCATTATTGCCGCCCTGGTAGCGGACTACATAATCTGCTTTTTCGGAAAGCACATCAATAATCTTTCCTTTTCCTTCATCTCCCCACTGCATACCAACTAAAACTATATTCATTTTTTCCTTATCATTTACGGGGTCATTGTAAATATCTCATGGGCAATATCCGGGTATTTAGCAATAAACTTTAATTCATCGTCTACAAGCGGCTTCTGGTTATGTACATTGGCATACCTGACTAATTCTAATATCCGCGTCGCTTCTTGGTCATCTTTAAACGGCACCTCTAATTTTTCATAAACATTGCGGAAACCTTTAATCCCCGAATATTCCCCTGCCGTAATCTTTCTCCCGGTTTCGATTATCTCGGGTTCTCCACGGCCAAGCTCTTCATAATCATAAAGCTCATAATTACGCCTGTCTTTTAAAGCGCCATCGGCATGAATACCGGATTCATGGGCAAAGGCATTCGAACCTACTCCCGGCTGATTTATCGGAATAGGGACTCCGAAGGCATAAGAAGCATATTTGCATATTTTCCAGGCAGTTTTTAAATTTATCTTTTCATCCAACTGGTAATTAGCCATCTGCTGACCGTGCTTAAGCGCCAGAATTACCGAAACCAAATCTGCATTGCCGGCGCGCTCCCCCATACCGTTTACGCAAGTATTTATATAAGAATCTACTCCTACATCTGAAGCAGCTTTGGCTCCGGCAATGGAGTTAGCTACTACCAGGCCTAAATCATTATGGCAGTGAACCTCGATAGGAAGTTTTACCGCTTCTGCCAGTGATTTAATTTTTTCATAAATACTAAATGGCGTGTCACAGCCAAGAGTATCACAGTAACGAATCCTATGCGCACCCGCTTCTTTGGCTTTAAGGGCAAATTTGATCAAGTAATCAATATCTGTACGCGAGGCATCCTCTGCGTTTACTCCCACTCCCAGCGCGCCTAATTTTACCGCCTCAACCACCGCTTCCTGCATTTCCTTGATGATCGAATCATGGTCTAACTTTCCTTTAAACTTATGGACGATCATTTGATCGCTGGTAGAAATAGAAAGGTTCAGGTATTTAAGTTGGGGCACCAATTTAAACGCATTTTTTACATCATCTTTAGTGGCCCTTAACCAGCCGCTTAACCTGATTCTGGAAAATCCGCCTAATTTAACTAACTCCAGGTTCGCATTCAAATAATTAGTCTCATGGCGGGTAAGCGGAAAGCCAAACTCTGACTGAAAAACACCCATTTGGTCAAGATACCAGTTGATCATTGTTTTCTGCAGTTTAGAAAGACAAATCCGCGACGTTTGCACTCCATCCCGGTTAGTTACATCCAATAAATAAATCACAGGTTTTGCTGCCATCTTTACTTCCCCCTATTTTTATTCTTAACTTATTTCTTGATTATTCTTTCGAGCTCTTCCTTATCGGGCACCCCGGTAGAAGAAAAAATTTCTTGGTTATTTAAAAGATAAACCGGTCCGAATAAAATCTTAAGTTCCTGGTTCAAACCGATGTTTTCACGCAACAGTTTTGGGCCTTCCTTGCCCACGGCGCATTTGTTTACCCTGGTAAGGTTAATACCTTTAGCGCAAGCCTCCCAATCAGAATCATCAAGGTTCTTTGCCCGGCAGGCAAGATAATCCCAAAGAACCTGCGGCTGGTATTTTTGCAGGCAGACAGCCCTTAAATATTCTCCGACTTCCTGGCTTCCTTTTTTGGCGTCAAAACCCATTCCGCTTTCCATCGCCAAAAAATGCAGGTTCGGCTTAAAATCCTTTACCGCGCTTAAAAGTTTATCGATATCTTTGTCAAAAATACTAAAGAATAGGTCCAACTCTTTGGGTTTTTTCTTCCGGTCGATAAAAAATGAAAGCCCGCTTCTTTCCGGCTTTAACCAGTAAAAATCACCCCGGTGAATAAAATCATTCTTTATGCTTTCAAAACCCCTCTCCCCCTCAATCTCTTTACCGAAAATGTAAACAGGCAAAGCAGTAATCGATAGCTCCTTGATCAAATTTTCAGTCGGCTGATCCGGATAATAAAGATACTCGACGGTTAATCCGGGGAATCTCCTTTTTAAGGAATTTACGGTCTGGTCGGGTTTGCAAACGGCGCAATCCCTGGCGGTGATAACTTTCATGGTTATCTTGCTAGGCGTGATAAAATCACATTCGGCTTTTAAATCACCCGGGTTATTACAGACTCCGATAAATCCTTCTTTCCGGCAATTAGAATCCGAATAACAGCGGGGAAGGATCTTTAATATATCCGGGTCATCGGCTATTTTATCAGCAAGCGTAATCTGCTCAGCCTTACAATTTTCTAAAATTCCGTTTTTTATCTCTAAAGTAAGTTTACCCAACTTTCTCCCCTGCCAGCTAGGCCTAAGCATAAAAACAGAGCCGACTTTGGAGAGCTGTTCTTCTTTTAAAGGGTTTTGCCCAACGAAAACTATATCAATTCCTTTAACCTCCGAGATTAATTTTAAATCTTCCTTTTCTCCCAGGTTACTGATAAGAATTATTACCTGTACCCCTTTGGCCTTTAACTGATCAATTAATTCTGCGGTCTTTTGGGCCGGTTCCAACAGATTAAGCCCTGCCTTATGGGCGGATAAACCGGTCAACCCGATTATCCCGATTTTTACGCCGTTTATGTTCTTAACCATATAAGGAGAAACTTTTTCTGACTGAAGGTTAGCGCTCAAAAAAATAGGTTTATCGCTTTTGGCTATCTTTAAAAAATATTCCATCCCGAAATTAAACTCATCCTGGCTTACCCCTACGGCATCATAACCCATAAGCTCCATCGCCTTGAAATTTAGCAACGAGCGCTGCATATCAAGCAGGCTATTCTGGGCATATTCGTCTATCAGGTTTCCGGCGGTAAATGAACCGCAATCCAGAAGAAAAAGCCGGGGATCTTTTTTCTTCAATTTTTTAATTAAGGTTGCCCTTCGGGCAATGCCTCCGTCCTGCTCGATGGGGCAGCTGCAGGGATAAAGCATGGCATGAGTCTGCCCGGTATAGGCGATATTTACCTCTTTGGCGTATGATATATTCGCCGCTACCAACAGAAAAGAGGAAATAAGAAATACTGTTTTTATTTCTTTCATATTTTAATCACCTTAACAGTTAAGATATTCTCGATTTTCCTGATTTTTTCCTGAATTTTCGGATCCACCTGGTTATCCACGCTCCAGACGCTGATCGCTTTGTCTCCGGGTTTATTGCGGCCTAAAGCCATGGCTGCAATATTAATATCATTTTTGCCCATTAAACTACCTAAATTTCCGATTAACCCCGGTTTGTCAAGGTTACGGATAAAAATCATTTCTCCGCTAGGATATAATTCGAGATAATAATCGTCGATCTTGACAATCCTGGGTTGTTTATTGCCGGATAATGTCCCCGAGATTGATTTGGTCTCTTTATCTGTCTTAATATCCAGCTGGATAAGGTTAACAAATTCGCCCTCCTGGGCTGATTTGGATTCAAGCAGCTTTATTCCCCTTTGTTTTAGAAGCGAGATGCCATTCACAAAATTAACGGTTTCCTTTAATATAGGAGTAAGCAGCCCTTTAACTATAGCCATGGCTACCGGGGATAAATCATATTTGGTAATCGTTCCGCTATAGCTGATGGTTACTTCTTCGATCCTGCCTTCGACTAGCTGTCCGCCGAACAAACCCATTTTTTCACCTAAATTAATATAAGGGTTGAGGATTTTGCTAGCTTCGGCATCAAGGCAGGGATAATTTGCCGCATTCCTTATCCCTCTTCCTAAAAGCGCGTCGCGGACGATTTCGGCAACTTCAATTGCTACATTAATCTGGGCTTCTTCGGTAGATGCCCCCAGATGAGGAGTAGTAACTACATTATCAAACTTTAACAACTCATTATCCGGAGTAAGGGGCTCATTTTCAAAAACATCCATCGCCGCCCCCAGCACCTTGCCCTCTTTTACCGCCTTAGCCAGAGCAACTTCATCGATAATCCCGCCCCTGGCGCAGTTTATTATCCTAACACCTTTTTTCATCATCCCGAATTCTTTATCCGAAATCATATGCCTGGTTTCATCGGTTAAAGGAGTATGCACGGTAATGTAATCGGATTCCGTAAGCACCTTTTTTAATTCGGCGAGCTCAATGCCGATACTCTCAGCTACCTGTTTCGATAAAAAAGGGTCATAAGCTAATACCTTCATTCCGAATGAAAGAGCGCGCTTGGCTACTTCCGAACCGATCCTGCCGAATCCGACTATCCCTAAAACTTTGTTATATAATTCTACACCCATGAATTTGGAACGCTTCCACTCCCCCTTTTTCATCGAAGAGTTAGCCTGAGGGATATTGCGGGACAGAGCCAAAATCATGCTGAAGGTATGCTCGGCGGTAGAAATCGTATTTCCCGCAGGCGTGTTCATTACGATGATGCCTTTTTGAGTTGCAGCCTCTAAATCAACGTTATCAAGCCCCACCCCTGCCCTTCCGATAACTTTTAATTTTTTGGCGGCATCAATTATATCTTTGGTTACCTTGGTTGCGCTGCGCACAACCAAAGCGTCATAATCTTTGATGATTTCCTTTAAAGCCTCGGGTTTTAAATCCGTTTTTACATCAACTTCCAGTTCCTTTGATTCTTTAAATACCTTAAGCCCCTCCTGGCTCAAAGCGTCTGAGACTAAGACTTTAATCATTTTACCTTCTCCCTAGTTATGCAGCCCTTAAAAATATTTCTTCAGCAGCCTTGACTCCCGCGCCGAGATTGAATTTATAACCTAATTGAGTAAGCACTTTTTCAAGGCAAGCCAATCCGGTTATAATATCGGATTCGGCGATATAGCCCATATGAGCGATACGAAAAATCTTCCCTTTAAGTTCAGCTTGTCCGCCGGCAATGGTTATGCCGTAAGTATCACGCATAGTTTTAACTAATTTTTCCCCGTCAATGCCTGCGGGAACCTTGACCGCTGTTACACCGTTAGATGCGGCTGTGGGCGCAAATAACTCGAGGCCTAAAGCTTTCATTGCCGCCCGGGTAGCATCGGCCATGGTTTTATGCCGGTTGAATATATATTCTAAACCATCTTTCTGCATCATTTTAATCGCTTCATTAAGAGCGATAATCAAGGTTATCGAGGATGTAAAAGGGGTGTCGTTTTTATCCAAAGCTTTTTTGGCTTTTCTTAAATCGAGGTAATAACGGCCCGTTTTAGAGCTTTCCACTAATTTCCAGGCTTTAGGGCTTACCGAAATAAAACCTAATCCGGGAGGAAGCATCAGCCCTTTTTGCGAGCCGGAAACAACCATATCAATTCCCCAGAGATCAGTTTTGATATCGACTGCGCCAAGCCCGCTGATAGCGTCGACAACCAAAACAGCCGGAGTTTCTTTGATGATTTTTCCGATAGCGGCGATATCAGTATCTACGCCGGTTGAAGTTTCGCACAAAGTGGTAAATACCGCCTTAATAGCCGGATTGGCAGCCAATTTTTTCTTGATTAGTTCAGGGTCTATGGCTTTACCCCATTCAACATCTATAATTTCGGCCTTAATACCATAGCTATTGCAGATTTCCGTCCATCTTTCTCCGAACTTCCCGCCTTGGACCACCAGGGCAGTATCACCGCAGGAAAGCAGATTGACCACGGCAGCTTCCATAGCCCCTGTGCCTGAAGATGAAATAATAAATACGTCATTGGCTGTTTGGAATACCCATTTTAAGCCAAGATTAACTTCTTTTAGGATTTCCTGAAACTGCGGAGTGCGGTGGTGAATAATTGGTCTAGCCATTGCTAAACTTATCTGAGGCGGCAATGGCGTAGGCCCTGGCGTCAATAAATATTCCTTTTTCATCTCATTCTCCTGTTGTTTTTTACTTTTTCTTTTTAGCTTCCGGTATAATGACTTCGTCGACTAAACCGTAATCTTTAGACTCCTGGCCGGACATAAAATAATCCCTGTCCGTATCTTTTTTTATCTTATCTATCGATTGGCCTGTGTGAAACGCAAGTATCTCGTTAATCTTATCGCGCATTTTGAGGATCTCGGTAGCCTGGATAGATATATCCGATGCAGCGCCCTGAACCCCGCCCCAAGGTTGATGGATCATTATCCTCGAATTGGGAAGCGCAAAACGTTTCCCTTTTGTGCCCGCTGACAAAAGCACGGCCCCCATACTGGCAGCTTGCCCTACGCAATAAGTAGCTACGTCGCATTTTATAAACTGCATTGTATCATAAATGGCTAAACCGGCCGTAACCGAACCACCGGGCGAATTAACATAAACATTAATATCTTTATCCTTATCTTCCATCTGCATAAAAAGAAGCTGGGCAATGATAAGGTTAGCCACATAATCATCAATAGGTGTGCCGATAAATATAATCCGGTCTTTTAAAAGGCGCGAATAAATATCATACGCGCGTTCAAAACCGCGGGGAGTCTGTTCGATTACCATCGGAACAAAATGCTGCATTCTTTCCATCTTTACCTCCTTAATGATTGCCGCAAAATTGATTTTTTTACGAAGCAGCTTCTATCTTCCAGTCTGCTTCTTGAAGTAAAAACTCAACTACCTTGCGGGGCATATGATCGTCTATAGAGATATTTTCCTTTTTTGCAATTTGTGATAAAACTAAATATACCTTTACCTGAGTTTTCGCTTCCGGGGTAATTCTTTCCAAAAGCATTTTTTCCTGCTCTTCTATTTTTTCGCGAGGCACCCCTTTCATTGCCAGGTCAATCTTGGTTTGCCTAAGGTTATCCTGGGTCTGCCTTTCTACCAGGCTCGGCGGCACCTTGAATTCTAACCCTTTCATTATATTGTCGATCAATTCATTTTCAATATTAGCCCTTTGGTGGTTTTCTTTAGATATAAAAATCTGCCTTTGGACTGCCTGTTCAAGTTCGGCTAGATTAGGATAACCCAGACTCCTGGCGAATTTATCGTCGATATTCTCAAGCTTGCGCGATTCCTTGATCGAATCGATATGCCTCTTTATCTCATCAGGCGAAACTGAAACCGGTTTAAAAACGATCTTTTGGTTTTTATAATCCTTGATGGCAATATCCGGAACAAGCTCTACCGTAGCCTTAAAAGAAAGGCTGCTGCGGTCCAGTTTTACATCGCTAATCTGCGGTAACTCAATTACATCAAGTTTCTGCTCTTCAATCGCCTGGTTATAAACATCGGGAACCAGCTCTTTTAAAACCTGCTCATGTACGGCTGAGGCATAATGTTTTTCTAAAACATCCCTCGGGGCTTTGCCGGGTCGAAATCCGGGGACCTTCGCTGCTTTGGCTATTTCGGAAAAAACGGATTCGAATTTAGTTTTAACCAGTTCTCCGCTTACACTAACATTAATTTCACATTTTGTGCTATCTAACTTCTTAACTTCAGTTTTCATTTGATCTTGCTTACCTTTCTTTAGTTGTGGCTTTGCCTATCCCAACCGTACCGTTACAATAATGGCTGGTACGAACCGCCGGGATGAGTTCGGCCAATGACTTATGTCACTTTGTTCCGTAAGCTGTGGCCTTGCCTATCCCAGCCGTACCGTTACAATAATGGCTGGTACGAACCGCTGGGATAAATTCGGCCAACAACTTACGTCACTTTGTTCCGTAAGCTGTGGCCTCATTTACATTCTAAACTTCTCACCCAAATAAACCTGGCGCGCCTGAGGATGATTAATCAGTTCGTGGGCCGTTCCGGCTATAAGAATTTCTCCGTCTGAAATTAAATAAGCCCGGTCAGTGATAGCCAATGTCTCCCTTACATTATGGTCAGTTAATAAAATTCCCAGGCCCTTAGCCTTAAGCTCTTTAATAATCTCCTGAGCCTCATTAACCACGATAGGATCAATGCCGCTAAAAGGCTCATCAAGCAGGATAAAAGAAGGATTGGTTACCAATGCCCTGGTAATTTCAAGCCTCCTCCTTTCGCCTCCACTTAAAGTATAAGCTTTATTTTTAGCCAGATGAGCAATATTTAATTCTTCCAGCAACGAACTAAGCCTGCGTTTTCTCTCGGGCCGGCTAAGAGGTAAGGTTTCTAAAATGGCGTTAATATTGTCTTCGACAGAAAGCTTCCTGAATATCGAAGCTTCCTGCGAAAGGTATCCTATCCCGAAACGGGCCCGTTCATGAATAGGAAGGTTAGTAATATTGTGGTTATCAAAAACTATCGTCCCGCTGTTAGGGGGGACAATGCCGACAATCATATAGAAGGTCGTTGTTTTTCCGGCGCCGTTAGGGCCCAAGAGCCCGACGATTTCTCCGCGCTTGACGGTTATATCGACGCCTTTTACGACAACCCTTCCGTCATAGCTTTTAGCCAGACCCTTAGTTTCCAAAAGCCGCATTCAAATTCTCCGTCTGATAAATAATAATCTGAGGTTTACCGGTCAAAGTCATTTTCTTATCCAAAGCATTATAAATCGCTTCCTGGCTGTAAGATGTGTTTTCGCCGCGGACTATCCGGACATTACCCTGGGCAATGATTTTATTGATCGCGCTTGACATCACCGCGCTCTCAGAAGAAGCCTTTTGCCCTTCCTGTTTCGGTGTAAAATAAACCGTCATCTTGTCGCTATAGATAGTTAAATCCGATTTTTCTACTTTAACATTATTATTGAATATGGCAATATTTTTTTCATAATCAACATCCAGGGACCCGTCGCAGGTTATAGCTATTTTTTCTTTTTTATCCGACTGTTTATCTTGCGGAGTGATATCAAGCCGGACATCTTTCTCCAGAACCACCTGTTTTAAAGCGGTCTGGCCTTTAGCCCCCTGGCCGGACAGGTTCATATCGCTGCGCTCTAAATTAACCCTATCCATAGTACTGACTATCTGCTGTTTCCTATCCCAATCCAGTGAATTGGTGGTAAGCTTTGCCCCGCTGGCAGTAGTGATCACTACGTTATCCTGCAGATGCACAACTCCGCTTTTTTTATCAAAATCACCGGTATCGGCGGTTAAGCTTATGCTATCCTTTCCCTCGTAATGATTTCCCTTTACTTCCTTGAGCTTAACAATATCGTTTTCTATATCCGCTGATTTTCCGGCTAAATCCCAAGCCTTTTTTCCTTTATCACCGAAACCGGAAAGGGAAAAATCGCCGATCTGCTGCGAGGATTCTTGGGCCGCTTTTTGTTCTTCGGCTTGGAGGCTAAAACAAAAGGCAAACAAAAAAATAAAAACAAAAATAAATCGGTTAGGCTTCATAAAAATCCAGGACATCATTCCATTTATCCTGCGACTTAAGGATTAAATCTGCCACTTCCCTAACTGCTCCCCGGCCACCAGTGTGGCGGGTAATATAAAGAGATGCTTCAATTATAGGGCTAGAGGCATTAGCAACGGCAACCGGAAGCCCGACTTTACGCATAATCGCTAGATCCACCAGGTCATCGCCTACAAAACAAACTTCCTCTTTGGTGACTTTATATTTTTTCAAAATCTTGCCTAAAACTGCGGACTTAGGAAAGGTGGCGAAGATTTCACAGACACGCATATCGCGGGCCCGGTGTTTTAAGGTTTTAGAACTCTTAGCAGTAACCAAAACCGTTTTTACCCCGAATTTACGCAGGATATAAACGCCAAGGCCGTCATGAACGTCAAAAAATTTCGAATCCCTTCCCTGGGAATCATAAATTATCCTGCCGTCGGTTAAAACCCCGTCGACATCAAGTAAAAGTAATTTGATCTTTTTAAAACGCGCCTTTAATTCTTCGTTAACCAGCCTGTTTTCCATTTTTAAACTAACCCCGCCTTAAGTAGGTCCTGGACATCCAGTAAACCCATCGGCCTCATCTGGCTATCAACTACAGGGACCTCATCTATTTTTTTTGCCTGAAGTATCCTCATTGCCTCGGCGGCAAGCATTTCTTTATTAACCACAGTAGGATTTTTAGTCATCACTTCCTTGATTAACCGAGAAGGCAAATTTTTATCGCGCTCCAAGTGCCGGCGCAGATCGCCATCGGTAAAAATCCCTTTTAATTTACCCTTATTATCTACAATTATAGCCGATCCTGTCCGGGCTGCGGTTATGGCGCATAAAGCCTGAGAAACTTTTTTATTTTCATTTACAACCGCGCTAGCCTTGCCTTT
>Ga0172375_10003980_pt1 | contig 22158 bp, 16 predicted proteins | sample LakKiv1m_FD_114537 | JGI IMG/M metagenome (GOLD analysis project Ga0172375, IMG submission 114537) | Freshwater microbial communities from Kabuno Bay, South-Kivu, Congo - kab_092012_11.1m | ecosystem: Environmental > Aquatic > Freshwater > Lake | place: Democratic Republic of the Congo... | reverse complement strand
CTTTCTCCCATATTTCTACAGCAGCAAGTGCCATTGTTCCTGCAATTGGCCCAAGTAATCCACCGTTCCCCTGGCGATGGCTGAATGATCCGGCACAGCCGAAATTAAAAACGGAGCTCCTGCTGCCGGCGCCTCACCAGTTGACAACCGGGGGACTCAACAGTGTACAATCGACTTAATATTATCAGCTAAGGGTACAAATGCGGCATGGATCATCTATCGGAGCTCGAGAGCAAAAGCATCTATATCGTCCGCGAGGCGCAGAGCCGCTTCAAGCGGCTGGGCATGCTGTGGTCGATGGGGAAGGACTCCACCGCGCTGCTGTGGATCTGCCGCAAGGCCTTTTACGGGAAGATCCCTTTCCCGATCATCCACATCGACACCGGTTACAAGTTCAAGGAGATGTATGCCTTCCGCGACGGGCTGGCGAAGGAATGGGGGCTGGACTTGCGCGTGGCCCGCAATGAGACGGCCATCGCCGCCGGCATGAGTCCACAAATGGGTTCGAAGATCGACTGTTGCAACGCGCTGAAGACGCAGGCCTTGAAGGATTTCCTGGCGGGCAGCGGCCTGCAGGCCATCCTGCTGGCCATCCGCCGCGACGAGCACGGCATCCGCGCCAAGGAGCGCTACTTCTCCCCCCGCGACGAAGAATTCAAATGGAATTATGAGGACCAGCCCCCCGAGCTGTGGGATCAATTCAAGTCCTCTTCCGAAGGCGCCGATCACCTCCGCGTCCACCCCATGCTGCACATGACCGAGCTGGATATCTGGCGCTACACCCGCCGCGAGGGCGTGCCGGTGAACGGCCTCTATTTCGCGCGCGGCGGCAAGCGCTACCGCAGCCTCGGTTGCGAGTGCTGCTGCGCCCCCGCCGAGTCGGAAGCCGGCACGCTGGACGAGATTATCGCCGAACTGGAGACCACGAACGTCTCCGAGCGGGCCTACCGGGCGCAGGATAAGGAAGATACTTATACCATGCAGAAGCTTAGATCGTTAGGATACATGTGATCGGTTCATTAATCAGACTCTTATTCTGACTCTGACTCTGACTCTGACTCAGACTCTGACTCTGACTCAGACTCTAAAGCGATTTAAGTGAGAGTGAGAGTCAGAGTGAGAGTCAGAAATCAATACCGCAGGAGGTATCGAATGAAGAAGGTGTTATTTTATCACGAGAAACTCCATGTCTATCAGAAAGCGCTCCAATTTATCTCCTGGGCAGAAGATTTGATCCAGGAGGTACAACGAAAAGCGGCGGTCAAAGATCAGATCGATCGGGCATCGACCAGTATCGTGTTGAATATTGCCGAGGGTAACAGCAAGCTTCCAGGACCGGAACGAAGGAGATTTTTACTGATAGCCAGGGGTTCGGCAGTTGAATGCGCAGCCTGCCTCGATGTTTTTGTTGCAAAACGTCTGGTTGATGAGGAGCGTATCTGGCCTGGTAAAGAGCTCCTTTCTGAAATTGTTCGGATGATCTCGGGATTAATCGATAGTATTGAAATAATGGTTCGTGAAGAGGAAGCCGAATATCGCATTGTTAATGACGATATTGAAGGCTGATCCAGGCTCTATTATCCTAAAACTCTGACTCTGACTCAAATTCAAGATTGAGTGAGAGTCAGAGTTAGAGTCAGAGTCAGAGTTAGAGTCAGAGTCAGAGTCAGAGTCAGAGTTGGGGAGTACGTACCATGCCAGGCATGAGCATCGGAACCAAAGAATATTTCAACGTGGTCATCGTCGGCCACGTCGATCACGGGAAGTCCACCCTTATCGGGCGGCTGCTGTATGACACCGACTCCATCGCGCCGGACAAGCTGGAGACGGTGCGGCAGGCCTGCGAGGAGTTCGGCGTGCCCTTCGAGTTCGCCTTCATCACCGACCAGATTCGGGAGGAGCGCGAGCAGGGCATTACCATCGACACCACGCAGATTTACTTCCACACAGACGCGCGGAATTACGTGATCATCGACGCCCCCGGCCACCGCGAGTTCACCAAGAACATGATCACCGGCGCTTCGCAGGCGGAAGGCGCGATCCTGGTCATCGACGGCGTGGAGGGCGTGCGCGAGCAGACACGCCGGCATGCCTACCTGCTGAAGTTCCTCGGCCTGCGCGAGAACATCGTGCTGGTCAACAAAATGGACCTGGCGGAATACAAGGAAGAGACCTTCCGGGCGGTGCAGGCGGAGATCACTGCCTTCCTCGCCGAGCTGGGGGTGACGCAGTTCACGCTGATTCCCATCTCCGCCGCCCAGGGAGACAACATCGCCTCCCGCTCCGAAAACATGCCCTGGTACGCCGGCCCCACCGCGCTGGAAGCGCTCGATGCGCTGAAGAAGCGCGAGCTGCTGAAGGGCCGCGGCCTGCGCCTGCCGGTGCAGGCCATCTATGACGTTGATGGAGAACGGATCGTGGCGGGCCGCATCGAATCGGGCCGGCTGCGGGAGGGCGACCGGCTGATGTTGTGGCCGGAAGGCGCCGCCGTCACGGTAGCGGGCATCCGCGAGTATGGCCGCGAGCGGCACGACGCGGAATGCGGAGAAAGCATCGGCCTGACCTTCGCAGAGCCGGCGAAAGTGGAGCGCGGCATGCTGCTTGCCGCCACCGGCGCTCGTCCGGCCATTTCGCTGACCCTGCATGGCACGGTCTTCTGGATGTCGCCCATGCCGGTGCACGTTGGCGATCACCTCACCTTCCGCTGCACCACCCAGGAAGTGCCCTGCCGCATCACCCGCATCGAGCGGCGCATCGACTCCTCGACGCTGGAGTTGCTCGAGGAAAACGCCGATGTGCTGAAGGAAACCGAAGTGGGCGAAGTCATCATCGAAACTGATACGCCGGTGATCACCGAACCCTTCGCGGATATCCCGGAACTGGGCCGCTTCGTGCTGGAGCGGGGCAACACCATCGTCGCCGGCGGTGTCACCGCCGGGTGACCGGGCGGCCCGTCTTTCAGATTGGAGAAAAACGGGTATAATGTCAGCCATGTTTCACGCCTATATCGATCCCGGCTCCGGTTATGTGATCGCCGGCGGCATAGCGTATATCCTTGCCATGCTGGCGGCATTTTTCGGCCTGGTGTTGTGGCGTCTCAAGCAAATCTTCGGCTTTTTCAAAAAAAGGCCAAAAATGTCGCTGGTGCTCGGGATCGTCGTCCCGATGGCAGTCGGCGGCTTCTTCGGTTACCGCTTCATACAGGAAAAAACCATGCTTCAATCGGATTTCGACGGCAGAATCATCATCCTTGCTTTCGACGGCATGAGCCCGCGCATTCTCGAGCCGATGATGGCGGCCGGCAAACTCCCCCACTTCGCCCAGTTGGCTGGGGAGGGCAGTTATCATCATATGGCGACGACTAACCCGGCGCAGACGCCGGTGGCGTTCACCAGCTTCGCAACCGGGGTGAATCCCGGCGAGCATGGGCTATACGACTTCATTCACCGCGACCCGAAACTGCTGGGCGACCCGGAGAAGGCCGCGCTGGAGCTTTCCTGCTCGAATTTCGACGGCGGCAAGGCGCTGCCGGTCATCACCGCGCCGCGCTTCTGGAACTATGCTACCGAGCGCGGCGTCGAGTCGGTCATCCTGAACTTTCCCGTCACCTTCCCGCCGGACAAGATCAAGGGCCGCATGCTCTCCGGCATGGGGGTGACGGATATCCTCGGCACGGAAGGCACCTTCACCTATTACACGTCGGAGGCCGTCTCCGGCGCCGATGTCGGCGGCAAGGTGGTGCAGGTGAGCGTGGCGCTGGAGATCGACGAGTTCCTGTATGGCCCACGCCGCCAGTCATCGGCCGGTCCGGTCGAAACGAAGGTTCCCATGCACCTGACGGTTGACGTGAAGAAGCATACCGCCAGCGTGCAGATCAAAGGCGGCGAGAGTTTCACGCTGAAGCAGGGCGAGTGGAGCGACTGGCAAGGAGTGACCTTCTCGCTGGGATTGTTCAAAAAAATGAAAGGCATCGCCCGTTTCTACCTGGTGCAGGCGGATGATACTGCCTTCAAGCTTTACGTCACCCCTATCAACTACGATCCGCGCGAGCCGTCCTTCCCCATCTCCTACCCTGAAGGATACGCGAAGGAGCTGGCGGATAAATTCGGCCTCTTCTTCACCCAGGGTATACCGTATGACACCTGGTCGGTGAATGAAAAACGCTTGACCGAAGAGCCGTTTCTCCAGAGCACGCAGTCCGTCATCAGCCAGAACAGGCAGATGCTTGACTTCGAGCTCGAGCGCGTGAAAACCGGCATCATCTTCTCCTATTATGGCGCCACCGATCTGGCTCAGCACATGTTCTGGGGGTATGCCGACCCGAAAAACCGGTATCTGTACAGCAAAGGGAATCCATATGAGCTTACCATCGAGTCGATCTATCAGCAGGCGGATAAAATCGTCGGCGAGGTGAAGGAGAAGCTCGGGCAAAAGGATATTCTAATCGTGATGTCCGACCACGGCTTTGCCGCTTTTCGGCGGGCGGCCAACGTCAACACCTGGCTGCGCGAGCATGGTTATCAGATGTTGAGCAAGGGAAAGACCGAAGGCGGCGATCTGCTGGCTGATATCGACTGGGAAAATACCTGCGCGTATGCCATCGGCTTCGGCGCCGTCTACCTAAACCAGCGGGGCAGGGAGGCGCACGGCATTGTGGCACCCGGCGCCGATACGGTGGCGCTGAAGAAAGAGCTGGCCGCGAAGCTGAAGGCATGGAAAGATGACGACGGAACGCCGGTCATCCACAACGTCTACACGCGCGAGGAGATCTTCTGGGGCGAGCACGCGGACGAAGCGCCGGACCTGTTCATCGGGTTCAACGATGGATATCGCGCGTCATGGCAGACCGCGCTGGGCGCCGCGCCGGCGGTTGCTGTCGAAGATAACGCAAAGAAATGGAGCGGAGATCACCTGATCGACCCCAACCTGGTGCCGGGCATCCTGCTGTCCAACCAAAAGATCGAGAACGAACATCCGACGTTATACGACCTGACGCCAACCATCCTGCGCGCCATCGGTTACAAAGATAAAGAGATCGAAGCGCTGAAGATGGACGGGAAGCCGCTGTTTTAAAGATTGGGAGCGCGGACCTCCGAGTCCGCGCGCGCGGACTCGGAGGTCCGCGCTCCCAACAGCACGTCCCGCGCGCCGATATACCGCACCGGTTCGCCCCACGCGCCGATGTCGTAGAGCGCCAGCAGATGCCCGGGCTCCACTTCTACCAGGGCCGAATATGAGGTGGTGCGCTCGATGCCGGAGTAGGGTTCCCAGCGCCAGTCGGCGGCGATGCGCCAGGAATCCCCGCCGTCCTCGCTGATGATGAGCTGGTAATAGCACTTCTCCCGCTGATTCTTCCAATCGCGCCGGCCCACCACACCCACCAGCGTGCCGTCCGCCGTCGCCACCAGGTCGGGGTCTACGCCGTTCACCGCCAGCGGCCGCGGCGCGCTCCAGGCGGCGCCTTCGTCATCGCTGTGGCACTGGTAGATCGGGCAGTCGCTGGAGCCGGTGCGCATGAGCACGATAAGCCGGCCCGGGTACTTCCCCTTCGCCAGCCGCGCCATTACCGGCTCGTCGAAGCCCTCCTCGCCCACGCTCGGATCGACGGCGATGGTGGAGACATAGCGCCAGCTTCGCGCGCGGTCGGACGAGCGCAGCAGGATGCAGCGGAACTTCTTCATGTTCGGCTGATAAGGGCAAGGCGTGTCGTCGCCTTCGAACCAGCAGTAGACGGTGGCCAGCAAATCGCCATCCGGCAGCTCCAGCAGCGTGCGGTGGAAGGTGACGCCGGTATAAGGGTTTCCGCAATCGTCGTAACCGATCTTCGCCTGCGGCAGCGCGATAGTGGAAGGATATGGACCCGCAAAGGTTTCCAGGTCATCATGCGATTCCCATACGTTTCCGGTGAAGTTGCCCTGCTCGTCCGGCCCGTCGGCGATCCATTCCATCAGCAGCACCGTTCCGTCGCGCAGCACTGTCGCCGACCCCTCGAACATCGGCATACCCAGCCGAAAGCGCGTCTCCGGCAGTCCCAGCTCACCCGGCCCGACCGCCGCATCCTTCATCGCCGGCGTAACCCAGCGCCGCCAGGTGCGCCCGCCGTCGCGCGAGATGACGTATCCCGGCACCATTGGCATCGCATTGCGCGGCGGCGGCACGAATCCCGGCGGCGTGGTGGTCTGCGCCATCACCCAGATCGCCCCGCTGCCCGACCGCACCATGAACGGCTGCAGCCCGTCCGTCAGCACGATCCGCTCCGGCCCCACTTCCACCCGCACTCCCATCGCTCACCTCCCCTGCCTTCGTAGCGCGCGCCCGCCGTGGCGCGCTGTCACCAAATCTACACTCCGTTTCCAATAAACGCATTCAGCGATCACAATTCCGTAGCGCGCGCCCGCCGTTGCGCGCTGTCACCAAATCTACACTCCGCTTCCAATAAACGGCATTCGGCTTTCACGGATTCCGTTCCACCGCACGGATATGAAATATAAAACAGCGCGCCACGGCGGGCGCGCTCTACAGACTTATAAACCAGCCACTAACCACTAATACCCCATCGACAGCATGTCATACAGCGTCGGGTCGTCCGGGCTGCCGGCCATAGAGGTGCGGAACCAGAGCTCGCGCTCTTTGTTGCGGCGTTCGAGGAACTGCTGGGTTTCGCGCAGGCGGAGCCGGCCGCGCGGGGTCTCCAGGAAGTCGATCATGGCTTCGGTATAACTGGCGCCGATCCGTTCCAACTCGTCCAGGTCCAGCCGGCGCCTGGGCGAGCGGTCGCATACCATGAAGGCCAGGGACATAGCGCTGTACCAGTACCAGCACCAGACATGCAGGCGGTACGGCACCCACATTTCGAACCAGGGCCGGCGCGGGGGATTGGTTGGAATGCCGAGTTTGCGCAGGCGGGAAAACCAGAACTCGTTGAAGTGCAATGTCAGCTCTTTCTCCTGCCTGATCACGTTCGGACAGACCACCGGCTTCCCTTCGTTACACTCGAAGCCGTAAAAGCTGGCCACGGAGGCAAGAGTGCGTCCGCTGTTGACGAAGGCGCGCAGGTAGCGGGCGTAGGCGATGACTTCCGGCGGCGTGACGTTGCCGTACCGCGGGTGGTTATTATGCGGGAAGAAACGGTCGGTGATGGCGTGGAAGGTGGAGTTTGTTGCCCCGTCCGGATCGAAAATGAGCTGCAGCAGCCAGGTGGTGTTTCTGCGCAGGCGGCGGCTCTCCGGCGTGTCGGCCACCAGGCGGCGCAGCGCGCCTTGCACCACCCAGCTTCCGGCATGCTCGCTGCCGTGTTCGCGTGCGTTCAACAGCAACACCTTTGGCTTTGGCGCTCCGGGCGCATCTTCGATCCGCACCACGGGCACGATGGTTCCGTCCGCGCGGGTGAGCGTCTCGCCCATACGCAGCGGGGTAGGGGACTCGGGATCGTCCAGCCGCACCATATAGAGCTTGCGCCCCTCCGCCGATGCACCCAGTACATCTACCGACACTCCGGGGAATTTCGCGGAAAGCAACCGTTGTAAAAACGCCTCCTGATAAGCCACGGTATAGGGAAAATGCAGCGCAATGGTTACCGTGGGACGGGCAAAACGCTCGTGAATTGTGAATATTTTTGATCGGGTGTCCGCATTCCCTTCCTTGAGCTCGCGCCATGGACTCCAGCTCTGCCCATCGGCGGAGAGGAACTCCGCGGCCAGCTCCGCGGAGATCGCCTCCTGTTGCGGGGTGGGGCCGGTTCCGGCAAAGCGGGCCGCTTCCAGCCGGCAGGGGTCGCCGGAAAGCCACCGTCCCTGCTCGTCGCGCCGGTACCACTGATAAGTCTCGTATTGCTTCGGATCGGCATAGGTCATCACCGGGCGCAGGCCCACCCACTTCGCGCAGTCCGCGATGTTGCCGCCGATATCGTTGCCTTCCATGCAGATGCGAATGGAAAAATCGGCATTCGTCGGAAGATTGTCGAAGGTGGCCGCGAACCAGCCATGGTTCACGCGGGCGGGGGTGACGTCCACCTGCGTTTTACCCTGGCGGATGATCTTCAGGTTGAAGCAATCGGTGGGAACGATGGTGATATTCGGCGCATGGCAGGACGCGCTGTCCGTATCTTCTTCGAGCACGGCAAGGATGATGACGATCAGAATTACGCTTGCAACGGATAACAGCATTGCGCCGTTCCACTCCTGATGCCTGCTTATCAGACTATCCTTACGGTATTGTAACAGAAAAGAATGTCCGCCGTCATGATTCCCGCCGATTGTCGGGTCTTTACGCTACCACGGCGCCTGTCTTCATGTTACAGTCGATGTGATGTATAACGATGCGGCGATTGCAAACAGGGTGCGCGAGGCAATCCTGCTCAATCCGCGTGTCAGCGCGCAAGATATCATTATCGATTGCGCGGACCGGGTGGTGACGCTGTCCGGCGACGTTGACACGCCCGAGCAAAAAGAGGAAGCCGAGCGCGCCGCCGTCGAGGTTGATGGCGTAGCGCGCGTAGATAACGAGCTCTATGTGCGTCCTTCGCGTTACCCTCCGCAAAACGCTGAAGTTTTACCCTGGTTCGGGAGGCGCTGAAATGCGCGGCATGCCGATCACCGTCGCCGCCGTGGGAGACCTGCACTGGCACGTCGAGCGGCGCCACACCTTTCACCATCATTTCAAAAGAATCCACGAGTCGGCTGATTTCCTCGTGCTGCCCGGCGACCTGACCGGCTCCGGATTGCCGGAGGAAATGCGCGGGTTGGCGGAGGTGCTGGCGGAAGTGCGGATACCGGTGCTGTGTGTACTCGGCAACCACGATATGCACACCGATCACACGGATGAGGTGACGGCGATCCTGGGCGACGCCGGCGTGCACGTGCTGCTCGGCGGCGGCGACGCGATGACCTTCGAGAAAAACGGGCTGACCATCGGCTTTTGCGGTACCAAGGGATTCTGCGGCGGCTTCGGCGCGCGCTGCCTTACACCCTTCGGCGAACGCACCATCAAAACCTTCATTGCCGAGACCAAGGAGGAAGCCGAACGTATCCAGCACGACCTCAACGGCATGCATTGCGATATCCGTATCGTGGTGCTGCATTACGCTCCGGTGCAGGATACGGTGCGCGGCGAGCCGCTGGAGCTGTATCCCTTCCTGGGCAGCTCGCTGCTCTGCGAGCCTATCGACCGGCTGGGCGCCGACCTGGTGCTGCACGGCCATGCCCATTACGGCGCCGAGCTCGGCGCCAGCGAATCCGGCATTCCCATCCGCAACGTCGCCCTCCCCGTGCTCAAACGCTCCTACGCCACCTTTGAATTCCCGCCGGAGATGGTGGCGGCGCGGAAGAAGAGCGCGTAATCGATTCGTAAATAATCCGGGTTAGGCCATTTTCACTTCTCATCCTGCCGTAAAACATAGTTGTATTCGATGATCGGCATGTCCCCCTGCACGCGCTTGCCGTTCACTCCCAGATAGGTGACGCGAGAAAATGGAGTACCCACACCGTAGTAGCCGAACTGATCTGTCGTTGTAGTGTTTTGGAACACCGCGCCGTTGGCGGGATTCTCGACAGTGAGGTCGATGGTGACGCCGGCGGCGAAGGTGCCTTCCGGCGTGTAGATCTGGCCGGCGACGAGAAAGAGCGGGGTGAAACGGATATCGCGGCGCAGTGGAAGGTCAGGCTCAATCTCGATGCCGGGAATCAGCATGGCGGGCTGGCCCATGGCGGGAGGATTGGCGCCAAGTTTATAACTGCCGGGTGGGATATTGACGAAAGCGTATTCTCCATTCACATCCGTCACCTCGCGGTATATCGCATCGTCTTTCCCCAGCAGATACACCTCATATCGCAGGCCTGGCTTGCCGTCCATGCCGGTTACGGCGCCGGTTAACTGCACCCGCGGTTCCGGAATCTTCGGCAGCTTCGGGGTGGCGGCATCCCAGGCCGGACCGAGTGCAGCCGGCGCGGGAAGCTGAACGGCATCCGAAGTGAATTTGTCGAAACGGGCCTGTATCTTATGCGGCATCGCCAGGTCGATGGGCGGCCGATAGCCGCGCAGGTCCACAATTCGCTCGGCCTGCACACCGGGCGGGATTGGGAAGAAGGATCCTGCCAGCGCAATGGGTCTGGCTTCAATACCATCGATCAGCAGTGTTGGGCCATACACGTCAACGGTGGTAAATTCCGGCCCTCCTGCCGCCGGTCCGGCGCCGCGCGCTCCGATGAAGCAGGCCGGCAGGCCGGGACCGGCTTCGATGGGCGCCAACCGCAGCAGCTTCTCCGTCACCGGATCGTATGCCGCGTCGATGGTCAACTCCGCCACGTTGGATACCCGCCGATCGCCCACACAGAGCGCAATCAGGTATTGCCCGTCCAGCGCCTGGCCGATACGGCGGAGCGCCATTTCGTCAAAGCGATTAAGCACCGGCAGGCGGGCAACGCGCGCCTGGTCAGCGGCGCGGCGAATCTCCATCTGGCACCCGAGCGGCGGCGCCTGCCGGTCCGTCCATTCACCCTTGACATCAGCCAGCCAGCGCGTAAGGTGGTGATATTCCACGAGCGATTTGACAGGGCTTTTCACCAGCAGCACGCACCAGGTCAGCCCCTTCGCGACCTCCGGCGGCTCCAGCTCTTCCGCCTGAAGTCCTTTAATCGCGAGGATGCAACATACCGCCAAAAAGATGAATCGCATGGTTGCCGCCTTTCCAGTTGGATTATACTTTGGATTTGACGGTGATGATAACGAAAATGTTCCCGGTATAATCCGGGACGTGCGATAGAGATATGGGCAATCATTTTGCATTTTCAATTTTTCATTTTTCATTTTTCATTTTCATCTTGAAGCGGCAATCCGGCAGGAGATGCCCGGTTTCCAGGGAAGGTAAGTAATAATCGAAAGGAGCATGCCATGCGCCGCTTGCATTTTCTGCTTGCCGGTCTTCTGCTTTCCCTGTTCTCCTGCTCGCTCGCGCCGGCGGCTGATCCGCCGCAATTGTGGGCGCGGCTGACGGTGCTGGATGCCGGCGAAGCGGCCGGGCCGTTCGACGCGACGCTGGCCATCGCCGTCATCCACCGGCCGCCCTGGTATCCGGGTTTCAAATATACGGCGCCGGGGCTGGCGCTGAACGAGCCGTCCGATTGGCTGGAGCTGAAGGACCTGCACCCCAACCAGGACGTGGTAACCGGTATAATTTCGCTGACGGCGGGCGGGCAACTGGTGAAGACTCCCGCGCGCGTCAAGATAGAGCTGGCGCGGAACGCGGCGGCGGCGCCGCTGGCCTCGCTGGAGGTAGCCGATCCCGGCGGTTTGCTGGGACTGGTCATTCCGGAGCGCGCGACGCCCGACGAGGAGATTCCCAACCGCCTGCGCAGTATTGCCGACATCGCCGCCCATCATCTGGAAGCCAGTGCGGATTGCGCGGTGGCGCCGGAAGACAGGCCGCGGCATTTCATCGCCAGCGCGAGCGCCGGGCTTTTCTCCTGCTATACCGATCCCGCCATCGCGGAGACCGAGCTGCGGGCGCTGGCCAACCTTGGCTACAACACCATGGGCAACCTTTCCGCGGAATGGGCGAATAAATTCAACGTGCCTTATGTCGGCGGCGGCGACTACCGCCCGCCCGGCATCGACGGCACGCCCGCTACCCCGGAAGAGCAGCTCAAACATTATCAAAATTACGCGGACGGTGTGAAGAAGGACTACGGCTCGCTCGATCGCCTGCGCATCTTCGCCATGTCCGATGAGCCGGGCTGGTTCTTCCCGGGCGCCGAGGTTGCGCTGAACGAGGACCCGGCGGCGCTGAAGCGCTTCCGCGTCTACCTGATGGCAAAGGGTATGACACCGCGGCTGCTCGACAAGCAGAGCTGGGACGAAGTAAAATTAACCGTGCCGCCGGCGCCCGATGCCTCGCTGCCCGAGCGTCGTCTCTGGTACCATTCCCTGTGCTTCGCCGAGCTGGAACAGGACCGCGCGTATGGCCAGGCGACCGCCGCCCTGCGCAAGGCGATGGGCGACAACGTGCTTGCCTTCACCAACTGGAACAATCCCGGCATCTTTGTCTCCGACCTTTCGGCCTGGGGTCGCCCGCCGGTCTACATGTCGCATAACTGGTTCGAGTTCTCCCGCGCGAAAGGCTCGACTTGCCTGTGGCTCGGGCCAGGCGTCGATGAAGGCGGCGGCTGGTATCGCTCCACCTTTCGCACCTGGTCGATGATGCTCGATCTGCTGCGCTCGGCCGCCGGCGAAGGGGTAGGCAAGTTCGGCGCATACGTGCACCATAATTTCATCCCAAACGAGCGCGGTTACGAGGTGGCATTGAGCATCATGGCCATCGCGGGGCGCGGGGGCAGCGGTTATAACTCCTACGTCTGGGGCCCGCACTACGCCAACACCGAATACATGTGGTCGGAGAAGTTCGGCCATTACGCGCCCGCCGCGGACGCCAACCGGCTGATCGGACGCAGCGACCACCTGATGCACGGCGCCGCGCTGCCGAAGGCCGAGGTGGCGCTGCTCTGGCCCATCACCAGCCAGGTATACAATCTTAACCAGGGTGGCTACTGGACTTACAACCGCGACTTCTTCGTCGAGATGCAGCATATCTATCTGGCGCTGAACCACCGCAACATCCCCGTCGATTTCATCGACGAGAAGATGATCCGGCGCGGCGACCTGGCGCGCTACAAGGTGCTCTACATTACGGATCACAACCTGGAGGCGAAAACGGCCTCCGTCCTTGCCGACTGGGTGCGCGGGGGAGGCCGATTGGTCGCAACCGCGCCGGCCGGCATGCGGGACGAATACAACCAGCCGACCGCCGTGCTGGAGCCGATACTGGGCATCGCGGGGCGCTCGGTTTATATTGCGGCGGCGGATTACTCTCCCAAGGGCGGGCTGCGCTGGCTCGACGTACTCAGCAGGGTCAGCCTGGACAAAACGGCGGGGCTGGGCGATTTTACCTTCGATGCCTGCGGCGCGCGCGCGTCGTTCCAGCCTGCCGGCGGTGAGGTGGTGGGCCGTTTCGCCGACGGCAGTCCAGCGGTGGTGCGCAACCGCCCGGGCAAGGGCGAGGCGCTGTATTTCGCCGCCATGCCCGGCCTGGCCTACAGCCGCGCCGCAGGCGAGCGGGACGGCGCGCCGACCACCGGCTACCCGCCGGAGATCGGCAAACTGATTACCGCCATGGCCGATGAAGCCGGCGTTGCGCGCCCGGTGACCACCAACCAGCCGAACATTGAGGCCATCCGTCTGGATTCCGAAAAGGGAACGGCGGTCACCCTGCTCAACTGGAGCGCCCGACCCATCGACGGCCTGGAAGTGATCGTGAAGAACGTCAAGCCCGGCGCCGCCGTTCGCTCCGCCCGCGGCGTGCCCCTGACAACCGAGGTTATCGGCCAGGATGTAAAAGTGACCCTGGCGATGCCAGAAGTGGTGGACGTGCTGCTGATCGAATAAGCTTCGGCTCGCAGCAGCATTGCAGGGTCTGCATGGCTCACTACATACAGCTTGCCTTTTCGGTAAACTTCATTTAATTATTTCATCTATTGCGGCAGGATAAACAAATCCGGCGCCTTTCCCGCATTGATGCGCTGCTGCCAGGCAGCATCGGTAAGACGGTCGGCCATGGAACTGGTGAATTCGTAGTAGGAGAAGATAGGGCCGTAGGCCTGGATGGCGGGGGTGTTGTCGGGAACGGGAACCGCTACGGTCATCACTTTGCCGACCGCTGCTTCCAATACGCGGTCTGTGTTCGAGTCGGTGTATATGTCGGCGACAAGGGCCGCCATTGCGTCTTCATCGCCGGTTATCGTGGCGCGCAGGGGGGCGGGGAGGGTTTCGACGCGGCGGAGGATGGCGCCGATGTCGGCAACGCGTTGCAGGTCATCGGCGGTGGGCTTATCCACATCCGCCGTCTTCTTTTCTTCTTCGGTGAGCGTTTCCCGGGTGCTGATGAGCAGCAGCGCGCGGAGGAGGCGGGTCATTTCATCGTAATTCGCGGCCAGCTCCGCCGGGAAGACGCCCTGCGCGGTCAGCCCCTCGCGGGTGGCGGAGAGCAGGCGGATAAGGGCGCCGTAAACCCACGGAACCGGCTCGACATAGACGATGGGAGACGGCTCCACCGCCTGGACCGCGCGCGTGGTGTAGCTCTGCTTCACGTAGAGGATGGTGTCGTGCCGAAGCTCCGCCCAACCGCTAAGTCCGGCGTTGAGCTGCTTCGCCATCCACGCCTCGCTGCTCCACCAGTTCGGGCGCGCGGCGCCGGGGTAACCGGCGGGATATTGCCCCAGGAATGACCGGTCGTTCACCAGCACGCGCAAGGCATGCAGCCAGTAATCGTAGGCCGTCGCCCACTGTTCGGCATCGTCGCGGGCATTGAATTCGACGCGCAGCTTGCTCATCGCCTCGCCATATGCAGGATTCTTGAATTCGCCCCTATCGTACAGCAGCTTCTCCGCTGCCGGGGAGCCGAGGGCGGCCATTACGTCCAGCCCAGTTGGCATGGTCCGTCCCGGCACAAATGGCGCCGCTAGGCGCTGCAGCATCTTGCTGTCCGTGGTGAAGTGTTGACCGAACAGACGCAGCGAAACGGGCGGCGCGGCGCCGGCCTGGCTGCCGCCGATGATCTTCGGCGGGCGCAGCGCGATAGCGGCGGCGATGAAGCGGTCGGTGTCGGTCTGCGCTTGCGGCACCCACCCGCCGGGCAGTGTCTCACCGAATATCTCGCGGCTGAGCCGGGCGTATTCCGGCGGTGTCAGGTCGTCAGACTGCCCGACCAGGAAGGCGGTCGGCTCGTAAATCCGGCGCCAGAGGTCGAGGGTGGGCGTGCCCGGCAGACGGATGGCATCGGCGATCTCCAGTTGGCGCGCCAGCAGCACACCGGCCAGCGCGTTCGCTCGCGCTTCATCACGGGTCAGCGTCTCGCCGGAGATGGAGAAGCCGGCGCGGCCATACCACATCATCGCCTGGAAGTAGCGGCTGAGCCGCTCGCTTCGCGTGTAATGCCCGCGCGGCGCATATTGCGTATAATCTTCCCGCGTCCCCGTCACCGGCGAAGTAGCCTCGCCTTCGTGCGCGGTGATGAGCGCCACTTCTTTCTCTACCATCGGCGCAACGGCCGGCGGTAAAGGCGTCTCCGGCGCCAGCAGCTTTTGCGCCACGCCGAAATAGGCTGTCACGCGGTCATAACCATACGGCGGCGGAGCGATGATATACTGTTTTTTCAGCTCCTCTTCCAGCAGGACCGACATTCGCTCGAACATCCGGCCCGTCAACTGGCGCAGGTCGGCGTCGAGTCGGCGCGCCTCCGCCACGCGCAGCGTGTAATCGAAGAGAACGTGCGTGGAATGGAGTACGGAATCGGAGGTGATAAATGTCGCGCGACCCGAGCGGCGATTCTCATCGTACACCTGGTACATTTGGTCATACCGCGTCGGTTCGAAGTGGATCGTCGAAGGGACGGCAGTTCCGTTATCCGGCTGTTCTTCATCATCTACCGAGCATCCGGCGATGACAAACATGAGGACCGCCGCCAGACCAGTCAACCACGAGACATTACGTGACATTGCCGCATCCCCCGGCATAATTATACGCGGACAGCGTCGAAATGATGCACGATATTAGGATAGATTGCCACCGGTTGTTTCGTATAAAGAACGCCGGGAATGAGTAAAAGTAGCGGAAAAATGCCACTCGCCACTCGCCACTTTTTCTACATTGACGCCTTTCGCTGCCTGTGAGACAATGCTGGTGATGGAACTCATCCTGTTGCTGGCTCGCGCGCTGGTGCTGGTGTTGATGTATATATTCCTGCTGGTGCTGGTCATCATGCTGATGGCCGACGCGCGGGCAGCGCGGCCAGCGGCAACCGCTCCCCATCACACCCCGGACATCGCTCCGGTTTCTCATCCCGCCCCAAAGGTTATGCGCCTGGAAATGCTGGCCGGCACGACGCCGGTCACCGGTCGCAATTATGCGCTGTATGGTCCGCTGGAGATCGGGCGAGCGACAAGCTGCGATATCTCGATCCCCAATAAGTTCGTCTCCACCCGCCACGCGCGCATTCTCCCCGACGATGGAGAGTGGGTGCTGGAGGACCTGGGCAGCACTAACGGCACGCTGGTAAACGGCGAACTGCTGGCAAGCCCGCGCCGCCTGGCGTCGGGCGACAGGGTGCTGGTGGGAGATACCGAATTCGTCGTGCAGTGATCGGCATCACGTCCAGGACCGCCTGGACATGATGCCGTCAGGATACAGAGGCTGCACCGCTACGATTCCCCCTGGCAACCCCCGCTGCAGCCTTTCTACCGTATTTCTTTAATGATAATTTTTCGGCGTGTTGCAGTGTTCCATTGCGGTTCGAAGCTGATAGTATCTACCCAGCAGGTTGCATCGCCGGCGATGGTCAGCGTATAGCCTGCGATAGGCATGCCGTTATACGGGCAATCGAGGTAGAATGGCTTCCACGCGGGGCCGGTCTCGAACTCGGCGCTGTAGACAGGCGCCTTGAGATCTTTGGAAGTGATTGTCGGATCGTCGGGTTGCTCGCGTCGCAGGAGGTCAACAATCGGTGACCCCCATCCGCCGGGATTGTGCGAGGTGACCGTCACCGTCACCTTCGCCGATTGTATGGTGCGCAGCCAGAGTGTCAGCGCGTGGCCGTGTTCCGGGATGTGTCCGAGTTTCAGGGACAGGATCTTTCCCGCTTCGATACGCAGGCTTTCGTTGCCGTTGTGGTATACTTCCTTATCGACCGTGCCCTCGACCGGCCAACCGTGACGGGTGAAAAAGAGCATCTCCGTGGAGGTGAACTCGGTCAGCAGCGCGGTATTCAATTTCAATGGCGCGATATGCGTTATGCCCAGATCAGCCGTTTTAACCGGAACGGGCGCCGTCGAGGTGATGACATCGCGGTCGTCGGTGATATTGCCGTAAACCAGCATTTCGATGCCCGGCTCCGGCGCCGGAATCTCCACCCAAGCGCTATTGTCGTGAATAGGCGCCGGGAGAACGTAGTGATAACGGAAGAGCCAGCCGTCGTGCCAGGGACGAGCTCGCCCGTAGGCCACTACCGCCACCGCCTTCTTCACCGGATTATCGCCGGTCCACGTCCAGCTTGCCGCCAGCCTGCCGTTGACAGTTTTAACTTCCATTGCCGAAGGCTGGTTGTAAGGCTTGCGAATCTTCATCAGGTAGACGTCGAACCAGTCGATCAGCTCGTTATCCACATTTTCCGGCAAAGCATGGGACCAATTGGGCAGGATGGCCAGCCGCTTGTCGCCGATCGAGTCCCGGTAAGTTTGAATAGAGGCGGGCAGATCGACCGAGGAATCGTTCGATGCGACCGCCCACAGGAACGGCACTGCTTTTCGCCGCAGCCGCCATGCCGGGTCGATGGTGCTCGACCAGATGTCCACTTCGTCGGTGGTACGCAATGCCAGGAACTGCGGGAATACCGTGCCCATCCGGTGCTGACCGGTGGTGAAGAAGGACATGCCGCACTTCACGCGCGGATCGGCGCCGGCAATGAGTGAGGCAAAAAAGCCGCCGTAGGAGCTGCCTCCGATCCCGATGCGGTCTTTATCTACCTCCGGCCGTTGAGTCATGTAGGTGATGCCGCGCATCTGCGCCACCGCCAGATGGGTCAGGTTTCCGTCCTTCGGCCTTTCGGTGGTGAAGCGCGTGAAGGAATTGTAGACATCATGCGGCAGCGTGATATGCATGCAAAAGTAACCTTTGCCGGCCCACACTTTAGCCCAGTATTCACTCGCCGCATACATGCCGCTCTGGCTCCAATAAACTCCCGGCAGATCGACAAAGCCTTTGGGATACGCCAGAATACCGTAAACGCGTACCGGTTTGCCGTTATAAATCTCCGCGGTATACTCTACCTCCTCGATGATAACGGCAACGTTGCGGGTCAGCTCATCTTTCACCTCTTTGCTCGACAGCACTCTGGCGTCCAGCGCATCGTTGAAGATGGCATTGAAATTGAAGATCGGGTCGGCGATTTGCTCAACGGCATTGGCGATCATGCATGACAGGTTGAAGCAAAACAGCACCGCCAGGATAACTATTTTCATCACAACCTCCAGAGGGGATTACCAGAACTTGATCGAACTGGTTGACACAAAGCGCTCGGTGGTCTGCATCGGCGCCCGCTCGGCCTTCAGATGATCACGCAGATACAGCGGATAACTGCTTAGTGACTCGTCTCGCGGCGATATGTCGATCAGCGTGCTGCCGCGAAAGGCGCAGGTATATATCTGCTCGTGCTCGGAACGGGCATTGACCGTATAGCTGGCCGTGGTTTCCGTCACCGGGAAGCGCAGGGCGATGAGCTGTCCCGGCTGCAAGCCGTCGAAAATCAGGTAATTCCCTACCCAATCCAGCGGACAAATCCGACCGTTGACTTCCGCCTGCAACTCCCTGCGCTTAACCCAGCCGGGGATACGCACGGCAATGCGACGGGCGGCCTTGTTGCGGATGAGCACCTTGCCCTCATACGGCAGGTAGCTGTCGATATCCAGCAGCTTTGCCGCCCGGTTGAGCAGCAGGTTGATCTGCGCCCGATCGCCCTCTTCGCGCACGATGCCTTCCCAGGCGTAATACAGCCCCTGGGTGGCATTGCCGGTGCAGCAGAACATCGACCAAGGGCGCGGCATGCTCGCCGGCAGCGCGGTGCCGCCGAAAAGACCGAGCGAGCGCTGAAAAACATTATCAAAGGAGAACTTGTTGGCTGGTTCGCCGCCATCGTCCCAAGGTTCCTCTACGAATTGGGCCGCCGCGCGCTCGAGCAGGTCGGCGCGGGTGAATTGCTGCTCGACCAGGTGGTTGCGCAGGAAAGCGTCCACGTCGTCCCAATAATCGCCCAGCCCGTAATCGGAGAGGCGGATGCCCAGCCCCACCATGTCGCCCAGCGCGCAGCCTTCCACCTGCTCCAGCGCGGCGGGGTAACAGTTGATCCAGCCGATACGGGCGATGCCTTGGGTGAGGGTGAATTCGTATGCGCGGCGGACGAACTCCAGCACACGCTGATCGTTGGCGGCGCGCCCGTAGGCCAGCATGCCGCGCAGCGGAATGGCGCGGGCGTGGAAATGGCTGAACCAGTGCCCCTGCTCGGCGCCGGCGGTATATTGCGGGTCGGGCAGCATGGGGGCGACATGCCCGGGCAATCCTTCGCGGCTGCCATGCTCGTCGGGCACGCCGCCCCAGAAGCACGGCTTCAGGCAGTAGGTGGTCAGGCGCCTGGCTAGCTCCAGCGCCGGCGGGTCGCCGCTCATCTCGTACCATTGCGCGGCGGCGTAAATCTGGTGTCCGTGGTAGGCGGTTACCGACCCCTCGCAGCCGTCGGTCTCGCTGGCGGATTCGTCGGTATTCAGCCAGCCGGAGCGCGGATAGGCGCACGGCTCGCTCCAGCCGCCTTTCTCCGGGTAATAGGAATAATCGTCTTTATCGATTGCCACCCGGCGCATGCCGGCGATCATGGAGTGCAATAAATCATCCGGGACATCGGCGCCCGCCTGCCGCCAGGCGATCAGCGCGCGCATCGCCCGTCCGGCAGCGGCGATCACCGCGAAATCCTCGTCGCTGCCCGCGCCATAATAGGCCGCCCCGTATTGATTGCGCCAGGGCCGGCGTGGATCGGCGAAGTCCCAGTATAACCCCTCCTGAATACGGTTGATGATGTTCCGCCGCAGGCCCACCTCTTCTGCCAGGAATTCGTCACTGCCGCACATCAGCCGCAGCATGGGAAAGGACTCGCTGCCTTTCGTCTGGCAGACGACATCCGCGTCGCCGAGATGCACAAGGTGCGGGCGCGGGGTGCAGAAGAAGACGCTCCAGAATGGCGTGTAATCCAGCGCGGGATCGAGGATATTGCCGATCCCGCGGATGGCCAGCGCCGCGCGCTCGGTAAGGTCGAGGGTATCCGGCACTTCGGCCTGGTAACGCTCGCCTGCCAGGGAGGGAATTTCCGCGTGTTCGGTTTTCATGAGAGTGTCCTTTCAGAATAGGACTTACACAGTCAGTAGCCTGGCAAATTCGGACGAGTGCGCGCAAGCGTTGAGCTGCTGGGTGCCGTAAAGGACCACGCACATGCCGTTTACGCCGGCGCGGGTGAAGGCGCGGGCGCAGTGCTCGACGTGGGCGCGAGCGTCGAGGATGGCCAATCCCCGGCAGCTCACCGGGCTGTTGTGTACCGCCAGCGCCAGGCGTGGATCCGCTTCCGCCAGGAAGCGCGGCAGGTCGGTCTCCGAGGTGGCGAAGTTCAGCCCCACCAGACCGGGAATGTCGCTGAGTTCCCTTGCCAGGTGGTTGATATTGCCGCAGGAATGCAGCGTCACGCCGCCGAATTCCCGCGCGATCCGCTCCACGCTCGGACGCATGAACTCGCGCGCCGCCTCCGGCGACACCACCGCCATCAGGTCCTCGCTGTAGGCCATCCCCATCTCCGGCGGATACCAGAGCGCGGATGGGCAGTGATAGGGGATGAAGGCATCACCGGCAATGGCGCGCGCCCGCCGCATGAAATCGATGATGATATCGGTACAGCGGTCGATGAGATAATGTGCTTCGTCGGGATATTCATAGATCGCCAGCAGGAAATCCTCCACGCCCCATATCTGGCTGGCAGTGGAGAACGGTCCCTGAATATCTGGCTCGTATACGGCCAGCTTCCCGCGGGTCAGCTCGGTGAAAAAGCGTATCTTCTCCAGCATCTCCCCACCGATGGTACCGGGACCGAACCCCACCTCCGGCAGGCGGTAAACATCGTCCGGCTCGATAATAGCCGGTTTGGTGCGGATGGAGTCGGAGGCGCGCTCTTCCGTGCAGCCGAAATAGGACGGGAAGAGCGCCTGCCGGATGCCGGGCGCCAGGCCGGGGATATAATCGTCGTCCCAGGCGGCATGCTCGGTAAGCCATTGCAACTGATCCGCGGCTTCCCGCGCGAAGGGATGGGCATCCTCCGGCAGCTCCGGCGGGTTGGCCGTCGCCATGCCGGAAACCAGGCAGGGCATGCGACCAACCGCCGGCCGCCGCTCCCACATCGCCCGCGTCCGCTCCCGCGAGCGGGCAACACGCTCCGGTGGGTAAAGTTTGCGCACTTTATCCAGCAGTTCTGCCAGGATGCGTTCGGACAAGTTCACCTCCGGATTCTACTCGCGTCTGCACTTTGATGCGCAGGGCAGGCGCAGGACGCCTGCGATCCCAGGATTTTCACGGCAGGCTGAGAAACACTATACTGGCCAACCCCAGCGCGCTGGCGGTCCAGCCGACGGGGTTCAGGCGTTCCTTCAGCACGAAGTGGCCGAAGAGCAGCATGAGGATAACCGGGCCGGCGACGGTGATCGGCATGACGATGGTCGGGGACATCCGGCCCAACAGGTAAATCGTCAGCGAGATGCCGGCGACGTTCAGCAGGCCGGTGCACAGGCCGGCCAGTATTTCCACCCGTACGGGCAGGCCATTCCGCTTTACCACCGAAGTGAGCAGGCAGACGGCCAGCGCCACCCCGAAAAGCGCCAGCAGGTAGGCATAAGGCGCGCCGGGAACGAGCTGGCTATTCAGATACTGGGTGCTCATGGAGATGCCGGCAAACGCCCAGCCCACCAGCGCCCAGATCGTCCAGCGCGCGGTGATCGGCGTCACCGCTGTGTTTTTACTCCGGTTGGCGCCGGTCAGCGCCAGCGCCAGCAGCGTGCCGGCGAATCCGGCCCACTGCGTGATCGTGGGCGAAGAGGTGGAGAACCAGAGCAGACCGATCAGCACGGGCCAGACCAGCCCCATGTTGTTCAGCGTCACCGTAGGGCCGGTGGGACCGATCTTCAGGCAGTAGAAGATGATCAGGAAAAAACCTACCGCATACGCCACGCCCCCAACCCCGCCGATCAACAGCGCCACCCCCACCGACAGCAGGCTGCCCAAAACCAGGCCGAATGCAATAGCCAGCGCCATCCCGACCAGCGAGCTTATCATCCCGATTGCCTCTGGTCGCGCATTATTTCGCATCGCCCAACGGTTCACCGGCCACAACAGCGTCGATGACAACACGACCAGCGAAATCAGCAACCAGTTCTGCATGCCGCCCCTTCTTCGCGAATCCTATTCGGGATACGGAGGGAGAAACCTTTTAAGGGGTAAGTCTAACGGGACTCGCTTTGAAAAAAGATTGAAATGATG
>Ga0172375_10003979_pt1 | contig 22158 bp, 15 predicted proteins | sample LakKiv1m_FD_114537 | JGI IMG/M metagenome (GOLD analysis project Ga0172375, IMG submission 114537) | Freshwater microbial communities from Kabuno Bay, South-Kivu, Congo - kab_092012_11.1m | ecosystem: Environmental > Aquatic > Freshwater > Lake | place: Democratic Republic of the Congo... | reverse complement strand
TCATCACAACTATGTCCTTTCCAGCCATAATGCCCCCCTCTCAAAGGGAGAATTACAGCCTTAAACTAGGACATTTCTACTTTGGTAGCTTAGGACATTCTCATTTTGGCGGAACAGGATATTTAAAAGGATCGAATTTGATACTTCAACGGGAATGTGATATTTAACAACTAAAATCCATGTCTGGTATAAAGGAGTCGTTAAGGAAGATAAACGGACTGAGGCTATGGAAAGTCTCTTTACAGCGGGGATCGATATCGGTTCCACGACCGTGAAGCTGGTCGTCTGCGATCCGGCAGGGGGAATCCTATTTTCCCGTTATTGCCGTCACCATGCCCTGACCGTGGACACGGTCCGCAGGATGCTGAAGGAGGCCCGTCGGAAGCTGGGAGACTGCGAAATCGATCTTGCCTTCACAGGCTCCGCCGGCATGGGGCTTGCCGAATCCTGCGGTTTTCCCTTCATCCAGGAGGTCGTCGCCTCCGCAAAACTGATCCGGCGGAAATGGCCGGAGGTACACACCCTGATAGAGATCGGAGGCGAGGACTCCAAGATAGCCTTCTTTGACGACCATTTCCAACCCGATATCCGGATGAACGGCAATTGTGCGGGCGGTACAGGGGCTTTTATCGAACAGATGGCGGTCCTCCTGGACATCCCTCTGGAGGATTTCAACCGTCTGGCAGGGGAAAGCAGGACCCTCCACCCCATCGCTTCCCGCTGCGGGGTCTTCGCAAAGACCGACATCCAGTCCCTGCTTGCAAACCGGGTCTCCCGGGAGGATATTGCCGCATCGGTCTTCCATGCGATGGCTCTCCAGGTCATATCCACGCTGGCCCGCGGCAGCCAGATCCGCGAAAAGGTCCTTTTCGCCGGAGGGCCTCTCACCTTCTTCCCCCGACTGCGGGAGGCCTTCATGCAGTTGCTCCGGCTGGATCCCGAAAAGACGGTTGCGACCTGCCTTCATCCGGAGCTGATCGCCGCCGAAGGAGCGGCCTTGCATCATGCGGATCAACCCTGCCGGATCCGGCTGGAGCGGTGCATCCGGATCCTCGATCACGGCATCCTGAGCCGGCCGAAGGATGCGGGAAAAAGGCTGGCGCCCCTTTTCCGGGACCGTGACGAGCTGAACGCCTGGGAGGAGCGTCATGGCAGGCAAAACGTGCCGAAAATCGATCTTGATCGCCTGGGAGACGGACCCTGCTTCATCGGGATCGATTCAGGATCGACGACGACCAAACTCCTGCTGATGGACGATCAGAGCCGCGTGGCAATGACCTGGTATGCCCCGAATGGGGGAGATCCGCTCGGCGCGGTTCGTAAGGGATTGGATGCGTTTCGCCGGAGGTTCAAGGAGGCAGGGGTCGCCCCACGAGTCCGTAGGAGCGCGGTCACCGGCTATGGTGAGGATCTCGTCCGGGCCGCCTTCGCGGTCGACGAGGGCGTCGTCGAGACGATGGCCCACTATCGTGCGGCACGTTTCTTTGCGCCTGATGTCTCGTTCATCCTCGACATCGGGGGGCAGGACATGAAGGCGATCCATATCCGCGACGGCTGCGTTTCGGATATCCAGATCAATGAAGCCTGCTCCTCCGGATGCGGATCCTTCATTGAAACCTTTGCCCGGTCCCTGAACTACGATATCGCCGATTTTGCCCGCCTCGCCTGCGAGCCCGGCGAACCCTTCGATCTGGGGACCCGCTGTACCGTCTTCATGAATTCCAAGGTGAAACAGGCCCTCCGGGAAGGGGCCACGGTGGGCGACATATCGGCAGGACTGGCCTATTCCGTCATCAAGAATTCTCTCTACAAGGTGCTGAAGCTCAAGGATCCGATCGCGCTGGGAGAAAAAATCGTTGTTCAAGGAGGGGCCTTCCGCAATCCGGCGGTCCTCCGGGCCATGGAGCTGTTGATCGGCAGAGAAGTCGTCCGGCCTGACCTCTCGGAGGTGATGGGGGCTTACGGGGCGGCCTTGACGGCGCTGCGGAGGCATCAGGAGGAGCCGGCCCTGGAAACGACTTTCCGGGCGCTTGATGAAAGGATCAGCCATTATCCGGCAGCGGAGGAGAAACTGCGCTGTACCGGTTGCGAAAACCGCTGCCGGGTCACCAGGATGCAGTTTTCCGGCGGCCGAAACTATTTCACCGGCAACCGCTGTGAACGCCATTTCAGCAATGGAGGGCATGCCGGGAGACCAGGGAAGAACCTCTATGCGGACCGGCGCAGGCTCCTTTTCGACCGGCCGCTCGAACCGGACCGTCCACCCATCATCACCTTCGGCATCCCCCGGGTTCTCAACATGTACGAGAATTTCCCCTTCTGGTGTACGCTGCTAACGGCATGCGGCTTTAAGGTTCTCCTCTCCGCCCCGTCAGGGATGAAGCAGTTCGAAAAGGGGGTCGCCACCGTGATGTCCGACAGCATCTGTTTTCCCGGAAAGCTGGTCCACGGACATATCATGGAACTGATCGGAAAGGGTGTGGACCGGATCTTCTACCCCATGGTGATCTTCGAGCGCATTGAGAACCGCCATACGCAAAACAGCTTCAACTGCCCGGTGGTCACAGGCTATCCCGATGTCATCCGAAGCTCCATCGATCCCGAAGGAAGCTACGGAGTCCCCATCGACAGCCCGGTCGTCAGTTTCAAGGACACGGCCCTTTTGAAAAAGCAGCTCCATCTGTTCCTGAAACCCTTCGGGGTGCGCCAGAGGTGCGTCGATGAAGCGCTGGCGAAGGCGCTGACGGAGCAGGGAAGGGTGAAAGAGGAGCTCCAGAGGCGGGCCGCGTTGCTGCTTGAAAAGGCCGAGCGGAACCGCGACTTCGTCGTCGTGGTTGCCGGACGCCCCTATCACGCGGATCCGCTGGTCAACCACGGCCTTCCGGAGCTCCTGGCCGGTTTCGGTGTGGACGTCATTCCGGAGAGCGCCATACCGACAGCGGGCGACGAAGGGTCCGCGGACAGCAACGTCCTCACCCAGTGGGCTTACACCAATCGGATACTCTCCGTGGCGAAGGTCGCCGCCCACACGCCGCACCTGGAGCTCCTCCAGATTACCTCCTTCGGCTGCGGTCTGGATGCGATCTCCACTGATGAGATGCGGGATATCCTGCGGCTCGGCGGCAAGAGTTACACCCTGATCAAGATGGACGAGATCGTCAATCTGGGAGCGGTCCGGATCCGTTTGCGCTCCATGCTCGACGCCATCCGGGAACGGACCGGCGCAAAATTGCAAAAGAGGATGAAGGATCCGACGGATCGTCGTCCCGGAGGGAGCGTCTCCGACAGGACGATACTCGTTCCCTGGTTTTCGCCTCTCTATTCACCCTTCATTCCGTCGGTCTTTGCCTCGCTGGGGTGTCGTGTGGAGCTGCTGACGCCTCAGGACCGCTCCTCTGTCGAACTGGGTCTGAAGTACGTGAACAACGACATGTGCTATCCGGCAGTGATCGTGATCGGCGATATCATCAAGGCCCTTCAGTCGGGGCGATACGACCCCGGAAAGACCACGATCCTCTTGACCCAGACCTTTGGTCAGTGCCGGGCTTCCAACTACCTGCCCCTGACCCGAAAGGCCCTGAACGCCGCGGGATTCGAAGAGGTGTCCGTCCTTTCCCTCTCCATGGAGGGGGATTCGTTCCAGTCGGGGCTGGATATCGACAGGGGCAAACTCGTCAAACGGCTCGCCCTGGGACTCGCATTCAGCGACGCACTGGCACGGATGGTCCTGGCGACCGCTCCCCATGAAATCCACGTCGGATCGACCATGGCCCTGCAGAGGCGCTACATCGAGGAACTGGGAAGACTCGCCGGCAAGGGGGAGTTTAAGCCGCTGCTGAACCTGCTCAGGAATGCGGTCCGGGATTTCAACGCCCTTCCGGTCGACGACGCACCTGCCCCCGTGGTCGGTGTCTTGGGTGAGATCTTCGTCAAGCATAATGCCTTTTCGAACAACGATATCGTCGAATGGCTGATCGGCCAGGGGGTGGAGGTGGTCGTTCCCCCCTTGCTCAGCTTTTTCGAACAGCGTTTTGTGAACGAGGAATTCGACCAGCGCGCCTACTTGAAGCGCTCCTTCAGGGATCTTGTCATGACCCGGCTGCTCGACCGGTATGTCCGGTTCTATCTCATGCGCGTAGAACGGGTCATGGAGGGATTTCGGTACCACCGGAAAAGCCACGATCTGAAGAAGCTTGCGGAGGAGACCAGCCGAACCGCGAGTTTGGCCAACCAGGCAGGGGAAGGGTGGCTCCTGCCGGCGGAGATGATTTCCATGCTGAAAAACGGCGTCGGGAACATCATCTGTCTGCAGCCGTTCGGCTGCCTGGCCAATCATATCATCGGGAAAGGTTTGGAAAAGAGGATGAAGTCCCTTTACAATCGCCTGAATCTCCTCTTTCTGGATATGGATGCCGGGACGAGTGAAGTGAATATCTTAAACCGTCTCCATTTTATGGTCGTCTCGGCCCGTGAAGGGGTAAAACACCTCCGCAAGCCGCGGAAGTTCCGGGAGATCCTGCCGTAAGGCTGATGTCTGTGCCTTTGCGGGCTTGCCTCCGGCCCGGGGGCAACCGAGCGCCTCTTCCCTGTGCTTTATGATTCGACAATCCCAGGCGGTGGCTTGTTTTCTCCGGGGAGATTTCTTTTCGCATTGCGAAGCCGGATGTGATAGGGTGCCACAGCAAAGATATCCCAAAAAGGTAGGATCCATTGGCAAAAAAGATAGGCATTGCTCTGGGGAGCGGCTCCGCCCGCGGATGGTCCCATATTGGTGTGATCAGGAGCCTGCAGGAGGCGGGGATCCCCATTGATTTCACCTGCGGCGCCTCGGTGGGTGCGCTCGTTGCGGGTTCATATGCGGCCGGATTCCTCGATCCCTTGGATCGGTGGGTCCGGAAGCTGTCCTGGTCGCACATCATCGGTTTCATGGACGTGATGATCCCTCGTTCCGGACTGATCGAAGGGGAGAAGATCAGCGGCTATCTCCGGGAGGTCCTGTCGGATCCGAGGATTGAGGGACTGCCGGTCCCCTTTTGCGCCGTTGCGACCGATCTCAAAACCGGCAAGGAGATCCGGATCCGTGAAGGATCTCTCATCGATGCCGTCCGGGCCAGCATCTCCCTCCCCGGCATCTTCACCCCCTGCGGGCGAAACGGCTATTGGCTCGTGGACGGGGGGTTGGTGAATCCCGTGCCTGTGTCCCCCTGTCGCGAGATGGGCGCGGATATCGTCATTGCGGTCAATCTCAATTCGGACATCATGGGAAAACCACGGGTCCGCCGGATCGCCGATCCCCAAGGAAACAACGGTCATCACAGGAACGGGGTTTCGTCCAAGGCCCAAGGGCGCTGGGCCGCGTTTCTCAACCAGGCCGCCCAGCAGGCAAACCTCACCTTTTTCCGCCAGGTCTTCCAGGAGCAGCCCGAACGGGGCCCCTCGCTCTTCGACGTGATGGCCACCTCCGTGAAGATCATGCAGGACGCCATCACCCGCCAGAGGCTCCTCACCGACCCGCCGGATGTCCTGGTGAAGCCGAAGCTTGCCCATATAGGACTGATGGAATTCAATCGGGCCGATGAGGCGATCGAAGAGGGGAAGCGGGCGATGGACCTGCAGATTCCCCTGCTCAGAGACATGCTCGATTAGTGCAAGAGCGGTGCAACATATCCTCACTCCTATGCGGCCTGACGGGAGATACCGCAAAGTCGGAAGAGAAATAAGAGGTATCTGTGGACAGTTCGGTCATGGACAGGGACATCTGCTGCCAGAATTTCAGGGGCATGATCGCCTACATCCGGAATCACTACGGGGAACAGGGGGTTCGGAATCTCCAGGAGGGCTTGACCGACAACCCCCGCTTTCTCATCCGAGACAAGCTCGACCCTTCGGTCACCCACCCGGTTCAGGAATCTCATCTGACGGATCCCGCCTGCTGGGTTTCCAACGAGTTTTCTCTTGCCTTGTTTGAGAACGTATACAAGGTGGTCTCCTCCCCGAATCCGCTCATCGAAGTGGGCGTAGGCGCTGTCCGCGAAAGCCTTTCCAAACAGTTGCTCTTCGCCGCGAGGATCTTGGGGCCCTATGCCACGGTAAGGCAGGCGGCACGGATAAACGCCCGGTTCAACAAGACCAAGGATGTCGCGCTGATCGAGGCATCGGACGGCGCCATGAGCTTCGAGCTGAGGTATCGGCCGGGATTCCGGGTGACCAAGAACGTCTGCCACTGGAACCTCGGCATCTATACCGAGATCGCCAGGTTGACCGGAGTGGCGAATGTGAAAGCAGAGGAGACGTGCTGCGTCGTCGATGGCGACGATCGCTGCGTCTTCAGGCTTTCGTGGGATCCGGCGCCCTGGTACCGGAGGGTGTTCCGGGGGGTGACCAACGCCGTTATCCATCGGATGGTCCGGGATCTTATCGAGGAATACGAGACAACGGTCAACGAGCGGGACCAGCTGATCGACCGGCTCATTCGGTCCGAACAAAAATACCGGACGCTCTTTGAGGATTCCCTGGATGGCATGAGTCTGACCACGGACGGAAAGATCGTCGGCGTGAATCCGGCCTGGCTGAGGATTCATGGCTATGCGCGCAAAGAGGAGGTCATCGGGATGGACGTGATCGATATCCTCCACCCGGAGGACCGGGGCATCCTGGCGACCCGCCGCAGAGCCTGGCCCGCTGTCGAGAACCGGTTTTCCCGGCTCAGGGACCTGCGTCATGACGGTTCGTTTCTGGACGTGGAGGTCTATTCCTTTCCGATCGTCGTCGACGGTAAGGCTTCCATCCTTACGACGGTCCGTGACATCACCGAACTCAAAAGAACCGAGGAGGCGCAAAGGCAGCTGGAGGCAAGGATCAAACGTGCCGAGAAGATGGAGGCTTTGGGGACCCTGGCGGGGGGTGTCGCCCATGATCTCAACAACATCCTCTCCGGCATCGTCGGCTATCCGGATCTCTTGCTGATGCAGCTGCCGCCTGACGACAAAACCCTGAAGGAACCCATTGAAACGATAAGGGAGAGCGGTCTGAAGGCGGCGGCGATCGTGCAGGATCTGCTGACCCTGGCCCGGCGTGGGGTCGCCAGCAATAAAGTAGTCAACATGAACCGCATCGTCGAGCAATACCTGAAGAGCCCCGAATTTTTGAAGCTGAATGTCCATTATCCCCATGCCCGGATCGAGACACGGCTGGCCCCCGATTTGATGAACATATCGGGATCTCCGATCCATCTGGTCAAAACCGTGATGAATCTTGTGACGAACGCGGCCGAGGCCATGCCGGGCGGGGGCCTTATCTCCGTTGAAACAGGGAACGTTTACGTGGATCGCCCCATCGCGGGCTATGATGAGATCCGCGAGGGGGACTATGTCGTACTGACCGTCGCGGATACGGGAATCGGCATCGAGCAGGAGGACAGGGAAAAGATCTTCGAGCCGTTTTACACCAAAAAGGTGATGGGGCGCAGCGGCACCGGCTTGGGGATGGCCGTGGTCTGGGGTACCGTGAAGGATCTAAACGGGTATATCAACCTTGAAAGCACAAGGGGCAAAGGATCCCGCTTCACCCTCTACCTTCCGGCCACGAACAGGGAGGCATTCGCTGCCGATGCTCCCATCGATCTGCAAAGCATCCGCGGCAAAGGAGAGGCGGTCCTGGTCGTGGATGACGTCGCCGAACAGCGGGAACTGGCCAAGAGAATGCTGACCTACCTGGGATACGAAGCAACCGTGGCCTCCAGCGGCGAACTGGCCGTGGCCGCGGTCCGTGCCCGCTCTTTCGATCTGCTGCTGTTGGACATGATCATGGAGCCCGGGATGGATGGCCTGGATACCTACCGGAAAATCATCGAACTTTGTCCGGGACAGAAGGCGGTCATCGCCAGCGGTTATTCCGAAACCGAACGTGTCAAAGAGGCGCAGCGGTTGGGAGCGGGGCCTTACCTGAAAAAACCTTATACGGTGGAAATGATGGCGCTTGCCGTGAGAAAGGGGCTGGACGGTTAGCGCTTCTTTGCCTGTCCGAGCTCCCTTTCGGGACCTGGCCCGTCAGAGTACGAGTTCCAATCCGTCCATCCCGGCCGTTGTCGCAGGGAAGATCCCGGCGGCCACGGCCTCCGATTCCTTTCGTTCCGGAAGGCTCTGATAGATCGCCGCGTCGAAGTGGGTCAGGACGAGCCGTTTCGCCTCCGCCTCGCAGGCGATCCGGGCCGCTGTCTCGGGATTGAGATGGGGCCATATCTCGCAGGACCCTCCCGGCTTATAGGCGCACTCCGTGATGAGCAGATCGGCCCTGCGGCCCAGCCTCACCGCGTTTTCGCAGTAGCCCGTGTCCGGACAATAGGTGACGATGCGACCCTCGAGCGTGAACCGGTAGCCCAGGGTGAACGACGAGTGGCGCAGGGGCAGCGCCTCCAGCGGAAAGGGGAGGGAATCAGCCTCATCCGGCATTTCCATGATCCGGACGGGGTAGGGAAGGTAGGCTATGGGGATCGTAAAGGGCTGGTTGATGAAGGTCCTCAGGATGTCGCGGCATCCCGGGGGGCCGCAGATAACGAGCCCTTCGCGAAAACGGAACTTCGCCAGGATATGCAGCCCCTCGATATGGTCCACGTGAAAGTGGCTGAGGAACAGGAAGACCGGTTTTGTGCCGTCGCAGTGCCGCTCCACCCGGCGGATGCCGTTTCCGGCGTCGAGCACGATGTCGTGTCGTTCCGTCTGGATCAGCGTGGAGATCGTGTTGCCCGTTTCCGTATCGTACCAGCCGTTCGTTCCCATAAAAATGACCTTCACAAAAAACCTCCTGAGGGGATGTTTCGGGGGCTCCCGCCGAGGCACCCCTATACCTTACCTGAATAGGAGGAACAAGCCTTTTCTCCCCGGAAAAGGTGGGAAGGGCGGCGATGAAATTCCTCTTGACAAAAAATGATTTAGAACGCATGGTGAACCGCCATTCATAAAATGAATGGCCCTTTTATTATATATACCCGAGACCGAAGATGCTGAAAACGAAACGCAAGGAAAGGGAATTCAACCAGCGAAGGGCGGAGATCCTCGAGCAGGCGGGAAAGATATTCGCTGCCAAGGGTTTCCACAACGCCGCCATGGCGGAGATCGCTGAGGCCTCGGGATTCGCAGTCGGCACCCTCTACCAGTTTTTCCCGAGCAAAGAGCAGCTCTATGCCTCGCTGCTCACCGAGAAGCTGGACATGCTCTACTCGACCGTTCGGGAGGCGGTGGCCAAACAAACAGATATCGTCAAGAAGATCGAGACGCTGGTTGTATCCCAATTCCAGTTTGTGGAAAACAATGCGGAATTCTGCAGTATCTTCATCCGGGGGGATTATCTTTCCCTCTCGGACGGGAATGCGGAGCTCCGGAAGCGGCTGAGGGTCGATTACGACAGCCATTTCCGTTTCACGGAAGAGGTGATTCGTGAGGGGATTCGGGTCGGACTCCTCAAGAAGATGGATCCCCGTCTGATGGCGGCCGCCCTGACGGGCATCTCCAATTCCTATGCCTCCAAATGGCTGACCGCGCAGGAAGGGGCTTCCCTGAAGAACTATGTCCCCCTTGTAATGGACATCTTTTTGGAAGGGGTCAGGAAAGATGCGCACTAAAAAAGGGATTCTGTGGGGAGGATGCATTGTCCTGGTGATCCTGTCGCTCTCCGGCGTTTGGGCTGCCGAACCCGTCAGGCCTCAGTCGCTTGCGGAAAGCATCGATACGGCCCTCAAGCAGAGCGCTCTGATCCATGCCGCCAAAGAAGGGGTACGGGGGGCCGAGGCCCAGCAGAAGGAGGCCTTCACCGGTTTCCTTCCTAGGTTCAGCACCTCATACAGCTATACTCGGCTGAACGAGGATCCTTATTTCGTTTTCCCGGGTGCGCTTCCCCTGATTCCTCCCGGTAACATGAAAACCGGGACTAAGGACAACTACAACTGGTATGTCGAGGCGCGGCAGCCTCTGTTCGCCGGTGGCGGCATCCTGGCAAACTATGAGGCAAACCGACTGGCCGCCGAGATCGCCCGGACGGAAGAGAAGGCGGCGGTCCAGGACCTCATTCAGGATGTGAAGGTCTCCTATTGCAATATCCTGAAGGCGGAACGGATCCTTTCCGTGGCGAAGCAGTCCGTCGAGCAGCTCGGGGCCCACCGGGATACGGCCCAGGGTTTCTTCGACGTCGGCCTCATCCCCCGCAACGACCTTCTCCATGCCGAGGTCGAGCTGGCGAACGGCCGGCAGTTTCAGCTCCGGTCGGAAAACGGCGTTGCGCTGGCCAAGGCGAAATTCAATACCCTTTTAAGAAAGGCCATCGACTCTCCGGTGGAGATCGAGGATGTCCTGAAGGAAGAGCTGCCGGTGACTGCCCTGGATGCCTGCATTGCTGCGGCTCTTAAGAACCGGCCGGAGATCCTCTCTGCCGGGCTTAGGGTGGAGCAGGCGCGCAGCGGCGTCAAGCTTTCGCAGAGCGAGTATTATCCGAGCATCAGCCTTGTCGGCAATTATTCCAAATATGGAGACTCGGCGGATGTCTCGGGGAGTCCATACAGACCCCAGGAGAACTGGTACTTCCTGGCGGTCGCGAACTGGAATTTCTGGGAGTGGGGCAAGACGAGGCACCGTGTGGAGGCGAGCGTCAGCCGGGAAACCCGGGCGGCGGATCTCCTGACCCATATCCGGGATCAGATCACCCTGGAGGTGAAAAACGCCTTTCTCCTCCTTCATGAGGCTCAGAAGCAGCTCCAGGTGACGAGGAAGTCGATCGAACAGGCGGAAGAGAATTTCCGGATCAATACGGAGAGGTATAAGGAGCAGGTCGGGACGTCCACCGACGTCATCGACGCCCAGACGCTGCTCACCAAGGCCAGAGCGGACCACTTCAACGCCCTCGGCGATCTGAACATCCAGCAGGCGAGGCTGGAAAGGGCGATGGGAGTGACGCGGGCCGGCATGGATTGAAAGAAGGAGTGGCAATGAAAAGAGGATTCTTGAACCTGGTGCCCGGCGTTGCCGTGGTTCTTCTTCTGGCGGCGACCCCTGCCCTGCGGGCCGCGGAGTATTCCCTGGACGATCTGTGCCGGATCGCCCTGACCCAGTCGGAAAAGCTCAAGGTAGCGGAGGAAAACCTTACGATCGCCGAGGTGGGAAAGGATAAGGCCCTCTCCTACCTGTTGCCCCGTCTTACCGCCACGGCAGGTTACAGCCAGTATACGGAAAAGAAGTACGCCGGGACAAGCCTCATTCAGCCGGAGAATGCATCCGCCTGGGGTCTTCGTCTGGACGAAACCGTTTCCCTGAGCGGTCGGGAGCTGACGGCGCTGGAGATCTCCAAGCAGAATGTGACAAGGAGCCGGTACGATCTTGCGGCGGTCCGCGAGGACTATCTTCTCCGATATGTGGCCGCGGCCTATTACAATGTCCTGATGGCGCGCAAGGGGCTCGATATCGCCGAGGCAAACCTGGAGCGTCTTGCAAAATACAGAAACGCCGCCGAACAGCGGCTGAAGATCGGCGAGGTGACCCGAACCGTCCTGCTGCGGGCCGAAGGGGAGCTGTCCGGGGCAAAGTCGGACCGCCTCCAGGCCCAGAATGGTCTCGAACTGGCTATCGCGGTCCTGGCGAGCAACAGCGGGATCAGGGACCCTTTCACCCTAAAGGAAGCCCCTATGGAAGTGGGAGAAATCCCCGCCCTGCCCTCGTTTCAACGACAGGCCTTCGCCGTGCGCGCGGATCTCAAGGGGCTGGAGATCCAGAAGCAGATCGCCGCGGATCAGACCCGATTCACCGAAGGGGCCTTCTGGCCGAGCGTCTCTGTCTTCGGGGTCTATGCCGGGGCGGATCAGTCCCCTGCTCAAGGGAGCCTCAACAGGGAGAGCATCTACGCCGGCGCCGCGCTGAATTTTCCCTTTTTCGAGGGGGGGCTGCGCAAGGCCGAGGTGCAGGAGGCGAAGGTCCGTGAACGTCAGGCCACGCTATTTTATGAGGATTTGAAAAAGTCGATCGAGATCGAGGTGCAGACCGCCTACCTCGATCTGGTCACGCAGAAAGGAACCCTTCAGTTCCTCAACGACCAGATGGTCTTTGCCCGCGACAATTACCGCGCCGTGGCCCGGCAGTTCGATTTCGGTCTTTCCAGCAGCCTCGACGTCCTGGACGCCAACACCCTCCTGGTGGCTGCGGAAAGGAAGGTGGCGGCGGCGCTCTATAATTATCAGCTCGCCCTTCTCAGGATGAAGAAGGCAACCGGAACGCTCCTTCCGACGGTCGGGGTAAAGTGAAGAGGACCCTGTCCGTGAAGCGATGAGGAGCGGGCGAAGGGTGGGTATGAGGCATCATTATTCGGATGGAAGAGAGGAGAGGTGCATGTTCGGTCAAAGGTCGTCGTCAACCGAGGATAGGGAAGCGAACCCGCAAGGGACCGGGATCGGTGTGGTGATCCTTGCATTGCTTATGTGCGCGGTCGCCGCGATTGTCGGTTGCAAGAATCAAGAGCAGAAGGTGAACAAGGAACGGGCCGTCAACGTCCGGGTGTGGGAGTCGGAAACCCGTTCCCTTCGACCTTTCGTGGAGTCCATAGGGACACTGAAACCTTACGATTCGGTGATCGTCAGCTCCGAACTGGACGGCATCATCAAAACGATACGTGTTGACGAAGGCTCTCCCGTGACCAGAAACCAGCCGATCGCCGAGATCAAGGAGACCGATTATCGTCTTGCCATGGAGCAGGCGGCCGCCATTCTGAAACAGGCGGAGGCGACCCTGGCCAACACGAAGCTGGAGCATCAGCGTAAAGAGGCCCTTTACAAGGAAGAGCTGGTGACCAAGCAGCAGTTTGACGATGTTGCGGCCCGCCTCGCCCTTGCCCAGGGGGATGTGGAACGGGCAAAGGCCGGTCTCGATCTCGCCCAGGAGAAACTGACCAAGACCAAGATCTTCTCCCCGATGGCGGGCGTCGTGAATGAGAAGAAGGTGACCGAGGGAGATTATGTCCGAAACGGAACCCCTCTCGTTTCTGTAGTAAGGACGGATCAGCTGAAGCTGGTCTTCAGCGTGACGGAGAAAAACGTGGGGAGCCTCAGGGAAGGCCAGGATGTCGTCTTTGTGGTGGATGCCTTCCCGGGACGCGAGTTTCACGGAAAGCTGAAAACGATTTACCCCAGCCTGGAGGAGAAGACCCGCTCTCTCCAGGTCGAAGCCGTCGTGACGAATGCGGATCGGCTTCTCAAACCGGGTCTTTTCGCCCGCGTGACGCTTTACATCGGTCCGGCCCGGGACACGGTCGTCGTTCCGATCACCGCGCTTCTCTACGACAACTCAAATACCAAGCTCTTTGTCACCGAAGGAAATCGGGCGAAGGAGCGCAAGGTCAAGATCGGCAGGAAATACGGGGAATTTATGGAGATTGTCGAGGGACTGAAGGCCAAGGAGATAGTCGTGACCGTGGGCCAGAACAATCTGATGGAAGGGGTGCTCGTCAATGTGGCTCGCTGATACCTCGGTCAAGAGGCCGGTTTTTGCCACCATGGTCATTATGGCATTGGTGGTCCTGGGGGCGGTCAGTTATCCTGAGATCGGCGTCGATCTCTTCCCCAAGGTCGATTTCCCTATCGTCACGATTTCCACGCATCTGAGAGGGGCGAGCCCAGAGGTGATCGACGTCGACGTCACCGACAAGATCGAGGGGGCTGTCAACACGATCAATGGAATCAAGACGATCACCTCGAGCAGTACCGAGGGGGATTCCCGGATCACCGTCGAGTTCGTCCTCGAACGGGACATTGATCTTGCCGTCCAGGATGTCCGGGAGAAGGTCGCCCTGATCCGGAACAAGCTTCCCGACGACATAGAAGAACCCCGGATCGCCAAGGTGGACCCGGATGCCACGGCGGTCATGTGGCTCAATCTCGCAGGTCAAAAGACGGTAAGGGAGCTTTCCACATACGTTGACGAGGTCCTCAAGGAGCGGCTCCAGAGAATTAACGGCGTCGGTGATATCCAGTTGTTCGGCTTGCAGCTGCGCCAGGTACGCGTCTGGCTCGATTCCGGCAAACTTCGGGCGTACGGGATTTCCGCAAACGATGTCATGGCCGCCCTCAAACGGCAGAACGTCGAGCTGCCGGGGGGCAGGATCGAGAGCCTCTCCAAGGAATACACAATCAAGGTCAAGGGCGAGTTCCTCAACGTCCCCGATTTCAACGACCTGGTCATCGCCTATGACAAAGGGGCCCCTATCCGCCTGAAGGATGTCGGAAAGGTTGAGGATGGGATGGAGGAGCGGCGCTCCATCGCCCGCTTCAACGGGGTACCGGCAGTGACCATGGGCGTTCAGAAGCAGTCCGGGACGAACACGGTTGCCGTCGTCGACGCCGTCAAGAAGGAGATCGAGAAGATCAACAATACTCTCCCGCCGGGGATGAGGCTCAACATCGCCATCGACCAGTCCGTCTTCATCCGGCGCTCCATCGAGGAGGTGCAGAAGCACCTGATCCTGGGGTCGCTCTTTGCGATTCTTGCCGTCTTCATCTTCCTCGGCAACGTCAGGACGACGCTGATCAGCGCCGTGGCTCTGCCCGTGTCCATCATCGCCACCTTCGCCCTGATCAGGGTCTTCGGGTTCACCTTCAACAACATGACAATGCTCGCCTTGACCCTTTCCGTCGGGCTCCTGATCGACGACGCGATCATCGTCATCGAGAACATCTACCGCCACGTCGAGGAGGGGATGGCGCCGCGGGAAGCGGCGACTTTCGCCACCTCCGAGATCGGCCTGGCCGTCATGGCGACCACCTTCGCCATCGTGGCGATCTTTCTTCCCGTTGCCTTCATGAAGGGGATGATCGGCCGTTTCTTTCTCCAGTTTGCACTGACGGTTGTTTTTTCGATCCTCGTTTCCCTCCTGGTGTCCCTTACCCTGACGCCGATGCTGGCCTCGATCTTCCTGAAACCCGCCGTGGTCAAGCTGGAGAGGACGGGCGTAGCGCCCGCTGCTATCAGGCCTCGTCACCGCCTGGCGGATGCGTTCAACCGGGGCTATAATAAACTGGAGGGCGGCTACCGCCGTGTCCTGGCCTTTTCCCTTAACCACCGGGCGATCGTTCTGATCGGTGCAGTAATTCTGTTTGCCGGCAGCCTCTACATGACGAAGTATCTGGGCAAGGAGTTCACCCCTCCCGAAGACCAGGGGCAGTTCATTGTGCGGTTGGAAGCGCCCATCGACTATTCGGTGGAGAAGGCCGATGAGCTCTTCAGGCCCGCAGAGGAGATCCTGAGAAAAATGCCTGAGGTCAGGGCGGTCCTGTACCGATTGGGGATCGGCGGCTCGATCAACCGGGGAATCATGATGACAAGCCTCGTCCCGAAGAACGAACGGAAGAAGTCACAGATGGATCTGAAGAAAGAGATCCGTCAGAAACTGAGGCAATTCCCGGGCCTCAAGGTATCGGCGGAGGATTTTTCAATGATCGGCGGAGGGCAGCGACAGGTGCCGATCCAGTACAGCGTCCGGGGGCCGGATCTTTCGGCGGTCCAGGGCTATGCGAAGGAGATCGCAGGCAATTTCTCGAAGATCCCCGGAGTTGTGGATGTCGATACCTCTTTAGAAATGGGAAAACCCGAACTGAAGGTTTACATCGACCGGGACAAGGCCGCCGATCTCGAGGTGGACGTGGCGACCGTCGCCGAGGCGATCAACCTCCTGATGAGCGGGGAAACCGATGTGACCAAATACAAGGACGAGACCCGGGGAAAACGCTACGATGTCAGGATCCGCCTCAATCCGGAAGAACGGCGGGATCCTGATGACCTGGGCAGACTTTACGTCCGATCGCGCGACGGACGGCTGGTCGAACTGCGCAACCTCGTCCGGATCCAGGAGGGAGGCGGGCCGAGTGTGATCAACCGCGAGGATCGCCAGCGTGCGATCACCCTGTTCGCGAGCCTCGAAGGAATGCCCCTCGGCGAGGCGATGGAGAAGCTGAACGACATCGCCGCCAGGATCCTCCCGCCCGACTATCTCCCGAAATACCGGGGCCAGGCGGATACCATGGCGGAGTCGTTCGGATACCTCCTGTTCGCCATCGTCCTCGGGATCGCTATGGCCTACATGATTCTCGCCGCGCAGTTCGAGAGCTTCGTCCATCCCTTTACCGTGCTTCTGTCCATGCCCCTCTCGTTCATCGGGGCCTTCAGTGCGCTGCTCGTGACGGGGAACACGATCAGCATCTTCAGCTTTATCGGCCTCATCCTCCTGATGGGGCTCGTCAAGAAAAACGCGATCCTCCTTGTCGACTATACCAACGTCCTGAGGGGGCGGGGGATCGAGCGGCGAGAGGCGATCCTCCAGGCCGGTCCTGTCCGGCTCCGGCCGATCCTGATGACGACCTTTGCCATGGTCTTCGGGATGCTGCCGGTCGCCTTCGGGATGGGTGAGGGCGCGGAAACCCGCTCTCCGATGGGGATCGCGGTCATCGGCGGCCTTCTGACGTCGCTCTTTCTGACACTGGTGGTCGTGCCGGTCGCCTATGACCTCTTCGACGATCTCCAGGGATTTTTCAAGAGGCGTCGTGCGCCTAAGGATGTGGGAGCGGAGGGGCCGCAGAAATCCTCCGATCTCGGCCGTAAATTGGAAGAGCGAAGCGATGACCAGGGAGGGAAAACCCCATGAAGATGTGTCTGATCATTTACGGCGAGGCAGCGGACGAATATGTGATCGCCGCCCTCAAGGAGATCGGGGTCAGGGCGTACACGAAGATGGTGGAGGCCCGGGGGGAAGGGACGGAGACCGAGCCAAAGCTGGGGACCCACTTCTGGCCCGGGAAGAACAACGTCCTTTTCATGGCCGTGGCCGATGAGGAGATCCCCAAGATCCGCGAACGGATCCGGGAGCTCAAACAGAATCATCCCCGCGCCGGCGTCCGGAGCTTCCTCCTGCCGATGGAGGAGACCGTTTAGGGATGGATCCATTACACCCATCGGTTCCGCCGGCTCCTTGATCAGCGGGCAAGGGCATTTCCATTCAGGGATTACCAGCCAATGGAGATATTCATGGTGTTGTGGATTTGAAATCGAAAACGTGATAATAAAACCGAAACATGTGTAAAGCCGTTGTATAGGTTCCGTCCCGTATATCCATGCCGGAGGGAAACATGGACAGGCTGACAAAACCCCGTCTCACAAAAAAAGAGCGGGGTTTTTTATTTGAGTCAACGAAAAACGGCGGGATCTTATGCCAATCCATATATAACACCATGATCAAACGATGCTCGTATGTAACTGTCCAATACAATGGTTTTTATGAGCGATGAAGTACAAATTTCATCGGTTTCTTATACAGCAAAATTTGCGGTGTTTAGGTTTTTATAAGGATACACATATCCAATGTTATAACCGATGGAGGCATATAAAATAATGCAAAGTTTACAACCCCAAGTATTTGGTGCAATAATAGGAGCATCGGTGACATTAATTGTTAGTATTATTGTATTAATATTTACAAATAGGGGACATAACAATAGGCAGAAACTTCAGCACAAGCATGAGCTCGAAGTTATAAGGGCAAGGCTCCTTAGAGAAAAAATTGAAGATATATACTTATCATTTTCAAACTGGGAAACACATTTTGCGGCTATTTATTGTGGTTTAATTGTCTATGTTAAAGGAGAAATATCTGAAGATGATGCTTACGATTTGCTTATTAAGAATCCCGGCGAATCCGGTCATATAGAAAAAGTTGAAATGCTCATATCCTTATATTTTCCGTGGCTAATTGAACAATTCGAAAAAGTCATGATTGAACGCGGAAAAGTAATCAAATATTTTCCTCAAAATCAATCTTTAGTCGGAGACTTTAAAGGTTACTGTAATTCGCAGCAATCGTTTGAAAAAAGTGCTAGGGACTTTAGAAAAGCATTAAAAGAAGAAATAAAAAATTATAACATAATCAATACTGAAGATCGCTAACACTCCGGCTGATTTTACCGTTAGAGTTAACGACAATCGCCGCTAGATTGTCGTGATGTGAGCTATGGGAATCGTAGACTTTCTACACTCCATTTTGGGGCTGTCACCATATAACACGCCGAGAGCAAGGAGGTTCTGGCTGTTTTACGCGGGTCCTGAGAATTACCTGTGCTCGAGTGGGGTCTGTGATTTACCTCAAGAGACTTTCTGGAGTTGCGAATCGGAAACCAAGAGAGGTGACCTCATCCTCGTCTATCGAAAGTCGATGAACCAGCTATCTATAGAATTTTTGATCCGTGAATTCGACATGCCAAGGCAAGTGGCGACACACGTGAAACAGAGCAAGGTTGGAAAGGATTTTCCCGTGATCTGGGAGGCGACGACAGACGCAGAGGCAACACCGCGCTGGGGTTGGGCTCATGGTTGTGAAGCACGAGAAGTTCAGCACATTGTCCCTCCTCTTTCACTCGATCAGTTAAAGACCGAGCCACGATTGAGGAACTGGGAAGGTCTACGCAGGAATCTTCAAGCTAAGGGCCTTTGTGCGCTTGAAATTCCTCAGGACGTGTGGGACGTCATTATCAGTTTGATTAAAAGTTCAAGGAAGTAGTTTGTCCCGTTGAATATCGGAAATGTGAATCCTAACCTTGGTGCAGTCAACACGCCGTGAACGGCGCGTTGCTGACCAAGCACGTTATGCGCATTATGACAACCTCGATTAAATGGAATATGCAGAAATGGATCGCCAACCTTGGTTAAAGCCTGACCCGATCGAATGCCAGGACTCAGCTGAACTGCTTAGCAGATTAGATCCTTCGTCCTCTCTATGGACGCCGTTTGAGTATGGACGCTGGGCGTTTCGAGGACAGGCGGATGCATCATGGGACTTGATACCGCGAGCCATGCGACCAGGTGAGCGATTGTCTTTTCAAAATTCGACACTTCGTGCCCCGCTGGATCGAGATCACCAAATTCAGGCGGAGTGGAGCCTGCTAGCAGACTTCATAGAACTTGCAGACGAGATCGGTTTCCAGCTGCCTGGCGATCTCACCGAAGTTCGCTTCCCATGGAAGCGGCACGAGACTCCATTATATGGGGATCAGCCGTGGCCGCCTACGAATCTTTTAGAACTTGCTGCCATTGCGCAACACCATGGTGTCCCAACCCGTTTGCTTGATTTCACCTTCAATCCATTAGTAGCCGCGTACTTCGCAGCTGCGCAGCCTACCACATCAGCGGCGTATCTGGCAGTGTGGGCTGTCGATATCGACTTTATCCGAGCAGCATGGGCATCATTTAATCGCGGTATTCGTGTTGTACAAGTCACCCGCGGATCAAATCCCTTCCTTCATGCACAGAGTGGCCTCTTTATCTACGATGCCGAACACAACTCTAAATCAATGCGGCAGCAGGTTTTAGATCATGACATTTATTCACTGACCCATATTGATCAAGTGGCAAAGGACCACCTTGCTCAGTCGCCGCGAGTGCGGTGCCTTACGATTGCGACGCGTCATCGTAGGTTGTTGCTGGATCATCTTGCTGCGAAACGCGTGACGAGAGCACACTTACAGCCCACTCTGGGCAATGTGGTGGATCAATTGTGGGCCGGTCTGAGAGGACAAGTCGCGGACAATCAAGAATGCACATAACAATGGCTTCCTGCGGGCCGAAACAGCGCTGCGCGCTGTCGGCGATCACTGGCCGCAGACGCTGGGCGGCTCAATACAAACTGACATGTAAGAGGCGATGATGGCAGATGTCGCACGAAAACTATATCTCCCGCACACCCCGTTTATTGAAGAGTTTTGACCGAGCGATTTCTCTGGTTAAGCCAGTCTTGGTTGCACGCTACGGAGAGGAAGCCAATGTGTTGATACAAGCGTCACGTCAAAAATACCGTGAACTCATCCCTCAAATTCCTTATATCGGTCAAAACAACCCTCTGGTTAACATATTCTATTTGCCAGCCAGTCGGCACTTGGGAATATACAAAGCATTTCAAGAACATGGAAAGATAGTCGAAGAAGTTGGACAGCTAGCGTACGAAATTGGTGAAGCGGAAATTAAAGCAATTCCTGGCGTTGTGCGTCGAGCTGTTAGAATTGTGTGGTTTTCTCGATGGTTCACTACACGATTACAAAAACGAGCGGCACTATCCCAGAAGCGCAAGTATCCAAGCGGTTATGTTGTTGCTTATCTGCAAGGGGACGGGGAAGAGTTCGACTATGAATTCGACTATATCGAGTGTGCGGTCTATAATTTTTTCCGGCAGCAAGGTGCGGCAGGGTTGGTTCCTTATCTTTGTGCCATCGACAAGATCGCAAGCGAGTCAATGGGATGGGGATTGCGCCGAACAATGACTCTAGCCGATGGTGGTACGAAGTGCGATTTTCGATTTAAAAAGGATGGTAAGACTTGCGTGACCATACCGCAATCGTTGAGAAAGGTGTATAAATAAAGAAACAAGGCCGCCCAACAGCCATATGAAACCGTTTTGCTCCTCACTTTGCTCGTTGCAAGCGGGTTATGCCGGGGGTTCGCCATATCAAGAAGTATCCAGAGGAAGCAAAAGGACGACAAGATCCTTGCAGCAATCCTAGGGGCCCTGTTTGGGTTTGCGCTTCCCTATCTTGCCAATGAATGGGAGCGGGCCAGGACGGGCTCGCCAAGATCGCGGAGACAATCCCAGAGAAGGATTTCTCCGATTTCTACCTACCTTTTTCCGCCGGCCATCTTGGATGCCTCGGGCTTTGCACGCAGGATGAGGGTCATCAGGGGCCCCAGCGCAGCGCCGATGCCGAGCGAGGTCCATGCCAGCCCCCAAGCCATGGTCTCCGAGCTAAGCGGCTCGCCCCGCGCCCAGTCGATGACGAGCCCGAACACCCAGGGGCTCACGATCCCGGCTCCAAAACCAAGAACCGAACGCAGCGCGTATGCGGCGCCCAGATAGTGAGGCGGGACCAGCTCCGTGATGGCCGTCGAATAGACCGATGAATCGGCAATCGCGGTGATGTTGTAAAATGCGGCCGCAGAGACCAGGAGCCACAGGGGCAGCGCCATCATCCAGCCGAAGGTGAAGGAGCAGGCAAGGCTCAGGCAGGCCCCCCAGAGAATGGCCCTGGTGCGGCCCAGGCGGTCCGACAGGGAGCCGCCGTAAATGCTGCCGCTCATGCTGGTAATATAAGTGATTGCGGTGAACAGGGCGCCGATGCCGGCTGCCTGGATCGTCATCGTCCCTTTCTGCGCAACCGACGCCGCCAGATAGGCGGGCAACCACGCCCACAGCCCCAGCAGTTCCCAGCCGTGGAACACATACGCCCAGATCAGAAGCATGGCCGGCCTGTTTTTCCAGACAGCCCGCAGCGCAAAGAGGCCGGGATATTCGCTGCTGCGCCGATGGATCACGTTGGTGGTCGAGCGCAGCGTCCAAAACGCGATCAGCATGGCAATGAAAGGCCCGCATGCGGTGACGATAAAGGAGCCTTGCCAGCCGACGCGCGGCATCAGGATCCCGCTCAGGAATAGCGAGGCGCCGTAGCCGAGCGAGGCGGCGGCAAGAAACCACCCCATGGCTCGGCCGCGCTGAAGAGGCGCGAAACGCTCCGCCACAAGGGTCAGACCCGGCGTGTACGATGATCCCGAACACAAGCCGGTAAACCCGTAAAGGATGAGGCCTGAGGCAAAGCTGTCCGCGAAAAGCGCAAACGTCAGCGCGCTGGCGGAGGCCAGGACGCTGCCGGTGAGAAAGGTTTTTTTGGCGCCGTACCGATCGGCAATGAAGCCGACCGTGAACAGGGATATCAGATACCCGGCATGCCATGCCGACTGTATCAGGCCGGCCTGACTTGCCGACATGGCCCAGTCGATCTTCAGCAGGGGAAGCGCCGCCGAGTAGGTGGTGAAGATGAATGCAAAAAAGCAGCGGCTCACGCAAATCCTGGTCAGCCAGACGGTGTCGCTCTGCGGTTCTGTCTTCAATGGTCGTAATCCGGTAACGTCATGTGATGAGAATCGTTTTTGATCGGCGGAGTATAGAGATAACCACCTTGGGTGTCAATGAAATATCCTCACCATGTCAAGCCAAAGTAGAAATGTCCTATTTTCCCCAAAATAGAAATGTCCTATTTGTTTAATAGTCGGATGCTCTGGCGGGCATCCAGTTTTTCCAGCTTTTCCTCCATGGATGATTCATTGC
>Ga0172375_10003978_pt1 | contig 22163 bp, 15 predicted proteins | sample LakKiv1m_FD_114537 | JGI IMG/M metagenome (GOLD analysis project Ga0172375, IMG submission 114537) | Freshwater microbial communities from Kabuno Bay, South-Kivu, Congo - kab_092012_11.1m | ecosystem: Environmental > Aquatic > Freshwater > Lake | place: Democratic Republic of the Congo... | reverse complement strand
AATCGAAGAGGCATTTCAGCGCTTCCAGCTCTTTCCACAATGTCCAAGGCTCATAGTTAGGGACGTCCATATGCCAAGTCAGAGTGGGACTGGCCACGCCTAATGAGATTCCTCCAACCTTAACTGGAAAAGGATACAGGATGTGGCCTGTCATTTCGAAATTGTACCACAACCACGGAACGATCGGTATTCCCATAAGAAGCAGGGACAAACCCAACAGCGTCCAGTGCTTGTAATCTTTCCGTTTGGTGCAAAGTATATGACCAGCACAGAAAAGCACGACGACAAGGATGACAGCGTAAGCGGAAAGCTTAACCCCTCCTGCCACTCCGAGAGCCAAGAAACACAAAAGAAGATGCCTTGGATTTCCTTCTGAAAAGTATTTGAATCCGAACGTGGATGCCAGTACCAAAGCTAACGCCAGAATTATATCTACATAGCAGGCTCCAACGGAAAATAAGATAGCGGGAGTGAACCCGCAATAAATCGCAACCGCCATGCTCGCGGTTGGCTTCAAACCGACTGACTGCCCCAATGAGTATACTGCCGGCATCAAAAAAAGCCACACCACGAAGTCTACGGTACAGGCCAAATAATCGCCTTGAAAAATCAGCAATGCCCAGGCATGCAATATCTCCCCTCCTCCGAAGAGACTCCGATAAACATCCCACCCACCAGGGGCGGCCATGAGCCAAGGGTTTCCATTCTGGACCCACATACCTGCCTTGACCATATGGTAGGTAAGTGTATCCCAGGCCAGCGGGGGCAGCAGCAAAGCTCTGGCTCCAACGCCGAGCGCACCGGCGAGCAGGATCAGCAGCAGAAAACTGTGAATCGAGACTCTTTGATCAACAAAGAAATCCATAAAGACTTTCCCGTCTCGCCAAATGGTTGAAAAGAAAGAGCGAAATGAGTATCCCCGAAGCCGAAGGAATCCCACCACTACTGACAATCCGATCAGGGCTGGAAGGAGAGAGAAGATCTCAAGAACCATGAGGGCATGAAAGGCACTGGAAGCCAGCCACAGACCAAACACGCAGGCACTGCACCACCTTAGTGCAACCGAATCGTCCTCTCCAAGCAATGAGTTCAGCACAAACACGACATAAAGTGTGCCGAAAACGAAAAAAATTCCTGCGCAGCAGCGCAGCCAGAATAGGAGCATATCACCAAGGGCGAGCACAGATACTCCTTCCTTAATGCGCCGGTGTCAAATTCCCAAGCGCGGGGCCAACCTGCCGCTGGTAGGTTTGCGGTTGAACTTGCGTTTGGCGGACTGATATCGGGTCTTTCATAGCAGTCCTCCCAGGAGCCGGTGGACCACCCAGAGCAAAACCGCCACGCCGAAGGGTGGATCCGACCTCGCTTCGGCGGTAACGCCAGCAATGCGGCATTGGCTTGGGCGCCGATGTGTGTAGAGCGCCCTCAGGTGAAGGGGCTTTCGCATTTGGCAGACCGCAACGCGACATCCAGCGATGCGTTCATCTGACGCACGAGTACTTCCAGGCTAGCGTTCAGTTCCCTTGAAAGGGACTCCCTCTTTCGGACCGCGCGGTCAATCTTGGCGTATACCTCTGACATGTCCGTCGCACACGGATCCAGCAGCATGTCGCCGCGGCCAATCTGATTGAAGAAAGCGCGTAACTTCGGGTGGATATCATAGCCGAAGGTCGGCACGTGGTTCCAGAACCCGAAGGCGTTAGCGTGGTGGCGCATCGAGAAGACCACGTCCAACTCCTTGTAAATATTGATCACTGTGAAAGGATGCAGGCAGTCTTCCATTACGACCACGTCTTTGGCGACCTGCATACGTTCGATAATAGTCTTTGCAACCTCAGCGTCCGGCCTGATGACCCTCTCTTTCTCCGGCAGGTAATGATGTGGCACGAAAATGATTTGCGCGTCGTACCTCTGCGCCATGAAGTCGGCGATCTCCGCAGTGAATTCCACAACACGCCGCATGATGCCGTTACCCTCCCCGGTCGGCATGTCCCTACGTCTGAGCTTGCCACTCAAGAGTTGCACTTTGAACGGCATTGTGAAGTAATCCCGTATCCCGAATCCTACTCGTAGTTTTGAGGGCGCCAAGCATCTATCCGGGCAGTCGAACCCCAACACATCGTCCTTCTCCAGGGTCAGCGTCGGCTCGCACCCGAGTAACAATCGCGCTCGGCGCATGGGAATCCGGCTCACATTAAAAAGCGATTCCTCATTCCTTAACACCACAACGTTGGATTGGCGGTCCGCCAACCATCTCAGGCCAAGAAGGTTTGAAAACCGACTGAGCTTTTCCGCTTCTATTCCAAGGAAGAGTACATTACGTCCTACCAGGTTGGCTGTGGCCGTCCGCATGGCGTAATACAAGGGAAGAAATGACACGACGGACTCGCTAAAGGAGACATCACCGCAAATGACAAAAAAATCCGCCTGAGCAATACTACGCGGGTTGCCGAGAAGGCTTTCTTGCCTGAGTATTGAGAAGTCACCGGGGATACGCGACAGGACCTCCCGCATTCGATCCGGATACCACGCCGATACCAGGAAACGCACTTGGCCGTAGCGACGCTGGAAAAGTTTGATGATGGCAAGCGTGATGGCCTCCGCGCCGATGTTACCTTTCCCGCCGGCGCCGCACAGATAAACCACCTTGGAGTCCGAATTCATGTCTTTCTACCTCGTGTCACCTCGCCGGCCTCGTGTGGGCCTCGGTCCGACAGTCCTTCAGAGGGCTACCATTCCAGCTCAAAGCATCTCCCTTCGTCATTTCAAAAATCATTATTCACTCCCCTGAGGAAGACCCGTGACGGCGATGTTTGTAATTTATAGCCGCTCCTTGACACGCGCCTCCGTGATTTCGTTTTCAAGAGCTATGCCGCTTCAGCCAAAGGACGAGGTGCATCGTCGTCCAGAGAGCGTGTGCGTGATTATTGTCCCCTCGTTCGTGTTCCGCGAGCATCACTTGAATGCCTTCACTGCTAAAAATGCCAAGCGGAGCGACGTTTGACTTGGCCAAGGTGTCGTGTAAAAGCTGTTTCCAACGAGGGCGTTTGAACCATTTCTGATAGGGCATGTTCAATCCTTGTTTAGGTCGCAGACGAACACTATCCGGCAGGAGGCCCTTCAAAGCATCCCTTAATGGAAGCTTGTTGTTGAACCCTCGCATTTTCTGTTTTGATGGAATGCTGAACGCGAAATCCACAAGGTCCACGTCAAGGAAAGGTACGCGCAGTTCTACTGTGTGAGCCATACTCATCAGATTGGCCCTCAGCAACAAATCGTCGGCCAAGTGCAGTGAGCAGTCGGTGGCCATAATTCGATTGAGAGTGTCGTCCGAAGTGAACGAGGCGAAACGTTCGTCGTAGAGGACCGATGTGTCGACGCGTGCCAGGCTGGCACAGAAATCAGTGTTCAGAACGCGGAGTTTTTCCAAATCATTCATACTACAACGCCACCAGAAGTGCGCCTTTATCGGCGCATACGCCGCGCCTTCCACGAACCTACGCAGCTTGAAGTCCCAGCTCACCTTGTTGTCCGAAACAGGTAAAGAGCGGACACCGGCACGCAGCCACTTGCGGATCGCTTGCGGAAGAGATTGGTAATACCTCAAGAACTGCTGAGCCATATAGGGTTCGTAACCGCAGAAGATCTCGTCGGCCCCCTCGCCGGAAAGGATAACTGTCACGAAGTCCTTCGCGCGCTTGCAGATATGGTAGATGGGAAACGCCGACCCTTCCGCGAACGGTTCGTCAAAGTACTCTCCGATCTCTGGCATCGAATCGACAACTGCGTCTTCATCTAGAACGACCTCTTCATGTTGACTGCCGAGCAGTTTTGCCATCTGTTGCGAGTAGGGGCTTTCATCAAAGCTCTTCTCCTTAAACACGATTGCAAACGTGTGCAACTGTTTGCGGGTATTCTGCGCCACCAGAGAGGCAATTGTGCTTGAGTCCAGACCTCCGCTCAAGAGGACGCCCACCGGCACGTCTGAGAGCAACGTGCGCGATACCGCTTGGTTTAACAGATGTTGAGTCTGGTATGCAATCTCTTCACGTGATCTCTTCGTGGGGTTTGCCGGCGGATTTACGGACCAAAAGGACTGAATCGAATATGTACCATTCTCGAGAACCAAGATGCTGGCCGGCGGCAACGATCGCACCTGACTATACACAGTCTGGGGCCTCGGGATGAACTGCAAGCACAGGAAATCCGAAAGTGCCTGTGGGTTCAATTCCTGTTGGAACGCCCCGTGCGCGGAGATGGATTTGATTTCGGAACCGAACAGAAAGCATGAGTCGGTGCGCTGATAAAACAGCGGGATAATCCCGAGATGATCCCTAGCCAGTATTGTCAGCCTCTGGCGGGTGTCATGGATAGCTATCGCAAACTGCCCTCGGAGTCCCGGCCAGAATTCATTCCCGTACTTTTCATACAGATGCAGAATGCACTCCAGATCTCCGTCAGTGATAAACTTGTGACCATCTGCCTCGAGTTCCGCGCGCAATTCCCTAAAATTGTAGATCTCACCGTTGCCGACCAGAACCAGGGACTTGTCTTCGTTGAAGATTGGTTGCGACGAACCTTGAATGTCTATAACCGGCAGCCGTCGAGTGCCAAGGGCCACGTTCTCACAGACCCACCAGCCGCTCACCTTCCCTCGGTGTGCAATAGTCCCCAGCATGCGCTGAATGTCGCCCTGAAGGTCCCCTGAAAATCCGAAGCTGATTATTCCACAAATTCCGCACATCCTCTGCTATCTTGCCCGTTCCTTTAAGATGGTAATCTCCGCCGCTGTCCAGCTTTCGGTATATGGCGTGCTTATGAATCGGTTAATCATGAATCCGACGACCTCGTTTAGTAATAGCCGTCATTGTCGGCGGTGTTGCCATGGTCGGGCGTCTTCGGGGAGACAAAGAGGTGAAGGATGGTTCTCCCGGATCCTGAAACTCTCCCATCGCTCCTCCAAGCAGCCCTTACGCATGAAAGGCCGTCGTCCCGTTGATTGGAAAACCAAGTCTTTTTGACTCTAACTGTGCAAACCTCCCCGGTCAAGTTCAATCTCCAGCGTAGCTCAACAGCCTTGATCGAGGTTTATCGCATCCCCGCAGGGCACTGAAGGCTCACTTGAGAATGATTTTTTTGGGTTGACCGGTGACCTGTCTGTGAGATAAATGGCTTCAGCGGTCCAGATGAATTTTCCCGGGATACGTGAGCCATGAAGCGGCCGTGTGATTTCACCGGCTCCAGTGGAAGTAGAGTTCGAGTCTGAGCCCTGCAATTCATTGAGCTCACCGGTTTTTTGGCCGGCGGTAGCACAATTTAACGATTCCCTAACAGCTATTTAACATTTTCACCACACGCAAGTGTAACATTCGTCTTACAACAACCGGTCACGGTGACCCTGAGATTTGCCGGACCGGTTACGGATGCATCGGAGGCAGCATGGAAACTCATCGGCAGCGAATGAAGGTTCTGTTTCTGTGCACGGGCAATTCTTGCCGCAGCCAAATGGCCGAGGCATGGGTCCGGCACCTGAAGGGCGAAGTGATCGAAGCTTGTTCGGCAGGTATCGAAAAACACGGTCTCGACAGGCGGGCAGTTCAAGTAATGGCGGAAGTCGGGATAGACATCTCCGGCCAACTCTCGAAGTTGATCGAAGAATTGGGGGGTCTGCACTTCGATTACGTCGTGACGGTTTGTGACCATGCCAGGGAGAGCTGTCCGTTCTTCCCCGGGAACGCGAAGATGGTCCACGCGGGATTTGAAGATCCGCCCGCCCTGGCCGCGGAAGCTTCCAGTGAGGACGAGGCGTTGGAGCATTATCGCCGAGTGAGGGACCAGATCAAGGCCTTCGTGGAGAGCCTCCCCGAACGGCTGTCAGAGTAAACTGCTCGCTTTCCTCAACACGAAAAGGATGACAAAAGACCGCTGTCAAGAGAATGACAAAAATGGCAAAAGAAAAAATTCTGGTTGTTGACGACGAAGAAGACATACTCGAGCTGGTAAGGTACAATCTGGCTAAGGAGGGTTATCAGGTAACGTCCGCCCTCTCGGGTGAAGAAGCGCTGGCCAGACTGAAGGAATTCCCTCCGGATATCATTCTGCTCGACCTCATGCTTCCTGGATTGGACGGACTGGATGTTTGCCGGCAGGTGAAGAAACACCCCGTCACCGCCAATATTCCCGTAATAATGTTGACGGCCAAGGGTGAGGACGCAGACATTGTCACGGGCCTGGAACTCGGCGCTGAAGACTATATCACCAAGCCCTTCAGTCCCAGGGTTCTGTTGGCCCGCATCAAAGCGGTCCTCCGCAGACACAAGCTGGAGACCCCGGAAGACAACGCGGTTGTGACCATACACGAACTCACCATCAATCCTGCGCGCCACGAGGTCCTGGTGACAGGAAAGCCCATGACTCTCACGGCCACCGAGTTCAGAATTCTTCACTTTCTTGCCCGGCGTCCGGGATGGGTCTTTAGCAGGGACCAGATAATAAGCGCTGTCAAGGGAGATGATTATCCGGTGACCGAGCGATCCGTTGACGTCCAAATAGTCGGGTTGCGAAAGAAGCTCGGGAGCGCGGGCAATGTCATCGAAACCGTCCGAGGTGTTGGCTACCGGTTCAAGGAGTAAGAATGAGAAAGAGGCGAAAGCTGCTCTGGCAGCTATTCCCTTCCTATTTCGTTATCACAGTGGTCGCGATTGCGGCGACGGCTTGGTACGCGTCCGCGATCCTCTCGGAATTCTACAGATCGGGAGCAGTCGCGGAGTTGAAGACTCAGGCGCTTATGCTGGAGAGAATTGTCAACGGAAAGCTGTCGCAGGAAAACTCATCTCAACTAGACTTACTCCTCAAAGACCTGGGGACCAAGACGACGTCCCGCTGGACGGTCCTGCTGCCTTCGGGCAATGTCATCGCGGATTCCCAGGAGGATCCGGCGAAGCTTGGTCAGCGCGACCACAGACCTGAAATAGCCGAGGCGCTGGCAGGGAGGGTCGGGGTCGCAACCAGGCACAGCTACTCTCTGGATGTCCGGATGATATACGTTGCAGTTCCCGTGAAGGTCAACGACCAGATTACGGGAGTGGTAAGAGCCGCCATGCCGTTTTCCACCTTGAGCGGCAGCGTCAGGGACGTCTATGCTGAAGGCCTGATCGCGGGTGCGTTCATCATTGTGGTCGCGATAGCGTTGAGTTTCTTCGTATCCCGTAGAATCAATACTCCCCTGAGAGAGATGAGGGCCGGAGTTGAGCGGTTCGCCGTGGGAGATCTACATTACAGACTTGCGGCGGCCGGCTCTGAAGATTTCGCCGGCCTGGCCGAAGCCATGAACAGCATGGCGTCGCAGCTTTCAGCGAGAATCAGCAAAATCACACAGCAACGCAACGAACTCGAGGCCGTACTTTCTTCCATGGTTGAGGCCGTGCTGGTCATTGACTCCGAGGAGCGATTGCTGAGCGTCAATCACGCTGCTGAGGTGCTCTTCAACATTAGCGGTGAGCGGCTCAATAATCGTACGGTGCAGGAAGTGATCAGAAATACGGAGCTTCACCGTTTCGTTTCCAGGACACTGGCCGGCGATCTGCCGGTCGAGGGAGACCTCACTTGTCTTGGTGACCCGGACAAGTTCCTTCAGGCACACGGCGCCATCTTGTCGGACTCCCAGGGCAGGAGAGCGGGCGCCGTCGTGGTGCTCAACGATGTGTCCCGGCTCAAGACCTTGGAGAATATTCGCCGCGACTTCGTGGCCAACGTGTCCCACGAGCTCAAGACACCCATAACATCCATCCAAGGATTTCTCGAAACCCTCAGAGAGGGCGCGATCAACGATCCGGCGACCGCCGGCCGCTTCCTGGACATCATCATTAAGCATACCAACAGGCTGAGCGCGATAATCGAGGACCTGCTCAGCCTCTCAAGAATCGAGAGAGACCACGAGAAAGGCGAGATCACAATACAGGAGAGGCCGCTCAAAGATGTCTTCGAAGCCGCAAAAAAAAGCTGCGGGGAAAGAGCCAGACAAAAAGACATAACCCTGGAATTTCTTGTTGACGACGATCTCACCGCCAGAATCAATCCTACACTTCTCGAACAAGCCATAGTGAATCTCGTGGACAACTCCATCAAGTACAGCGAGCCCGGCAATCCGGTTCTGGTCCAAGCCTGCAAGGGCGCGGATGAAGTGGTGATCAATATAACGGACAAGGGCTGTGGGATTTCCAAAGAGCACCTCAAGCGGATCTTCGAACGCTTTTACAGAGTTGATAAGGCCAGAAGCCGCAGGGTGGGCGGAACGGGCCTCGGTCTGGCCATCGTCAGACACATAGTGAATGCCCACAACGGCCGGGTCACGGTGCAGAGCTCTCCGGGCCGGGGCAGCACTTTCTCCATTCATCTGCCAGTTTCCCTGTGAGGTTTGTCGCCATGCGTGTAAGGCTTCAAAAAGACATCGAAAAGCTGAAGAAACAGGTCATTGCGCTCGCCACCTTGGTCGAAGAGCGCTTTCGTTTGGCTGTCAAGGCTATTGAGTGCAGGGACGCGGAAATGGCCATGAAAGTCATCCAAGGTGACCTGGACATAGATCATTTGGAAGTTGACCTGGAAGAGGAGTGCCTAAAGATCCTGGCCTTGCACCAGCCTGTGGCCGACTATCTGCGTTATATAGTCGCGGTGATGAAGATGAACAACGATCTTGAACGGATCGGCGACCTGGCCGTGAACATAGCCGAGCGCGCTGAATTCATGAGTCGGCAGGATCCTATACCCATCCCGTTCGATTATTTCACGATGGCACAAAAAGCCGGGGAGATGTTCCAAAAGAGTCTGGATGCACTGGTAAATCGGGATGTGAGCCTTGCCTATCAGGTCTGCGCGCAGGACGATGACGTGGATTTCATGAAGACGGCTTTGCAATCTCAATTTGCAGGTGAGATAAGTAAGAACCCGCGCAACATTGATTCAATGATCGCCTTGTTCCTCGTGTCCCGCCACCTCGAGCGGATAGCGGACCACGCCACCAATATTGCCGAAGACGTAATCTACATGATAACAGGAGAAATCCACCGCCATCGAACCCAGGATTACGAGCAGACCACTCAATGAAGCGGCCGGAAGCGGGGGGCGTACGAAAACGCCCCCGGCGGCTCTTCACAGTGGACTATCCGAAGCGGCCGGTGACGTATTCCATGGTCTTCTCGCATTTAGGGTTCGTGAAGATGGTGGAAGTCTCGCCGTATTCGATGAGCTTGCCCAGGTACATGAACGCGGTGTTGTCCGACACTCTCGCGGCCTGCTGCATGTTGTGAGTTACTATGACGATGGTGTAACGGCCCTTGAGTTCATCCATAAGGTCTTCAATCTTGGCCGTGGCCACGGGGTCCAGAGCCGAGCACGGCTCGTCCATGAGCAGCACTTCCGGTTCCGCGGCGATGGCCCTCGCGATGCAGAGCCGCTGCTGTTGACCGCCTGACAGCCCCAGGGCATTGTCTTGAAGGCGGTCCTCCACCTCGTCCCAAAGAGCGGCCCCTTTGAGAGCATTTACAACCGTCTCCTCGAGTATTTTCTTGTCTCTGACGCCGTCAACCCGCAGCGGATAAATGACGTTGTCGGCAATAGTCATGGGGAATGGATTGGGTTTCTGGAAAACCATCCCCATTGTCTTGCGCAGGCCTATCACGTCCACTGTGGGGCTGTAGATATCAGCGCCGTCCAAGGTGATCTTCCCACGGGTCCGCAGGCCGTCTATTAGATCGTTCATGCGGTTTATGGACCTCAGCAACGTGGATTTGCCGCAACCGGACGGGCCGATGAGAGCCGTCACCAGCCCTCTCTCAACCGTCATGGAAACGTCGAACAAGGCCTGAGACTTACCGTACCATAGGTTGAAATCCTCAATTGTCAGAAGTGACCCTTGCGGACTCCTCCTCACATGATAAACGGTGTCGTTGCCGTTCATCCCGGGTTCATTCGACATCAACACCTCCTAGAAATGACCGGCAAAGAATTTCTTCTTCAGTCTGTTTCTTATCATTATCGAAGCAGCGTTCATTGCGAAAACCAGACTGATCAGCAGCAGGGTCGTAACGTACACCATCGGCTTGGCTGCTTCGGAGTTTCGGGACTGAAAGCCTACGTCGAAGATCTGAAACCCAAGGTGCATGAAACTTCGCTCCAGGTGTATATAAGGAAAAAACTGATCAATGGGCAGCTCAGGCGCCATCTTCACGACACCCACAAGCATCAGTGGGGCCACTTCGCCCGCGCCTCGGGCCATTGCCAGTATCAATCCCGTCATTATTCCCGGCATGGCTCTCGGCAAAACGATATATTTTATGGTCTGCCACTTGGATGCGCCACAGGCCAGCGAACCCTCTCTCATTGACTGAGGAACGGCTGCCAGGGCCTCTTCCGTGGCAACTATCACCACGGGGACCGTCAGCAGCGCCAAAGTTAGCGAAGCCCAGAAAAGCCCGCCCGTCCCGAATGTCGGCTGCGGAAGCCGTTCCGGAAAAAAGAGCTGATCAATGGTACCGCCCAGAAGGTAAGCGAAGAACCCCAACCCGAACACACCGTAAACAATGGACGGTACCCCGGCAAGGTTGTTCACGCATATTCTCACCAGGGATACCAGACGGCCCTGCTTGGCGTACTCACGCAGGTATAGGGCCGCCATTACCCCGAAGGGCGCGACTGAGAGGGCCATTAGCACCGTCATACAGAAGGTCCCGAAAATTGCGGGCATAACGCCGCCTTCGGTGTTTGCCTCGCGGGGTTCCGCTGTGAGGAATTCCCACCAGCGTGATACATAAACGCCGACCTTTTCGAAAAACGTAAGCATATTGGCAGGGTAGAGGCGGACTATGTCCGAGAGCCGCATTTTCTTCTCCCGGCCGCTTACGTCAGCTAAGGTGATGGTGTATTTTGCGTCCTTTTCCTTGATACTGGAAGACTCAGCCGTTAGTTCCCGGTGCTGAACCTCAAGCTTTTGCGATTCCGTCTTGAACTTCTCTTCCGCTGCTTGGTATTCCGCGCTCTTGAGACCCTGCTTCAGTTCTATTTTACGCAGGTCGAGCCGTCCCTTTTCCAGGTAGTTGTTGACACCAGCGATCTCGTTGCGTTCGATTTGGCGGATCCTGTCCCTCCGTTCGGAAGCCGCCCGCCGCTCCCTCAGTAGAATCTCCCGTGTCAGGCCATCCTTTTCTATGATTTTCCCGCCAAGGTCCAACGATCTTATGGAACCGATGAAAGGGCCCCATTCTACACGTTCCACGAAGAACAGGTCCTCTGGATAAGAAATGCCGGCGATTTCATATTCCGGAATCCATTTGAAGTCCTCGTTGTACAGGTCGAAATTTCCTGTTCGGTAAAGATTCCGACTGACCAGATCGCCCTGCGCGGAGATCTCGGCACGGATTTTTTCGCTCAGGTTTGCGAGCTGCTCGGGGCCTGGTCTGTAGGTCTCTCGCCGCGTAAGCTCGCCCGCGACCACAGAACCATCACGGAGGGTCACTTTCTCGACCGGCCAGGGATAGAACGTTAGAATTCCGTTCCAAATGATCAGGATGAGAAATCCCACTATCATTACAATGCCAATGCAAAGCGCCCCGCCCAGGCCCCACACAAAAGGCTCACCCCGAGCCTTGAAGTCCCAAACCAGACTCCTCCGGGCGCCACGTACAACCTGCGTCTCTTCCAGGCCATTCTCCGTGGCTTCACGAGCCTTTATTCTCACGCTGAGATCGGGAACGCATCTCCGTGAATCATCTGCCGGAGGTTCTGTATGTACCACTGGGCCCTCTTCCGTTCCGACGTGATCGGGATTCGTCTTCATCCGTGTCTACTCTAGAGCTGCATCGTGCGCTTGCGGAAATGAATACGAACCAGTTCCGCTACGGTGTTTATGACAAATGTCATGCTGAACAGGACCAGCCCTGTAAGAAAGAGCACCCGATACAGGGAGCCGTCCTTGGGCGCCTCAGGCAACTCCACCGCTATGTTTGCCGAAAGGGCTCTCAGTCCGTTGAACACGTTCATGTCTATCAGCGGCGTATTGCCCGCAGCCATGACCACGATCATGGTCTCGCCCACGGCTCTGCCCATTCCTATCATCACCGCGGAAAAGACCCCGCTGATTGCTGTGGGCAGAATGATCCAGACCGCGGTTTGCCATGTGGTGGCTCCGCAACCCAAGCTCGCTGAGCGGAGATGCTCGGGCACCGAGTTGAGCGCATCCTCTGCCAAAGTGTAAATTATCGGTATGACCGCGAACCCCATTGCGAATCCAACGATAAGTGTGTTCCGCTGAACGTAGGTGCCCACGAAGGTTCCCCGGGGATCCAGTCCGATCAGATTGAGGGCGGATGCGGCCAGGTAAGACGAGGCCAGCGTTACCGCGACGACGCCCAGCCACCGTGCCATGTCCAGGAGTGCCGAGTACGGCATCTCCATCTGCCTAAGCCTCATATTGAATCCGAAGCCAAGGTATCTCGACGCGGTGTAGCTCACCAGGACCGCGGACACGGGCAGAAGCAGAATGAAAGTGAATGGAACGGAGCTCCCTGTCACGTCGTTCAACCATGCTTTGAAATTGCCCGCGAAAAAGAGATTCTCGAAACCGGGTCCGATTCGGTAGGCGCCGTAAACCGATACGCACACCACCCCAAGCATGAGCAGGAGCTTCGGGAGCCCTTCCTGTCGCATGGCCATGGTGGGCGGCAATGTTTGCCACAAATAGGCCGCAGCAACCACTGCCAGGGGCGCCACGAGGAACACAAGCAGCACCGCGGCAACCCACGTTTCGACTATGGGTGCAAGGACCAGGGCCGCAACAAAACCGAGAACCACCGATGGTATAGAAGCCATGATCTCCATTACAGGTTTGACTTTGCCCCTAACCCGTGTGGGAAGAAACTCGGAAGTATATATTGCTGCCAACAGGGCAATTGGAATGGCGAAGAGAAGCGAATAGAAAGTCGCCTTGAGCGTGCCGAATATCAGCGGTACAAGCGACAGCTTAGGCTCGAAGGCATCTGTGGCGCCGGTGGATTGCCACGTATAAGAGGGCTCGGGGTACCCCTCGTACCATACTTTGCCGAACAACGTGTGTAAGGACGTCTCGGGGTGGGGAATGCTGATTTCCCAGTAATCGGCCTTGCCTTGGCCGTCAACTGCCAGCAGACCGTCAAACCTCGGGGCCACAACAAATGTCGGCGCGACCGCCGAACCGCCTTCGGAGGAGGATACCCGGATGAGAGTCTTCTCGCTGGTCCCGTGGCGAATCCAGATGTTGCCTTTCGTGTCCTCAGTGGCAAAGGTCTTGCCCCGCTGGCTGGTGCTGAACCCCGCCACCGCAGCTTGGTGGGGCTCGAATTTCCGCGCGAGCACCGGGGTCATGCCGTCAATGGAATCGGCCTTGTCGGACTTCAGCATGAAGTATATGCCCACCGACCCGTCTGACCCTCCCACAACAATGGATCGGTCCCCCAAAAGAAAACCGAACACGGTCAGCTCAACGCCCGGCGGGAGCAGGTTCACGGTTTCGGCCAGGACAGGAGGCTCCCCCGATGGGACATTGTAACGAAAAACCTTGCCGCTCTTTTCAGCGACAAATACCTGGTCACCCAGATCATTGGCCAAAATATAAGCTGCCTTTGCGTCTGCCGGAAGGCTTGGCAGGGACGTCTTTGTAACCGAGGCGGTTGCTTTGCCCGTGAGCAGGTTCAGTTTGGACTCTGCCACGTTGAGGCTGGGCGCACCGTTGGCGTCAACCGCCGCAAGATTGGTCCTCGGTTTTTCTCCAAAATCGTTGTAACGGTAATCCATAACGAGGATCGGGCTCCCATTTTCGGAAACCACGATCTCGTCGCCCAGATCCGGATTAACTGAAATCTGGCGGACCTGTTTACCCGGTACGAGTGAAAAGACGCTCCGGCCGTCGGTTCGATCCGTCTCATCGAGTTGCCTGAGACCGGAGGGCACCTGGTCTTCGGCCGTCACCTCGACATCGAACTTAATCTTCCCGAAGCGGACAGTCCCGTCCGAAAAACCAAACGCTACGTGTCCGCCGTCAATTGATCTGGAAAAGGACGTCGGCTCTTTGCCATTGAAATCAAAGGCGAGCGATCCGAGGGGTGTTCCGGTCCTAGCGTGCCGAGCGACCATTTTCCCGTCCAGGGACACGGAGACGGCCACGGTCTTGTACTCGTCCATTGTCAACGCCACCAAGGAATCCGATTTTCCGTCAAAGCGGTAGCCGGCGTGATAGTCCACCGAACCCCCTTTGAAGAGAGGCAGAACCTCCCAGACCAGGAAGACCATCATCCCGAGAACCGCACCAATTACCAGGACGCCGCCAACCGTTATAATGCGATCCGCAAGCCTGTCGGCGACCAGAACCCAGCGCCGGGTCCTCTTGGGCTGTCTAATTTCCGAGTTCGTCATTGCCTTGGCTTCCACCTCCAGACGCAACTCAGGCGGAGGGGCTCGGAGGCCCGACCGCCTTGGGTTCCCCACGGAATGCGGGGAAAGGTTCTACTTGGTCCCCAGCTTCTTGAGATCGTCGTCGGCCAATGCCTTGGAAACAGGATAAAAACCGTCCTTGACCACTATTTCCTGGCCCTCTTTGGAGAATACGTACTTGATGAATTCGGTCATCAGGGGGTCCAGCGGCTGGTTCGGCTTCTTATTGAAGTAAACGTACAGGAACCTGGCCAGAGGATAATCGCCGCTGTAAGCGTTCTGAGCATCCGCGTCGAAGCATTTCGCTCCCGCTTTGGACGACAGGGGCACGGTTCTGACGTCGGCGGTCTTGTATCCCACTCCGGAATAACCGATCGCGTACTTGTCCGTAGCCACGGCCTGGACCACCGCGGAAGACCCCGGCTGCTCCTTCACCGTGTCCTTGTAATCGCCGTGGAATAGCGCTACTTCCTTGAACATCGCGTAGGTGCCGGATGCGGAGTTCCTGCCGTAGAGAGAGATCGGCTTGTCGGCCCACTCGCCGGTCAGCCCCAGATCGCCCCAGGTCTTGATGTCCTTCGCCGCACCGCCTTTGCGTCCCTTGGAGAAAATCGCATCCACCTGCTGAAGGCTCAGGCACTTGATGGGATTGTCTTTGTTGACGAAAACCGCTAGAGAGTCAACCGCTACGCGAATCACGGCCGGCTTGTACCCGAACTTTTTCTCGAAGTCGTCAATTTCCTTGGACTTCATGGCCCGGGACATGGGACCGAACTGTGCAGTCCCCTCAATTAGAGCGGGAGGCGCCGTGGACGACCCTTTTCCTTCGATGGAGATTTTGACACCCGGGTACTTGGCTCTGAACCCTTCGGACCAGAACGTCATGAGGTTGTTGAGGGTATCCGACCCAACGGCTTTCAGGTTGCCCGACACGCCGCTCACGGACGAGTAAGCCGGAAGCTGCGGATCCACACCGCTCGCGAAAGCCGCGGTCACAAGCAGCAGACACGCCACCGCGGACGTCAAAGAAAAACTCTTGATCACTAGTCACCTCCTGAAAACGGTCACCGGCCGATTCCCTTTGTGTTTGAAGCTTCTAGCTTAGGATGCAGACCGTTTGTTAGGAAACCGTTAGGACAGGAATAGAATATCATGAACATGAGCGGAATCGGAATGGCCAATTTATCTCACGATATTGGGATACTGCCGTCATGCCTGCCATAAGCGTGAGGAAAACGCAACAGCGATCTCAAAGCACTTCTGCTCCGGCCAGGAGTGACGTGCTGCACTGCTTGGGGCCGTCCCAGACGCCGATGAGATAATCCTTTGCCTCGACGAACAATTCAGCCTGTTGTTCGACCAGCGCCTCGCAGGCCGCAGTCTCCATGTCTCTGCTTTCATTGATGAAAGACGCCACTCTCCCATAATAGAGAGGCGTCATAAGGTCAACGAGACGCCGGCGATTGGAAGGCCATTGATGATACGTTCCCGCTATTTCGTACAAAATCCTGACCCAGGTATCCATAGGAAGTCTGAAACGCTCATCTTCCATTCTCGCGGCCACCTCAATGGCCGCAAAACAATCGGGACAGAATATTTCCCGCCAGAGAGTTCCGAAGTGGTTCAACCCCATCTTGAAGGAATGCACCAGCTTGGGGAAGTTCACCTCAATGGGCTCGGGCTGGACTCTGCTGGGCCGCCCGAAAACCCGCACTTTTTCGGTCATCTCTATTTTCTTCCAATATGACTCGGTCTCCTCCATGAGGTCCAACAGAGTCGCAACCACCTGCCGGAACATGGGTCCGAGATGTTCAGAGGGGTCTTTTGCGTCGTGTATCTTGCGGCCGAGATGTGCCTGACAAATTTTGAACCCGTTTATGATGGCTTCAACGGTCAGCCATATGTCTATTCCGAACCTCGCGACATCCGTCTCCCACACGTCTTGTTCAACGTAATAGTTAACCAGGTCTTGGCTGAACGCAAAGTCCCCACCGATGGGCTGCCTTATCTTCTTGCCGAAAACCGCCTGGCAGAGGTTGTAAACAATGTTGTTGGTTATGGTGCCGTCGTATTTGTAGCGGGAATATATCGGCGCCACAAAATCATAGTCGTGCTCGATTACCGGCTCCAAGAGCTTCTTGATCCATCGGTTGGTAATGCTGCGCAAATCGGAGTCAACAACCATGCAGGCTTTGGCCTTCAGTACATGGGACGCCTCGAAGATCATTCTGAGCGCTGTTCCTTTTCCAGGGTTGCCGCGGTATATGCCCACTATTTTCTCCTGCCACGGCTTCAACTGGAATTCCTTGGCCACATCCCTGGTGTCGTCGGTGGAACCTCCGTCGGAGACTATGATCACTGTCCTCATGTCCCTGTAAAAATCGTTCAGACCATGGGACACCATCTTTATGACCTGGGTTATGGTCTTGTCGTTGTTGAAGCATGGGATGCCAACCACTATGTCTGCTCTTTCAAGCTCTTCAAGCCTCTTGACCACGTACGGTCGGAGAGCACTGCTGTACCTCAATGTCAATCTCCTTCTAGAGCCGGCAGATACGGCCTCAACTGAATGCGCCCTGGTTGTCTTCGTCTATTGCCCGGCAGACTTTGTCATGGAAATGAGGAACGGCCGAAAATATTCTGCTCCAGTTCGGGATAAGGGCCTGGCTCAGGGGATCAGACTGAACCGTTTCCCCTGCTATCCTTATGGCCTCGGTAAACATGTCCACCGCTTTGGCTTCAGCGTGGCGATCGTAACATAAGCCGTTTATTTTTGCATCATCGTGATACATGGCCATCATGTCCTGGGCCTCCTTGAGAAACGTGGCCTGAAGCGTGCTGAAAAAACCGTAATTCAGCATGACGCCGCTGGAGCAGAGCACGCGGAAGATCGTCTTGCAGATGTCTATGGCCATCTTATTGAGGCCTTTTCCGGGATCGTCCCATGACAATTCCTGATGCTTGTGGTCATAGTTGGGAACCAACTCTACTTGACAGATCCTGTTCACGGAGCAGTTCCGGAAGATTTCTGCGAGAACGCCGACCTCCAGCCCCCAGTCCGCCGGGATGCGATTCACCCGTGCAAGGTCCGTGACCATGGAAAACTCACCCGAGAGCGGATAACGAAAAGACTTGTAATAATCGAGCAAATCGAGATGGCCAAGTATCCTGATCAAGGCCTCGATAAGCGGAGTCATAAGGAGTCTTGTCACGCGGCCGTGCATCCTGTCCGTCACGCGGCTGTAGTATCCCTTACAAAACTCGTAGTCCAGATTCGGCATGACGGTGGGATAGACGAGACGATTGAGCAGATTCCGCGTATAGGACAGAATGTCGCAATCATGCAGCGCTATGATGTAGGATTCCTTGCGGGCAACTATGTATCCATAAGCCATCCATGCGCTCCTGCCCTTGCCGTGAGGCCCCGCGGAAAGGCCGGCATCGCTGATCTCGTTGTACAGCGATTGGACTCGCTCTCCATCGTTCCAGATGATACGTACCCTCCTCCCGTCACCCTCGAGGGGACGAAAATATTCCTTAGCCCGCGAAAAATCGCTTCCGTCCGCAGGTCCAAGAGTGACTATTATTTCCCGGAGATAGGTAACGGTTTCCAGGGCACTCATGATAACCTTGAGCGCGGCCCCGTCCATTTCCGAGATCAGGCAGGGAAGTACCAAAGCTATTGGCCTTGCTTCGGAAGCTTCCTTTATTTCGTTTTCTACTTCGGGTAACTCGCGCTCACCTAAAAGATGAAGTGTACTTATGGGCCCCATTTGTTGGAAATCGCTCATCGGTCACCTCCTTCTTTTGTTTTGCTGCCCTAAATGTATTTCGTATCACTGGTAGCAGCTTCATTTTCTGATGTCAAGGCGACTGGAAAGTATACTCAATATCGCTTCGTTCCAGCCGGAAGGTCCGGGTGATTCAGTTTTAAGCGCCCAGCGCAGATTCCGCGATAAAATATGATCACTGTGCGCTCCTCCAACTATTACTGGAGTGTCCATCAGCTCCAGGAACGGAAAATCATTTGGGCTGTCCCCGAGCCCTATTGTGTGGACCGTTCCGAAAATTCGGCGATATTGGTCAACAAGTAGTCCAACAGCTTTGCCCTTCCCTTCGTGACCCATCAAATGCCAGAATCTACCTCCTTCCACTGCCGTGAGCCCTCTGGAAGCAGCTGCTCCACGGATCTGATCGGCTAAATCATCTGGGTGCCCCACGACCAGGAACGGCTCGTCAAAAAGTCTGTCCTTAGCTCCGGCTGCATCTTCTCGGGACAGGCCGGCTATCCTGGCGACATCCTGTACCTCCATGTCCGCGAAACCTACAATCTCCGCTCCTGTATCTCCGGCAATCTCGGCCAGGCTGGATACCAACTCCTGGTATCCCGTCCCGAGGCTGAGCACCGACATGTCTCCATTGGGCCCAGGAACGTGAAGATCTAGCAAGCCCTCGAATGAATCAGTCAGGCGTGCCCCGCGAGGGAAGACTAATCCACCGCCGTTCTCCACCACGAAAGGATCTGTCAAACCCAACTCCTCGTGGAGCGGTGCCATTTCGGCCAAAGTCTTGCTCGAAACCAGAACCAGGGGAACATCACGCTTTTTCAGAGCTTCCAGGGCCTCGGCAGCTTCCCGCCAAGAGTAAGTCTCAGGGTCGAGAAGCGTGGCGTCAAGGTCGGTGAAAACTACTAACTTCATTGTGCCCTCCCCATCGGCGGTTGCCTGCATTTTTCCCTTTATCTTTTTGAGGGGTTGGACTATTGTTCATCGTGTTTGGGGATCTGACGCCGATTCGCAGCAAAAGAGGTTAGACCTCCGGCCAACCCCGGCAGGTCTCCAAAGCGAGTCGGGCGGGCCGTCCGAAGCCGAGGATAGCCGGCGGAGACCGCCTCCAGGTGGTTGCCCGGGTTCATTGTTCGAGCGCGAATCGGCTTGACAGCCCATTCCGGCCTTCCCTTCCTTTATGGTTGCCAAACTTTTGTCCAGGAGCCTCCGGGTGGCAGAGAAGACGTCCATACTACAACTGATAGAGGGCCTGAGAAGAGCCGACGTTTACGATAAGTATAGCACACTCAAACTGGACATACTTGCTGCCTCGACCGGAACCGCCACCGATATCGGGCAGAAAGAGCGCGATCTCACCAGACAAATTTTCGGAGACTACATAGACAAGATACACAAACAGGGGACCATTACGTTCAGTTCTCTGTCGGGGTCGGACATCGGCGGAACGAGAAGCAGGATCTCATGTAACATCAACAGCTTCCTCGGGCTAGGGAACATGGGCCCTGTTTATGCCGTTACCGTGGATGACCGTCCCTTTGCACTTAAGATTTACGCAGCCACCAAGTTGCGCGAAATAATGGGCGTCCACGGCAAGTTCGGGCTCGGCGGAATCCTCCACGACATGGAATCCAGAGATCGGCCCGCGTTATTGAGCGATCTGGGGAAGCGGGTCCTCGCCAAGAAGCCCAAAGGTGTTTACGCCCGTTGCCGACGCATGGTCAAGGTTCACGACGTGGGTATTGAAGGGGATTTCATGTTCGTGCTCATGGATCTCCTGGAAGTTGACCCCATCGGCAAGCTCGACCCCGCAAAGCTGGGCGGCAGCCTCGTTGATGTGGTTTCATGGGCTGTGGATTGCTGCGTGGCCCTGTGCCATTTGCACGTCGAGGAAGGACGCCTGCATCTGAACATTCGGCCTGAGGCATTTATCAGGCACGCGGTGAAGGACGATGCCCGCCAGCCGAAATTCTGTTTTTTCCATTATCCCAAGAAGTTCTATCGCCCCGAGGGAAGCCCTTGCCTCGAAACTGAATTCATAATGGTAGACCATCTGGATACTTCCGTGGATTTGAGCGACAGAAGCCCCAAGGGCTTGGCAACGGTGGGGAGCTGGCCCTTCCTGCCCCCGGAACAGATCCTGCTCCTCCTGAAGACTCTGCGAACCCACTACGACCTTTACGTGGAGAAACGCACGGCCCTCGGCGAAGACACGCCCGTCATAAAGCTCAAGCGGAGCCAGATGGACGATATATGGGCCCTGGGGCTGACTTTTTACCAGTTCCTTTGCGGTGGGAAGAATCCTTTTGGGCAGCCCAAAACCCTTGCCGACATGGTCAACTCAATATTGCTCACAAAATTCGATTTCTCGCCTTTAGATCCCAGGATCCGCGATCTGATCTCCTCCATGCTGGAGAAAGACCCCATGAAACGCTTCCAGCGCATACTGGACGGCTGCCCTGAGAAGATGAAATCGCGAAAGGTGCTTGCCGAGGCTCTTCTTTACAAGCTGGAAGCCATCGGCCTCCAGTGCGAAGGCGAAGCTACATCAGCGTTACCAGAAGTGTAGGACCTTGCGACCGATGGAGTCAAAACTTCAAATATCTTTGGCTAGTCTTATCTTCCTTTGAACACTGCAGGCCTTTTCTCGAAAAATGCCCTCGGACCTTCCTTTGCATCTTCGGATTGACATATAGGCTCTGCCAAAAATTGCTCCAGCCGCAATCCCTCAGATAGGGGAAGATCGAGCCCCCGGTAAACTGCCTCTTTGGCAGCCTGTACGGCAAGGGGCGCATTCCGGCAGATCCGTTCAGCCAGTTTCGTGGCTTCGGGGAGCAATTGATCAGGAGGCACGACCTTGTTGACAAGCCCGATCCGATAAGCTTCCTGAGCGTCTATCCTTTCTCCGGTGAGGATCATTTCCAGGCCCTTGCCTAGAGGGACAAGCCTGGCGAGCCTCTGTGTCCCTCCGGCCCCCGGTATGATCCCACGGCTCACTTCGGTGAATCCAAAGGTAGCGGTTTCGGAGGCGATTCTGATGTCACAGGCCAGGGCGATTTCCAGGCCACCTGCCAAACAATACCCGTTGATCGCGGCTATGATGGGCTTCCATATCTCAAGGTTGCGCGTGATCCCTCCCAGCCCGGGTTCCCTGTCAGCCTTTGCCTTCCGCTGGATCGCAGTCTCGCTGCTGAAGTACTTGGCCAAGCCCTTGATGTCTGCCCCTGCGCAAAAGGCCTTGGTACCGGCCCCAGTGATAATAGCTACCCAGAGCTCGGGATTGTCGCGAAAGGCGATCCAGGCCTTGTTCAATGCAGCCAGGGTCTCCCCATCGAGAGCGTTCATGGCCAGCGGTCGACTAATGGTAAGGATCGCTATTCTCCCCGTTGTCTCAAACGTGACCGGCATGGTAATCGGCCTCCTTTCCCGTCGCTCCTCACACAGGACGCAAATGCCTGACGTCAAGAATGTGCGCTCTCCGCTTTTCGGAAAAGATCGCTCGAATCTGTATTCCGTCAACCAGTGAACCCGGATCGTCTGTACGAACCAGGTGGATCATGTTGTCATCAACTCTGTCAAGGCGAATGACGCCGTTTATCACCGGATAGACAGGGGGATGGTGGGGCTTGGGCTTCCGTACCCACGTGTGCGCCAAAAGGACGCCCTCAGTCAAGACCTCCACCCATCCATCGGTCTCGACGAAGCAGACACTGCAAATTCTCTGCGGAGGAACGCTGACTCGGCCACAACTGGGACACTGTACCCTCCCCCGGAATTATGCGGCGGTCTTGCCGTTTTGGAGGTTGCGGGGGTCACTGAATGGTTACGTGCTAGTGCCTCCGACCCGAAAAAGCCGACTGCGTTTCCTCGCAAGACCCAAGAGTAGCAAAACCGTGGTCATGTTTATGAAAAAGCACCTTT
>Ga0172375_10003977_pt1 | contig 22163 bp, 19 predicted proteins | sample LakKiv1m_FD_114537 | JGI IMG/M metagenome (GOLD analysis project Ga0172375, IMG submission 114537) | Freshwater microbial communities from Kabuno Bay, South-Kivu, Congo - kab_092012_11.1m | ecosystem: Environmental > Aquatic > Freshwater > Lake | place: Democratic Republic of the Congo... | reverse complement strand
TGGCCAGAACGCCCGGGGCCGGCGCCGGTTGTTGATCCTTGCCCTTTTCGGGGCCTCCGCCATTGTCCTCATAGTCCTGCGCGGCGCATATACCGGGGTCACCTACGTATTCTTCTACTTCCACCCCCTGCTCGCCGTCGCCTCCGTGCTCACCGCAACAGGCATGCGTTCGCTCGTCGCGTGGTGCTCCGGAAAAACGCCCCTTGTTCGCTCATGGTATAACATGGTCCTTGCCGCATGCCTTGTGTTCCTGCTGCACGAGACTGCCGTCACCATGTACCTGTACACGCAAGGCGGGCTCCAGCGTGCATACAGGAAGAATGCACAGAAGTATGTGGACGTGCTGGATCGCCTTCCTGCGGGGAGACGAATCGGCGTCAACCTGGACAAGCGCGCGAATCGCAAGAAACCGGTATTTGCAAATCTCTACATGCTCGGCATCACCACCCCGGAGGCCGTGGCTCCCGGGTTCAATCCCCGCTTCCCGGTTCCCTGCTGGAAGGCTGCCGACCGCGTGTTCTGCATCACGAATACGCCTGACTCTCCCGCCTGGCCCGGCGATGTCGCCATCACCATCGCCGATGAGATCGAACCACGCCTGCCGACCGAAACGGAACCGGCGTCCCCGGGGAACAGGGAACGCCCTGCCGGACCGCTTCCTCCCGCGATGCGCGATATGCATCCGCTGGAAGATTGACACCACTGCGGTGTCTCAATGAAATGTCTGTCCCGCCACGTATCACAACCTTCCGGACCGGCGGATCGCCGGGCCTGGGGGTTGCGCAACGGCATACCCCGGACCCTCCCATGGGCACGGACAGGTTGAAGGATCTCGAACACCACAAAGCATCCGTTGTGGCACCCATACAGAACTGGCGGACAGACTCGCCTCCGCTTGACACGCCGGTCTGCTCTGCCTATTTTGACATCAGGAGGGAGTTTCCAGTGAAGCCGTATCCCGGTTGCCCGGAAAGAGGGGAACATGTATGAAGAGTGTTGTTGTTCCAGTGTACAACTCCCGCGACACTCTGCAGCTCCTGGTAGAGAGAATCGAAACCGTGCTGGGAAGCGTTCCAGGCGGTTTTGAACTTGTGCTCGTCGATGACGGCAGCGGGGACGGGTCTTTTGAGGAAATCAAGCGCCTGGCTGCCCGTCATCCGGTCGTTCGCGGATACAGGTTGTCCCGGAACTTCGGGCACCAGGCCGCACTGACAATAGGTCTCCAGGAGAGCAGGGGGGAGATGATCGCCATAATCGATGACGACCTCCAGGATCCTCCCGAGTTGTTGCCTGTCTTCTTCGCTGAGCTGTCAAAGGATTCGGACGTGGTCTATGGCATCCGGCGAAACCGGAAGGAGGGGTGGGTCAAGCGCCTTCTTTTCTCGGCGTTCTACCGATTGCTGAGCAAGCTGTCCCACGTGGACATCCCCCGGGACACGGGTGATTTCTGCGCAATGAGGAAGCAAGTCCGCGATGCCATGGTGAAATTGTATGATGCAAATCCATTTCTTCGCGGGTTCCGTGCATGGGTTGGTTTCAGGCAGAAAGGGGTCGAGTACGAACGGTCAGCCCGGGAAGCAGGCCAGTCGGGTTATACAATGTCGAAATACGTCCGCCTGGCGGTCACCGGGATCCTCATGTTCTCGAATCTACCCCTCCGCCTGGCAACCTACATGGGGCTCATAGCCGCATCCCTGTCTCTCTTGTATGCATTGGCCCTGGTGGGATACTGGCTTGTGGCAGATTTCGATGTGCCCGGCTTCCTGACTATTATCGTCCTGATAACGTTCCTGGGCGGCGTCCAGCTTGTTTCGATTGGCGTGATCGGTGAGTATGTCGGCCGCCTGCTGGAGAACTCCCGGCGATGGCCCGTGGCCATTATCCGGGAGACTACCATGGAGCCCCGGGCATGAATGTCCTGGTCCTCGGCGGAGACGGATTCCTCGGATCACACCTGGTAGATCGCCTCATCACCCTCGGGCACCGGGTAACAGTGTTCGACAGATGCCCCTACGGGGTCACGCGGAACCTGGAACACCAGAAAGGCGAGGTCCGGATCCTGTCTGGAGAATTTGCCAACAAGACCGACCTGAAACACGCCATGGACGGCCAGGAAGTGGTCTTTCATTTCATCTGGACTTCCACGCCTATTACCAGCTGGAAGGATCCCTACCTGGAAGTCGATGAGAACATTCGCCTGTCTATCCAGATGGCCGAGGCGGCCAGCGAAACCGGTGTCCGCAAGATCGTGTTCCCATCATCCGGAGGGACCGTGTACGGGACAAAGACCCGGGGCAAAGTCGACGAATCGTACCTGCCCGCTCCCGTCTGCCCGTATGGCATCGCAAAACTTGCCGTTGAGCATTTCCTCAACTACTACCGCGAATCCGCCGGCCTCGCGTCTGACATCTTCCGGATCGGAAATGCCTTCGGTCCCCGTCAGCCCGTGTCCTCTCCCCAGGGCGTCATCTCGGTGTGGATGGCAAAGATCCTGTCGCGGCAGAAGATCGATGTATACGGCGACGGCCAGACACTGAGGGACTACGTCTACGTCAAAGATATCGCCCACCTCATGGCACACTCACTGACAGACTTGGACCGGTCTGAAACCCTGAACATCGGTAGCGGCACCGGCACGTCCATCTTGAACCTGCTGGAGATGTTCAAGCGGGTAATCGATGTGCCGTTCGAGTGCGAAGTGCATGCCCGGCGGCCTTCGGACACTTCGTCCATCGTGCTGGATAACACGCGTATCCTGAAACATTTTCCCGGTTTCCGTTTCAATAATCTCGAGGAAAAGGTCTCCGAGACATGGCAGTTTCTGCGACGAACTCGCTAGACGGCCCGGCCCACCATAAGGAACGAGGCATCATCCTGGATGACACAGCTTTTTGACAGATTTGCCCGGACGTATACTTCCGTTCTGAATCAAAGCCTGAGCGTGACGCCGGGACTTGACAAGGCGTTCTTTGATCTCGCCAAGTTGTCCTGCATAGAGAATGCGTGCGAACGATCTCCTGCTCCATTGCAGATCCTCGACTACGGGTGCGGGGCAGGTTCCCTGGCAGTGCTTCTGGCCCGCTCCTACGCGGGCTCGCTTGTGTACGGCTATGATGTCTCAAGGGAAATCCTCCTCGAGAACAGGGCAAGGTACCAGTCCTTCCCAAACCTCCGGTTTGTCGAGACGCTCGACAGTATCCCTGCCTGCGATCTTGTCGTGGTGGCAAACGTCATGCATCACGTTGACTTGCCCGGGCGAGCACATGAACTGCGGAAGATCGGCTCAATCATGGCAAGGTCGGCGCATGCCTGCTTCTTCGAACACAATCCTGCCAATCCATTCGCCAGGTGGGTCGTCAACCGCTGCCCGTTTGACACGGGCGTCAAGCTTGTCTGGCCTTCGGAACTGAGGCTGCTGGCGGCGGAAGCAGCTCTCGTGGTTCAGTCTTACACACATATCCTTCATTTCCCCTTCAGGGGTCGAATCTTCCGGGCGCTGGAGCGTCCCCTGGGTCGTTTCCCCCTCGGGGCCCAGTACATGATGGTCATGACCCGGCAGAGTCCTCCCGACGGAAAAGAGGAACACTGATGCATCGATCGCTACTCGACAGAATCAGATGCCCTGCCTGCGGGCACACCGATTTTCATCTCCAGGTCTTCCAGGAGAGAGGCGACCTGGTTGAAGAGGGAGTGTTGACTTGTGCCGCGTGTGCCACTTGGTTCCGTATCGAGCAAAGCATCACGGACCTGTTGCCGATGGACCTGCGCCGATGGCCCTTCCACCAGGCATTTGCCTCCCGGCACAGCCTGTCCGCAGGCCCCGCGAACCCCGCCACCAGGGATACGGCAAAACGGGAACAAATTGATTTCTTCGCCACGGATTCAGCGACATACGAACAGGAAATCACCCGTAGCCCCTGCTTCGCAGCCCTGGATACGGTTACGCTGGCACGCTGGCTCGACAGACAGGCGGGACAGTCTCGCCGGTTCCTGGACCTGGGCTGCGGGACTGGCCGGCAATCCCTGCGGATAGCCGAGTCCGGGTCCGCGGTGGTAGGGGCGGACATTTCAGAGGAAATGCTGCGCGTGGCGGCTGCCACGGCATCAGACCGGGGGCTCACCGGACGGTTGGACCTCGTTGTCGCCGATGCCGAACGGCTGCCCCTTCGTGATGGTGTTTTTGACGCCTGCATCTCGATCGGCACCCTGCATCATGTTCCCCGGCCCGACCGTGTGGTCAGTGAGGCGTGCCGCGCGGTCGCCGAAGGGGGTGCACTCCTCTTCTATGACCCGCACAGGAGCCCCGTGCGGTTCGTCTTTGATCTTCTTATGCGCAGGTGGAAGCTGTACGAGGAAAAGGCCAGCAAAGATCCACTGATGACAGAAGCCGACATGAACCAGTGGCTCTCCGCCCGGAACGCCGACTGCGTGACGCGCCTGTCGGTCTACCTGCCGCCCCATGTGTTCTATCGGATGAACCCGCGGTGGAACGTCCGGATCATGTCAGCCACGGACCGGCTGTTCAACGCGATCCCCGGCCTCAGGAAGTGTGGAGGAATTATCGTCACTGAGGCCACGAAGCGGAAATCAAAACAGGAGCCGGGCTGATCCACAATCTGTCTGCGCTCCCGGGTCCCGTTCACTGCCGTATTGCACTGACAGATTGGAGCATGATCCCCAGGATTCGGCCATCCTTGCCGAGCCCATGCTCACGCGGCACCCAGGTAGAGGCGCTTATCTCCAGTATGTTGATCTGCTGGCCCGGCCGATCGCCCGGCACATCAAACCGGACATCTGCAAAATGAACGGATCCCAGCGTGCCGGTGGACGACACACCTGAAAGAGCATGGTCGTTCCATCTGAATTCGGGCACCGGCATCGCCAAAGTCGGCGGTCTGCCCTCCAACAGGTAGCGAACTGCCAGGCCCACCTTTGCACCCTTACCCGCGAGCGGCACAATCACCCGGGCCCGCGCCTCCGTCCATCGCCAACTCTGCGCGTTCGGACTGGCGTTCCGTTCAGCAGGGTACATCCCATCCATGATGAACCATTCGTCACCGGCAGTCCCGAACGTGATATCGATCCTGTCCGCGAGCTTCAGCCGCTTTACGCACAATCGCTTGACCATGACTTGAGACTCATGGAGGTTCCCGGCCTTGTAGGGCCCCGCAAGGAACCGCAGCGTTGCTGCATCATGAACAACAGATTCAGGGGTGAACATGAATCCGATGTCGCGCCATGAACCATTGAACTCGCCCCCGTGGGCCCGGAGCGTATTCTCGTACACAACCTTCTCCCCCGCCTGCAGGCGGAAAGGGCTCTCATTGTCAGGCTGGTCTGATGCTATCCCGGCCGTCATCCGCGTGGCGAAACACACGTCCGGTCCGGGCGCCATGGCCGGCACAACAACGGTACCGTTGGTTTCAATCCCCATGTACCTGGTGCGAGGCCAGGGCCACAAAAGGAAATCGCCGCCAAACCGGTTTATGTGATAGAGGTCCACGTCCTTTTCCGTCACAAGGGCCAGCTCAAAAACAAAGTCGTCCAAACCAACTGCGGTCGCATCAAGGATGGCTGGCACCGGTTGGTCGGATTCCAGCCTCACCTCCAGTGCCTGCCCGCCTGGCCGCACATTCACCTGGTAGTAGTTCCGGCCATCCGTGGGATGGCCATCCAGTAGCCGCCCGTCAAGAAGCAGCGCCGCCTTCTGACGATTGGTGAGGGACGATAGTTCCTCTGTGTCCACCGCAAGTACATGCGGGCCGTCCTGCTCGACCGGAACGGTTGCCCGGCACACGAGATTGGTCCGGTCCTCCAGGCGGTACAGTGAGAAAGAGTTCCTGTTCAACACGTCGCCGAGCCCGTACTCCTCGGCCTCAAATGCCCGAACAAGCGTCACGTCCTTCTGCCGCCTCATGAAGCCCGCGTACTGGTCCTTCTTGCACAACAGGTAGATGGGACAACCCGACCCTGCGCGTTCCCGCAGGTGGGTGAAATAGGCCGGATCGGCCAGGGTCCGTATCGGAGAGATATAGTCCAGAACGGCCCCTTCCCGCGTGGAGAAACACCTCACGATCTCGGCCAGGGGTCGATCGCCCAGAATCAGCGCTTTCTCCGGGACCAATGCGTCCAGATCGCGGCGCAGCTTGAATACGTGTTCCATCTTGAACCGTTCATCCAGTTTCGTGTGCCCCTGGAATACAATCAGAGCCGCCGAAACGCCCAGAGCGATTATGCTCAGTATGTGAACCCGTATCTCCGCGCGTGGCCCCGTTCGCAGTGCCTTCACACACCTGCCAAGCAGCCAGGATGCTCCCGCAGCCATGACCGGAATGGCCAACACGTCAATAACGAGGAGATACCGCGGCATTACGGTCTTGTAGCCGGCGTAGAAGAAGAAATAGACAAGGATACCGGGCAGCAACAACACACTTACCACCAGGCCCCGGGTGCCGAGGGAAGATGCCAGCCCTATGATGAACAGCGCGATCAGGCCCCAGCCGTAGTGCCGCTGCAGGAAGTCCAGCGTGCCGGGAAAGGTCTCCGTGAAGAACGCTTCCTGCACACCCGGTGTCAGGGAACCTTCCGCCTGGGCGACCTCCGCCGCCTGAGCCGGAATAATGAAGTGCCCCGAGACAAGATGGTTCTGCCAAGCCTGCGGTACGAACATGACTGCAAAGGCCACGCCCCCGACCAATGCCGCTTTCCAGAACGGCAGGGTCCGGTCCCGGTATCGCATAGCCACCATGAATGTCAGGTACGGAAGCCCCATCAGTACGGTCGTGTCACGTGTCGCAATGCCCAACGCGAGAAGAACTGCGCTGGCGGCCACCAGAGGAAGCCTGCGCGGCTCACGGTAGGCGAAACTCACCAGGCAGATCATGGATGCCATCAACAGCAGGAACGCAAGAGGATCGCGGTATGGGTTCGCCAGGTACAACAGCATCGACAGATCGATCCGGACCAGGATGCACACTGCTATCGCCCCGCACACAGCCCCCCACACCGGCTGCTGTCGGAACACGTACCCGCCGCAAGTTCGCGCCAGCAGGTACAACATCACCACCATGCCACACAGGACTGGAATGTTCACCAGGAAGGCCCAGAACGGGCCCGCAACAAAAGATGCGAGGTACAACAACAGCGGGAACCCGTAGGCCCTGCCGGTTGTGCCGAACTCGTGCGGGAAGTCCTTCGCAAAGAGGTACCAGATCTGCGGATCGGAATACGGTTTCAGGCTGTAGTGTAACGCCAGGTAACCCCACAGCATCACAGCGACAAGGGCCAGCCCTAAAATCTCCAGCCCTACCAGCGTGCTTCGCTTCACGGAGCACGGACACTCACCGCTCTTCTGGTTCTCCAGCATCAGGAATTGCCTTTCTGCGTTAACTGGAACCCATTCTGCATGCCCGGTACAGGTATTGCCGTGACCCCGGCAAACCGATTCGACACGCGCCGGAAAGCGGCAACTGCTTCCTCAACTTCCTGCAGAGTCAAACCCGGGAATTTCTGTTTTGAATGTGACCTTGACCGGCGCACTGCACGCCGTAACCGGCGCCACCACAAGCTCACGGCAAGACGCAACCTGGACCCGGCCCCTCCCGATTCCAGACCGGGCAGGTCTGACACACGGAGCAGTTCCGCCACGATTCGGTCACAGGCGAATTCTCCGTCCATGTTCGCCACGTATTCCCCGGCCAGTGCTCTGCGCGCCGCGAGGTCGGCCGCCTCCGGCTCTGCGCCCGTATCCACGATGCACCTCAAGACTGTGGCCAGTTCATCAACTGACGTCACTTTCAGGCTCACACCGTTCGGGACACGATCATCAAATGTGCTCGATGTCACCGGCATGTAGGCAACCACCGGGCGCCCCAGTAGAAAGGCCTCGACGCCTGTCGTGCAGCTGTTGTGAACAAGAGCCCGGGACGCCATGATCCACGGGATCACCGGCCCCTCGTGACACACCATGACATTTGCAGGACCGGCGACGGCCTCCTTCCACCGGTCATGGTTCTCCGAAGGATGCGGCCGGACCACGATGGTGACATCAGGCAACCGCTGCGACAATTCGCGGGTCATGTCCACGAAGGAGTGGAACAGCTTGCCGATGTACCCGGACCAGTCCCAGAAGAATTGCTCGTCTTCCGGCGTCCTTATCCTGCCCCTCTTCTTCCACCGCTGCAGCTGGTACTCGGGACTGTAGAAATGGTTGTACCGGCTGAAGTTGGTGTTGATGAGCACAAACGACCCGTGTTGCCGATGCAATCGTTCTGCTTCTGTTTCGTAGAGCGTCCGAAACGGCTTGCGCAGGAGATCGAACCGTGGATTACCGGTGGCCAGGGTTTTCAGGGGTGCTTCAGGAATCTTCGTTGCCACATCCGCAGCCTGCGCAGATCCCCAGGTGAAGAATCTGTCGACGTACTCAAACGTCTCCGGCGCGATCCGCTGGCGCAGATACATATCACGGTTCCGGTAGACCAGCCCTTCTTCACACCAGGCGACTACCCTGTGCCCCATGCGCCGAAGGTCCCGGAAAAGGCCGGCCTTTGAAGCCACCACGCTCTTGTCGACGTAGATCCCCGGCGGGAAACGATGCACAAGACGCCGCAGTTCCTGTTGCTCGCAAAGGATCGCCCGGAATCCCGCTTCCGCCGCCACACAGCTGAGCAGCAGTTTTCCGTGAAACTCCCGGTTCTTCGTTTCCATGGGCAGGAACACAAACCTGGAACCTTGTTCGTTCATTCAGAAGGATTCCCCTTCCCGCATAGGCACTCTGTTCCCTGACGCAATGGCAAATCCATAGGACGGCGCCTCAACTCCAGGACAACGGTTCGTGCATCACTGCGGTTTCCTCTTCCTGCCATGGTGGACGATGAAGCGCTCCAGGTCTTTCCTGGTCGGAAGAACGGCGCCCAGGAGAATCCTCTGCCAGGGCGCAAGACCAGGCTTGACCAGGCTATACCCGAGCCTTTCCATCTCCGTTCCACTGTACCGCTCCACCACCCAGACAAGGGGCGCCGGCATGTCGTCAAAGGACCTTATGCGTGATGGGTCAAAATCTTTCCCCAGCCGTTCATGGTCACCTGCCGTCTCGGGCGACAACAGTACGGGATCCGATTTCCGAAGTTCAGCTTCCAACATCCCTGGTTCGAACTGGATGCCCAGATCCATGCACAGCCGCTCCAGGTTTTGCCTTGACTGCTTGATCAGGTTCTCGTACCGGAGTTCGATCCACCTGCCTCGAGGCAACCGTTGCGCCGCGGCCCGCGCGATCGCCATGAACCGGGCCCACAGGACCGCCTGCCGCGCGGCAAAACGGACATCCTGGAGCCAATGGCAGTGGTGTCGCGCCGTTTGCCTCTTCTTCCGGATCTTGGAGAACACGGCCGCCCTGGCGTCACGCACGATGTGCAGAAACACGGCGTCGGGGTAGAGCGTTTCGATGTCCTCGAGGAAGTAGAAGTTGTTCAGGCTCTTTTCACCCCATATGAGCCGGTCGCCTTCGGGTTTCGGAAGCAATCGCTCGTACACGTCTCTGAACGTAAAGTTCTCCGGCGCCGACACAAAGTCTTTCCGCACGGATTCGGGAAGGCCCTCCAGGTGCCTCCTGCACAGTCCCACTTCACAAAGCCGCGCAAGGAGCTCCTCCCTGCCCGCAGGCGGGAAATGATCATGCACATCGTGCCCGGCGCGGCGAAGGCCATAGATTATTTCCGGTTCATTGATCAGATGGAGCCCGGAATGCTGCCCAAGCACGGAACGCAGCAGGGTCGTTCCCGAACGCGGATATCCGACAATCAACAGGGGCCCCTTCACCGATTCCCTCGTTCCTGTGTTTCCGCAATACCCAGAAGAGCCAGGCGGACGCGTTCCCCCGAATGCCCATCCGCGTTGCCGGTCCATCTCTCAAGGACTGCCTTCTGTGCCGGCGCAAGTTCCAACCCACGCGTGATGTGCGTCTCGGACCGGGCTACCCCCAGCAACCGGCCAACCAGCGCATCCGGAGACCGAGCGTACTCCACGGCATTCCCGAGATCGACCAGGTATTGCTGCATATCGGGTCGAGTCGCCTCGGCAAATGCCGGCACGACCACCGGCTTGTTGGCAGCAATGGCTTCAAGAAGCGCGGTAGAATTAAACCCGCAAACAACCGTGCTGTCCATGAGAAGTTCAAGGGGATCTCCGCCAACCACGATCCGGAAGTTGGTGGGCAGACCGGTCGCACCCCAAAACCGTTCCGCCATCAACGCGATTGAACTCCTGTTCCCCTTCGTCTTCATCACCACCCGGACGTCCGGCGCAGTCCGGGCCAGTGCCACCATGGCGTTGATGCAGGCTTCCTGCATTTCCTTCCATGAAGCCCGTTCGATTTCCGGCGGCAACTCGTAACTCTTCTCGCCCTTCCGGGGCAATGTCGGTATGCCCGACTTCACATCGAACAGGAAGAACAGAACCTGGCGGGTCCCGGAGATCATCCGCTCCGCGCCATCAACGCGCCACTGGTGGACGCGGTCCATCCTCGGCATGCCGACAATGCGGGTCCGATCAGGCGTGATCACGCCTGATCGCAGTTCGATCTGCCGTTCCACCTCGTTGTACTGCAGGATCATGCGCCCGTCGAACGGCCCGCGCCGCGTGGCGTTCCGGACCTCATCCTGTCGTGCCTGCCCCGGGGGGCGCAGATTCTCCTTCTGCAGCACGACAAATGGAATGCCGATGTTCTCCAGCGCACCGGCCAGCTCGCGCTCCGCGTAGTATCCGAAATTACCACTCACAACAAGATGCGGTCCACGCCGGGCACGAAGCCGGCTCCAAACCGCCACGAGAAACTGCCGGTATCGTGCCTTTGCTTCTGTCCATTCCTTCTTGTCTGAAAGGTACTCGTTGTCCCCGATTCCCGCCGGCAGGAAAGCCCGCGCCAGAGCCTTGACGACGCGTCGGTCAAGCCCGTCCAGCGTGAACCTCGCGTCCCCGGCCACGCTGGACACCACATCTTCGGTACAGCCGACCTTGAACAGCACAATCACGTGCGCTTTCGGGTTGATTCCCGTCTGCACCCGGACCAGGTGTGCCTGCAGGAGACGCGCAACGGTTTCCACACGCCCCGACCGGGCAGCCCACGTCAACACCGGCCCCGTCACGTTCAACAGCCGCCGAACCACTTTCTGTTTGAACTGCCACCCGTGCATTTCGCCATATCCTCTATCGCAGTTCTTCAAAACCAACCCGCCTGACACCACCACCCGGCGTCATCTGGTATATGACGTCGGCTTTCTGGATCGTTGACAACCGGTGCGCTATCACAAGAACTGTCTTTTTCCCGGACAGCCCCTCTATGGCTTCGCGGATCAGGCGTTCGGACTCCGAATCCAGGGAACTGGTCGCCTCGTCGAAAACAAGGATTTCAGGATCCCGTACGAGCGCCCGCGCGATAGCGACCCTCTGGCGCTGGCCACCGGACAGGGCCTGGCCACGATCGCCGACAATCGTGTCGTATCCCGCCGGGAGGTCCTGTATGAACATATGCGCGTTGGCACCCCTGGCCGCTGCCTCTATCTCTGCCTGCGTCGCATCGGGTCTTCCGAGACGGATATTGTCGCGGATGGAGACGTTGACAAGGTAGGGCTCCTGGCTTACGTAGCCGATGCGGTTCCGCCATGAAACCAGCGAAAATTCCCGTATGTCCCGGCCCGACGCAACGATGCGCCCGCCGTCCGGGATCAGCAGTCGCAGCAGCATCTCCGCAACGGTGGACTTGCCCGAACCGGACGGGCCGGCAATCGCCGTGAGCTTCCCGCGCGCGATCACAAGATTCAGGCCGCGGCAGACTGCATGGCCGGCGTCGTAGCTGAAATCCACGTTTTCAAAACTGATATCCCCGGCAAGCCGCTCAAATGGCTCACCCCTGTCCAGGATTTCGCCGTCAGGCTGGTTCCGGACCAGGTAGTGGATCATTCTCATGGACGGCAGGAAGGAGACTATTTCCATGCGCTTACTGACGATAAACGACGCCTGTGAAAGGATCTTGACCGCCACGAAGGCGAACAGGCCCACCATCGGAACAACGCTCTTCAGGTCCTGCCGGAGGCCATAGCCGTAGTAAAGAAGAAACAGGGATAACGCAACCGCGATCGCGGGTTCGGCAAGGTTGAGCGGCAGGTTGCTTATGATGGTGAATTTTATTTTCGTGCGGGAAAACGATCGCATCTTCTTCACGAGGCCGGCGGCGTGTCGCTGTTCCATGCCGTAGGCTTTCAGCGGCTTGAGCGCGCTCAGCCCTTCCACCACGATAGCCCCGCTTTCCTGGTTCAAACCGAGGAGTTTCTGCCCCACCCCTATCGAGTACCCGTAGGTTCGCCGCATCGTGAACAGAAACGCCATAGCCCCCAGGCCGATCATTGCCAGCGTGATCTGCCATTGAGCCTGGACCAGTACCAGGAGCAGGAACGTGCCGATGACCAGCTTGCCGGCTACTTCCAGGATGAACTTCACGGCCTTCGACGCCAACTGCGGTTCAACGACCACGTTGTTCATCAGGGCGCCCTGTTTCTGGGTGACCAGCGTCTTGACCGGCGCCCGAAGGTAGCTCGCGAAGATCCGGACCGACCACTCTTCCCGCAACAGCCATATGAAACGGTTTGACACTATGTCATTCAGGATGGCCACGATGCTCTTGAACCCGACCACACTGCAGAGCAGCACCAGCATTGCCAGCAACCGCCACTGCTGCGGGAAAAGGTCGATGAACCGGTTCAACACACCGAATACTGCCTGATTGGGCGCTCCCGTGTCCACGACCTGGGAGAGAAGCGGGACCATCATTGAAACCCCGATGCTCTCCGCCAGGGCCTGCGCAAGGATGACGACGAACAGAAGGATCGTATACAGCCGATGCCCCAGCAACAGTTCGTTCATCATCCGGAGCGTCTCTCCGAGCCCCATGTGCTGCTTCTTGTCCATTTCAGCTCCCTGTCCCGTGTCCCGTGTTGGAATATACCTCTCGCGAGTTCCAGTTCATCAGCGGGGCCATTGCATCCATCCACCACGCGATACGCGTGCTGCGCAACCAGGCGCCGTCGTAATGCACACCATCAAGCCTGCCGGGATCACGCCGTACACGATTGCCGCGGATGACGTGGCTCCGGGCGGGGTCAGGCCGGATAACGCACGGGTCATACGGGATCTCCAGGAAGGCGCATATGCGCTCCATCATGGATTCAGGCCGAAAACACAGTTCCTCGTACCCCAGCTGGAAGAACGGAACCTTTCGCGTCCTCAGGAACTCGCGAATCCGGCCGTTGCCGATACGCCACTGGAGGATGTTGTACGGTACCGTCGTAGTGTAAAAGCGCCGTAAGCCGTCTTTCTGCATCAGGGCCGGACGGTTCGCCCGGGTGAGCTGGGAATAAACAAAGCTCCTCACGTCCTTGAGCAGCCAGATAACCCGCACGTCCCCCACTGGTGGGTCGAGAAGGGGTTGGAGCCCGGCCAGCCGCTTGGACACGTCCACGACAATTGTGTCTCCGGTACGCGCGGATGCTGACCGTTTCAGCAACTCAAGGTATGCCGCCCGGTACGCTTCCCTGCCGTCCGGAACCTGCCTGCCGTCGGACGGTCCCCAGACGGGACACTGTGCAACGTCCCTGCCGCAGCTGCAGTCGTTCCACTGGCCGCGGCCCCGGGTCAACGCCGGATAGATCTCGCCGAGACACGTCGCGGAGGGATGCGTCCCGAGCATGAGGCCCAGCAGCGTGGACCCGCTGTGCGAAAGCGCTGCTATGTAGACGATCCTGCCCATCAGTCTTGTTTTCCAAACATCTTCACGAGCGGGTTGTTCAACAGCCAGTTCATGCGGTCACGCAGCTTGGCGGCCCGCTCGAGACGCTTCTCTATGAACCGCAGTGACGGGTCCCCGTGCCCGTTTCCCGTCGTCCCGACAAGAGCCCGGGCAGCGTCAATCTCCGTCCCCGCCAGCTGCACCTTCTGCCGCAGCATCTGGAGCAGGCCATCTCGCAGGGCGACGCCGAAATGCCGCGCGGTCTCGTAGTAGTTCCTCCTGTCCCCCTGTCTCCACTTCCGGAGCAGGAGTCCGAGGCTTTCCAGCTGACGCGCCGCTATGCTCACCGATGCCTTGCTCAGCCCCAGGTCCCTGCTGATGTCGTCAAGCGACCGCGGTTCCTCGCTCAGGTACACCTCGCCCAGAACCTGGCCGGCAATCCGCCCCAGGCCCAGGTCCTGCGTAGTCCGCCCGGCCACCTCAATCAGGCGTGTGCGCACCTGTTGTGCTGTTTCCCGCGCTTTCATATACAACGTTTACAATCTTCTAAACGATATAATCCCTGGCGGGAGGCGTCAAGCGATGTTTTGGATTTCCACGAGGGCCCCGGGCCGTCAGGCCCTCAGGGGAAAGATTCCCCTGTTGCGCAGGTAGTCGAGGATCTGGACCACTGCCGTATCGGCTTGAACGCGATCGCCCGGTATGACGATGGCCGGGGACTCCGGCGGCTCGTACGGGGCGTTGACGCCGGGCAGGTTGGGCACCTCGCCACGACGGGCCTTCTCGTACAGCCCGGTTGTGTCGTGCTGCGAACACCAGTCCGTCGACGCCTGCGTGTAGACTTCAATAAAACGGCTGGTCCCCACGATCTCAGCAACCTGGCCCCGGATGGCTGCGGTCGGAGAAGTGAATGCGCAAATCACCAGGATCCCCGCGTCATTGGCCAGCCTGGCAATTTCACCGGCCCGTCGCAGGTTCTCCGCGCGGCCGGACGAGGTGAAATCAAGTTCCCTGCTGACTCCGAGCCGCAGGTTCTCCCCGTCCAGCACCATCACCGACGCGCCGAGTTCGAACAGACGCTTCTCCAGCCCGTAGGCGATCGCCGTCTTGCCGGACCCCACCAGTCCCGTCAGCCAAATGGTCGCCGGCCGCTGCCCCATCTTGCGGGCACGCTCCTCCGGGGTTACGCGGCTGGCGTGCTTGTGCAGCCCGGCCGGATCCGATCCGGTGATGCGCACGGGCAGATCCTCCGTCGGCTCCCGTTCGATGATCATGCCCGCCGCGACGGTATAGTTGCTGATCGGATCAATGAGGATGAAGCTCCCCGTGGCCCGGTTGCGCTCGTAGGCATCATGGAACACCGGCGTAGTCGCGGTAAACACCACCCTGCCTATTTCGTTCAGCGCGAGGGGCCCCGCCGGCATACGGTTCAACGTGTTAACGTTCACCTTGTAGCGTATCTCATCCACGCGCAGCCGGGTCATCCGCGTGGTGTGCTTGATGAACAGCGGTTTGTTGAGATCCATCGCTGTCTCGCTCATCCACACCAGCATTGCCTCGAAGCGCCGGTCCGCGTGCGGCACGTTGTGCTTGTGCACCAGCATGTCGCCGCGGCTGACGTCGATCTCGTCCGCCAGCGTAACCGCTACGGACATGGGCGGAAAGGCAAGGTCGACTTCCCCGTCCATGGTCACGATGGACTTCACGCGGCTGGTCTTGTGCGACGGCAGCACCATGATCTCGTCGCCATTGCGGATGACCCCGGAAGCAACCTGTCCCGCATACCCTCGGAATTCCTGGTTGGGCCGAAGCACAAACTGCACCGGGAACCGGAGGTCCACCAGGTTATGGTCACTGCCCGTGTAGATTGTTTCAAGTATCTCCAGCAGGGCTTCGCCGCGGTACCAGGGCATGTGCTCAGACCGGTTCACCACGTTGTCGCCTTTGAGCGCGCTTATCGGCACAAAACGGATATCCGGGACACGCAACTTGTCCGCGAATGCGCTGAAATCCTTCCGGATCCTGTTGAAGACGTCTTCCGCGTAACCGACGAGATCCATCTTGTTGATTCCGACGATCAGGTGCGGCACGCCGAGCAGCGAGGCAATGAACGCGTGCCGCCTCGTCTGCGGCAGCATCCCCATGCGGGCATCGATCAGCACTATCGACAGGTTCGCCGTGGATGCGCCGGTCGCCATGTTGCGGGTGTACTGTTCGTGCCCCGGCGTATCGGCAATGATGAACTTGCGCTTCGGGGTTGAAAAATACCGGTAGGCGACGTCTATTGTGATCCCCTGCTCGCGCTCGGCTTTCAGCCCGTCCGTCAGCAGTGCGAAATCTATCTTCTCTTCGCTTTCCTTTTCGCGCGAGGCCTTCCGAACCGAGGCAATCTGGTCTTCGTAAACGTTCTTCGAGTCGTGCAGCAGGCGCCCGATAAGCGTCGACTTGCCGTCGTCAATGCTGCCGCAGGTGGAGAATCGCAGGAGATCCTTCGATTCGTTTTCCTTCAGGAACGCCTCTATGGAGTCGTGTGCAGGCATGTGGTTTCAGATGTCTGGGGGTCAGGGCCTGCCCCGCACCGTGTCGAGTCTTCAAGACTCTGGTGCGGGGTTCGGTCTTCAGGTTTCATTCCTCCGCCCTCATCCCTAAAAATATCCTTCCCTCTTCTTGATCTCCATTGACCCTTCCGTGTCATGGTCAATCACGCGCGTCGAGCGCTCGGATACGCGGATCGTCATCATTTCCTCGATAATCTCCGTCACCGTAGCTGCGCGGGACCTGATTGCCCCGGTGCACGGATAGCACCCGAGCGTTCGGAAGCGGCACATGACCTGTTCCGGCTTTTCGCCGGGCTTCAGGGGAATCGGTCCGTCCATCGGGATAAGCTGTTCTTCGCGGACGATCATCTCGCGCATCTTCGCGAAATACATGGGCACCACCGGGATCTTCTCAAGGTAGATGTACTGCCACACGTCCAGCTCGGTCCAGTTGGACAGCGGGAACACACGTATCGATTCACCCTTGTTGACCCGGCTGTTGTAAAGGCTCCAGAGTTCAGGCCGCTGGTTCTTCGGATCCCACTGGCCGAACTCGTCGCGGAACGAATAGACCCGCTCCTTGGCCCGCGACTTCTCCTCTTCGCGCCGCGCACCCCCGAATGCGGCATCAAACCGCCCTTCCTTTATGGAATCCAACAGCGCGCGGGTCTTGAGTATCGCACAGCATTTCTGCGTGCCGTAGACAAACGGGTTCACCTCGCCGGACTGGGGATGCTTGAACACTATCAGGTTGGCCCCTATTTCCTTAACAAACCGGTCCCGGAACTCGTACATCTCCTTGAACTTGTAGCCCGTGTCCACGTGCAACAGCGGGAACGGGATCGGGCCCGGGTAGAAAGCCTTCTGGGCCAGGCGGACCATGACCGACGAGTCCTTCCCGACAGAATACAGCATCACCGGCCGTTCAAACTCCGCGGCCACCTCGCGGAGGATGAAAATACTCTCCGCCTCAAGCTGCCTGAGATGCGTAAGCGTGTATTTGCTGCTCATGCCCCCACCCGTCCCCCGCGGCGGCCGGTTATCGCTCCTGCCAGGGACTTCATAACGCGGTTCACGGCGGTTTCGACGCTGATGCCCGTGGTGTCTATCTTCATCTCGGGATTCTTCGGCAGCTCGAACGGATCGTCAAGCCCAGTGAAATTTCTGATCTCGCCGCGACGGGCCTTTGCGTACAGCCCTTTCACATCGCGTCTCTCACATTCCCTCAACGGAGTCGAAACATGGACTTCGATGAACCTGCGACAGAGCTTCCGTATGAAATCGCGGCTGTCCCGGTACGGCGATATGAACGAGGCAACCACGAACACACCGTGCTTCTCAAGCATCGCGGCGAGGAACCCGATCCGCCTGATGTGGAGTTGCCGCTCTTCACGGGTGAAGCCGGTCTGCGGGAATACCGCCCGTACCCTGTCCCCGTCCAGGTACTCCACGTCCATTCCCCGTTTCTGCAGCAGGTCCACAACCTTCTCGGCGATCGTGCTCTTCCCGGAGCCGGAAAGACCGGTGAACCAGAGAACGGCCGGCTTGATAGCAGCCTTCGTCGAACGGCCTCGTCCCGGCACAGCCTTTGCCCTTCTTCCATTCACGCTTGCGGGCCAGCATACAGGCGCCCTCCGTGATCGTCAAGGCAGGGGCATGGGAAAAACGGAATGAACCGATGGAATGGTGGAATAATGGGAACGGGAACGGAAGACAGGAGTCAGAAGCCAGGAGCCGGAACGCTATCATCGCCCCCGGCTTCCCATTATTCCAGTATTCCAACATTCCATTCCACAATGGTCGGATATTCTCCCTTGCAAAGGGAACCTTCGTTCAGTATTTTTGAACTCCGTATTCCGGGAGGTGCAAATGCCGCGACATGTCGACATAAAAGAGAAAGCCAGGGCACTGCGCTCTTTCTACGTACGCGAAAGACGACTGCCCGGCTATAACGAGATGCTGCAGATCTTCCGCTACCGCTCCAAGAATGCCGTTTTCGGCATGCTCAAGAAACTTCGCGAAACCGGCTACATAACGAAACAACACCGGAAGATTGCGCTCACCGGCAAACTCCTCGGGACCGTCCGCCTGCTCGGCGCCGTCCAGGCGGGCTTCCCCTCCCCCGCGGAAGAGGAACTTCTCGACACCATGAGCCTTGATGAGTTCCTGGTTGAAAAGCCGGACGCCACCTTCATGCTCAAGGTCAGCGGCGACTCGATGCAGGATGCCGGGATCCAGCCGGGCGACATGGTGCTTGTCGAACGCGGTAAGCCGCCGAAAAACAACGATATCGTCATTGCCGCCGTGGACGGCGAATGGACCATGAAGTACTTCTTCAAAGACCGCCAGGGAGTGCGGCTGGAGCCGGCCAACCGGAAGTATCCGACGATCCGCCCCAAACAGTCGCTCGAAATCGCCGGCGTTGTGCGCAGCGTGATACGGAAGTACCAGTAGCGGGAAGAGTAATCAGTCATCGGTGATCAGTACCCGGTATCTGGACCGACACGGGCGGCTGCGCGGCACACACCATCCTGTTATCCTGTCAAAGATCCGGTCTGCATGGGGGCAGGTTCCCCTCCCACCGATAACTGGCGACTGATCACTGATTACTGGTTGCAGCCTCCCCCGCCCCTTTGTACCTTCTGGCCATGGCCAAAACACAGGGAAGTACTGCAATGAACCAGCTGGAAGAAGGAGCCCGTCTGTCGCTTGATTTCGGCAAGATCGCCAAGGTCGCCAAACAGTGCGCCGACGTTATCCCTGTCGCAGTCCAGGATGCCGACACAAGCGAAGTCATCCTTCTCGCCTACACCAACGAGACGGCGTTTCGGAAGTCCATGGAAACCAGATCCCTGGTGTTGTGGAGCACTTCCCGCAACGAACTGTGGGAAAAGGGAAAGACATCCGGCGAAACTTTCGACCTCGTGGAGGCCAGGGTCAACTGCGAGCAGAACTCCCTCCTGTACCGTGTGCGCCCCCGGCGCGGCGGCATCTGCCACACAAAGAACAAGGCCGGCAAGCCGCGCAACTGTTACTACCGGAAGATCGGCTTTGCCACGCTCGAACTGGAGAACACGAACCCTTGATGGCAGAACCCCACAAATATCACAGGCCTTCTGCTTTGCGTCTTTGCGACTTTGCGTGACGTGTCCGGTGCCATCACGCCCTCCTTCGCCAAGAGGCTGCGGAGGGCAGGCAAAGGCGCCACGACGCGAAGGCGGACCCCAGTTTTCCATCATGAAATTCCGTTGCCCATACTGCCGGCAGGTGTTCGGCCCCGAGCCTTCCGTGCGTTGTCCGTCCTGCGGCAAGGCCATGCAGCTGCCCCCGGGAATGCTGGTCATATCCCCCGAGACGCGCAAGCGCGCAAAAGAACGGATCTCGTACGACGCGGAACACCAACGCAGGACAATCTCGGCGTTTTACTTCAGGCCCGGAAGAAACCCCGTCGTCCTGGCCATTGTCGCCGTCATCCTCCTCGTAGTCGGCAGCCTTCTGATCAAGAGCAGCGGTTCCACCCGACAGATCCGCGGGGACGTACGGTCCCCGCGAATGCGGGCAATTGACGAGCTCTTCGCCCTCCGCACCGCGGTCGAACGTTTCCGCAGGGACTGTGGCCGCTATCCTACGGAGAAGGAGGGACTGCTGGCCATCATCCGCGATCCGGGCGTCCAGGGATGGAGCAAACCCTATGTCAACTTCGTCAAGCCTGACCCGTGGCGAACCCGCTACGTCTATACCCTCGCGTCCAACACCGTCATGGTCCTGTCCTGCGGCCCCGACAGGAAGCAGGGCACGGCCGACGATCTCGCTGCCTGCGATCCGGATCCGGACGAAGTGAATGCCGACCTGGCTACAACAGATACACCCCCCGAGGAACCTGAAGACACCGGCATCCCCGGCGCCCTGCCGCCCGTGTATATCGGCGAACACGCCCCCAAACCATGATTCCAGGTTCAGCCCGTTGACGTTCCCGGCCGTCCCTGCTATGTTCTGGCGCCAGTGGGCAACTCCGAAGCACGTGGTTCTTTCAGAAAGCGGGAGTCTCTAACAACAAGGAGTGCGAAATGAAGAAGTTACTGGTGTTGGTTGCGGTGATCCTGGTTTCGGCCGGTATGTGTATGGCCCAGGGGTTCTTTGTCGGCGCGCACGGCGGATACACCCTCGGCGGCGATGTTGAAGAGTCCGATCTCGGGTTCGGTGCGCAGGCAGGCGTGGAACTCAGTGATGCCTTTTCCATAGAACTCGCGTGGACCATGTTCAGCGACGAAGCGGAGGAGGCGGGAGTAAAGCTGGAGGCCGATGCGAACGTCATCGCGGCCACCGCCCGTTACGCTGTGCCGATGTCGGACATGCTGAGTGTCTATGGCGGCGGCGGAGTCAACTATCTCATGATGGATGCGACAGCCAGCCTGAGCCTTACCAGTCAGCAGAGGTCCGAGCTCGATGCCCTGGCGCAGATGTATGGCGTGTCCGTCGACGACCTGCTGGCAATGTCCGGCATCAACACTGGCTCGATCGAAGTGGATCTCGACAGCACGATCGGTTTCCACATCTGCGGCGGTGTTAACGCCCTCGTGACGGAAAGCGTGCAGTTGTTCGGCGAGTACCGCTACAGCTTCGGGTCCATCAAGGGCGAAGGCATTGACGAGGTCTACAACTACGGCATTCTCCGCCTCGGCGGGAACTTCCTCTTCTAAAGCGTGTTCACCCGTAACAGGAAAGAAACCCGGCCCCGCGGCCGGGTTTCTTTTGTTTTGCAAAGGTTTTTCGTGTCGGCTAGATTGCGTTTCGAAAGCCGGAACCGGATGAATATCTCGCAGGGCCCATCATGTCGTTCGTAAACCTCAACAAGCGCGAGATCAACTTCAAGGTTGTCTACTACGGCCCGCCCCTCAGCGGCAAGACAACAAACCTCGAATTCCTTCACTCGGTGATGCCCGAAGACGTCAAGGGCAAGATGACCATGCTCTCGACGCAACAGGACCGTACCCTGTACTTCGATTTTCTGCCCCTCAAGTCCAACGCGATCAAGGGGTACGTATCCAGGTTCCAGCTCTATACGGTTCCCGGCCAGCCCATCTACAACCAGACCCGCCGCATAGTGCTGACAGGCGTGGACGGCCTCGTCTTCGTGGCAGATTCCCAATGGGATGAGATGGAACACAACGTGGAGAGTTTCGACAATCTCCAGGAGAACCTCAAGGCCTACAAGAGATCGCTCGACGAAGTGCCATACGTCCTGCAGTTCAACAAGCGCGACCTGCCGAACGTGGCCCCGGTGGAATTCATGGACTTCATGCTCAACCAGCGCCCGGTAAAAGCCCTGTTCTTCGAGACGGTTGCAAAGGATGGCGCCGGGGTCTACGAATCCCTGAACATGATCTGCAAGATGGTCATGGCCCAGTTCATCAAGGATCACAAGATGGCGACCGACCGCCCGGACGCCTCCGCGCCCGCAAAAGGCACCCCGGCATGACAGCCTATGCAGTCAGCGAGGAACAGAGCCGTGCTCTCACCGTGCTCCTGTCCCGCCTGACAGCCCAGATTGAAGCCGAAGCCATCCTCGTCAGCGACTACGGCGGCAACATCCTTGCCCACGTCGTCCCGCACGAGGACGAGTCCATCCAGACCGTCGCGGCGCTTGCGGCAGGCGCTTTTGCGGCAACCCGTGAACTCGCACGGTTCGTGCGCGAACCCGAGTTCGTTTCGATCTTCCACCGCGGCCGCGAGTCCAGCATCTTCATGCAGTGCCTGGCATCGAACTACCTGGTTCTTGCCGTGGTGAACAAGAAGACGGCGCAGGGCCTGGTGAAGCTCTGCGTTGAGAGGATGGCCGGCCAGCTCGA
>Ga0172375_10003976_pt1 | contig 22165 bp, 18 predicted proteins | sample LakKiv1m_FD_114537 | JGI IMG/M metagenome (GOLD analysis project Ga0172375, IMG submission 114537) | Freshwater microbial communities from Kabuno Bay, South-Kivu, Congo - kab_092012_11.1m | ecosystem: Environmental > Aquatic > Freshwater > Lake | place: Democratic Republic of the Congo... | reverse complement strand
TCGGTGGCGATCTTCTCGCCGGGCCGGACGACGAACCGGTCCCCGACAGCGAGTTCGGCGATCGGGATGCGGACCTCGGTGCCGTCGCGCAGGACGGCGACGTCCTTGGCCCCCAGCTCCAGCAACGCGCGCAGGGCGGCGCCGGCGCGGCGCTTGGCGCGCTGCTCGAAGAAGCGGCCGGCGAGGACGAACGTGATGACCCCGGCCACGACTTCGAGGTACATGTTCCCGGCGCCGTCGGTGGGCGAGACCGACAGCTCGAAGGGGTGCACCATGCCGGGGATCCCGGCGGTACCGAAGAATAGCGCGTAGACCGACCACGCCATCGCCGCCGTGGTGCCCATCGAGATGAGGGTGTCCATGGTGGCTGCGCCGTGGCGCAGGTTCGTCCAGGCCGCGCGGTGGAACGGGGCACCGGCCCAGGCCCAGACCGGTGCGGTGAGGACCAGGCAGAGCCACTGCCAGTTGACGAACTGCAGCGGCGGGGTCATCGACAGGACGACGACCGGAACCGATAGCAGGGCCGATCCGAGGAGACGGTTGCGCAGAGGACGCAGCTCGTCGATCTGTTCGGCGGTGTCGTCTTGGGGGCGTGGCGGGGTGGGGAGGGTGGCCGAGTAGCCGGCCGACTCGACGACGGCCACGAGCGCGTCGGTGTCGACGCCGCCGGGTGCGGAGACCTTCGCCTTCTCGGTCGCGTAGTTGACCGTGGCGCTGACACCGTCGAGCTTGTTCAGCTTGCGCTCGACGCGGTTCGCGCAGGACGCGCACGTCATGCCGCCGACGGCGAGCTCGATCTCGCGCACTTGGTCACCGGACTGGGGCAGCGTCGCGGTCATCAGTGGCCTCCGTCGGTGTGCGGGTGGCCGGTCTCGGCCGGGACGGGTGCGGCCGGCGCGGCCTGCTCGGCCCCGCTGGTCGGGACCGTGAACTGCACGGTGCGGACCTGGCCGTCGTGCTGGAAGTCCAGGAACAGCCGGTAGCTGCCGGTCGAGGGGACCTCGGTGTGGAAGGTGAGCCCGGGCCCGGGCTCGGTCTTGCCGTCGTCCGGTGCGCCGTCGGGGTGGATGTGCAGGTAGCCGAGGTCGCCGCTGCGCAGGGCGACCAGGTGACCGTAGGCGCCCAGGTAGGGCTGCAGGTCACGCACGGGCTGGCCGTTGCGGGTCACGGTGAGGGTGACCGGGCTCGACCGTCCGGGCTCGAGGTCGCCATCGAGGGTCACCTCGTAGCCGCCGGGGGCGGTGGCGGTGCGGTTGGCCTGCGGCGCGGCGGGGGTGAAGGTGCCCGGGGCGAACAGGTCGACTCCGAGGGTCGTGGCTTCGCCACCGGTAGGGGCGAAGTCGGCGAAGGCACGGTAGGTGCCGCCGCCGGGCAGGGTGATCGGGGTCCGCCAGGTGCCGTCCGGGTCCATCGTCGGGTGCAGGTGCTGGAAGTAGGCCGTGTCGCTGCGCACGACGATCAGGTGCATCCGCTTCTCGTGCTCGATGTCGAATCCAGTGATCGCAGCCCCGTCGGGGCCGGTGATCCGGAACGCGAGCTCGCTCGCCTGCCGGGCCGGCAGCGTGTTCGAGGTGGGCGTCAGCGTGAGGCCTCTCTCGGTCGAGGCCAGGCCGGCGGGTCCTGTCGGCTCGGAGGCGGTGGTAGCAGCGCCGTGACCCGCCGCCGGGTCAGCCCCGTGGTCGGCGGTCTGCGCGGTGGGGCGTAGGTGTGCGGTGGGGGCGTCGATGGTCGCGCCGGTCGCGAATGCGCCGGCTCCGAAGAGGACGACGGCCGCGCCATAGGCGGACAGTCGTGCTGCGGTCTTCATCGTCGGAAGTCCTTCGGTGAGACCCGGCACGGGTGGACGGCCGCGCGCAGCTGGCTGCAGGGCCGTGACCCGTACCGGGTGGTGGACAGGTGCTGGTCGTGCTCAGGCCGCGGTGACCTCGTATCCGGCCTCCTGCACGGCGGCGCGGACCGCGTCGGGGGAGACCTCACCGTCACTGGTGACAGTGACCGCACCGGTCGGCAGGTCGACCGCTACGTCGGTCACGCCGGAGATTTCGCTGATCTCCTCGGTGACCGAGGAGACGCAGTGCGCGCAGGTCATGCCGGTGACGGTGTAGGTGGCTGTAGTCACAGCGCTTTCCTCTCTGTCGTGCTCAGGAACTCTGTCGTGCTCAGGAACGGACCAGTCGCGCGATCGCGGCGCTGGCCTCCTGGATCTTCTGATCGGCGACGGGGCCACCTTCGGTGGCCGCGTCGGCAACGCAGTGCTTGAGGTGCTCGTCGAGCAGGCCCAGCGCCACGGCCTCGAGCGCCTTGTTGACCGCCGACACCTGGGTCAGGATGTCGATGCAGTACTTGTCCGACTCAATCATCTTGCTGATCCCGCGCACCTGCCCCTCGATCCGACGCATCCGCTTGACGTGGGAGTCCTTGCTGTCGGCATATCCGTACTGCATCGCCCTACCTCCTCGGTGACATCTCCAGAATACCCCTACGGGGTATTGGCATCAAGCGAGTCGGGCCGTGATCGCCCCAGGTCGCCGGGGCAGGCATGGCACAGCACCAGCCGGTCACTCGAGATCAGGCGACCGGGCCGAGCCGCATCACGAATGAACCAGACAACTCCGCATGCCTCCTTGATACCCCGGTGGGGTATGGGGTATCTATGTGGCATGCACCCCCGAGAGCGATCGAGCACGGACGCAGACGGGCCCGCTCGCCACCCACGCCAAGCGACCGACACGACGGGCAGCGCTGCCGGGCCGACCGAGGAGAGCCCGGCGGCCGCATCGGTCGGGACCAGCCCGGGCGAGCACCCGCAACATCACGAACCCGGTGCACACGAGGGACACGGCGGGCATCAGGGACACGACGGGCACGGCGATCATGGCGATCACGTCGGGCAGTTCCGGCGGCTGTTCTGGATCATGCTCGTCCTGGCCGTCCCGGTGGTCGGGTTCAACGACATGTTCGCCCACCTGGTCGGCTATCACCTGCCCGCGGGCAGGTGGGTGCGGTGGGTCTCGCCGGTGTTGGGCACGGTGATCTACCTCTGGGGCGGGCGCCCGTTCCTCACCGGCGCGCTCGCAGAGATCCGCTCGCGCAAGCCGGGCATGATGCTGCTGATCGGCCTGGCGATCACGGTCGCCTTCGTCGCGTCCTGGGGCGCCAGCCTGGGCCTGCTCGACGGGGAACTGAACTTCTGGTGGGAGCTGGCGCTGCTGGTCGTGATCATGCTGCTGGGTCACTGGATCGAGATGCGCTCACTGGCCCAGACCACCTCGGCACTGGACTCCCTGGCGGCACTGCTGCCCGACGAGGCCGAGCGGGTCGACCACGGCGATGTCGTCGTCACCGTCTCACCGGCCGACCTGGTGGTCGGAGACAACGTCATCGTCCGTCCCGGCTCGTCGGTGCCCGCCGACGGCACGATCGTGGACGGGTCGGCGAGCATGGACGAGTCCATGGTCACCGGTGAGTCGCGCACGGTGCGGCGTCAGGCCGGTGACCAGGTGGTGGCCGGCACCGTCGCCACCGACTCGGGCCTGCGGGTCCGAGTCACGGCGACCGGGGACGATACCGCGCTGGCCGGGATCCGCCGGCTGGTGGCTGACGCCCAGGCATCGTCGTCGCGGGCTCAGCGTCTCGCCGACACCGCGGCCGGATGGTTGTTCTGGTTCGCCCTCGGCGCAGCAGTGCTCACCGCGGTGGTCTGGTCTCTGGTCGGGCTGCCCGACACCGCCGTGGTGCGCACCATCACTGTGCTCGTCATCGCCTGCCCGCACGCTCTCGGGCTGGCCATCCCGCTCGTGGTGTCCATCGCCACCGAGCGTGCCGCCCGGGGCGGCGTGCTGGTCAAGGATCGTCTGGCGTTGGAGTCGATGCGCACCGTCGATTCCGTGCTGTTCGACAAGACCGGGACCCTCACCCGGGGCGAGCCGACCGTCACCGGCATCGAGCCGGGCGAAGGTCACGCCGCGGATGAGGTGCTCGCTCTCGCGGCCGCGGCCGAGTCCGACAGCGAACATCCCCTGGCCAGAGCGATCGTCGGCGCCGCCCGCGACCGGGGCTTGATCGTGCCCCCGGCGCGCGAGTTCTCCTCGTCTCCCGCGGTCGGGGTCCAGGCCACCGTGGACGGCACGCGGATCCAGGTCGGCGGACCCCATCTACTTGACCAGCACGGCGCCGCCGAATTCGCGGTTGCGGACCAGTGGCGCCGCCAAGGGGCGATCATCCTGCACGTCCTCGCCGACGGGGAAGCCATCGCGGCGCTGCGACTGGCAGACGAGATCAGGCCCGAATCCCGGGACGCGGTCGAGGCCCTGCACGCCGTCGGCACCCAGGTGGTCATGATCACCGGTGACGCCCGGGCCGTGGCCGACACCGTCGCCGCCGACCTCGGCATCGACCGGGTCTTCGCCGGAGTCCGTCCCGAGGACAAGGCTGCCAAGGTGGCCGAGCTGCAGAGCGAGGGTCGTCGGGTCGCGATGGTCGGTGACGGCGTCAACGACGCTCCAGCCCTGGCCCAGGCCGACGTGGGTATCGCGATCGGGGCTGGGACCGACGTCGCGATCGGTTCCGCCGGTGTCATCCTCGCCTCGTCCGACCCGAGGTCGGTGCTGTCGGTGATCGACCTGTCGCGTGCGTCCTACCGGAAGATGAAGCAGAACCTGTGGTGGGCGGCCGGCTACAACCTGGCCTCCGTCCCGCTGGCGGCTGGGGTCCTCGCTCCCGTCGGGTTCGTCCTGCCGATGAGCGTCGGCGCGATCCTGATGTCCGCCTCGACCGTCGTCGTCGCCCTCAACGCCCAGCTCCTGCGCCGGCTCGACTTGACCCCGGCGCGCAGCACAGCACGTCTCGTCGGCGCCGACACCACCCGGTGAGGTACCCCGTGCGGCGGTCCGGCCTCAGAAGGCCATCGACCGACGTGACAACGCGGGGCGAGGTCGGTGTGGCAGCGAGCAGGCCCAGCTGCGTCACGGGCCTGGGCGGACGGATGCGGACCGCGCCGGTCGTGCTGGCGGCCGGTGGCCGCCCGTCCCGCCAGCACGACGGCACAGCACGCGCGGGCCGGGCGACCACCCCGGTACCGTGACCGGCATGGGCAACAGGCGAGAAGGGCTGCAGGTGGTGTTGCTGGTCCTGCCTGTCCTGCTCGGCCTGATCGGGATGCACGCGCTCGTCGCCCCGGCTCCCGCAGCGGACCCCGGCCACGGAGCGGCGGTCACAGCAACCGCGACCGGGCACAACGACCACCGCGCCGACCACCGCGCCGACACGGCATCCGCGCCGTCGGCACCGGTGGCGGCTAGGCAGTCGATGCCGGCCGACCACGGCGATCACGACGACGCCCACGTGCTGCACCTGTGCTTGGCGGTGTTGGCCGCCGTCGGGCTCACCCTGCTCTCGGCATGGGTGTTTCTCGGACGCCTGACGCTGCCGAGCTCAGCCCCCTGGTCCCGCCAACGCGCCCGTGTGCAGCCTGCGCAGCGACCACCGCCCGTCCCGCGAAGACTCGCTCAGCTCTGCGTGCTGCGGACCTGATCGGCCCCCGGCGCGGCAGAGCGCCGGATCCGCCCCGATCACCCGTTTGCGATACGGAGAGCCAGAATCACACATGAAGATCACCAACGTGGCCACCGTTGCCACGACACTGACCGCTGCCCTCGTCCTGTCCGCCTGCGGCGGCGCAGAGCCCGCCGGCAGCGCCGCGCCCGCCAACCCTGCCCCCGCCCCGACCAGCGCCGCCGCTCCCAGCGCGGCGGTCTCGGCCGAGCACAACGAAGCCGACATCGCCTTCGCCCAAGGCATGATCCCGCACCACCAGCAGGCCGTGGAGATGTCGACGCTGGCCGCCGACCGCGCCGGTAGCGACGACGTCCGCAGCCTCGCCACCGAGATCGAACAGGCCCAAGGCCCGGAGATCGCCCAGATGCAGGCCTTCCTCACCACCTGGGGCGCGCCCACATCCGGTGGTATGCCCGGAATGGACCACGGCGGCATGCCCGGGATGGACCACGGCGACATGGGACAGGAAGGAATGGATCACGGCGAGATGGCCGGGATGATGACGCCTGACCAGATGCGCCAGCTCGAGCAGGCCACCGGCGCCGACTTCGACCGCATGTTCCTCGAGATGATGATCGCCCACCACGAGGGGGCGGTGCAGATGGCCCAGACCGAACTCGCCGACGGGATCAATCCCGAGGCGACGGCACTGGCCCAGCAGATCATCGACGCCCAGCAGGCCGAGATCGGCCAGATGCGCCAGCTGCTCGGCTGACCGTCGGCCGGCCACGGGCGACGACGGCAACAGCAATCCGCACTCACCCTGGCCGATACGGGTGGGGGGTATGTACCGTGGGATGGGTATACCCCCTGCCCGTATCGACGATGGAGGCTGTTCGATGGCGAAGAGCGCAAGCGAATCCGCCGCCCGAGGTCCGTGGTCTACGGTGGTCGCGGCCGCCACGTCCGAGCCCGGCCGTGCGGTGCTGCGCTGCCTGCTCGGGTGCGCGATGCAAGCGCTGTCTGCCCGCACAACCCCGGCCGACCGGCGCGCGCCACGTTGCGAGCGTCGATGACTATGCAGCCCACGTCGGCCCGACATCCTGCTCACGGCTCGACCGCCGAGCCCACTGCGATACCCGGACTACGTCCGCCCCCGGCTGACGAGAGACCACCCGTGCTGGTGAGTGACTCGACGTCCCGTCGACCACATGAACCTTAAGCTCGGTAGGGCTCGAGTACGCCCCGCCTCTGTCTTGCCGGGGTGATCGCCAGCCATGACGGCGGCGCCACCGTCACCAGCGTCGCCGGGAGCCCGGCTACTGACCTACCTGGCATGGCTGGCGACGGCAGCGTGTACGGGATCGCGCCGGAGGGAACGCCAGATGCCAGCGCGGACCGGGCCGTGACCTGGCAACGTCGTGGCGACACCGCGAGCCCACTGCAAGCGCAAGCGATCAGTGCCGAGCCCGGAGGCCGGCTGACGGTGGTGACAGACACCGGTGTCGAGCGCTTCACCGACGGTGGGTTCACGCATGTCACAGCGACAACGCAGCTGCGTTGACGGTGGGGCCACGCTGCGGCGATTCGCCTGACCTGCGGTCGTCGAAGACCGCTCCCAGATCCGCACCGGCGCAGGGCTGCAGGTCATGGCCTCGCTACGGAACCTGGTGATCAGCCTGCACCGCCTGGCCGTCGCCACCGACATCGCCGCCGAGCTACGGCATCACACCCGTGACGCCCTCCGACCACTCGAGCTACTCACGATCATCTGACCTTGCCGAAGTGGTCGGTGGGCGTCGCCAGACCAGGCCGTCCAGCGGGTGCAGCATGAGCCATCAGGACGATGGGACAGACGAAGCCATAGCCGGCGACCGGTATACGCGCAGTGACGATCTTTCGCCGTAACGGGCGCTGAATTCACGGATGGGGGTCTTCCTCGTGTCGCGGCCCCGAGGTCAGCCATTCACCGTGGGTCGTCGACCGGCAGGCGGCCACACCGGAGACGTCGCATGCTCTCGCCGTACTGACCTGCAGTTTTTGGTCGAGACGTCCATGGTCGTGTCCAGAGCCCGCGTCCGATAGGACGTCGAGCACGTGTTGTGTGATGACGCACCAACGCTGGGATGCACGGACGGGCCTGCCGATGAAGCTGGTACGGTTCGGCTACTGTGAGCAACCTCGTCGGTGTGCTGGGGCATCGGGTGCCAAGACCCGGTGTCCGCCGCGCCGTGGCACTCCTCGCCCTGTCGATGGGCGTGCTGATCTGTGGGCTGCACCTGCTCTCGCCGGGCACGGCCTACGACCCTGAGCTCGTCGCCGGTGGATCTTCGGGGCAGCAGGCAGGGTCGCAGGCGGTCGCGGGCGGCGCGGCTGACCAGTCGGCCGACCACCGAGACGGCATCGGTGCCGAGGGCCCCACCGCTCCGCATTCGCATCCTGATGCTCCTGTGTGCCATCAGGACGGAGCCCACGACGAGTCGACTCTCACTGCTCGCGCTGACCGTCCCGTCCCACCGGACGTCTTCGCCGCAGCGGGCGTCGAGGTCGGCGTAGCTGCCGCGATGCGGGTACCGCCGCGGATACACCGCGCAGCCAAGACCACGCCCGCGCGAGCAGAAGGTGGGCGTCACCACTTAGTCCTGGCACAGATCTCGCGGACGTAGAGGCCTTAGTCGACCGGGACCAGATCCCGGTCGTCGTTTCTCGCGCCCCTACATCGCTCCCTGGTGGTGCGGCACATGCCCGCGACCGAATGAGGTCTGTCATGTCCACTCCTTTCACGACTCTTCCCGCCGATGCTCCCGGCGTCGCTGCGCGACGGTGCTTCCAGCTGACCGACGTCGTCGGCTCCACCCCGACGGTGTGGATCGACGCGCCGTTCGCCTCTGCCGGGCGGGGGTTCTGGGCCAAGCTGGAAGGCAGCAATCCCGGCGGGATCAAGGACCGCCCAGCCCTGCACATGGTCGAGCAGGCCCGGCAACGCGGTGATCTCGAGCCGGGCGGGCGGATCGTCGAGTCCACCAGCGGCACCCTCGGTCTCGGTCTCGCCCTGGCCGGGATCGCGTTCGGGCACCCGGTCACGCTGGTGTCGGACCCGGGGATGGAACCGCTGATGTTCCGGCTCCTGCGTGCCTACGGTGCCGAGGTGGTGACCGTGCCGAGCCCGGCAACGTGCGGTGGGTGGCAGCAGGCCCGCCGCGACCGCGTCGTCGAGGTGCTCGAGCAGCATCCCGGCTCGTGGTGCCCTGACCAGTACAACAACCCCGACAACGTGAGCGCTTACGCCCCGCTCGCCGACGAACTGCACGCCCAGCTCGGAGACATCGATGTGCTCGTCTGCTCGGTCGGCACCGGAGGCCACTCGGCAGGTATCTCCCGCGCGCTCCACCAGCACCTGCCCGACCTGGAGGTCGTCGGGGTCGACACGGTCGGGTCGACGATCTTCGGTCAGCCCGCACGACCGCGCCTGATGCGGGGGCTCGGCTCGAGCATCCATCCCCGCAACGTCGACCACAGCATCTTTAGCGAGGTGCACTGGGTCGGCGCGGACGAGGCAGTCTCGGCGTGCCGTGCGATGGCCAGCGCCAGCTACTCCAGCGGAGGCTGGAGCGTCGGCGCCGTCGGCATGGTGGCCGGTTGGCTGGCCCGGACCCGGCCGGAGGGCACCCGGATCGCTGCGGTCTTCCCCGACGGCCCGCAGCGCTACTTCGACACCGTCTACAACGACGAGTTCTGCGCGGCGAAGGGGATCACCGTCGGTGCCCCTCCGCTGCACGACCCGGACGAGATCGACCGGCCCGACGCGGTCGAGGTCCACCGCTGGACCCGCTGTGCCACCGTGCTCCGGCCTGCAGGACGCGAGAGCTGATGCGGGTACTCGACAGATACCGGTCGTTCGACCGGCCGGTCCAGCTGCTGCTGCTCAACCAGCTGACCATCAACCTCGGCTTCTACATGCTCATCCCGTACCTGGCCGACCACCTGTCCCAGGGGCTCGGGCTCTCGGTGCTGATGGTCGGCTTGATCCTCGGGGTACGGAACTTCTCCCAGCAGGGCATGTTCCTGGTCGGGGGCAGCCTGGCCGACCGGTTCGGCTACAAGCCGATGATCGTGGCCGGCTGCGCCTTGCGCACCGGCGGATTCGCGCTGATCGGCCTGGTCGACAACGTCGCGGCCCTGGTCGTGGCCTCGGCCGCGACCGGATTCGCCGGGGCGCTGTTCAACCCGGCCGTGCGCGCCTACATCGCCCATGACACCGGTGAGCGGCGCGTCGAGGCGTTCGCCCTGTTCAGCATCTTCTACCAGGCGGGCATCCTGATCGGCCCGATCGTCGGACTGGCACTGACCGGCATCGGCTTCGCCGTCACCTGCCTGGTCGCCGCCGCCGTGTTCGCCGTGCTCACGGTGCTGCAGATCCGGGCCTTGCCCGCCCGCCGCGGTGACGGCGGCGGCGACGCCGATCGGCGCCCGGTCCTCGCGCAGTGGCGCGACGTCGCCACGACCCGGGGCTTCCTGCCCTTCTCGGTCGCGATGATCGGCACCTACGTCCTGTCGTATCAGGTGTATCTGGCGCTGCCACTGCACGCCCGCACCCTGGCCGGCGACGGGAACCTGGGCACAGCGTTGGTGACAGCGTTGTATGTCGTGTCCGGTGGGGTCACGATCGCCGCTCAGATGAAGGTCACCGCCTGGTGTCGTGCGCGGTGGGGGCCGGCGGGCTCGCTGAGTCGGGGCCTGGTCGTGCTCGGCGTGGCCTTCGTGCCGCTGCTTGCCGCCGACGGGCTGCTGGTCGCGCTGCCCGATGTCAGCGCGATGACCGCGACGGTGCTGGGTGTGACAGCGTTGCTGTCGACCGCGGCGCTGCTCGCGATCGGGACCGCCGTGGTGCTGCCGTTCGAGATGGACACCATCGTCGGGCTCGCCCGCAACCGGCTCGTCGCCACCCACTACGGCTTCTACAACACCGTGTGCGGGGTCGGGATCCTGCTCGGCAACGCGGGGACGGGCTGGGCGATCGACCTGGCCCGCTCGCTCGGCGCCCCCTACGCGCCGTGGCTGGTGCTGCTGGTCATCGGGCTGCTGTGCGGGTTCGCCCTCGCGGTGCTGTATCGGCGCGGACTGCTCACCGCCCCCGCCGAGGACACCCGAGCAGCGCAGAGCGAACCGGATGGCGACCCCCCGACCACCCCCCTGTGGGCGGTCGGCCAGCACGACGACAGCCCGACCCGCCCGCTACCGGCCATCGGTGTCGCCCAGCGGCCGCCGGCTCCCACGCCGGTGGAGACGACGCGACCGCTGGCCGACCTGCCCGGGGTCGCCCGACGATGGTGACCCCCGCACGAGCAGACCAGCCCAGCCGTCCGCGACGACCACCAGGCGGCGCGCCCGTCATGGGGCGGTGAACGGCGTCGGACACGCCGCCGTGGCGCTGCGGCGGCTGGGGGCTCGGCTGCTCGCCCTCGGTGTCGTCGTGGGGGTCCTCGCCGCGGGGCTGGTTCTGGCCCGGATCACGATGGGGCACTTCCTCACCCCGGTAGCGATCAGGCCGGGGTGCCTGCCCCCTGCCGCGGCCGTGCCCATCTCCGCGACCGGCCCCAGCGGACTCGGCGCCGAGCAACGGGCCCACGCCGCAACCATCGTCGCGGTGGGCCGGGACCGCGCGGTCCCGGAACGGGCTGTGTGGATCGCCGTGGCCACCGCACTGCAGGAGTCCGGCCTGCGCAACCTCGACTACGGCGACCGTGACTCGCTCGGGCTGTTCCAGCAACGCCCGTCGATGGGCTGGGGCTCGGCCGAGCAGGTCACCGATCCCCGCTACTCGGCCGCGATCTTCTACGACCGCCTGCTGCAGATCCCCGGATGGGCCGACATGGAGCTGTGGCAGGCCGCCCAGGCGGTCCAACGCTCGGCGTTCCCGACCGCCTACGCCAAATGGGAGGACACCGCCGCGAACGTGCTCACCGAGCTCGGTGACGGGGCGGCGCGAACCACCGGGGCACGCACGATCGCGGACGGCGGCAGCTGCGCCGACCCCTCGAGTGCGGTGATCGGCGACGACCCGCGGCCGCGCCCAGCCGGCTGCACCGAGGACGACCCCACCACCCGGGGCTGTGTGACCCCCACGACGCGGTTCGCACTGGAGCAGGTGCGGACCGCCTTCGGCGCGCTCAGCGAGACCACGTATCTGACCTCGACACGCTGCTTCGCCGACCGCCCGGCGAACCCGACCAGCGATCACCCCCTCGGGAAGGGGTGCGACCTGTTCCCCGGACCCGCCGGCAGCTTCGCCTCCGGCCGCGACGTCGACGACGGCTGGGTGATCGCCGAGTGGTTCCGGCGCAACGCCGTCGCCCTCGACGTCTCCTACGTCATCTGGCAGGGTCAGATCTGGCTACGGCCCCAGGCAGGTTCCGGTCGGTGGAGCGACTACACCGGGGGCGGGGTGTACGACCCCGCCGACCCGGTGGGCGGGCACTACGATCACATTCACGTGTCGTTCCGCCGCTAGCCGACCCACTGCTCAGGCGATGCGCGCCAGCGTGGCGCCGCCGTCGGTCGACCGGTGGATGCCGTCGTTGGTCACGATCGTCAACCGGCCCCCGGGCTCGGCGGTGATGGCCTGCGGCGGGCTCTCGGTACCGGCACGCCGCTGCCAGGTCGCGCCCCGGTCGGTGCTGGCGTGCACCGTTCCGTCCGGCCCGATCCCGTACACCGCGCCGTCGCCCGCCCACGACACGAAAGCCAACAGCGGGCTACCGGTGACGCTGCGGAAGGTGGAGCCACCGTCCTGGCTGGCGGCCACCCCGTTCTCGGTCGTGGCCAGTACCCGGGTCCCGTCGGAGGGGTCCACGGCGATGTCGAGGGCATCCAGCGCGGCGCGCTCCTGCCAGGTGCGACCGCCGTCGCTGCTGACCATCAGCAGGCCGCGGGTGGCGTCGAGCCCGACAACCGAGGTGCCGGCGGCGTCGAGAGAGTGGAAGTCGACCTGGCCCTGCAGGCTCACGGGCTCCCACGTCGTGCCCGCATCAGTGCTGCGGACGAGCCCGACCGGGTTCGGGGTGCCGGCGTCGTCGGGGGCGGGGTGTCCGCTGGCGAGGAAGGTGCGGGGCCCGGCGACGGTGAACCCCATCAGGTCCGGCCCCGCGGTCTCCGGTGGGTCCTGGCGAGGAACCAGTGTCCCGTCGGGGGCGAGGGCGAACAGCCCGTAGTGGCCGGCAACGACCACGCTGCCGCCCGCAGGGTCGACGCCCACTCCGTGTACGTGTCCGACCGGGGCGAAAAGATCTGCGGTGGTGGTGTTGGCGGCGGTGTCCGAGGTGTCGGACGCACTCCCTGCGCCACAGCCGGCCAGCACGAGGACGGTGCCGGCGGCAAGGAAGGCGTGGGCCCGGCGCGGTCGGACTCTGCGCTGGGGGAGACCTGTGCGGTGTGCGGGCGATCTGTTGACCATGGGACGGAGGATTACCTTTCTGCGGGGCGCGGGGATCCGACGATGCGTCCGCGACGTCGGGCTGCGGGGAGCCAAGCGACGGCGACGGCGGCGGCCGCAAGGATGATGTAGGGGCCGTCGCCGAGACGGGTGTACGGGGTGAGGCCGGTGCGCAACGTGACGGGCTCGCGCAGCAGCGCCGGATCACCGAGGGGCGACAGTGCGCGGACTGTCCCGTCGGGGTCGACAACGGCCGAGTAGCCAGTGGGTGCGGCTTGGATGACGCTGCGTGCGCTTTCCAGCGCGCGCAGGCGTGCCGCGGCGACTTCGATCGAGGGGACGTCGTCGGTGACATACGACGAGGCATTGGTCGGGACCAGGACGAGTTCGCCACCGGCACGGACCGCTTCCCGAACCCGGTCGGCGAACAGCACCTCGTAGGAGATGACGACTCCGAGCCTGCGGCCGGCGACGTCGAGAGCCGCCGTGCCGTCGCCCACGATGGCGTCGCGGGGGACCAGCGCCGTCAGATCGGTGATCTTCTCCAGCAAGGCCCGACCGGGGATGTACTCGCCGAACGGCACGCGATGTTCCTTCTCGTAGCGCCCGGTCTGCTGGCCGCGGGCGTCCCACAGCAGCGCGGCATTGCGGAACCCGCTGCCCTGCGTCTCGGTCACACCGGCGATGACCGGGGCGGCGAGCCGTCGAGCCAGTTCGGCGACGGCTCGGTCGTTCGGTCCGCCGGTCACCGGCCCGCGGGAGGTGATCACGTTCTCCGGGAACAACACGAGGTCGGGAGATGCGGTGATGTCGCGGGCAACAGCCAGGTGCCGGTCGGTGGTGTCCTGCGGATCGGTGAAGATCGCCCGCAGTCCCCGCGGGCCCCCGCCCTGCACGATCGCGGTGTCCAGCCGGCCTGTGGCGGTGGTCGTGGCGGCGGCGACGGCGGCCCCGACCGGTGGGATGGCGACACTTCCGGCGAGGGTCGCGGCGAGAACGACGACCCGCTGTCGACCGGTGGCCGTGATTGTGGCCGCGAGCCCGGCCCCTGCAGCGGCGACGAGCCCGGTGACCAGTAGTGACCCACCCACGGGGGCCGCATCGGCAAAGGGGCCGTCGAGCTGGCTGAGCACCAGCGCGGGGAGCGGGAATCCGCTGAAGGGGAACGCAGTCTGAGCGGCGTCGAGCAACATCAGCAACGCCGGCACCGCCCACCATCCGTGCCATGGGCGTCCCGGCGTCGATCCCGGCACGGCGCAGGCCACCGCGACGAGCAATGCCGTCTCGACAACCGTGACGGCCAGATAGCCGGCCACGGCGAAGTCGGACAACCAGTACAGCGACGAACTGAACCACACCAGACCGGTCGCCGCGCCGATGCCGGCGCGCTGGCGAAGCGTGCGACCTCGAAGCGCCAGAACCCACATCGCGACACCGAGTGGTACCAGTGGCCACCAGCCTCGGGGTGGAGCTGCTGCCGCGAAGGCGGCGCCTGCCGCGACCGCCAAGACGAAGCTTGCCCGGAGACCGAGCCGGCCCCGCCCGTGCCGTGACGTCGTTTCTGTGCCTGATGCCCTCTCGTGTCCTGACGCCGGAGAGTGCGGCGCAGGCTGTCGTGGAAACCGTTCTCGGTTCGTCACGAGCCGGCTGCCAGGAGTGGGTGGCCTGCGTCCTGCCAGGCTTGCATCCCGCCGGCCAGGTCGGTGAGATTGCGGTAGCCGAGCTTGGCCAGTGTCGTCGCAGCGGCCGCGCTCATCGTTCCGGTCCGGCAGTACACGGCCAGCGCAGCGGCTCGATCTGTTGGCAGCTCCGCGACCCGCTCGCCGATCTGGTCGAACGGGATCGAGGCGTCGGTGCCGGCGATGGAGCCGTCGTCGGGCGTGTGCACGTTGACGACCACGACGCCGTCTCTGTCCACCAGTTCGGCGAACTGCGCGGCATCGACGAGCCGCACCGGGGACGCCGCAGCGCCGGTGGAGACGGTGGCAGCGCTCGGTGCTGCGGCCTCACGGGCTGTCGGGGTGCTGGCGCAGGCGGCAAGCAGGACCAGCGCGGCGAGAGCGATCGTTGCGGGACGCACGAGGCCGAGGCCGGGTCGACAGGTCATCGCGGTGCTGGCTCCAGTGGGCGCGTCGGCTCGGTCGAGGGAAACGAGACCCTCTTGTGGTCCTATGTATCGTAGGAGATGCCGGGATGGCGACGCCGCGCACTGCACCCCCTCCGCGGTAGCGCACATCGGCACCGCCCGGTGCGGCGGGCGGACCGGTGGGCATCGGCCCACTGGTCCGTTCCCGCCGGCCCGCGACGTCTCACCGGTTGCGGACGTGGTCGCACGGCAAACCGTGCCGTACGAGGCACCAGCGGCACCCGCTGCGCTGCTGGCGCGGTTCGACGCGCTCGCGGCGTCGTTGCCACCGGGGGAGACGAGGCAACCCGGCTTGTTCACTGGTTCGTCGCGTTGGAGCAGGTGGCGGCGCTTGCGGTCTCACTCGGCAGCCAGACGTGCAGGTGGAAGGGGGCCAGGGCCTGATCGTCCACCCCTCGACGGCGTCGAGATCGACGAGCTGACCGTCGCCGTCGAGCCTCAAGTTCTGTCCGACGATCGTGAAGGACATCCCCATCGGGCCAGAACCCGTTGTTCCCATTCTCTGGTGCCCAACACGCGACAGCGCCTGCCTGCTCCGGGACCACCTTCGATGAGGCAGGACAGCGGGCGGCGTCTCTCTCAACGAAGCGGCCCCACACCTGGGCTCGATGCTCTTCCAGTCTCGGCGAGGGTCTCGTCGCGGACGGGGTCGATACCGATGACCCGGTGGCCGGCCGTCCGACCTCGCTTGCCCACGCGACACACGATGACCCAGTCAGTCGCGATCACACCTCGACGCGCCCCGGCGCGAAGGCCCGGAGCACAGTCGTCACGATCAGCTCCGCAGCATCGGAAGGGTGGATTTTCGCCCTTCCGACCTCGTCGGCAGCACCGTGGATGAGCCGATGCAGAACCGCGACCATCCAGGAGATGGGGAGGTCATCGCTGAACACACCGTCAGCTTGTCCTCGTTCGAGCACGCGTACAGGACGCTCGGCCAACCTCTCATGGAGCTGATGGATCCGCTCTGAGGCCAGTTCCTTCTCTGCGGCGGCGACAAGACTGAGGGAGCGACCGGTGTGCTCCCAACTGGCGCGGATGTAGCGCGCCAGTGCTTCCCGCGGTGGACCTTGAAGATCGACCGACTTCAGGGCGACATCCACCTGCTCGAGTACGTGCACGACAGCGGCATCGACGAGTTCCGCCCGCGAAGGGAAGTGCCCGTAGACGGTCACCCGGCCGACCCCGGCCTCCTTCGCGACGTCGGCCACGCTCGCCTCCGGGCGTCGCCCTAGGCAGTCCGCCGCTGCCTCGACGATCGCATCGATGTTGCGGCGAGCGTCCGCTCGCCGGGGTCCACCCGAGGCCATCTGCTCTGAGCCAGCTCCCATGAGCTCGAACATACCTGTTTGACTTAGAACGGCAATTAGGTAACTCTGACAGCACTGTACGAGTTAAGGAGTTGCCATGCCCGACTCGACCGGCACGCCGCCGGATTCCAGAGTGGTCGCACACACCGGACGCTGGCGGACGCTGGCGTTGCTCGGCGTTGCTCAGTTCATGCTGATCGTCGATGTCACCGTCGTGGCGATCGCGCTACCCCACATGGGTGCCGACCTGGGCCTGTCCCGCGACGCGCTGACATGGGTGACGAGCGCCTACACGCTTACGTTCGGCGGTCTGATGGTGCTCGGAGGACGCGTTGCGGACCTCATCGGACCACGCCGGCTCGTCCTCGCCGGTCTTGCGGTGTTCACGATCGCGTCGCTGACCGCCGGTATCGCCGATGGGTCGGCGATGTTGATTGTCAGTCGGATCGCGCAGGGCGTCGGCGCAGCCATGCTTTCGCCGGCGGCGCTGTCGTCGGTCGTGCGACTGTTCGACGGCGAGGAGCGGAACAAGGCCCTCGGTATCTGGTCTGCCATGGGCGGCGCCGGCGGCGCGGTCGGAGTGCTGCTCGGCGGAGTCCTGACCGGCGGGCCGGGATGGCCGTGGATCTTCTTTGTGAACATCCCCGTCGGCGCGGTGATCCTCGTCCTTCTGATCCGCATGCTCCCGGCGTTGCCCGGGGTCCCGGTGCAGGAGCGCCAGGGAGTCGACGTTCTGGGTGCCGTGCTGATCACCGGTGGGACCGGCCTGGTCATCTACGCTCTGATCGGGGCCGGTGATCGGGGCTGGCTCGCCCCCGTCACGGTCGGCCTCGTCGTCGCGGGCGCAGCACTGTATGCGGCCTTCGTCGTCTGGCAACGACGGGTTCGATCCCCGCTCATGGATGTCGAGCTGATGACCCGCCGCTCGGTGGGGTCGGGGACCTTCGTGATCCTGATGGCCACGGCCCTCATGGTCGCCATCTTCTTCCTCGGCTCCTTCTACCTGCAGGACGCGATGGGCCACAGCGCGCTCACGACCGGCCTCCTGTTCCTGCCGGTCGCCGGTGCGACGATGCTCGGCGCCAACCTCGCAGGATGGGTCATGGCGCGCGTCGGCGGCCGGGCACTGGCGCTCGGCGGGTTACTTCTCGCCGCACTCGGGCTGGCCGTCCCCGCGCTGTGGGCGGGGACGCTCAGCATGGTGCTCGGGCTGAGCGCAGCCGCTGCGGGGATCGGCTCGCTGTTCCTCGTCGCCTCGGCGACGGCACTGGGGCAGGTCGAGCCGGAGAAGTCGGGCGTCGCGTCCGGCATCGTCAGCACCTTTCACGAGTTCGGAGCGTCTATCGGCACCGCCGTGGTCTCGAGCATCGCGGCAGCAAGTCTCATGACCGGCTCGGGCGAGGGGTTCGGCAGAGCCTTCGGCGTAGCGGCCGTGATCGCACTGGGCGCCGGCGTCGTCGCGACATGCTGGATCCCGGCACGCGTTCGCACGAGCAGGACGACCGATTGAGGCGGCCGGATCAACCCTGGTGCCGCGACGGCACCGCGGGCTCCGTGGCTGGCTCGCCCCGGCCGGAATCAGGATGATGCTGAGGTTCCGCCGCTTCCCCGGGAACCTGGGGGAAGCTCAGTCGATCCACCGGCTCGTTCTCGCGGTGCGCCGGAGAGCGGGTCTTGGTCGCGACCGGGAGCAGCAGCGTCATCGTCGACGGGACGGTACCGACGGTGAGTCGTCCGCCTTCGCTTTCGGCGAGTCGACGGGCCAGCGGCAAGCCCATACCGTTCCCGACGTGTCCGTCCGTGAGAGCGGCCGTCGGGACACCGGACCCTTCGTCGCTGATCTCGACCGCGATCGCGCTCTCTCCCAGCTCGTGGACGGAGACCGACACCGCCCCTGCACCGTGGAAGTAGGCGTTGTCGAGAAGAACACCGACGATCTGGCGGACGGCGGCCGACGACGCGTCCGGCCGCGGAAGAGAATCCGGCAGCCGGATCGAGAACCTTCGGCTCTCCCGGGCGAGGCGAGAACGCCACTCCTCGTCGAACTCGGCGAGCAGCGCGGAGAGATCGGCCGGTGCTGAGGTCGTCTGACGTTCGCGTGCCAGTACCAGGAGCTCGTCGATCGTGCGCTCGAGCCGGTCGATCGAACCCAGACCGTCCGCGATCTCTGCGATCGTCATGCGCTCGGGCCGGTCGAGTGCGGACTCCAATCGGAGCCGCAGGCCTGCCAGGGGCGTGCGTAGTTGATGAGAGGCTTCCGCTGAGAACGCTCTCTCGCGCGCGACGAGGTCGTCGAGCCGCCGCGCGGTTCGGCTGAGGGCGGCGCTCGCCCGGTCGGTCTCCGCGATACCGGTCGAATCCGGGGTGATACCGAAATCCCCGTCTCCCAGCCGGTCCGCGTCGTCGACCAGGCGCTCGAGCGGACGGGACAGACGGATCGCCAGCCGTCGCGCGAGTAGCCACGCTGACACCAGCACGACAGCGGCGAGGCCCGCCATTCCCAGCCAGATGGGGACCAGGGCGCCGTAGACTTGAGACGGCGGTGTGGACGTACGAACCACACCGATGATGTCGCCCGTGTCGCTGACCGGGACCGCGACGGTCAGGTCCTCGACCGGCGGTGGGCCGGTGCGGTCGCCGAGGACGTAGTCGACCGGCGCGTCGCCGTGCGCGGGACCGTCACCGAGCAGCAGCGTCCCCTCGTCGTCGTAGAGGGCGATCGCGGCATCGCCGGGGCCGTCCGGCAGGCGTCTCGGCACGAGATCGTCGGTCATGTCCTCCTGCACCGTGCGAGCGGCGAACCCCGCGAGACGCTGCAGTGAGGAGCGCTCCTCCGCCACCGAAAACTCGGCCAGTCCGATGACCAGCGGTATCCCGAACAGCGCCACCGCGAAGGCCGCAGCGATGACAGCGAGTGCCACGATCCGCGACCTCATCGATCGGACCCTCCGCTGTCGGGCAGCGGCATCGCCAGGCGATAGCCGTGCCCGCGCGGTCCTGTGATGGTGGAACCCGATACGGCGGGACGGCGCGAATCCTGCGCAGGACCCCGACCTGACCGTTGAATTACTCGGCTAGTGTGCACTGGTCAGCCATCGCAGCGAGCACCTCCCGCGGCCCCGTGTAGGGATCACGGCCGTGGGCAGTGCGGATGTTGTCGACGACCAGGAGGTCACCGCTCTGCCAGGGCTCGCGGACGGCGTTGGCGGAGTATGCCTGCATGATGTGGGATATGAGGTCCCAGCCGATGGGGGTGCCGTCCCCGAAGCAGGTGGTGGCAGGTAGCCCGTCGGGCCCGAGCAGGTCGCGCAACTCCTTGGCTGTTTCAGGGCCGAAGACCCACTCGCTGTAGTAGGCGATCTCGTTGAACCAGCAGCGCACTCCCGTGATCGGGTGCCGGACGACGGCCGGGCGGCGTTGCCGGGTGCGGAGCTGCCCGCCGCGGCGCCACTCGAAGTCGATGGAGTGTGCTCGGCAGTAGTCCTCGACGCCGTGTCGGTCACCGATGCCGAAGGCCTCCGACCAGGACGGACCGACGTCGCCGTTGTAGGTGCGCACCAGCATCCATCCCTCACGCTCACAACGCTTCACCAGACTCGCGGGCAAGGCTGCGAGCACGGTGGAGGAGTCGACGAGGACTGTGGCCCCGCCGAGGACGGGCGGGGACAGGCAGACGAACATCATCGAAGCGGGGAACCAGTCGCGGTACGACAGCTCGTGGTGCGGGCACATCGGGATCCCGTGTGGCCATCGCGTCGTCGAGTAGACGCGGTCGGTGTAGGGCACCCGCGGTGCGAAGGCCTCACGCTCGGCCATCAGGTCGTCGGCGAGCATCCGTACCACGTCGCCGGCCAGGATCGGGTCATACAGGCCCAGACCGCGGACCAGCACTGCGCCGTGGTCGACCACGGCCGCACGGAGCGCTCGCCTCGTTTCGAATGCCCACTGCAACGGGTCGTCCGGGTCGACCTGCAGGAGAGCAGGCGTGCCGGGGCGGCATTCGACCTGGAGCTCCACGTTCTGGGGAGGCCGGGATGAGAAGGACATGTCGACTCCCCATGGTGCGCGGTCGGCGCTCATGTCGACGCCGGGATGGATCTGGTGGGTAGCTCGCGGGCCGGGTTGGCGCCCCAGGTCTCGCCCGCGGGGACTTCCTCGCCCTTCATGAGGAACGAATCGGCCTCGATCACGGCGTCATCGCCGATGGTGATGCCGTAGTGCACGAAGGCGCCGATCCCGAGCGTGACCCGCGACCCGATGACGGTGTAGTCGGACTTGAACGCACCGTCTTCCTGCGAGTGGTTCTGGACGATGCTGCGCTCATTGAGCGTGCAGTCGTCACCGAAGCTGATGAATGGTCGCTCGACGAACGCGGCGCCGTCGTCGAACAGGCGCGCGCCGACCCGCATGCCGAGCATGCGCAACAGCAGCCCCTTGAACGGGGTGCCGTTGAACAACAGCAGGTAGCTGGGAGCGGGGACCTTCCAGAACCGTTCGTGCCCCCAGAAGATCGGCTCGTAGATCGAGCACCCCTTCGGCGCCCGCAGGAGCAGTCGCCGCACCGACCGGTCGACCGCGGTGAACCACCCGACGGTGAGCACGGTGATCAGCACCTGCGCGACCAGGATTTCGGCAGCGCCGAGCGTGACCTCCCAGATCGCGATCCCGGGGACCAGCAGTGCGATCCCGAAGAAGTAGAGCCAGCGCACGATCAGGTGCAGCGCGATCGTGACGGCGTTGTGCCGATTCTTGCCACGGAGCGCGCGCCGCAGTCCCTGCTCGCCGAGCTCGAGTTGTGCGTCCCGGGCGACCGTGCGCGGAATCTCGAAGCTCGGAGAACCGAGCAGGCCGACGTCCTGTCGGACCGGGCCGTCGAGGGGGATCATGACCTTGGTGCCGAGCAGGCAGTTGTTCCCGACCCTGCCCTGCGACGGGTAGACGATCCGGTTGCCGAAGAAGCTGTTCGTACCGATCGTGGTCTGCGACAGGCGGAAGGACGTGTGCGAGTACTCCGCGTTGACGATCGAGAGGTCGTCGGCGACGACGGTGCCGGTGCCGATCCTGGTCAGATAGGGCGACTCGTGCTTGATCAGCATCCCGAAGTTGTTGCCGGTCTGCACCAGTGGCCGGAGCTTGTAGCCCACGGCCCGGAGGTAGTGCGGGATCGCGGAGCTGTCCCCGAGCAGCATCGTGAACGTGACGCTGTTGGTCAGCAACGCAACGGTCTGGTGCAGGAAGTAGTGCACTCCGTAGAGCGGGTAGACCCGGTCCGGTCGGACGGCGGACGCCATCAGGCGCGGAACGGTGATCATCACCAGGAACGCAAGCAGCAGGACGCCGAAGAACAGGACGAAACTCAGAGCGAGAATCTCGGCGTAGAAGTACCAGTGGACGAACGCCTCCGGGCCGGGGAACAGCAGCGCCGTCAGCTGTGGGATCTCGCGCAACAGCAGCGCGATACCGCCCAGTGCCAGCGGCACGGCGACACCCAGGACGAGGATCAGCTGCACCAGCGTGTAGAGGATCTTCCGGGTCGGTCCGCACCTGGCGGGCGGGACGGTCGAGTAGTTCACGCCGGCGGGGCGGGCCGGTGATCCGTGCCAACGCTCGCCGGCGGGGACCAGCTGGCCGCTCAGCAATGCGGAGGTGTGTCCGAGCTGGCCGCCATCGTCGATGCGGGTGCCGAGTTCGAGCACGGTGGCTTCTCCGACGAACACATCGGCGCCCAGGGTGACCGACCCGATCTCGATCAGACCGTCGCGGGCGCGGTAGCCAGAGAAC
>Ga0172375_10003971_pt1 | contig 22189 bp, 22 predicted proteins | sample LakKiv1m_FD_114537 | JGI IMG/M metagenome (GOLD analysis project Ga0172375, IMG submission 114537) | Freshwater microbial communities from Kabuno Bay, South-Kivu, Congo - kab_092012_11.1m | ecosystem: Environmental > Aquatic > Freshwater > Lake | place: Democratic Republic of the Congo... | reverse complement strand
TCAGAGACTAAATCTCTGTTAATTTTATCCCCCATGTTTATAATTTCCCTGTTTCTTAGTTGTCATAATCAATATATTTTATTAAAATTTAAGCATGATTACCAAGATAAATTTCCCGATTCTCCAAAAACCTTTAGCAGGGATGTATACATTCCGGGATATAATTAAGGTGGGGGTGTAAGATGGCTGATTTTTATCAAACGGGTGTAGTGGCAACTTTTCACAGACTCGGAAGGATTAATCTTGAAAAAATTGAGGCAGAACTAACATGGTATGCAGAAGAAAGGCCGATTGCTCTTGTACTGCCATCCCTTTATAGTGAACTCGAAGGAGATGCATTAAAAGGCATTCTGAAGGAATTAAAGGAAGTTAAGTATATCAAGGACATTGTAGTAACCCTGGGGCCTGCATCCGAGAGGGAATTTGAACATGCCAAAAAATTTTTTTCGGCGCTTCCGCAGAAAACAAAGATAATATGGAATACAGGGCCAAGAATAAGCGCAATTTATAAGGCAATAGAAGAAGCCGAACTCCCTACCGGGGAACAAGGAAAGGGACGTTCGGTATGGATGGCTTATGGTTATATTCTTTCTCAACATAAATTCCATGGTATCGCCCTTCATGATTGTGACATCCTCACCTACAGTAGGGATATGCTTGCAAGACTCTGCTACCCTGTCGCAAATCCAAACCTTGATTATGAATTCTGTAAAGGTTATTACAGCAGGGTAACTGACAGGCTCCATGGAAGGATAACAAGGATACTTGTTACACCTCTTATAAGATCCCTCCAGAGGATTCTTGGCTATTTACCTATACTCATATTTTTTGATAGCTTCAGATACCCGCTGGCAGGTGAGTTTTCAATGGATGTTGATCTTGCGAAGATAAACAGGATCCCGGGAGATTGGGGATTAGAAGTCGGGGTACTTGCAGAGGTTTACAGAAATGCTTCTACAAGAAGAGTATGTCAGGTTGATATAGCAGAAAATTACGAGCATAAACACCAGGAACTATCTTCTGAGGATGCAACAAAGGGCCTCAATAAAATGAGTGTTGATATTTGCAAATCAGTATTCAGGACGCTTGCGTCAGAAGGGATAGTTTTTTCAACAGGACTTTTTAAAACATTAATGGCAACATATGTGAGAACAGCACAGGACCTGCTCAAAAGATACGAAGACGATGCTGCTATAAATGGTCTCTTTTTTGATAGACACGAGGAAAGCGTCGCGGTAGAGACATTTAAAAACGGGATAAAAACAGCAGGAGAAATGATAATGGAAGACCCTCTTGGGGTGCCATTGATTGCAAGCTGGGACAGGGTAACATCAGCAATTCCTGATATTCTCAGCCGGATAAAACATGCAGTGGAAGAAAATGATAGGGATTAAGGAAAGCAGAAGAGGCATCTCTTGAAATATTATTTGACCTGAAGGAGGACGGTATTATGAAGACCAGAGTAGGGATAATCTTTCTAATAGTATTAATCATTGCCATGGCAGGAATAGGTTACTTTGGTCTGCCAATCCTGATAGAAAAAGAGACTAGTGGGCTCAGATCCGATATTCAAGATCTGAAACAAAGGCTTCAGAAAATAGAGGAAGAGTCGAAGGCCGCACCATTGGAGCCCGAGGCTGATGTTCAGAAGGTCATCAAAACTGTGAACGCTATTTATCATAAGGTGAACTCCCTTGAGGATTCATTTAAGAAAGGCATGTCTGAAACAAATGAGGCTATAAAAAGGCAGGGCAAAGCGACGGAAGAAGCTTTTAAAAAACAAGCTGAGACAATAGAGAAGCAGAAGACAATAATGGAAGAAGCTTTAAAGAAACAGGCTGAGGCCATAGACAAAGTGAATAAGGAGACACAGACTAAAATACAGGGGATTATGTTTGATGCTGCCATGGCAAACATCAGAGGGCATCTCTTAAAGGCAAGGGGAGATCTTCTATACAAAAACATAGGCACGGCAAAAAATGAGGTTGACCTCATATCCGAGGGATTTGAAAAAGCAAAAACCACGGCTACTGATGAGAATAAAAAGGTCATAGAAGAACTTCAAGGAATTCTAAAAAAGTTAAAGACAGAAGCAGACACCGATCTGCCAGCCGCAATTAATAGAATTGATCTTTTGTGGCATGAAATGGGGAAATTACTAAAGAAAGGCTGATGGAAATATTGTTAACCTTTTCTTGCACTGCTGCCTGATGGCTTTACTTGTACCTCTCCTTGAAAATTGTAGATGCTGAATTCAAGTAAAAATTTTAACTTATTGAAATTTAAGTGTTTTTTATGTATGAATCAGGGCCGATTGTTGGTTTGCTTCTGAAACTAACTCCCAGTAATTCGGATTTGAAAGCAGTTTTTTCAGGAATTTCAGGTTTGTAGAATGTCCTGTCTCGCTAAAGAAAAGAGGGGCAGGGTGTCGGCTGTTAGCACATCTGCCTTCTTTACTTATCCATATATAAAGCCATATAATATCGGTTCAATAATTGAAGATTCCTTGCGGTAAGACCTCGGGGAATCTTAATATAAGGAATTTTTTATTATTATATTCGCTCGCTAACCCCGTGGTAAGACCACGGGGAATATGCTTGCTATCCATTTAAGGAGGTAGAACTTGGTAAAAATAGTTGTGTGCATTAAGCAGGTTCCTGATACTGCTGAAGTAAGGATTAATCACGAGACAGGAACACTCATAAGAGAAGGTGTCCCCAGCATCATTAACCCCTTTGATATGCATGCAATAGAAGCAGGACTTCAAATAAGAGAAAAGATCGGGGGAAAGATGACTGTTCTTACAATGGGGCCTCCGCAGGCTGAGACTGCTTTGAGAGATGCGATATCTATGGGTGCCGATGAGGCGCTTCTTCTTACAGACAGGACATTTGCTGGGTCTGATACATGGGCTACATCTTACATCCTCTCGAGTGCTATAACAAAACTTGGTGCGGACATAATAATCTGCGGTAAACAGGCTATAGATGGAGATACAGCACAGGTTGGCCCTGAGGTAGCAGAGTTTCTGAATATCCCGCATATATCATACGTTAGAAAAATAGAGGATATTAAAGATAAATCTATAAAGGTTCAGAGGCTGATGGAAGAAGGATATGACATTGTTGAATCGACACTTCCGGCGCTTTTAACTGTTGTAAAAGAATTAAATGAACCAAGGTTGCCATCGTTAAGAGGAAAGATGGCTGCTAAAAAGACAGAGATTAAGAAATGGAGCCTTTCTGATATCCAGGCAGATGAAAACAAGACCGGCCTTAAAGGGTCGCCTACACAGGTCAAGAATATATTTGCTCCTGAGGCAAAGAAAGACAGAAGGATGCTCGAAGGCAAACCAGAAGAGCAGGTTGATGCATTGATTCAGGAATTAAGGAGGCTAAAGTGTCTGTAATTGTCAATTTAGATAAATGTGCTGGGTGTGAGGAGTGTATAGCTTCATGTCCTTTTGATGCAATTGTGATAAAAGAGGGCAAGGCATTCATTAACGAATACTGTCAAAACTGTATGGCCTGCATAAGTGTATGTCCTGAAAGCGCAATTTTCGAAACTGAGGAAGAAAAGCTAAAGGAAGTAGATATTAAAGGTTTTAAAGGAGTCTGGGTATTTGCTGAACAAAGGGGAGGTAAGGTTGCTTCTGTGGCATATGAACTTTTGGGCGCGGGAAGGAAACTTGCGGATGAGCTTAATGCAGAGCTTTCAGCAGTACTGTTTGGAGCGCCTGACTCAGAGGCACAGGAACTTATTAGATGGGGGGCAGACAAAGTATACTTCTCAAAGGAACAAATTTTTGAGAAATTTAATGATGAGCCTTACTCAGAAATGTTGACTTTGCTTATAAAAGAACATCATCCTGAGGTAGTCCTTGCAGGGGCTACACCAATAGGCCGATCGTTTATACCGAGAATTGCAGCGAAATTAAGAACAGGATTGACCGCAGATTGCACATCCCTTGAAATCGATAAAGAGACAGGAAATCTTCTCCAGATAAGGCCGGCATTTGGCGGTAATATAATGGCAACAATACTATGTCCGAATACCAGACCCCAGATGGCTACTGTGAGGCCCCGGGTAATGAAGCGCGGACAATATAACGAAGGAAGAACAGGTAAAATTATACATGTTAATGCAGATGGTATATCTTCACGGACAAAGGTTTTAGATACCATAAAGGAAGTCTCTGATATAACTGTTAATTTACAAGAGGCGGATATTATTGTGTCAGGTGGCAGGGGGCTTGGAGACCCAAAAGGTTTTAAATTACTTGAGGAATTGGCAGGTCTCCTTGGCGGCGCTGTTGGATCTTCAAGGGCTGCAGTAGATACAGGATGGATTCCATACAGCCACCAGGTTGGTCAAACAGGAAAGACAGTATGTCCAAAAATCTATATTGCTTGCGGTATATCGGGTGCAGTCCAGCATCTTGTCGGCATGCAGTCGTCAGACGTAATCGTTGCTATAAACAAGAATCCGGATGCTCCGATATTTAACGTGGCTACATACGGGATAGTCGGCGATTTGTATGAGATTGTGCCGTTGCTTATCAAGAAAATTAAGGAAGCTAAAGGGATATAGTTATTGCTACTTACTAAGAAGTTTATAAGTAAAAACATATTTAAACAGCAGTTATTGTCATTCTGGCTTGTCCGGAATCCTTCTTCTTTCAGAAAGATTCCCGACAAGCGGGAATGACAATCATGAGGCATTACTTATGGACTCCTTAGTAACTATCATTCCTGCCCCGTATCGGAGTATGGGGTAACCCCCCAGCAGGAATCCGGGTAAAATAAAGAAACCGGATTCCACATCATCCGCCTGATACGGACGGAATGACAAAAAAGAGTCGAGGTATTTTATGAAACTTGCCTTTGTCTTTCCCGGTCAGGGTTCCCAATATGTGGGAATGGGAAAAGAAATCCATGAGAATTTTGATGTGGCTGCGGATATATTTAAAGAGGCTTCTGATGTAATAGGTTATGATCTTGCCAGACTATCCTTTAATGGTCCTGAGGAAGAGCTTAACAAGACTTTTAGAACCCAGCCATGTATCCTTACAGTGAGCATCGCACTTTACAGGGTACTCTCATCGAAAGGGATAAAGCCATCAGTTGTTGCGGGACATAGCCTCGGTGAGTACTCGGCGCTTGTTGCGGCTGAAGTCTTATTATTTAGAGACGCTGTAAAACTAACAGAGAAAAGAGGACAGTTTATGCAGGAAGCTGTTCCGGAAGGCAAAGGTCTGATGGCTGCAATACTCGGTTTGAAAAGAAGCAAGGTTGACGGGATATGCCAGTCATTACAATCAGGGTATGCATCTCCTGCTAATTACAATTGTCCCGGTCAAATAGTGGTTGCAGGCGAAAAGAGCGCTGTTGAAGAGGCAATAAAGCTTTGTAAAGAGGCAGGAGCAAAAAGGGCAGTACCACTTTCAGTAGGTGTACCGTCTCATTGTGCTTTGATGACCGAGGCCTCCCAGAGGCTTTCAGAATTACTTGATAAGTTAGAATTCAAAAACCCTGTGATTCCCATTGTAAATAATGCGGATGCCAAATTTCTAGATAATATAGAAAGCATAAAGACGTCGCTTGTGCGCCAGATTAGCAGCCCGCTTTTATGGGAAGATTCTATAATGGCTATTATAAATTCAGGAATAGATACATTTATAGAAGTCGGCCCGGGGAAGGTTCTTTCAGGACTTATAAAAAGAATAGCCCCGGAGGCAAAGATTCTTAATGTAGAAGATATTAAGAGTTTAGAAAAAACAGTATCTTTTGTCAGTAATGAATAATTATATAGATAAGTTCATAAGATATCTTGAGATTGAGAGGGATGTATCATCTCATACGCTGAGGGCTTATAGAAAAGACCTTGAAAAATTTTTTGAACATATAAAAGCAGAGCCGGCTAGCATAGATATGATGGATGTGCGCGGTTTTATTGCAGAACAGATTAAGGAAGGGCTAAATAAGACTACTGTGAGCAGGAGACTTGCCTGTATAAGGTCATTTTTTAAATTCCTTTATAAAGAGGGTTATGTAAAAACAAATCCGGCGAAACTTGTTTCAAATCTTAAGGTTCCAAAACTACTCCCCAGATTTCTTTCTGTGGATGATGTATTTTCCCTTGTTGAAAAACCCGAAGGAATAGGGTTTATTCCTGTAAGGGACAAGGCTATTCTTGAACTTCTTTATTCAAGTGGTTTGAGGGTAAGTGAACTTTCAGGACTCAATATAGATGACCTGAACATAAAAGAGTATATGATAAAGGTAAGAGGGAAGGGTAAAAAAGAGCGTATTGTACCTGTGGGTTCAAAGGCTGTTGATGCTATTAAGTCGTATATGGTGGAGAGGGTGCTGCTTAAAAGTAAGGACCGGGCTCTGTTTCTTAACAGGCTGGGCACAAGGTTGACAGACAGGGGAGTTAGACGTATAGTAGTAAAATATGCAAAGGCCTTAACTCTTAAGGGGCAGATAGGACCTCATACTCTGAGGCATTCATTTGCAACCCATCTGCTTCAGGGTGGCGCAGACCTCAGGATAATACAGGAGCTTTTGGGCCATTCATCACTTTCGACAACGCAGAAATATACCCATCTGGATATTACACATCTGATGGATATATATGATAAGGCGCATCCCTTTGCAAGGGAAGGCGAAACAGACATGTTGACAGGTCGTTACAAAGGAGGATGAAAATTAGTAATCCCCCTCAATCCCCCTTTACAAAAGGGGAATTAAAATATGGAATTGGAAAAAGAAGTGAGAACTTTACAAAGTGAAATTAAGATGGTAAGAACTTTAGAATAGAATATAATTCATTCCCCTCTTTTCTAAAGAGGGGTTAGGGGAGATTACCAAAAATAAATTCTGATTATGAGTATTTTAACTTGAAAGGTTCAACTGAAGGAGTTCATGATGTTTAAGGGTACGACCATATTATGCGTGAGGCGTGACGGAAAGGTTGCGCTAGGAGGAGATGGACAGGTTACAATGGGGAATACAGTGTTGAAACATAATGCCAGGAAAATCCGAAGGATGTATGGTGAGAAGGTTATCGCAGGCTTTTCGGGTGCAACAGCTGATGCTCTTACATTGTTTGAAAAGTTTGAGGGCAAGCTCGAATCTTACAGGGGTAATATAACCAGGGCTGCTGTTGAACTTGCAAAGGACTGGCGAACTGATAAAATTTTGAGAAGACTCGAAGCTCTTTTAATAATAGCTGATATAGAACACACTTTTATAATATCAGGCACAGGCGACGTTATCGAGCCAGATGACGGCATTGCAGCTATTGGTTCCGGAGGACCTTATGCACAGGCAGCGGCAAGGGCTCTTTCTGGAAACACGGGTCTTTCAGCAAGGGATGTAGTAGAAAAAGCGATGAAGATTGCATCGGATATCTGTATATACACAAATGAAAATATAAACATTGAGGAGCTAAATGGATAACCTTACACCGAGAAAGATAGTTGAAGAACTGGACAAATATATCGTTGGTCAAAATAATGCAAAAAAGGCAGTTGCTATTGCCTTAAGAAACAGATGGAGAAGACTGAGGCTTTCTCCAGAATTAAAAGACGAGGTGCTCCCTAAAAATATAATAATGATAGGCCCTACAGGTGTAGGCAAGACCGAAATAGCAAGGAGACTCTCAAAACTTGCGAAAGCGCCATTTATAAAGGTTGAGGCCTCAAAGTTTACCGAGGTGGGTTATGTGGGCCGCGATGTGGAGTCAATTATACGGGACCTGACAGAAATTTCCATAAATATGGTTAAGTCAGAACATGTAGAAAAGGTTCAAGAAAGGGCAAAGGGTCTTGCTGAGGAACGTCTTCTTGATCTGCTTCTTCCTCATCCAAGAATGATAAAGGGAGCAGGGCTTGAAGACGAGGAAAAGGAAAAACATAAGGAAACCAGGGAAAGGCTCAGGGCACAGTTAAGAGATGGGAAACTCGATAATAGATATGTAGATATAGAGGTGAAGGAGAAGGTAATACCTTTCGGAGTTGTTTCAAATGTAGGGCTTGAAGACCTCGAGATAAACCTTAAAGAGATGCTTGGGAATTTCTTGCCTGAAAAGCCAAAGAGGAAAAAGGTGAAGATTCCCGAGGCGTTAATTATACTTCATCAGGAAGAGGCAAATAAGCTTATTGATATGGATAAGGTAAGAAAACACGCGATCGAAAGGGTTGAGCAGGCAGGTATTGTATTCATTGACGAAATAGATAAGGTGGCAAGCAGGGGGTATGCGCATGGCCCTGACGTTTCACGGGAAGGTGTCCAGAGAGACCTTTTGCCGATAGTTGAGGGCACGACAGTTACGACAAAACACGGTCCTGTAAAAACAGAACATGTCCTTTTTATAGCAGCGGGAGCCTTTCATATGACTAAACCCTCTGATCTAATTCCTGAGCTTCAAGGCAGGTTTCCTATAAGGGTTGAACTCGAGGCACTCGGTAAGGATGATTTTGTGAGGATACTGACAGAGCCTGATAATGCCTTGATTAAACAATATACTGCGCTACTTTTTACAGAAGAGGTGGAGATAAACTTTACGAAGGATGCGATAGATGAGATTGCTGATATTGCAGCGCATGTGAATGAGAAGACAGAGAATATCGGTGCGAGAAGACTGCACACCGTCCTTGAAAAGCTCCTTGAAGACATTTCATTTGAGGCGCCAGAGAGAAAAAATGGAAGACTTGTGCTAGACAAAAAATATGTCAAAGAAAAACTGAGTGAGATTGTGAAGGATGAGGATTTAAGCAGGTATATACTGTAGTTACAAATTAAAAATGCGGATGGCGATATAAATGCAATGACTCGGAAAATCGAGGAATGAGTTGGAAAAAATGCATAATTCGCTATCTATTGCTCTATTTCTCACTTGTTTTCATTACCGGTTGTGCTGCTGCTCGCTATAAGACTTATCCAGGGCCTGGATATGCTGTTGCTTCATGGTATGGCCCTGATTTTCACGGCAAACCAACCTCCTCAGGAGAAATTTTTAATATGAACGCCTTAACCTGTGCCCATAAAGAATATCCTTTTGGCACAAGGTTGGAAGTTACAAACATCTCAAACAATAAGACAGTTAATTGCATGGTTAATGACAGAGGCCCATTTGTAGAAGGAAGAGACCTCGACCTTTCTTATGCTGCGGCAAAAGAAATAGGGTTAATAGAACAAGGCGTCGGAAATGTCAGGATTGAATACACTGGAAGGGATACAAGCTATATAAAAGAAGTAAGATATATATCAAATACAGGGCCATTTACAATACAGGTTGGCTCTTTCAGGGAAATTTCAAATGCTATACGGTTAAAAATGGCACTCGAACTAAAATATAGCAGGGTCTATATCACAGAGGTTGAAATTGCTAGCAGTAGATATTACAGGGTAAGAGTTGGAAAATTCTATATAAAAGATGAGGTATATTGTCTTGCAAAGACCCTTGCAGATGAAGGGTATGACGTTCTTGTAACTGGTTTTGAAGAGAAGATATGAGTGTTTCTCAATTGTAATAGATAAGACTTGATATTGCAGACACGTCAGATTAAGTTTCGAATAATGCTTTCACACATACTGTAGTTAGCATCAGATATATTCAAGATGCCTTTTCAAGACGCTCTGCTACCCAGACTTTGACTCAGGGACGGCGATGAGTCCGAACGGAGGAGCCGAACTCCGGCGCATCATGGAAGAACATCCCCTCGATCTATCTCGGTGGAAATAGTTGTATACACTGTGGATTAGGATTCACTTCCGGCTACGGCCCGATTATGCCGGCCTATTTGCCTCGTCATATATCCTTCAGTAAACGACTTAAAGCTATCCTCAGCCGGTACGCGTGTATTTAAAGTACCGTGTATTATCTGACGAATTGGCCTATGAAATCTAAATAGCTACAATCATCCTTTGGGTCATAATGAGTCCTGACTGAATCCAAAATTCTGTAAATACACTTCAATCTATCCATCAATTGTTCCTTGTTCTTAGTAAGCGCCTCTCTCATTTCAAGGATAGCATCAATAGCATCAACAATATTTTGAACATTTGGTGGCAACTTTGTCAAAAATTTTGATGGCAAATCCATTTGTGCTTTGCCCATTTCAATTAAATAATCAAGAGCTGTTTCAACGTGTTTATCGGTAATGTTGCCCTGCTCTCTATAAATTTTATGAATTATGAACTCTATGTTTTGCAGAATATCTAAATACTTATCTTCACTTCCTATAGTTTTCTTCATCTCACGTTCAAAGTCAGAAATTTGCTGAGATTCCTGGCGATCAGTAAAATATTGTTGTGATTTGCCCATGTAAAAGCAGTCTTCGGGACAATCTATTTCCTTTACCTTTTTTGCTCCGCAACATTGGCTGCATATCAGGCCTGCCAAAGCAGGACAGTTCCTTTTGCCCTTTCTTGAATTACATGAGACACATTTTGCCATTTTTTATTCCTTTTTGCTCCAATTTCACGAGGAGAGCCATGGATTATTACTTCTTTCTTTCTAAGATCCAAAATGAACAACTCCCCTGTAGGAACAACTCTTCAACCTTCGTTTGCGTGAATAAGTCTTTTAGTTTTGGAACATTTTTGACGTTTGAATATGGGAGTCTCGTATTCACTCATTATTTATCCCCTCGGATCATAAGGCATAACATTATATTTTATGCAGCGTGTGCTGCTTCTGAATAATTTCTTCGGCAACACGCTTAATACCACGAGCTACATCCGTCCATGCCTCATCGCGATCGTCCTATAGCTTGACCAGTTTTGCCTCCTTCATTAGAGCCTTGAGGCTTGCAAGCGGAGATTCTTCCCACAAAGCAGATCTGACGATGATTGGAAGTACGTGTATGCTGCCAGTACTGTGTCGCTCAAGTGCTTCTTTCATTTCGACAGTATAGCAATAGTCTGAGTATAGGAAATCTGAGCTAACAAGAAGAATGATTATATCAGCTTTTTTCAATTCGACCGCTATTTGGTCAGACCAGCCGGCTGCAGGCCGATGTTAGGCCCTCTCGGCGTATGCCATTGAGCGCCATTCACAGGGAAGGCGGGTCAGCCCCAACTATAATCCTGGGCCGTGCGCCTTCATACTCTCTCTTGAGTTTGGCCTCCACATACCGAAATGCTTCGTCGACGGCCAACGCTCGGTCGGAGGCGGCGGACTTGAGGGCATCAACAAGGGCGGCTGTAAATGCCCCCTGTGCCTTTCCCTTGATAAGGGACTCGTAAGCCATCCCCTGTGCTTCAGCCGTTAGAACCGCCGCTTGCTTCGTCACATCTGAGGCCAAAAACGATGGATCGAAGCGACCGTCAATCAAAAACAACGTTCTTGGATGAGTCTTCAGAGTTTGTATGATTACAGTTTGGATATCGATGCTCGTTTGAATGTCCGACAGAAAGAACCTATAAGAGCCGCGCTCGTCTGGATCGATATGCCCGGAGAAATAGACAAGCAGGGTTTCATCCGACGGCAGTGACAGAGCCGCTGAGCGTATCGTCTCTTCAATCGTGATCTTCGTCGCGTTCTTATTCAGTAAGGTCGTTATCTTCCACGCCTTGTTGCGCGACTTCAGTGCTGCACGGAGCGCCGCAATGTCATTTGGCGGGCCGGCTAGGTCTACTTGCCCGCCGTAGTCACCAATTCCAACGAGAATCGCGCTCAGCTTTTCGGTTATTTGCTTTGCGGGGCTAATGCCACTTGGTATCCCAGCTGAAAGACGATCCCGTAACTCAGCAATCTCCGCCCGAAGCGCATCAATTTCCTTTTCAAGTTCGGCTTGCGACTTAGCCCGGTCTACGCCTGCTTGTATTCGGTGGACCCTCTCGACTCGCTCCCACACTTGAGCAGCGAAGTCAGCGAGTGGAGATATCTCTGAGACGTTAAGGGGTATTGAGGAGCGGGCCAGACCACCTTGCTGAGACCACAGCCTTGGATACAGAGTCTTCTCGTCAATGGCCGTTCCCCAGACGATTACCGTTGCATTTAGGGCAGTGGCCTTTCTTGGCAGTTCACCCTCAAGCTCTTGATCGCCAAATTCCGCCTTTAAGTCCTTGACCTCGATGCGGACGTTCGCGTCGCTCGCTTTCCCTGAGAAACTCGCGGCCATGCCTTCCAAAAGACGGGTCTGAATAATCCGATTAGGATCACCCTTTATTCTTGCGACATATATCCCGTACCGACCTTCTGGAGTTCGTTCTGCTAATGCAGATGTCCAGATCACGTACCCAAGACTGGCGAAAACTATTGTGAGAACAGTCAGTAGATAATATCGGTCGTACAGAAGCTCTTTAACTGGGTACCCTCGAACAGTCTTGAAGGCAAGGCCAACCAACAAGATCAGGATTAGCGGGATAAGCGGACGTACCCCAACCGCATCCCTTATCAGTTTGATTAGCTCGTACACCGTATCCTCACTTTGTGCACTCGGAGAATCGGCCTAACGTCTGCATGACCTGCACGGGCAATACATCTGCAAAACCAAAGGCGGTTTCAACCGTGTCAGGTCTATGCCATTGTTATGCAATCTTTTTTTGCTTTTTAATGATTTCAGCTAATGATCTCAATGCCTGATTTACAGATTCATGATCCGGGAAATATTTTGCAACGTCAGGTTCAATGACTACAACATTTGTGCCTTCTGCATATCTTTTTGCATACTTCCCTTGAATGCCTTTGCTGAAATCATATTCTTCAAGCATGTCTGGATCTTTTCGCATTCTCCTCATACTGTTTCCTCTCCTTTTTTGTTGCCTTCCTTGCACTTATTATTCTGATTTTGTCTCCTCTTTCTGTATGAACAATTACCAATAGACGATTCTTGTAGGAATTTCCGATTAGAATTAGTCTTTCTTCTTCATTAGAATGCAGGGGGTCATAAATCGTTAATGACAAAGTATCTTTGAAAGATGTGCTTGCCTCATCAAAAGTTACACCGTGAACACTTTTATTCTTTTTTGCTTTGTCTGTATCCCATTCAAATAAAAGCATATTCCCTCATCTTGGGATTATTATAGCTTGCGTAAATGGGTTTGACAATGTATGGTTAGTAATTATTCATTATGCATAACCAGTGATTAGTAAGTTTATTAGTCCGTTATTAAACAGTTACTGAACTATAGCAGAAAGTTTTAATCCGGTAAATAGCTTTTGAAGGAATTTGACATATCTAAGGAATTTGACATATCTGTTGAATATGATTATACTTTTCAAATGACTAATATGCTAATTATGATATTAGTCATATTCAAATTCTATGCAACCTATACCAAGTGATATTTTGACTCAATTCGAGGCCGTCCTGAAAAAAAGGGCGGTTCTTGTTTCCCGCCATGCGGATTACAGGAAAGGGCTCCGGTATTATCTTGATTTCCGAGGCAAATATACGCTTCCTGATTCCAAATCAGAACATGTGCGTTTGTTTATTGAAAAATTACGAAAGAAGAATCAGACGACAGAACAGCAAAAGCAGGCAGCGCATGCCCTGTCTCTCTTCTTTCAGTCGCAACCACAGAACAAACATGTCTCTACGTCTCAGGCTGAGGCAACAACGCCGAGATATTCCCCTCTTCCGTATATGCAACAGCCGCAGAGCGTTTAACTCTTTATTGTTTCTGTACTGGCATGTTCTAAAGAAAGATTTTGGCGATCACAAGGATATTCCCCATTATTTCGATAACCTTAGTAATCATAAGTTCGCTATTGGCAGCCATGTCGTCCGTCATGCCCGAAGTTTTCTGTCGGGCATCCACTTCTTTTGTATCCTGGATTCCCGCCTGATGGCAGGAATGACAAACTTAAAATGCATCTTTTTATGCAACGTTTAGGTTTTTACTGCTGACCGCTGATAGCTGAAAGCCCTTTTTGGCAGGCTACCGCCGGATTGCCGCTGTGAATTCCTGCGGCGTGATTAATGAAATACCCCCTGTCTTTCTTCTTTTCAGATCCATAGCCCAGGCGGCTGAAATCTAAAAAAGTTAATTGTACAGCTAACCCGGCTATAAGTTTAATAGATGACAAAGGAGTTGTAAAGGAAATTTTGTTGCCGTCTGCAATTCAGACAGTGGGAACAAGAAATTATATGAACATCATTCCCCGTAAGGATTTTTATGGCGTGCGTACTTTAAACTACCAACACAGGGGTCTTTTATTTATACGAGATAGATCGCTGAGATATGCACATGCCTGAAGCAACAAAGAAACCTTTCTTTGTTGCTTAACCTATTGTTATTTCTATGGATTGCCATATTTGATAAAAACCAGTACTGAAGAGAAAGCAAACAGGTATTCTCCAACACTACCCAAGATTTTAATGAGCTTTATTTTTTATCAACTCTTTCATTTCCCTCACTGCCCTCTCCATACCCACAAGTACTGCCCTTGAAACAATGCTATGCCCTATGTAAAGTGCTCTTATTCCCTGTATGGAGGCTATTTTTATAATATTAAAATAATTAAGGCCATGTCCTGCATTAACCGCAAGTCCGTCATCCAGAGCATGTCTGACTACATTAAGAACACGGCTCAACTCTTCTTCTTGTTCTTTCCCTTTTGCATTGGCATACATTCCAGTATGTATCTCAACCATATCAGCATCTATCTGCTTTGATATGTTAATATCGCTGACATCTGGGTTTATAAATAGACTAACAGGTATGCCGGAATCATGAATCTTTTTAATTGCTTCGCTAATATTTCTTTTTTTTGACTTAACATCCAGCCCACCCTCAGTTGTGAGTTCCTGCCTTTTTTCAGGCACAAGCGTGACCATATCAGGCTTTACTTTTGTAGCGATGCCTAGCATCTCTTTTGTAGCTGCCATTTCGAGGTTTAGCTCGACAGGTACAAATTCTTTTAGTAACTTCAAATCCCTGTCCCGGATATGACGCCTGTCTTCCCTTAGATGAACAGTAATTCCATCTGCTCCACCGAGTATTGCCAGGGTAGCAGCCATAGCAGGTTCGGGATCTATTCCCTTTCTTGCCTGCCTTATGGTCGCCACATGATCGATATTAATACCCAATAACATCAAAGCACCTTTAATTTCAAGTTAAAATTATCAATTATCACGTTAAATCTCATTGATAATTTTGATGTGATTTTAACATATTCTCGGTAATTGGTCTCCTGATAGCAGGTCCACTATTCTGGTACCGCCTATAGCTGTCTTAAGTAAAACCGTTCCCGCCGGGGTTTCTTGCACATCTCCGATTATCCGGGCTTCTTTCCCCAGAGGATGTTTTTTTATAGTACTTACGAGTAATTCTGCCACATCAGATTTTACTATTGCAACAAGTATCCCTTCACTTGCTACGTAAAGCGGGTCAAGGCCGAGGAGCTCACATGCGCCTTTGACACCTGCTGGTACATGCACAAAGGTTTCTTCAATAATGATACAAGTGCCTGAATCCATTGCGATTTCTTTGAGGGCTGATGCAAGCCCTCCCCTGGTGGGGTCTCTCATGGCGTGTATCTCTTTAGTTATATTTAGCATTTCACTGACAAGACTGTTTAGAGGCGCTGTATCACTTAATATCGGCGGGTTAAAACTTATATCGTTTCTCTTTGCAATAATAGAAATCCCGTGATTTCCGATAGGGCCGCTCAGGATAACTTTATCACCCTCTGTAACCCTGCTGGGTGAGATATCAACCCCTTTTTCAATTATCCCGATGCCAGAGGTGTTTATGAATATGCCATCGGCTTTGCCTTTGTCGACTACCTTTGTATCCCCGGCAACTATTTTTACCCCTGATTTTTCTGCGGCAGCTGACATGGAAGAAAGAATCTTTTTTAAATCTTTGAGAGGAAATCCTTCTTCTAGAATAAGACCTGCTGTAATATAAAGAGGTCTTGCTCCCACCATGGAAAGGTCGTTCACAGTGCCATAAACAGCGAGTTCTCCGATGTTTCCCCCCGGAAAGAATATGGGAGAGACAACATAAGAATCTGTTGTGAATGCAATCTTCCCGTTATTTATCCCTTCAAGTACGGCAGAGTCATTCAGGGATTTAAGCTCGAATTCAGGGACAAAATATTCCTTGATTAACTGGTACATCATTCTTCCGCCGCTGCCGTGCCCAAGTAGAATCCTATCCATTTATTTCCTTAGTATTGAGTTTTTTGAATACAATAAATTCTACGGACCTTTGCTTAACGTTATTTTAGCATAAGAGCTGAACGAAGTCTTTTCGTCAATCTAAAATTCTTTCTATATTCTTCACAGGCAAGGTGAATACATTTCTTCCCAAAGGATAAGCTTCAGTTCCGGGATACACCACAAACCCTTTTTTGCAGGACAAATCTTCAAGGGCATTCCAATATCCTCTTTCAACCTTGGGACTTGACGAATACTTAATTTCGATAGCTACCGGCCTGTTTTTGCCGTCAAACAACAGCAGGTCTACTTCGGCTCCTGCATTTGTACGATAAAAATATGAAGTCCAGCTTTGAGGGATTAAACCAAGTATTTGTTCGATAACAAAACCTTCCCATGAACTTCCCACGGACGGATGGCCATGGAGGTCTTCAAAATTCCTGATTCTCAATAAGGCATGTAGTAATCCGGAATCACGTACATATACTTTAGGCGATTTTATCAATCTCTTCTTAATATTGAAGTGATAAGGCTGTAAACGTCTAACAATAAATGTATCCTCAAGTATGTCAAGGTAATGCCCGACTGTAGGAGCGGATATGCCAAGGCTTTTTGCTAGGTTGCTCGCATTCCACAGTTGTCCGTGAAGATGTGCAAGCATAGTCCAGAATCTCCTGAGTTGCGCTGAAGGTATGCGAATCCCGAGCTGGGGAATATCTCTCTTAAGGTATGTGCTGATAAAAGATTCCCTCCATGAAAAACTGTCTTCATCCTTTGACAGAAAACTCAGAGGATATCCGCCCCTGATCCAGAGCTGCCGAATTTTTTTATGGCCCGCTTCTGCCAGATTAAACGGTGAGAGTTCGTGATAGATGATCCTGCCTGCCAAACTTTCAGAGGCATGTTTTATTAAATCCGGAGAGGCTGATCCAAGGATAAGAAAACGCCCGCTGATTCTTTTCTTATCAACGAGGGCACGCAGAAGAGGGAAAAGAGAAGGCATCCGCTGTATTTCATCAATAATTATAAGGGCTTCAGTAAACTGTCTCAAATACAATTCAGGTTCCGCTAATTTGTTAAGGTCGGAAGGTAGTTCCAGATCAAGATAAAGGATTCTCTTTGAAATGCTTTTTTTTATCATTTTTGAAAGTGTTGTTTTCCCTACCTGGCGTGACCCCAAAATGCCTACAACAGGATATTTCTTAATAGAATTTAAAATCACACCGTGTAACCGCCTTTTAATCATGCTTGTAATTTAAAATATTAGCTTTAAAATTGCAAGGATAATTTTATCTTAAATTTCAACCTGACAATAAAGAAAATTCCTTGACAATACAAGGGTTTTAAATAAATAATGTGAACCACATAAAACACATATTTCCAACAGAGGTATTATTTATGGGCGTAGGTCAGGTATATCCGAAATATTTCGGATATCATCCCAAATCTGGACAAAAAGCGAAGTATGTAGGATGTGAACGAGATACGCAACATTTAAAATGAGGTGAAATAATGGATAAGAAAGAACTAAGTATCATTCTGCCCAATCATCTTAGGAGGTTAGCAAGAATAACATGAACATTTATCTTGACATTTACCTTATGTGAATGCATATTATTTGCATGGATGTAGATACATTTTCTACTATGCTGTCTGAAAAATATCATATTCTTCGTAGACATTTAAACGAAAGGTCTTTACGTTTATGCGCTGCAGCTGATGCACGCTCTCTTGGTCATGGTGGAATAGTCGCTGTTGCCAAAGCCTGCGATCTTGCGCGTAATACGATCTATGCTGGTATTCGTGAACTGGAAGGAGAAAAGCAACATCAATTCGATACGACGGAGCATTATAGAATTCGCAAATCTGGTGGTGGAAGAAAGCAACTGACTAAAAACAACCCGCAGATTCTGATGGCACTAAATCAAATGGTTGATCCCGTTACAAGAGGCGATCCCATGAGTCCTTTGCGGTGGACATGTAAGAGTACGACAAAGATTGCGGAAGAATTGTGCAAAAAAGGATACCGCTTGTCTCAGCGAACTGTATGGAACTTGCTTGATGAACTTGGTTACAGCATGCAGTCAAACCGGAAACGATTAGAAGGAACTGACCATCCTGATCGTAATGCCCAGTTTCAATTTATTGCAGACAAGGTACAGGATTTTATTCGGCGTGGACAGCCAGTTATTTCTGTTGACACAAAAAAGAAAGAGATTGTAGGAAATTTTAAAAATTCCGGTAAAGAATGGGAAAAAAAAGGTCATCCCAGAGATGCGAATATGCATGATTTTGCAGATCCTATATTGGGTAAAACTATTCCGTATGGTGTCTATGATATTGCCAATAATAAAGGATGGGTGAGTGTTGGGATTACCCATGATACGGCAGAATTCGCGGTCAACACCATATTGACATGGTGGCAAAAGATGGGATGTAAAGCATATTCACACGTCAAGGAATTGTTGATTACAGCCGATGGCGGAGGAAGTAATGGATGGCGTGTGCGTTTGTGGAAGGTTGAACTTCAAAAACTTGCAAACAGGTTAAATAAAACGATTCATGTGTGCCATTTTCCACCAGGAACAAGCAAATGGAATAAAATTGAGCATCGAATGTTTTGTCATATTACAGAGAACTGGCGTGCACGGCCGTTGGAAAGTCGAGCGGTTGTGGTAAACTGCATAGCAAATACAACAACAAAAAAGGGGTTGAAAATAGAATCGGCGCTTGATGAAAATGAATATGAAACTGGCTTAAAAATCACAGATGAGGAAATTAACAAGATTGCTATTGAAGGATGTCAATTCCATGGAGAATGGAATTATAAAATAAGTGCAAAAACAAATTGAAATGTTCAAGTTGTTTTTGCTAAATTCCTTAGAGGAAGAACACTAACTGAAAAAGTAATCCCCACTGTGTCAAATCTAAGAAATATGCTCGAAAACTTGGAAAAAGAGGGATGGGATTATTCGAGATTGACTAACTGGGATAAACGTAGTTACAAGGCATATAAAATTGAAGACATAGAAGAGATGATAAAAAATAAAGATAAATCTAAGAAAAAGTCCATAATTCGAGATCATATTCTTAAACAACGTCCATCAGATCTGGGGCCAAGTTGTATAGATATATATTTAGTTGCGTATGTCTCTGAAATGTATGGAAAAGGAAAAGATAATTTTTTCAAATTTGTATTTGAGAATAAAATATCTGATAAAGAAAACAGTGCTCAAGCAATTTGGCAAGTAGGAAAAGGCAACGGAGAGTATTTAGGAATTCTAAATTCAGATGGAACTATTAAAGACTGGAACTTTATTATTAAATGGATTAAAGGATAAATCACAGCATTTTAAACGCAGCGTATAACGATAGCACTAACGGAGGACTCAAAATCTAATGGCTTCGTCTGTGTTGCAAACGTTAGCCGTTCATTGCAGTCGGAAAAGGGAAGGTAGACTTTTATGAGCATATACAACCGTCCCATATAAAAAGAGGTGAGGAAGCAAAATGCTATTGAAAGCTTTTAATAAACAAAATATCTTCATTGTTTCTGTCCTGCTAATTATGAAAATACTTTTGCCCACCGTTTCTTTTGCAAATGCTGACAGGATTTTCAAGGATAACAACAAGGCTGTCGTAGTTGTTATAGCTTATGACAAAGAAGGAAAACCTATAAGCCAGGGAAGCGGATTTATCGTAAAAGAAAATGGGGCAATTGTAACAAATTATCATGTTATAAATAATGCCACGGATATAAAAGTAAAGGCAGGTGATAATTTTTTAGAATTTATGGGCTTGTTGCACACAGACAAGGAAAATGATGTTGTAATCCTTAAGGTAAAAGGCAAAAGTCTTCCAGCTGTGAAGATAGGTGACATGACTAAAATGAGTGTTGGTGATAAAGTCTATGTCATAAGCAGTCCTCAGGGTCTTGAAAATACAATCTCTGATGGAATATTGAGCGGGATAAGAGAGATAACGTCTCAGAGGAAAGTACTCCAGATAACTGCACCCATCTCAAAAGGCAGTAGCGGAGGTCCAGTTTTTAATAAAGATGGTCAAGTAATTGGTATTGCAACATTTCTCATAAAAGATGCACAAAATCTTAATTTTGCAATGCCTGTAAATTTTATTAGGGATAAGATAAATAATGAAAAGATAACCGCCTTGAATGATATTGCATTAGAAGATTATAGGGAGACATCTGATTATTGGATTGTGCTTGGCATTAGTTATTTTGAGACAAAAATGTACAAAGAGGCAATAGAGGCATATGAACATGCAATTAAAATTAACCCAACTTTTGCGAGAGCATACCGTGGCCTCGGGTTTATTTATTCCGAGTTAAAAATGTATAAAGAGGCAATAGAGACTATCAATAAAGCAATAAGACTTGAACCTGGTGATGCAGACACATATTTTACGCTTGGTTTTATCTATGGTAAAACAAATATGTTTTCTAAAGCAGCAGAAACTTTCAAACAAGCAATTAGAATTAAACCTGATCATGTAGCAGCACATTCTCGTCTTGGTCTTATATATGACATCTTGGGCATGAGCAAGGAGGCAATAGAATCCTATAAACAAGCGATAAGACTCAGACCTGACTATGTTGAGGCGCATTTTGGTCTCGGACTGGCTTATTTAGGAAGTGGCAATAAAGGAAAAGCTCTCGATCAATATAAAATTCTAAAAGAACTTGACAGTGAAAAGGCAGAAGCTTTGTTTAATTTAATATATTCCAAATGATTGAAATATAAAATGAAAGCTCATGACTTAGTCATCCAGGAATTTGTAGCTCGCCTTGCAAAGGTCAAAGGTGCTTCCCTTCAAATCATCTGTTGGCCAGATAAAGTAAACCGATCAAAACCAGACATTGATGCTATTGCAGAAGGTAATGGTTATCGAATCGCTATAGAACATACGACTATTGATGCTGTGCTCCGGCAGAGAGAGGATTCTGCGCGCTTAAAGAAAGTCTTTGGCGAGCTCAGAGCACAACTTAATACGACAGTTGCTGACCGGATTAGGCTTACAGTAGATTTCTACTCGGTACCGAATAAAACCAGTTGGCAAAAGCTTCAGCAAACGCTTAAAAAGTGGCTTCAAGAAAAAATCCCTATTTTGCCTTATGGTGCTGCTTACCATGATATACCAGGAATTCCTTTTAGAGTGCATATTAATAAGAGGGCTTCAAAAAAACCTAATTTCCAAGTTGGTAGATTCATCCCATTGGATAAATCACTTATTGATAGAATGGCAGCTTTAATCGCAGAAAAATCACAAAAATTAGTTCCCTATAAGAAAGATGGATTTAAAACCATTCTTCTTATCGAAAATGAAGACATTGCTTTAATGAGAGTTGAACTAATGGATTCCTCAGTTAAAGCAGCAATGAAAAAGTTACAGATAACATTAGATGAAATTTGGTATGCAGACACCTCGATACCTAATAATTTAGAATTTTGGGCTGTTTGGTCTAAAAATGGGTCAACTTAGTAAAAAGACGGAAAACGGGGGCGGTTCTTTTAAAAACTGCCTCCAACGAAGGGCTAACATAATCCAAAAGATTAGATCCAAATCTATCGCACTTCTTTTGGCCTTGAACGTTATCTGCTCATTGCAGGCAAATTAAGGAAATAAGGATTTTCGAAAAAAAATGCGTGAAGATGAAATCATAATTTATCGAACAAATAACATTAATGGCTATAGAGTTGATTTTGATTACTTTTACCGCGAAAATAGGTTTCATACAAATTGGGCTAATCCAGCAAAAAATATCAAGAGAGTCAGACTTGATTATTGACATTGTTAAGGCAAATGTATAATTTCTGTCCATAAACTCCGTTTTTCAATCTGTCATCTCTGAAAGCGCGTATTTTTGTCAATATATTATTTGTAAAAAAATAAAATGAGTGAAGTGCATCTACTTGTCTGCACTTCATCTCGACTTTCTGTCTAATCCCCTGAGAGCATTTAGTATCAAGGGGAAAGGTGTAAACTATCAAGTGGTATCCATGACACCAAATTTATGAAGCAATTGTTTCTGCAAGGGAGGAAGGTCTT
>Ga0172375_10003969_pt1 | contig 22196 bp, 28 predicted proteins | sample LakKiv1m_FD_114537 | JGI IMG/M metagenome (GOLD analysis project Ga0172375, IMG submission 114537) | Freshwater microbial communities from Kabuno Bay, South-Kivu, Congo - kab_092012_11.1m | ecosystem: Environmental > Aquatic > Freshwater > Lake | place: Democratic Republic of the Congo... | reverse complement strand
TCATCCAGATCTTCCGGGAGGAGAAGACGATTACAGAGCCTTTATAAAATAATAAACATTTGAAAATTTAAGTTGTTTATGGAGCAAACTATTCTATCAAATTCTTTTCAATCCCTCCGCTGGCATCGCGTGTCGGCTACGCTGATCAATATCCGTTCGTCGCCTGCGATGACTGCACATCCGTTTACGGTATTCCAGGCAGTAATTAAGGGTGTATCATCTTCGACGGGGTTTTCGGATGAAGCTGCCATATTCTTCCACCTCAGGGACAAAAAGCATACATATAGGCTCAGGGAATCCGACAGGATCAATCTCGATATCTTCTTCTGCGGGCAAGATATCGAATCCGTGCAGAAATGGAAGGAGGTATTTCAGAATTATCTCTCTGAACCTGTAACAGGGAAGAACTTTGACATCCTTGAACTTGGTGAAGTGGAGGAGAGGTCTTATGATATCCTCGCCTCGGAAGCAGGGCAGCTTCCGGAAGAGGGAGAGATAGGCATTGAATTCCTCACCCCGTTCCCCTTCAGAACAGATAAAGAAAGACAGAGGACGCACATCACAGTTCAAACCTTTCTTCAGTCATTCGAAAAGAGGTTTACAAGGCTCTTCGGAGAAGAGATTGCCTGTAAATGTGAGGAGGGCAAGTTTTGCGTTTTGCCTTATTACTGGCATTATACGGAGATAAGGCATCCTTCGCATTCTCAGCCGGGAAACCTTCAGTACATCAACGGATGCGCCGGAATGCTCTATATCAAAGGTGCTTTCAAGAACCTCCTGCCCCTCCTGATTCTCGGAAGCGAATTACATACAGGGGCAAAGCTGTCTAATGCACAGGGGTACTACAGGCTACATAAGGAACCTCCCGGCTACTTCAAAAGGTATTTCCCAAATCAGAACGTCATCACATCGGTTATTAAGGATGTCATCAACAGATATGATAATGCACTGGAATCCCTCTCGGCACAGGAGAAGTTTCCGTTCAATGAAGAAAAATATGCAGAGGAGCTCTTCAACCAGATCGAAAAAAACACCTACACAGCTTCACCGAATACTGCATTTCTCATCAAGAAAAAGAACGGCGTTGAACGAATGGTGGAGCAGCTTGACTTCAGGGACCTGATCGTCCAGCAGTATATTCTCAAAACAATTTCGGAGGTCTTCGACCGGATGTTTGAAGAGGGCTCGCTCGGGTTCAGGAAAGGGATTTCACGGCAGAAGTCTGTCGATATGGTGCGGTCTGCCATTTCAGAGGGCTACCAGTACGTCATTGAATCTGATATCGAGGACTTTTTCCCATCCGTAGACCTCGACATTCTGACAAGACTTCTTGACTCCTGTATGCCTCAGAACGACATCTGCCTGAAAAGTCTTATCCAGAAGTCGGTCAGGAACGGGTATATCCTGAAAGGGAAGTACTACGAAAGGACAAAGGGACTTGCGCAGGGGAGCCCGCTCTCTCCCATTCTCGCAAACCTTTATCTCGATTCCTTTGACGAACAGATCAGGCAGTGGGATGTGAAGATGATACGGTATGCCGATGATTTCATCATCCTGGCAAAGACTAAAGAAGAGGCCGAAAATGTTCTGTCGAGAACAGAAACGTTCCTCTCAGGATTAGGCCTGAAGATCAGGAAGGAAAAGACCGCAATCAGGCACATCAAGGACGGTTTCCAGTTTTTGGGAATGAGATTCGAATGCTCCGAGGTCAGTGTTGAGCCCGAAGAAGAGATCAAACGGCTGAAGAAGCCGCTGTATATAACAGAGCCCTATCTCTTCCTCTCATTGAACGGCGATGCAGTGGATATCAAAAAGGACAGGGCGGTTATCGAGACCATACCTTTCAGAAGGATAAGCGAGATTATGGTGATGGAGAAGACCGTGTTCTCCACAGCCTTCGTGAGCAAGTGCACGGAAAACAATATCCCCTTCACCATTGCCCTGAATACAGGATACTATATAACTACGATAAAACCGGACTCAAAGAGGTACTATGACATCTCTTTCGAGCATGGCAGGAGATATAACTCCCTTACCGACACAGATATATTATCCATTGCCAAGGAATTCGCAGCCGGCAAGATAAACAATTATATCTCATTCTTTAAACAGAAATACGTAAAGGATCAGAACCTCTTCATCGGCGAGCTCGAACAGGTGATAAAATACATCTATCAGGCAGGAAACCTCAACGAGGTCCGGGGGTTTGAGGGCTCTACGGCGAAGAAGATATATCAGAGGCTGAACGATTACATCGAGGATGCTTCATTCCATATTACAAAGCGGGACAGGAAAAATCCTGACCGCATCAATTCCCTCTTGAACTTCGGGTATTATCTCCTCTTTTCGCGTATCAATGCAACTGTGAGGGCTGCAGGACTGAACCCCTATCTTGGTTTTCTGCATAACCCTGAAGACAGCTATGAATCCTTTGTCTGTGACATCGAAGAGCTCTTCAGGCCGAGGATAGACCGGCTTATCATCCGTCTGATCAACCTGAAGGCGATCACAAAAGAGGATTTCGCGGAAACAGAGAGGGGGTTCTATTTAAAAAAGGAGACTGTAAAAAGTTTCCTGAACCAGTATGAGGCGGAGATGGAGAGAAAGAATACAAAGAACACCCTCTCCCTCAAGGAGAGCATCTATGTGCAGACTGCCGTTTTCAAAAACTATGTGCTTGAAAACAAGTCCCTGACTTTTTATACCTGGAACGTATGAGCAGCGTATCCGACTACGCGGTAGTCTATGATATTACGTCAGATGCCGAAAGATCGAGAGTGGACAAGACCCTTAAGTCCTTCGGGTTCAGGGTGCAGAAGAGCGTGTTCGAGTGCAGACTGACCAAAAAGGGGAAAGAGGAGTTGATTCAGAAGCTCGAAAATCTGAATATCGAAACCGGCTTCATCAAGATCTACCGGCTGGAGTATTCGTTCAGGTCGCCTGTAATCGGCGAGAAGGAGAAAGCGGACATCGACGATGGAAATGCATTTATTATATAATCCATTCAGAACCCCTGTTGATAACTTACAAAAAATCAAAAACCGGGAGTGGGTTCTAAATTTTTGCCGTATTTGCTCTTTGAAAACAATATGTTATAATACAACGGTCTGAAAAGACATTCTTATCGGTAGGAACTGAAACACTCCTTCATCAGCCCCCTTATATCCTCCTCGTGTCTGAAAAGACATTCTTATCGGTAGGAACTGAAACGGTAATTCATTCAACAACCTTCCTGGGATACCAGTCTGAAAAGACATTCTTATCGGTAGGAACTGAAACGAAGGTAGATTGCGAATGTCATAAAAATTCCGTCTGAAAAGACATTCTTATCGGTAGGAACTGAAACTTTATATCGACACCAACGTCGATGTCAGTTTTTGTCTGAAAAGACATTCTTATCGGTAGGAACTGAAACAATCGTTCCCCAGAAAAAGATAAACTTGCCTGTCTGAAAAGACATTCTTATCGGTAGGAACTGAAACTATAGCCACGCCGTAATCACGGGTTGCCACAGTCTGAAAAGACATTCTTATCGGTAGGAACTGAAACTTTTCTATGTTGCCTTCGAGAATTGGCTCAAGTCTGAAAAGACATTCTTATCGGTAGGAACTGAAACTAATAACACCAGAAATAACCATCTTTGTAAAGTCTGAAAAGACATTCTTATCGGTAGGAACTGAAACTTTCTCTGTTGTCTATCCAAAAGGATGATATCGAAATAAATATCAAAGGTAAAACGCATGTAATTGAGCTAAAAATAGCTGAACCCGGCTTTTCATTAGATAAACCTTTAAAGCAGATTAATGATTACATGTCAAAGATTCAAAGTTGCGCGGGAGGGTATCTCATAGTCTTTGATGCAAGAAGAGACCCCAAAGAGACATTCCAGGAGATGATAAGTGTAGATGCTGGGAATGTAAAGATATACCAGGTGAACATTAACCCCACAGCGCCAAGTAAATTATAAAAATAAAAGTATAGAGATTCTATTCAGGAGGTTTTATGGCGGTTGATAAGACGAAAATTGAAAAGATAATTACTATACTATAGCGAAATCCTACGGCGCTACCCGTTTGATACTTTTCGGCAGTGCTATAGATACATCCAAAAAGGCAAGAGATATAGATATTGCCTGCGACGGCATCCCCGGATGTAAATTGGAAAATAGGGACACATCCCTATTACCGATAATTGTCAGGGGATAAGGCATAATGCGGGAAGCTATATCGCTGGCTCGGCATATATTGGATGAGCATCACAAGTATTATACGAAGAATGCAATTGATGATACTGAAATGGCGCAAGAGTTGAAGTTTATTCTCGAAGGCATAAAAAATTACCTGATTGAAAAGAATGCGCCCAAGAAAGAAATTAAGACAATGCTCGACGGGCTGAAAGAATATGCGAAAGAGAAATATATGAAAGTTTATATTAGCAATATCGATGATGATGAAGAATTATCTGATAAGGAGAAGGCAGAGGAGGCTTCATGCTATTTTGACTATGTATTCAAGCATGGGCGGCATCCGGAATGAGAAAAGGCGGAAGATTGACTGAGAAGCAATTAGATGATTAGGCAAAAGTTCATTAAAAGATTACTTTCCGCAAAGACATTGCCTTTTTATTCAGTTTGGATAAAAATAAGTAAAGATGTATTGTAATAATTTGATTACAAAAGGGGGCATAAAATGGCTATGACCCAGGATCAGAGATGGATTCATGAGCACTTTGAAGAACTTGTGGAAAAATATGCCGGTAAGTATGTGGCTGTGGTAAAAGGAGAGTTGATAGCAATTGGAGAATCAGCAGGTGAGGTCGAAAGGATTGCCCGTGAAAAATACCCCGATATCATTCCATCGGTATTGCTTGTGCCAAGACCGGAAGATTTTGTATGTGTTCTATAGAATTTGAATATATTCCGTTTAAAGGACTCTATGTTCCCATGATCCCTTTAAAGATAAAGAGTGGTAATCTTTGGTTTGAAAGATGGGCTTTTGTAGATAGTGGAGCCACCTATTCTATCTTCCACACTAAAGAACTCACAGGAACTGGCATTGATTATAAACATGGCAAGAAAATGATGATTATAGTAGGAGATGGCAGCTTTATCCCTGTAAATTTTATAAAACTTTCTTTGATGGTCGGTGATATTGAAATAGAAACTACTATCGGATTTTCAGAACATCTTGGTGTTGGATTTAATCTTTTAGGCAGAAAGGATATATTTGAAAGGTTTAAGGTATGTTTTAGTGACTCAAATAAAATTGTGAGTTTTCAGGAGGAATGATTAGTTTTTAAAGAATGCAAATATTTCTATTTTAGAACATATGACCAATGATTAACCGATATAGACAAAAAAATAAATGTTTAACCAACTTCTTTTAAACGGTATCATCGCAGGCAGTGTTTATGCCTTAATAGCTTTAGGGTTTACTGTCATTTACAAAACAGTTCGTTTCTTCCATTTTGCCCATGGCGCAGTCTATACCGCAGGGGCATATTTTGCCTATAGCCTTTCAATATCCTTAAGCATCAATCCAATACTCTCTTTTTTTTTTGCCTCGATTCTTTCAGCCATCCTCGGCATAGTCATTGACAGAATAGTCTACTTCCCTTTACGAAAGAACAAAGCCCCTGGTTTAGTTTTTCTCATAGCCTCTTTTGGCATATTTATCTTTATACAAAATCTTCTTCAACTTCACGGGTCTTGCAACACTCGGTCATATTGCCTTTGCATGTGTTGGGGCATATACTTCAAGTCTCCTTGCTTTGAATTATGAAATATCTCCATGGTTTGGTCTCTTTATTGGGGCATTTATTGCTTCTCTATTTGGCCTCATTATCGGATTCCCTTCTATGAGGCTTAAAGGTGATTATCTTGCCCTTGCTACCTTTGGCTTTGGAGTTATTGTTTATTCGGTATCAAAAAACTGGATTGATTTAACAAGAGGGCCAATGGGTTTGCCTGGAATTCCAAAATTTGCTGCATTTGGCTTTGAGCTTCAGCCTGTATGGGCATATTTGATTTTAGTTATAGTCTTTGTTGCTATATCAGCTTTTGTGATGAATAGGATTGTAGACTCTCCATTTGGAAGAATCCTTAAGAGTGTTAGAGAGGATGAGGTGACAAGCCTTTCTGGAATCTATTGCTGTTCTTTTGATGGTGGTCTTCGGTGGAATGGGAAGTATAGAAGGATCATTTATTGGTGCGTTAGTATTGGTAATATTCCCGGAGATGCTCAGATTCTTAGGTATGCCGAGTTCTATATCTGCACCACTCAGACAGATGATATACGGATTGTTGTTGATTATTTTAATGCTTAAGAGACCACAAGGCTTAATAGGAAAATATAAATTCAAGTAATGGAAATACTCGAAATAAGAAATCTGAGCAAAACCTTTGACGGACTGAGGGCAGTTGACGCTCTGTCTCTCGGTGTTGAAAAAGGAACTATTACGGCCTTGATAGGTCCAAATGGTTCAGGGAAAACAGTAACATTTAATCTCATTACTGGTTTTTATAGTCCAACATCAGGCAGAATCTATTTCAAGGGGGAAGATATTACTCATCTTGCCCCTCACAAAATCTTCAGCCGCGGCATTGGCAGGACATTTCAGAACATTAGGTTATTCCCCTAGATGACTGTTCTTGAAAATGTATTGCTTGGCCTTAAATATAACAAGGGTGAAAGTCTTACCGCAGCCTTGTTTAAGACTCCAACTATGCTTAAACAGGAAAAAGAGAACAGAGAGAAAGCAAATGAGCTACTTAAAACAGTTGGTCTTAGAGAAAAAAGAGATGAACTTGCAGAGACACTTTCACATGGCCAGAGGAGACTGCTTGAGATAGCCCACAGAGGATATGTTTTTGAGATAGGAAGAATACTTTTTGAGGATACAGGCAAAAATCTTCTTAAGAGCGAGGAAGTAAAAAGAGCATTTCTTGGAGGTTAATTTTCCAGTACTATTTCTAATATCCAGTGTTAAAGACGTTATGTTATGATAAAACAATACACAATGAGAGTAATGAGAATCGCACCTTCAAGGTTAAAATCAGTAATAAATAAAGGAGGAAAGGATGGGAAAATTAGACAGAATCACTATAGACCCAAAGGTCTTTGGCGGGAAGCCCTATGGCGTCCTATATAAGGATGAGATTTCCGGTTTTCAAGATATTAGATATTCTCGGGTCTTCTCGCTGCTGGTAAGTTTCACGAGGAAATCCTTTCTAACCATCCTTATCTTGAAAGGGAAGATATATAGATGGAAAACAGATTATGGCGGTAAAAAATGTTGAAGGAGGCAAAATAATGGCGAAACAAGTTATCAAAGTTAAATTAGAAGAGTTACCTGATGACTTAAAAAAGGAAGTTATGGATTATATAGAATTTTTGTTACAGAAATATGGTAAAAGAAGGAAAAAAGAAAAATTCAATTTTGACTGGGAAGGTGGCTTATCAGAATTGAAAGAGAGATATTCTTCCGTAGAACTTCAGCATAAGGCGTTAGAGTGGAGATGATTTTTCTCATAGATACAAATGTTTTTCTGGAAATCTTGCTAACTCAAGAGAAACGAGAGACGTGTAAGAAGTTCTTAGATGAAAATATTGGAAATCTTTATATTTCTGATTTTTCTTTACATTCCATTGGGGTAATTTTATTTAGAAATAACAAAGAGAACATTTTTCAAAAATTTGCAAATGATGTCATTCCAAGAGTTAACATTATTAGTCTATCAAAAGAATCATATAAAGATTTGCCGGAGATAAAGAAAAAATTTGACTTAGATTTTGATGATGCATATCAGTACAAAGTTGCCAGCGATCACGATTTAGAAATAGTAACAATGGATCGTGATTTCGAGAAGGCTAAGCATGAAATCAAGGTTGCATTTTTATAGAACTTTTTCTGTCAAAGGTTATTTCTCATTTCAATTACATTCTCTGATACAGGATTTTAGCTCTCATAGGTATCTTCATCCAGATCTTCTGGGAGGAGAAGACTGTGACGGAGCCGTTATGACTCAAATTGACCTTAACACTTTCTACATATCCACCGTCAGACTTACCGATCTCGATTCATACATCCAAGAGGCAAAAGAGCTTGCAGGTGAAGGCAATGATGTAGTGCTTACAGGCGCGGCTCCGGTTTGGCTTTATTTGAAGATCGCCCATGCCTTGCATGGTAAGGCGAGAAAGCTGATTTACAGAAGCCCTGTGACCGAGGATGTGGTTATCTTTGACCATAGTCCCTTTTGAATCGAGAAGCAAAAAGAGCCGAAAGTAAAAGAAATGAATACGTTATAATTTTATAGAGTCTGTTTATAAATTGTCTTTTGATCCAGCCCCATTATCCCCCTCTTTGGGAAAGAGGGGTTAGGGGAGATTTTAGGGATAATAAATAAGCATAATATCCTTAAAATCCCCCTCCATCCCCCTTTGCCAAAGGGGGAACATACAGACAAACTGAATTTATAAACAGACTCTAATTAATCAAATACTGGATTCAGGAGGTGGCCATTTATGGTAGTTCTTAAAAGTAGAGTTAAGGAGGATGGGATTTTACATATGAAGTTGCCTGAAGAATTCAAAGATAAAACTGTTGAGGTTGTAGTAAAAGTTGAAAATGAAATAGCAAAAAAACTCTTGATAGACACTGTCAGGATAGATACTACTAAATGGAAGTTCAACAGAGAGGAAATCTATGGATAAGGAGGATATTAAGTTTTTCTTAGATACCAATATCCTGATTTATGCATATTCTGATACAGAACTTGAGAAAAAAGAGAAGGTGCTATCAATCCTTGAAAGTGAAGATATTTCCATAAGCACACAGGTAATCAATGAATTTATATGGGTGATGAATAGAAAATATAACATAGATTTGAGTTCGCTTACTTTAATTGTTCATAGCATTTTTGAATTATATGATGTGGCAATAATAACCAAAACAAACAAAAGCACTGTTTGGAAAGAATCTTGTATCGGTGGTGCTTTTTGGTTCGTATGCAACTGGAAAACAGAAGGATGTATCTGATATAGACTTGCTTGTGGTTGCAGACAAGCTGCCTTCAACAAGAAAAGAAAGGCTTTCATTGATGCTTCTGATAAGCCGAAAATACCTATTACAAGGGAAAACGGTTTCGATCATTCTTCGCTATCTAAAGTGATGGGCGCTCTTTATATAGTCTCCACACCTATAGGTAATCTTGAAGATATTACCTTGAGAGCTTTAAGTGTACTCAAAGAGGTAGATTTCATAGCGGCAGAGGATACACGCCATTCATTAAAATTACTCAGCCATTATGGCATTTCAAAGCCGATGATCAGCTACTGGGGAGAAAGAGAAAAGATAAAATCTGTAGAGATCCTTGAAAAACTTAATTCCGGACGGTCAGTTGCACTTATCTCAGACGCCGGAACTCCTGGCATATCAGACCCCGGGGCAGTTCTCATAAAAAAAGCTATTGAAGAAAAGATTCAGGTTATTTCAATACCTGGACCATCTGCTTTGATCGCTGCATTATCTTTGTCAGGACTTCCGACAAATGAATTTACATTCATTGGATTCCTTACATCCAAAAAGATCCGGCGCCAGAAGGTTCTCAAAAACTTAAGCCTCGAACCCCGGACACTCATTTTTTATGAAGCGCCGCACCGGGTTCTTGAGACACTTGAGGATATGGAGAAGATATTTGCAGAAAGAAAGGCAGCCCTTGCAAAAGAAATTACTAAAATCCATGAGGCGGTGTTAAGGGGCAGTATCTCGGAAATACTCGGCAAACTTGAAAAAACAACTATAGCCGGTGAGTACATAATCGTTTTAGAAGGAAAGACAGCGGAGAATAAACTTATAACCGGGGATATCCTCTTAGAAATAAGTTCTATAATGAAAAAAGGTTTCAGTAGAAAAGAAGCTGTTAAAAAGATTGCAGAGGCATATGGATTGAGCAAAAAGGAACTTTACGATAAAAGTCTTAATGAAACTTTAATATGAAATCCCTTGACTTTTTCGGTTCTTAACAATAAAATCTTTCAAGATATTCTGAGAGGTGGAACATGGCTCGCAAACTGCTTCTTGTAGATGACAGTATCACAATACAAAAGGTTGTAGAACTTATTCTCGCAGAGGAAGGATTTGAGATTAAGACAACCAATAATAGTGAGGAAGCGTTAAATATTATTCCTTCCTTTAAGCCTGATGTAATCCTTGCAGATGTAGAGATGCCGAAGATTAACGGCTATCAGCTTTGTGAAAGTATAAAGCAAGATCCTTTTATGCACAGTATTCCTGTTATACTTCTTGCAGGCGCATTTGAACCGGTTGATGAAGATCTTGCAAAACAGGTCAAAGCAGATGATTTTATTATAAAACCCTTCGAATCACAGGAGTTGATAAGCAAGATAAATGCTGCCCTTTCAGTTTCATCTGTATCTGTAATGGAGGGAGAAGCCGGGGGCATTGTCGAGGCCGAGACTTTTGGCCTGGGCGAAGTATCAGATGAAGAAGACCTTCGGGCAGCGGAAGAGATTCCTGAGGTTGCTGAAGTTGAGGGTTGGCCAGTGAAAGAGGGAGCAGATATTGGCACAGAGGAATTACTCGAGATTCCAGAAGAGGTTGAAGTTGAGGCTGAAGCAGCAGCAACTGAAGAGATTACACCTCCAGGCGAAAAAGCTGTGCCTGCGGGTATAAAGATTGGTATTGCAGAGGTAGGACTTCTAGCAAAAGATGAGCTTAAAGACATATTCGGGAATACTGTTAACGAAAAGATTTCTTCATTATTATCCTCCATTGACATAAAAGAAGCCATACTTGCCTCACTGACGCCCTTGATTAAGGATTCTGTAGAGAAGATTCTATGGGAGGTTGCTCCTGACCTTGTTGAGAGCATGCTGAAAGAAATGTTAAAGGGCTCTCTCGAATCTCTTACAAAAGAGGTTGAAAAGACAATATGGGAAACCGTACCTAACGTCGCAGAGACGATGATTTCGAAGGTGATAGAGAGGATACGGTCAGAATTTTAGAAAAGGGCTACAATCCAAAGGGTACAGAAGAAAAGTGGTATGAATACTGGGTCTCAAAAGGGTATTTCAAGCCAGACCCTGATCATAAAGTTAGTGTCTATTCTTTAGTAATACCTCCTCCAAATATTACAGGTTCTCTCCACATGGGCCATGCCCTTAATACTGTATTACAGGATATCCTTTCACGCTGGAAACGTATGTCAGGTTATAAAGTCCTATGGCTGCCAGGCACTGACCATGCAGGTATTGCAACCCAGAACGTTGTAGAAAAGCAACTCGCATCTGAAGGACTTGACAGGCATAAAATCGGCCGCAATGCCTTTATCGAGCGTGTATGGCAATGGAAAGCTGAATATGGCGGGAAAATAATCCACCAACTTAAGAGGCTCGGTGTTTCATGCGACTGGTCAAGAGAGAGGTTTACTCTTGATAAAGGGCTCTCAGAGGCTGTAAGAGAGGTTTTTGTCAGGCTCTATGAAGAGGGCCTGATATACAGGGATAATCGGCTTATAAACTGGTGCCCCCGCTGCAACACAGCTCTTTCAGACCTTGAGGTTGAGCATGAAGAACTTGAAGGAAAGCTTACCTACATAAAATATCCACTTACCCCTGCTGTTCCCCCCCTTATTAAGGGGGGGTATATAACTGTTGCTACTACCAGGCCGGAGACAATGCTCGGAGATACTGCTGTGGCAGTACACCCTGATGATAGCCGGTATAAGGATTTTATAGGAAAGACCTTAGCCCTACCTCTCACAAAAAGAAAAATCGTGATTATATCTGATAAGGCTGTTGATCCTTCATTTGGAACAGGCGCGGTCAAGGTAACGCCATCTCATGATTTTAATGACGAGGCCCTGGCAAAAAGGCAAACTCCACCCTTAGAATTCATAACTGTGATTGGAGCCGATGGCCGTATGACATCAAGTGCAGGAGAAAGATACGCAGGCATTGATAGATATGAGTGCAGAAAACTTGTCCTCAAAAATCTAAAAGAACTTAACCTTGTAGAAAAAGAAGAGATTCATAAATATGCGCTAGGCCACTGTTACAGGTGTAAAACAATTACTGAGCCTCTGTCAACACTTCAGTGGTATATGAATGTACAGAATATTGCTAAAGATGCTATAAGAGTAGTCAAAGAAGGAAAGATTAAGATTATACCCAGGACCTGGGAGAATACATATTTTGCATGGATGGAAGATATCAAAGACTGGTGTATATCGCGTCAGATATGGTGGGGACACAGGATACCCGTATGGTACTGTGAAGAAATGAAAAATGAAAAATGCAGAATGCAGAGTGGCATTAATGTATCCCGTGAAACACCAAAGGGATGTCTGCACTGTGGTTCCAGACAATTAATTCAGGATGAGGATGTTCTCGATACATGGTTTTCATCTGCCCTGTGGCCATTTTCTACACTCGGATGGCCTGTTACCACTGATGACCTTAAGACTTTTTATCCCACAAGCGTTCTTGTGACAGGCTTTGATATAATCTTTTTCTGGGTCGCAAGGATGATAATGATGGGGCTTAAGTTCATGGGAGATGTGCCTTTCAGGGATGTTTATATCCACGCCCTCGTCAGGGATATAAGAGGCCAGAAAATGTCCAAATCAAAAGGTAATGTTGTAGATCCACTAATAATGATGGACAGATACGGGACAGATGCGTTCAGGTTTACACTTGCTGCTTTTGCTGCACAGGGCCGGGATATCAAGTTTTCGGAAGAGAGGGTCGAAGGATACAGGCGCTTTGTGAATAAGCTCTGGAACGCAGCAAGATTTATTTTAATGAACACTAATCCCGCCTTGCCCCCCTTTAGTAAAGAGGGGCAAGGCGGGATTAAAGACCCGGCGCTCGATCTTGCAAGCAAATGGATTTTGAGCAGACTTGCTGCTACTGCAGATGATGTAAACAGGGCGCTTGAAGAATATCGTTTTAATGATGCAGCAAGCAGCATATACCAGTTTATATGGCATGAATTCTGTGACTGGTACCTTGAGATGGCAAAAACCGAAATCACCCCCACCCCTCCCTCCCCCTCGAGGGGGGAGGGCAAGGGAGGGGGTGAAATCTCTGAACTCCAAACCCCAAGCTCTGAGGCTGGTATTAAGTGGTGTCTCCTTTATACACTTGATACATCGTTGAGATTGCTGCATCCTTTTATGCCCTTCGTCACAGAAGAGATATGGCAGAAGATACCACATGTCAGCCCCCCCACCCCTCCCTCCCCCTCGAGGGGGGAGGGCAAGGGAGGGGGTGGTCAGGAATCAGAAATCAAAGAAAGCATCATGATATCTGATTATCCAAAGCTTTTGCAAAGAGACTATGAGGCAGAAGAATACATGTCTTACATCCTAGAGGCCATAACAGGGATACGAACCATCAGGGGAGAACTAAACATCTCCCCATCTCTTAAACTTAATGTTTCACTAAAAACATTTTCTCAAATATCAGAGAAGATATTGAGGGAAAATTTGCAATATCTCAAAAATCTTGCAAAAATATCTGATGTTGAGCTAGGGATGAACGTCAAGAAACCAGAGTGCTCTGCAACATCCGTGAAAAACTCCGTGGAGATATATGTTCCCCTTAAAGGGGTCTTGAATATCGATGCAGAAATCGCTAGACTTAAAAAGGATGATGCAAAAGTGGAAAAGTCTATCGCTTCTCTGAATAAGAAACTGCGTAATGAGGATTTCCTTCAGAAGGCGCCAAAAGAGATTGTCGATAAGGAACGAACAAAATATGAAGACATGATAAAAATGAGAGAAAGGATTGCGGAGAGCATTAAAATTCTTAAAGGTGCGGAGGTAAAAGATAATGCATAGGGGAGGAAATGAACTTGAAAGAAATGAATACGGATTTATTGAGGGGGAGTTTGTCAACATAAAACAGAGCACTGTCAGATCCGTTGAAGGGGGTCATATAGAGCTCCAGCAGGTAGGCGCGCTCAGCATAGATGGTGAAAAAATAGAGGTCACGCAGGGGGCGTCTATAATTCTCATGGGAAATGATGTAAGTCTCAACCAGAGTATAAGCGCTATTACTGCTGCTGACAATGTATCTGTAAATTTTTCATTTTCTCCTATGTCCTTTTCAAGAGAACATACAACAACTAACAGATCAGCCGTAGGCTTTATGGCTGCAATGAATATAAAGTCAGAAAACACCTCTGCATTCCTTGTTGTCGCTAATAAGATTGACGGGAATGTAACAACGCTTCTTGACTGGCGGTCTGCCCTTGCCTTAGGCGCTGTTTTTGGTGGGATATGGGGTTTTATCTCTTTATTATTCCGAAGGAGATAGGATGGAAATCCCTTCAAGTGTGATTGATCTAATTAATCGCGCCCTTGAAGAGGATATAGGGCCCGGTGATATCACCACATCTCTACTGATACCCGAAGATAATGAATCAAGAGCGCTCTATATTTCAAAAGGGAATTTTGTTCTGGCCGGCCTTCCTTTTGTAAAAGAGGTTCTCCGAATACTTGACCCCTCAATATCATTTAAGACATTTTTTGACGAAGGTGATAAGGTAAGAAAAGGAGATGTGATTGCTGAGGCTTCTGGGAAAACCCGGGCTATTCTTGAAGGAGAGAGAGTAAGTCTAAATATATTGCAAAGACTCTCCGGGATTGCGACACTTACCAGTATGTATGTAGAGAAAATTAAAGGACTAAAGGCAAAGCTAGTTGATACAAGAAAAACAACACCGTGCCAAAGATTTATGGAAAAATATGCAGTAAGAATGGGTGGGGGAAGCAACCACAGGTTTGGCCTTTTCGACGGCATCCTTATAAAGGATAACCATATAGAGGCTGTAGGCAGCATTGAGAAATCTGTAGAACTTGCAAAAAAAAGCCACCATCTTACCAGAATTGAGGTAGAGGTTGAAAATCTTCATGACCTCAATGAGGCAATAGCATCCGGTGCAGATATAGTAATGTTAGATAACATGTCGATTAATGATATAAAAAAGGCCGTAAAAATTGTTGATGGCAGAGTCATGCTTGAAGTCTCCGGCGGCATTAAACTCGAAAATGTAAGAGATGTTGCAGCGGCAGGGGTTGATTTAATTTCTGTTGGAGCGCTTACCCATTCTGCAGTGGCAGCCGACATAAGTTTGAAAATAATGAAATAGGTTGGTATTTGAAATATATTTCCTTATAAATTTCTGTCCAGAAGGCATTAGAAGATGCGGGCTAGAGTTATACTCTCTTCAACAAGAAATCAACAATTTTTGTTATAATATAAGCAAGTTGACCAGCGCTATTCGGAAAGGAAATCATCCATAAAATCTCCCCAACCCCTCTTTGCCAAAGAGGGGATTTAGTAAAAGCTTCAAGATATCAGAAGTTAATGTGTGAATGGTGTTGGTTTTCATCGGCCGTCTTTGAGACGGCTCATAACCGTCAAGCCTCCCTCTTCGAGGGAGCGTTATGACTATATATATTTATTTTAAGGAGCGCCATGAAAGAAAGGGATATTTTTGAAGAGATTATAGACAGAGGCAAGAGGCACGGAACGCTTACCTATGATGAGATAAATAATGCTCTTCCCTCAGAATATTTCCCTCCGGAGGAGTTAGAAGAACTTATGGACCTTTTATATGATATGGGAGTTGAAGTTATAGACAATCAGGAGTCTGACATTATTGAGGAAGAAGTCTTAGTTTCAGAGGAAGAAGAGGAGTATGAAAAAACAGAGGACATTGTGCAAGCATATTTCCACTCGATGGGGAATATTTCAATACTTAAAAGGAATGAAGAAGTAGAGCTCGCCAAGAGATTGGAAGAAGGAAAAGAGATTATTAAAGGGATAGTTACAGCATTGCCTTTATACAAGGGACTCAAAGCGAATTTAGATAGAAAAGACGAAGAGGACTTAGACAATTCAGATGAAGCTCTTGAAATGAGCTTGAAAGCGCTTGACAATCTCATGATAAAAATAGAAATAGCAGATAGAAAGATTGCAAGATATGGGACTTTAAAAGATTTAAAAAAATTAGTAAATGAAAAAAAGAGACAGGATAATATCAATCCTCTACAACTTAATGCCATTGCAAAAGAAGTTCAGAATGAATATAAGCGAGTTGAATCAGAAGTGGGAATCAAGATTGACGACTTGAAAGCTAAGTGGGATAGAATAACCAAGGCAAGAATCCTTGTTAGCGAAGCAAAGAATGAATTAATAACTCGCAATCTGAGATTGGTAATTAATATAGCTAAAAATTATATAGGGCGAGGTCTTTCTTTGCTTGACCTAATTCAAGAAGGGAACATCGGTCTTATGAGAACTGTAGATAAGTTTAAATATGAAAAGGGTTTTAAATTCAGCACCTATGCAACCTGGTGGATAAGACAGGCAATAACAAGGGCCTTAATTGATCAGACAAAAACCATCAGAGTTCCTGTACATGCAATTGAGTTTTACAACAAGGTTACCAAAGCCTCCAGAGAATTAACACGACAGCTTGGAAGAGAACCGAGTAAAGAAGAAATTGCCAAAAGATTGGAAGTATCAACAGAAAAAATTGAAGCAGTATTAAGGGCAGTACAGGACCCAATAGCTCTTCAAACTCCGGTGGGGGATGAAGGTTCAAAACTTGAAGATTTTGTTAGTGATAAAGATAGTCCCTCCCCATACTCCGATACAGAAAGAAATAATGTCACCGAACAGATACAAAAGATTCTGCGCACCTTAACTCCAAGGGAAGAGAAGGTAATAAAAATGAGATTTGGTATAGGATTTGGAAAAGACCACACCCTCGAAGAAGTAGGGAGGCAGTTTTCTATTACACGTGAAAGGGTAAGGCAAATAGAGGCAAAAGCACTGAGAAAACTCAAACATCCGGGCAGGCTCAGGATGTTAAAGGTCTTAAATAGCGATTAATTATAAGGGTTTTTCATCACACTTCAGATCCATCCTTTTCCCTTTGCGCTTTTTATCACCATGTCCTTTAATGCCTCTATAAAAAGAGGGTGTGTATTCAACGAATCCACCCTTTTAAGTGTTATACCGAGTTTTTCAGCTAAATCTTTATAAAGTATATCTATTTCATACAGTGTTTCGATATGATCTGAAACAAAGCTTATTGGCGCTACAAGAATGTTCTTGATTCCTTCTGCGGCAAGCTCTTTAAGTTTTTCATCTGTTGATGGCTCAAGCCACTTAACCGGACCGCTTTTTGATTGATAGCTTAAATGCCATTTTATAGGTATTCGTTTTGTGATCTCTCTAATGGTCTCCTTCGTCTGATTTGCATAAAGGTCTCCTTCGTCAATTATTTTTTGAGGAAGACTATGAGCGCTGAAAAGGACATGGATATCGAGTTCGGAATTCGGAGTATTACTGTTTCCCTTTTTTTCAAATCCCCCCATGCCCCCCTTTTCTAAAGGGGGGGTGGGGGGATTATCAGTGTCATCTGACCTCTGACTTCTGACTTCTGTCTTCTGTCTTCTGACTTCTGTCTTCTGACTTCTGTCTTCTGTCTTCTGGCTTCTGACTTCTGTCTTCTGGCTTCTGACTTCTGTCTTCTGGCTTCTGACTTCTGGCTTCTGGCTTCTGACTTCTGTCTTCTGGCTTCTGACTTCTGACTCCTGACTCCTGACTTCTGACTTCTGACTAAACAATTCAAGACCCTTCTTTATTACATCTACAAGCGCCTCAATATACAAAGGATGATTGTGCCACGATGGTATGCAAAAGGTTTCTATTGGATAACTTTCCACAACATTCTTTAACTTTGTAAGTGATGAGCCTGATGTTGCAACAGAATAATGTGGATAAAGGCTTAAGGCAATAAGTTTTTTAATGCCGTCTTTATATATTATGGGAACAACATCTTCTATGAATGGATGCCAGTAACGCATACCGACGTAAACCTTAAAAGCATGGGGCATGGGGCAAAGGGCATCCTCGAGGGTTTTTGCCTGTGCAGAGGTTATATCGAGAATCGGAGATCTGCCTCCTATAAGGCTGTACATACTTTCTGTCTTTTTCGAGCGAAGGCTCGATATCAGCCACGCTAGGGGTTTTTGAAGGAATGAGGGACCGAGCTTTATAAGCTTCCTGTCAGAGAAAAGATTGTAAAGGAAAGGTCTCACTGCCTGAATAGAGTCAGGGCCTCCAAGATTAAGAAGAACAACCCCTATGGTCTCTTTGCCTTTCACTTTGATTTTTTATATCTTTCAAGCTCTTCATAGAACCCTTCATGTCGTACCGAGTCCAGACCTGATCTCTTCTCTTGCCTCAATCGTCTCCTTAATAAAGGAATAAGGAAGGTCGGGATTATCCTCAACCTCCATTGCTATCATAATATATTCCTCAACCTGATTTGTGAGCGTTCTCCTGTGTGCCTTGGCTTTTACTGAGATTCTTTTAACTATATCTTCATTGAGTCTTAAAGATGTTGCTTTCTTCACTTATTCTCTCCTCCTTTCAAGGATGATACTACATTGAAATACACTAAGTCAATCCTTATGGCTTTCGTATCCCTCAAAAGTAAAGACGCGACCCTAACTCTATTTTCCCCTTTCTCTGGAAAAACTTTTCTCCTAGTTCGCATCCATGCTTACCCCACCACCGATTATGCCCTGGGGTAGTGCTTCTGAGTATTCTTATACTTAAATTGTAACAAATTCCGACAGCTTTTTTGCCCAAGCAACAAAAACCCACTATTTAGAGTCTGTCCATAAAGTACTATGGAAAGTCAAAAGGATGTCATTCCCGCAAGCGAAGCGCGTCGGGAATCCTTCTTGAAGAAAGATTCTGGACAAGCCGGAATGACAGAAAAATAGTAACTGATCGAGTTTATAAGCAGACTCTATTTTGGCCTCTAAGAACGTCTGAATATTTTATAGTCATGAGCATCGGCTTTTGTGTACTACTCCGTAAAATGTATACTGATTTAGACACAACATCCTGATTTTAAAGCATATTTGTCAGATTTTATATGCAATGAGGCAAAGACACCATTGTCGAAAAACCTTACACCTCTTCAATTTTGCAAACCCGATGCCCAAAAAAAGATAAGTAAATCAATATGTTACAATTTTGGCATAAAAATTGCGTTCCTAAAATTAAGACGTGTGAAATTGAACAGGGGGGGTGATAAGAAGTGACTAAATAGGTTTTTAGGAAATGTTAAAAGGTACGGCCAAAAACTTTAAATCAAGGAGGTGACTTATGATACGTTTCAAAGACAGATGTATGATTTTAGTCGTTATAGCAGTGGTTGTAACAATATTGGTGCCAGGATTTGCCCTTGCCGTGCCCACATTACAGACGTACATCAACGGGGCAACAGCAGGTGATTATGGCTCTGATGAGGATACATGGTGGTATAGTGGAGGTGGTCCTTTTTCCTTATATGTGGTGGGCGCTTATGGCCCTAATACGCTATCTCTTGCAGGTGTTACCCTGTTAATCTCTGTACCCAACGGGGAAACCGGTACAATATCCTTCACCACCAGTGATGAACAGCCAGTCCTTTTAACAAGCGTAGGACAGGGCAGCGCATCAGAGACGAATCCAACAAGAGACGCCGATACTCATATCTTGACTGATGTAACAGGTTATAATGGTTATGCAACTATAAACGATCCTACCTTTCTTCCCGTGGGGTTAAATCTAAATAATCATTATCCCCTCCAAGATGGGGTATCTGATTTTATTATATTCGACCTCGGTTCTTTTGATAAGAGTGAGAGTAATCTCAATGATTACAATGCCGAGAATGGGATAATTGACTCAACTACAACATCCGGAGAGCAGAAGGAATATTCGGTAACTGTAAATGGATTCACATGGGTACATTTTGATGCCTATGGATTGGAAACTGATTCACACGGAAAAAACCTGGTTTCTACTTGGGAGAATAACCCTGGTTCACACGATTCAACCGCCCACCAAGTTCCCGAACCCGAGATACTTATGCTTCTGAGTCCTAGTCTTGCCGGTATATTCCTTTACACGTGGAGAAGAAGGAAGGGGTAGGAGTAGATAACTTTAAATTTTAAAAAGTCAGGAATCTTGATTCCTGACTTTTTTTTATGCTCATCCCGCCGAAGGAAAAGTCTCTTGCCTTTTGAAGAGTCAGTATTTGTAGAAAACGAGAAGGGTCTGAACCTAAAAATAGTCTGTCCATAAATTCAGTTTGTCCGCATATTCCCCCTTTGGCAAAGGGGGATGGAGGGGGATTTTAAGGATATATGCTTATTATTATTCATAAAATCTCCCCTTGCCCCTCTTTTCCAAAGAGGGGGATAACGGGGATGGATCAAAAGACAATTTATAAACAGACTCTAAATAATACACTTTACAAATAGGAGTATTCAGGTTTGACCGCAAATACTTCCAGTGGATAATACACCTTTCTTTCCTCGGACAGCAACCAATGCGATATGACTATAGTTAAGGCTATTCTTTTTCCCCATATTTGTGCACTGCATCAACCATTGCTATAACATTTTCAACAGGTGTCTCAGGCAGGATGCCATGGCCTAAATTGAAGATATGGCCTTTTGCAGCCTCCCCTTTCCATAAGATGTCTTTAACCCTTTCTTCTAGTTTCTCCTTTGGAAGAAAAAGAGCGCATGGGTCGAGGTTCCCTTGAATAACCACTTTTTTGCCGAGGCTGTTTATTGCATCACCTATATCAATCCTCCAGTCAATCCCGATAACGTCCGCGCCTGATTTCTTAGCCTCTTTAAGAATTCCTGCACAATCATTTATAAAATAGATTATCGGAACCCCTTCTTTTTTTAACTCGGAAATTGCCTTTTTGACATAAGGCAATACAAATTCTTTATAGTCAGGAGGAGCAAGCATGCCTGCCCAGGTGTCAAAGAGCTGGACCGCCTGAGCGCCAGCCTTTATCTGAGCAGAGAGGTATGAAGTGACAGTCACGGTTAGTTTTTCCATGAGATAACCAAATATCCCGCTGTGCTGAAACATCATCTTTTTTGTATGCAGAAAATTCTTTGATGTCCCACCCTCGATCATATATGTGGCAAGCGTGAACGGAGCGCCAGAAAACCCTAGCAGCGGCGCTTTATTTTCGAGTTCTTTTCTCAAAATCTTTATTGTCTTGATGATAAAAGGCATATCTTCTTCTGTATCTGGAATAATCAGTCTCTCAACAGCAGACTTGTTTCTTATCGGTTCACTGAGGATGGGCCCTTGTTTATCTGAAAACGCAAGACGCATGCCCATCGCCTCAACAGGGATGAGAATATCTGAAAATAGTATTGCTGCGTCAACTCCGAGGATATCAACAGGCTGGAGCGTTACCTTTGCAGCAAGTTCAGGGGTTTTACAGAGAGTGAGGAAGTCAACATTTGCCCGCACTGATTGGTACTCAGGAAGATATCTACCTGCCTGACGCATAAGCCATACCGGAGTATATTCAATCTCTTCGCCACGGCATGCCCTGAGGAATATATCGTTCATAAAACCCTCCATTTAACACAAATAATCACAGATGATCACAGATGAGAAAACGCAGATGACCGCAGACATACCACAGATGATCACAGATATATCACAGATGATCACAGATATATCACAGATGATCACAGATATATCACAGATGATCGCAGATATATCATAGATGATCACAGACATCATTTGTATAGATTAACCTTTTAATGCCGACCTTAGTTGTTCCAAAATTAGCCAGTAATACGAGTTTATATTTTGTGCCTTTCACATAATAATAAACCTGATCCCTCATAGCTTTTGTAATAGCCGGCGCCACTTTAACCTCCAGTATAACTTTATCATCTATGATGAAATCAGGCCTGTACACCCCTATTTTCTTCTCCTTGTATTTAACATCTATAGATTTTTCCTCTACAAAGGGAATCCCTTTTTCAGCTAATTCTATGGCTATTGCCTTATGATAAATAATCTCCTTATGTACACTACCCAATTCTTTATGGACTTCATAAATAGCTCCTATGATTTTGTAGGTTAAATCTTTATAAATATAATCTACATCCTTATCAGCGATCATCTGTGTTTTTTTATCTGTGCTAACTCACCAGTTGCATAAATATTGCTGAAAGAGACCTGTAAATACAAGGCAGAAGCGCATTTGAGCCAAATAATAACGTGAGCTTTAAAGTTCACCGTGAGTTGACTCCTGACTGTAATATTTTT
>Ga0172375_10003968_pt1 | contig 22196 bp, 17 predicted proteins | sample LakKiv1m_FD_114537 | JGI IMG/M metagenome (GOLD analysis project Ga0172375, IMG submission 114537) | Freshwater microbial communities from Kabuno Bay, South-Kivu, Congo - kab_092012_11.1m | ecosystem: Environmental > Aquatic > Freshwater > Lake | place: Democratic Republic of the Congo... | reverse complement strand
GAGAGATCCCGGGTTCACGAACTCTCGATCCATCCTACCCATCTCGACAAAGAGGCTACCCACTGACAGGACTGCGGCGTCAGCCCGATCGTGAGAGTTCTCCGCTACGGAAGGTGGGTGACACTCGGTTAGAGCTCACGCCGATGGCCTGATGGGCCCGCCGCCAGGTCTCGACCGCCAGGCGCCAGTTCGCCTACCCACCTGCACACCTGGCGTGACAGTACCACCCCGCGCTCACGGGCGCAATCCGCACGGGTACCTCATCCCAGCGAGATGGACGTACCGCGGCTTCAGCGGACGGTACGCGGGTGGTGCTGCGGGGCGTCGACCGGTTCCGCCAGATGAAGGAGTGCGGGATTGAGTTCCTCGTCATGGACGACACGACCTGCGTGTGGGTGGACGACTCACGGATCGGCGAGCTCATCCGAAAGTGGTTCGACTCCATGGATGATCGAGGCGGTGCGACCGGGCCTCCGGGGTCCCTCGCCACCCCCCGGAAGGGACTCCTCCGCAGGCACCGTCCCCGGCCCTAAGCGAACGCAGCGCGAGGAGCGTGGCGAGCGTGAGAGCGTGCCTGGCCCTGCTGGAAATTGGGGCGGCGGGGAGGGCAGGAGGCAACAGGCCCTCCCATTGCGTATGTATCCGCCGCGGGGTATCGTCCACTGCAGGTGGCGGAAACCGGCTGGCAGTCCCGCGAGTGATCGGAAGCTGGTGACCGCCATGGAGCCCTGGCCATCACGGCATCGCGGCGGGGCAGGCCGAGGGGCACTCACTTCACCTACAGGACCGGTTCGACGGTCGTGCCCGTACCTCAGACATGGACCGATGGCTTCCATTTGCGCTGGTTGTGGTTATGGCAGTCGCGTTCAGCGCCCTGGTCATGCTGAAGCGGCGCAGGAACCTGCGGGAGTACTGGCTGCGTCGCTGCCTGGGTGCTGAGTGGAAGAGGCAGTTCCCGGATGCCTCCAGCGAGGAGATCCGACGATTCCTCGCCCTGTTTGCCGACGCCTTCCTTTTCAGGTCGAGGCAGAGGCTGAAGTTCTCCCCGAGCGACCGAGTCATGGATATCTACCATGCCGTCTGCCCTGGCCCCCTCATGGCGGACTCGATGGAGCTTGAGACCCTGGTCGGCTCGCTCCGGGAGGAGTACGGGGTCGATCTCCTTGCTTCCTGGAAGGAGGATGTCACCCTCGGCGATATCTTCAGACTCGCGCGAGACGCGGGTGCAAGGGGGTGTGCAACCATCCCACGGTCATTGACCCACGGAGGACCCCGTTCCCCGGGCTCGCGTGAGGGGGGCAGTCCTCACCCTTCGGGCCGCAGCACGTCTTAGGTGCGGCGGACGGCCAGTCCATCGCGTGGTAGCGGCCGCCCCCTGCCTCCGCCACCCATCTGGCTACGGTGGCCGGATGGGGCCGGGGTCTCCGGAGCCAACCGTGGGCTCCCTCGTCCCCGCCTGGCCGCTGCGCGGCACGGGCGGTGCCGGCCCGCCTCTACGCTGGCAACGCAGCCCGCTCGCCTCGCTCCAACCACTCCACAGCCCTTTGCCGACCAAACCATTGCAGCCGTCCCCGCCGCAGGATATCGTGGAGGCAGGTTGGGGCACGACGTCACGGCACGCGACCCGCGGGAGTGCTTCGACGGCGCCTTCCCCGAACTGAGTCTGCCGCCGAGAGAGTCGCCGGGTTTCCACGGCAAGAGGGGCCCATGGGTACTGAGTCTGGGGCACTCATCCGCGAAGGGGAAGCCGCATGAGAGGCCTGATCGCGGTCGGCGTTGCCGCCGTGGGCACCGGTTGCGCCGTTCTGCAGCCGGCAGCCGTGCCCCAGCAAGAGCGGATCACGATCGGCGCGATCCGCTGGGACGCGTGGTTCGCCGACGCGGTGAACCCCTACGAGAAGAGCTTGGCGGACAAGCGCTGGCATGGCCGGCTGCCGTTCTATGCCAGGGTCCTCTCGAAAACCGACGTGCAGGTCCGCGGCGACACCCAGGAGGCGATGGACCAGGAGATCGCCTACGCCAGGGCCGGCGGGATCGACTACTGGGCCTTCCTGTACTACTCCCCGGGCATGCGAGCCGATGGCTTCGACCACGACCACATGAACCGTGCCCGCAGGCTCTACCTGTCCAGCCGGCGCAAGCGCGACATCAACTTCTGTCTGATCGTCAACCCCCGGCATCCCGACCCGGAGATCACCGAGTTCGTGGAGATGATGCGGGAGCCGTCGTACCAGAGGGTCGTCGGTTGCCGGCCGCTGCTCTACCTCATGTACTGGGACCCGACGCACACGCCCGAGGCATGGTTCGGCTCCACGGAGAAGTGCCGCGCCTACATGGACACGCTGCGGGCGCTCGTCATGGCGCAGGGCCTCGGCAGTCCCTACTGCGTGGCGCTGACACAGAAGCCCGAGGTCCTGGGGCCGGTCGCCACCGCCGCAGGGATCGACGCCCTGGGGGCCTACACGAGCTGGGGCGGTCCTGACTACGCCGGGCTTCGCGCCGCGCAGGTCCGCTACTGGGACGCCATGAAGGCCACCGGCTGCAGGGTGGTGCCGAATGTCAGCGCCGGCTGGGGCGGCCCCCGGGACGGTCTTGGCGACGCGCTCCAGCCCAGGCCCGGCGAACTGGCCGCGCATGTGCGCTCGGCCTGCGAGTGGATTGAGGCCAACCCGGAGGCTGCCGAGGCGAGAACCATGCTGTTCTACGCCTGGAACGAGGTGGACGAAGGCGGCTGGCTTGTGCCGGACAGGAGCCGGGGCACCGCCAGGCTGGATGCCATCCGAAGGGTCGTGGACGAAGTGCGGGCCGGGGCGGGCGCCGCCCGCTGAACGCGAGGGCTCGGTCATGGACCGGAAGGTCATGGTGAACCGCGCACCGGTGCTCACGCTCTGGGCGACCGTGGTTGCTGAACGTATGGGGTACGACCGCGACGCCGCGCTTTCCTTGGGAAGAGCGGTCGCCGGGCTCAACGCTCAGTCCAAGGGCCGGATGCTCGGCATTTTCGGGCAACCCCAGCGGTCGGAGGACGGTCAGACTCGCAGGAAGTCCGGCCTCGGCGAGGAATTCTGGATCACGCTCTGCGGCCGTGCCGTCCCCGCGAAGAACGTGCCGGAAGGCGTCAGAGCTGTCGCCAAGGACAAGCCCATAGGCTCAGCCTCGGTCCAGAAGTACCTGGAGGACAAGTTCGGTCAGAGCCTTCCAGCCGTGCGCGAGGCGATGGCGGAACTGGCTCAGGCATTCCCTCCGGAGGATCTCTCGGAGCGTGCGTACCCCCTGTATGAGAGATTCCGCCCGGAGATCCCTGGCGGGAAGCGAGGCTGGGGAGCGCAAGGCGAGCTGGACCTTGACGTGATCCGCGCCCTGAGCAGGTAGGTTCCTGCATCCGCGCCGGGAACGAGGGAGACATGACCGGCAAGGTGTCCTGCTGGAAGTGGAAGACCCTCTCCACCGGCTACGGCACGACCCGGTCGAAGCTGACCCCTTTCACGTTCAGCGATGGCGCCAGGTTCTGGTCGCCGACCTCGCAGGCCATGTTCATCCGCAGTTCACGCACTGGGGTGGCGCACTGGATCGGCAACGTCAGCCGCGAGGCCGGTACCGAGGAACAGGCGGCCCTGGACTTCGCTGAGGAGCTTCTGGCTGGGGTCATGGTCGCGGGCGAGGGCGTTGCAGGTACGGCCCAATGGTGGCGTGGTGACTCGGGCAGCGTTCAGGCCCGCTGTCCCCCATTTCCCGCTCTTCGGCACACTGTTCCGCCTCAGCCAGACGCCCCTGCCGCCTTCTCCTCTGGGCCAGTTTCCCCGCCCGCCGCGGGATATGCTTACCAGGAGGTTGTGTGGCCGAGCTCCGTGACGCCTCTCCGGCGGCTGACTGGGCCTGACCCATGGCCTCCCCGGCCCACCGGCGCCAGGCCACTGCTCAAGGGCTGAGGACGACCTCCAGGCGTTCGCCCGCGGCGATGACGGCTTCCGCAGCCAGGGCGACGAGGACTCTGCCGTCTGGGCCGGACGAGAGGCTGGCGGCGACCGGCTTCCCGGCCGCGGTGACCGCGACGGTGCGGGGCTGGGACCCCTGTGGCGGGAGAAGGCCAACGGTCCGCAGGCGGAGCGTGCCCCAGCGAACGTCCAACGCCGCCCTCAGCCGCGCGCCCTCGGTCTTCTGGGCGTAACTGCCCCAGCCCTCGGCGCTGGTGAAGGCCGCCCGGAAGGCCTCGGGGGTGAGGCGCGGCGCGAAGGCAATGTGGCGGCGGGGACCGTGGTACTCGAAGCCGCAGGCGGCAAGGAACACGCCGTAGCTGGCCATGGAGCGGGCATAGTGGTCGCCACACTCGACCTCGTTCCACGGGTTGCGGCGTGACGCGTGGTAGCGGTCGTGCACCAGGCGAGTCACGGCCAGGCCCTCGCGCACGAGCCCCTCCCAGATCATGTGGCCGGCCACCTGGTACTCGAAGCCGTTCATGCACTCGTTGAAGTAGCCTGCCGCCCACTCGGCGCCCTTGCCCTTGGCCTTGTCATAGTCCCAGTCCGCACGGGGAAAGGTACACATGATCAGGCCACCCTCGCCGGGCATGGCGTACCACCGCCCAGGCTTGTAGGCACCGCGGTAGGGGCCCACGTCGGGGGCGACGTTGTAGCGCCACAGCGAGCGCAGGGCAGAGACCGTCTCGCGCGCCGGCAGCACACGCCCCAACCCCACTTGGAAGGCCCAGCTCTGCCCGAGAACCTGGTCGATGTGACAGCCGGTGCCGCTGTTGATGGTGTCGGGCCGCTGTGGATCGGGGCGGTTGGCGAAGTACTCGCCGTTGAAGAGCTGGGCCACGATCGCCTCACGGCCACGGTCGGCGACGGTACGGCACTGGCCTGCAAACTCCGCATCGCCGACGTCCCTGGCCATCTGCTCGGCAGCGCACAGGGCGGCCAGGTACTCGCCGCTCAGCCAGGCAACCGGGCCAAACCAGTCGGTGTCGAGGGTGTTGTGCTGGTTGCTCTCGATGATGCCGTCGCCGTTGGCGTCCTTGGCGAGTAACCACTGGGTGGCACGCCTGATGGCCGGCCAGGTGCGGGCCAGCCAGGCGGCGTCGGGGCACATCTGGTGCTCGCGCAGGGCCCGCAGGATGACGCCCGCCTGCCCATCGACCGCGGGGGAGTTGCTGAACTCGCCGCGGAAATGGACCGCCCCGTCGGCCTGCAACGCCAGCCCAAGATCAACGCGCTCGCGCGTGTCGCGCTCGAGGGAGGGGAAGATCCTGGCAACCGCGTGGGCGTACTGCCAGACATGGCCGCAGGTGCCCGCGCAGCAGCCCACGCCTTCCCAACCGTAGAACCGGCCATTGGCGAACCGCTGGCAGGTCGCGGTGGCCAGGGTCGAGGTGTTGAGGAAGGTACGGTCCAGGAACCAGTAAGGAAGAGAGGAATCGTACCAGGTGTCGTGCCACAACCGGGTCTGCTGGTCCAGCGCCGCGAAGTGTGACGCCAGGTGGGCGGCGACCGCCAAGGCAGAGTCGAAACGGGTCGCATAGTGGCGGCCGGTCATGGCGAACCGCCCGTCGATCACCAGGTTGGGGAAGTGCCAGACCACCACGAAGGTGACGGTTGCCGACGCGCCCGGGGCCAGCTCGACTCGACGGGTCAGCGAACCCAGCGTCCGGGAGCCGAACGGCTCCCGCACCGGCCCGTCGACGGGCCCGGGCGCGGCGGTGAACACGCCGCTGGGGACGGTGGCGGCGGCGAGCTGCGCACAGGCGCGATCGTCGGGCCGGGGCTCGAGCAGGGCCAAGCCCATGGTGCCGAAGTCGGCCTCGGCGGTCAGCGGCCCGGCTGCCCGGCGGGGCCGGTCGCTGAAGACGATGTCGTCGATGCCGATGTTGCCCCAACTGCCGGGCTCGTTGTCGACGACCTGCAGCCTGGCTGTCTTGCCCTGCCAGCGGCGGACATCCCAGCTCATGGCCTGCATGCGGTTGTCGTTGGCGCCGGTGGCCGACAGCACGACCCTGTCGTCGACCAGCAGATCCACGCAGGTGCGGCCCTTGTGGGCCCCGCCGCCGACCAGGAAGCCGATGGTGTTGCGCTCGATGACGAACGGTCGGCTGGTGAGGGTACCGGTGGCGGCGTCGCGCCCGCCCACATCGCCCCCCGGCGCGCTGGCGTGGGAGTTGACCGCGCGCTGCCCCTGCATCTGCAGGTCGCCCTGGTAGCCGGGGACCTTGCCCTTCTCGACCGGGCCGGTCCCGAAGGCGGTGCCAGTGGCCTGCCACCCATCGTAGACCTCCTTCTCGAAGTCGTCGAAGGCAAGGTCGGGGCGCGGGGGCGCGCCGGCGTCCTCCGGAGCGTCCTCGGCGGCGCACTCGAGAAAGACCAAGGACTCCTGGCGCACGATGCGGTTGCGCCGGACTACGTTGCGCGCCTGGGCGCTGTCCAGACAGACGGCGTTCTCCAGCCAGCCGGCCAGTTCGGCCGTGGCCGGCGCCGGACTGGTATTGCGCAGGGCGAAGCGCATGACCGTGGCCGGAAGCGATGACGCGTCGACGTCCAACGGCACGAAGGGCGAGAAGGCCTCCAACTCGACGACCAGCGGACAGGCGCCGTCGCGGTAGCTCACCCGGCCCAGCGGGTACTCGCCGACGAAGTCGATCTCCGCCCAGCCCGTGCGGTCCAACGGCCGGACCTGCGTCTTGCCTCCGGCGGCCACCAGCAGGGCAAAGCCCTGGTCCAACGGCGATGCGGGCCGCAGCGGCGAGGCGTAATGCTCGGCGCCGGTCTGCACCTGGCGGTTGAAGATATCCCAGTGCCAGAGCCGACCGTCGCCGCCAAGGTAGAGCTGGCCGGCGCAGATCCCGCCCACAGGCATACCGATGGTCTCCAACTCGCCGCCACGGTACGGGACCCGCGTGCCCCGTTCGACGAGCGACTGCAACCACCCCGGGCTGAACCCCTTCTCGGCGGGGACCAGCCGCGCGATGCCCTCGGCCGCAATGGCTCCGGCGGTGAGGAGGCACAGCCCCAGGAGACGGGCCCCAGCAGCGGCCAGGGCCGGAGAGGCTGGCACGCACCGCCGGCTCACGCCACCGGCGCATGCCGATCCGCGTCCTCGACGCGGGCTGGAGACGTCGTGCGGCTGCGTCATGGTGGCGGTCCTCCCAGATAGCGTCGCGGCGGGGCCGACGACGACACGCCAGCCCGAACCAGTGCGGCAAACCACACGGAACGTATCGCCAGCGCCCAGGCTGTCCATCACCCCCCTTTCCCGCGAACCGCGAGATGAGCAGGAGTCCGCGCGGCCGTAGCCCTACGCCGGGTCTGCCGGACCGCGCCATACCCCCAGAGCCCCCTCGCGCCAGCCTCCTTCCGCCACGGTGAAGGGCACCGTCGGCCAGCCGGCCTCGACCCGCCGCGTCGTCTCTTCCCACGAGCGCACGCCGCTGACCGCGTCGGCCGCCTCGCAGTTGCAGGCACCAACCGCGTTGGCGAAGCGTCCTGCGGCGACGATATCGAGCCCCTTCAGCAGGGCCGCGAGGAACCCGGCGATGGCCGCGTCTCCGGCCCCGGTGGCCCCCACGAAGTGCTCCACCCGGAAGATCGGGAACCACAGCTCCCGATCAGCCCAGGCGCCAAGACCGGCCGGCGCCGCTGGCCCCATGGCCCGCAGCCGAGCGGCACTACCCGTGCGCAGGTACATGCCTCGCGCGCCCAGCTTGATGGCGGCCACTGCCGTACCCATGTCGAGGAGCCGCTGGCCCAGCCGCGATAGGTCTCCTGCGCCCAGGTTGTCGCCGTGCCCGAAGCGCGACCGGTCCAGCCCGTAGAGCAGCTCGTCGGCACTGGGCATGAACACGTCCACCAGCGGCAAGGTCCCCGCCAGGATCGCGCCCCAGTCAGCCTGCCCGCCGGGTCCCCCGGGGTCCGGCATCCCCAGGTCCAGGCTGGTCGTCACCCCCGCTCCCTTCGCCAGGCGGTACATGCGCATGAGCTCTGCCCCGCCGTTGGCGTAGGTCGCCGCCATGAACGCCGGATAGCCGAAGTGGAACACCGCCGCACCCCGCAGCCGATCCATGCAGACGTCGGCGCTGGCAAAGCTGTTGTTCGCCCCCGGGCAGTGCAGGAAGATCCGGTCGGTCCCGGGAATGCTGAGCACCACCGTGTAGGAACTCACCGCCCCGTCCACGACCACCATGCCATCCGCCAGCGCCGGGGCCCGGGTGCGTAGGACCTCCAGGATCGAGTGCCCGAGCGAGTCGTTCCCCAGCTTCCCCATGAGCGTCGTGTCCACGCCCAGGACGTGCAGCGCGATACCGGTGTTCGACACAGCCCCGCCCGTGGCGATGGTGGGCGCGCCGATCTCGTAAAGCCTCCCGGGCTCCAGCTTGAACCCATGGTCAATGCCGGGGATGATGTCCAGGCAGATATGTCCGGCCACTACCGCGCGTTTCATCGGTCATTGTCCTCGTCGTGCTGCCGCAGGGGTCGACATCCAGGGAGCTGGCAACCACACACCCGCCGTTCGGCCCTGGCGACCCGTGGGAGACCCCGTTGGGTCGCCCATGGACCATGGCTCAAAGGCCGCCTCCGCCGGTGCCTCAGCGTAGCACCGGACTGGACTCGCGGCAAGTCCTGCGACGCCCGCAGCAGGGCTGTTCCGGTTTCGGCACTTCGGCTTCGGCGTGGGCTGCCAGACGAAGGTGGAGCGGCCCCGCAGGCGCGGGGCCCGTGCTCCCGCGGCCGCGGGACCGCTGGCGGTCCAGGGAAAGGGGGGCAGGCGCGCGATCTTGGAACAGCCCTGCGCCCGCAGCCGGATGAGTGCTCAGGAGTCGGCCGGGACCGGCCGTTGGCTGGCGCCGGGACCGCCCCCGTGTAGGTTGAGCCCATGACGGCAACCACCAGACGATCCTGCGACAGCTTGCGGACCATGACCACAGACGCGCGGAGGTCGCGCCATCCGGCGCGGCTGGTACTGGCCGGCGTCCTCCTGCGGGCCTCCCTCGCAGTGGCCCACGCGGGGGTTGCGGCCACGCGCATCGACGTGGAGCCCAGCGGCGGCGGGCTGGACGAGAAGCCGGTCGCTCGGGTCGCTGCGGAAACCCCTGGGGCTGGGTTTGCCGCCAGCAGCGGCAACCGCGGCGACTGGACAATCCGCCATCGGGTGACCCCCGGCCAGCCCGCCGGCCTGCCCCTGCGCCAGGTCGATGGCATCCTCATGGCCTCACTGAACGAACTCCTGCCGCAGGCCCGACGCGGCGGCGTCGAGGTCGCGGGCACCCTCACCTGTCCGACGGGAAGCCTGCCCGACGGGGGCTCCTGGGTGGCGGGCTTCACGGCGGATGGCAACGGCGCCGAAGCCAACGTCGACCTCGCAGTGGCCTGGTTCCCCTTCGCCGCCGGGTGGATGGGGGCTCACGTCGGCAAGGACGGCTCGACGGTACTCGCCTCCGCCAACCTGCCGCCCGGCACAACGCTGGGGCTGGTCCGCGGCGGCAGCCGGGACGGCGAAGTCCGCCTTGGCCTCCCCGGCGTTGACTCCCTGGACGACGGCATGCTCTTCGTGGTGGCCGCCGCCAATGGCGACAACGTCACCGCTGTGGGGCCTCTCCCCGACGGCAGCGCCTGGCACGTCCGCATTGCCGACGAGGGCAACGACTTCAAGCAGGAGGACCTCTGTGCGTTCAGCTTCGTCTTCCTGCCCTACCGTCTCCCCGGGGTCATCGGCGGCTGGATCGGAGAGGATGGCCGTATCCTGGCCGGCAGTGGGTCCTTCGGCGTTCGCCATAGCGGCCCAGGCCGCTATGAGCTCGCGTTCCCGGACTGCCCTGGCGACACCGGCATCCTCCTCGTCCAGGTGGCCAAGATGAACCCCGACGGCGTCGAGGACAACGCCATCGCCTGGACCTACGATCCGGCGGGGAACCAGGGCACGGGGGCCTTCGTGGTCGAGACCTACGACCAGCCCGGCTTCCAGAACCAGGACGCGCGCTTCTACGTCGCCTTCATCCCCTATGCAAACAACCTTGACCCCAGGGAGTTGAGGCCTGCCGTGCCGAATGAAGCTCCGGCTTGGTTGCAGGCCCGGACCTGGACCGACTGCATGCTCGCCTACCCCGCGGCGCAGCAGGCCGCCAACGCCCCGACAGACCGGTTCAGTCCTTTCTTCTCGGGACCCCTCGCAAAGGGCGCTCCCCCCGTCGCCGCGGACGTGGCCGTCCAGGGCCTGAAGAGCCTCTGGCTGATCGCTGACCCGCTGGACACCAACACGGGCGACAGGGCGGCATGGGGCGAGGCGGTCTTTTTCCTGGCAGATGGCTCCAGCCAGCCCTTGCAGGACCTCCAACCGCGCTTCGCCAGCATCGGCTTCGGCAAGCTGGAGGCCAGGCCTGTCGTCCTCGGCGGACACCACTGCGCCGGAGGGCTGGTCGCCCCGGCCCCCAGCGCGCTCTGCTACCCGGTACCGGCTACGGCCCTGCGCTTCCGCGCCCTGGCCGGACTCGACGACAGCGCCCCCCCTGGCGCCTCGGTGCGCCTCAGCGTGGTGGACGGCTACCAACGCCGGCCGCTCTGGGATAACCTGGTGCGGCCCATCTTGGACGACCGCTTCCCAGCCGTCATGCGCCGCCTGCGCGAGCACCTCGAGCAACCCCGCCTCAACGAGGTCGTCCTCGGTGCCCTCCTGCCACGCCTGCGCGCCGCAACCGCCGGAATGGTCTCCAGCCTTGGGGCCCTCGCCGCCGACCTCCCCCCGGACGGGCCTGACGCCGCCGCCTGCCTGAGCCGCTACGAAGACTGCTGCCGCCGGCTCGCCGACATCGACCGCGTCAGCCCCGGCCTCTGGCGGGCCGCACCGGCCATGGCCCAGGTCGCGGACTACCCCGAGCCCTCCCTGGTCCGCCTGCGAGCCAGGCTCGAACAGGTCCGCAAGGACCAGCCCGCAAACGCCGGCCCGGTCGCCGCGCTGCTGACCCGCCTCGACGCCTGCGAAGCGCTGCGGGCCGAGATCCTGCGCGCCGCCGTGCGCGGCGACCAGGACGCCCTGCGACGACTGCCTGAGCTCAGCGCCGCCCTGGTCCAACTCGCCGAGTGGACCGACCGCGCCCGCGGCTGGACCACCTTCCGCGGCGATGTCGAACGCAGCGCCGTCAGCCGTGAGCCCCTGACCTGGCCCCTGCGCGCGCACTGGGTGCATCGCCCCCTGGCGCCGCCAGCGCCCGCCTGGCCGCCGCCCCGCGCCGACAACCCCGCGGTCAAGCAGGCCCTCAGTCCGACCCTGACCTACGACCGGGCCTACCACGTGGTGGTCGCCGATGGCCGTCTGTTCTACGGCGACAGCGCCGCCGATGCGGTGGTCTGCCTGGATGCCACCAGCGGCGTCCAGCTCTGGCGCTATCCCACCGAGGGCCCAGTCCGCCTCGCACCGGTCCTCTGGGCCGACCGCGTCCTGGCCGGCAGCGACGATGGCTGGCTCTACTGCCTGCATGCCGATAGCGGGCGCCTCGCCTGGCGCTACCGGGCCGCCGACACCGACGAACGCCTTCCCGGCAACCAGCGGGTGATCGCAGCCTGCCCCGTGCGCGGCGGCATCGCGGTGGACCAGGGGACCGTCTTCTTCGGCGCCGGCGTCTTCCCCTCCGCGGGGGCCTTCCTCTGCGCGGTGGACGCGCTCACTGGCCAGCCACGCTGGCGGGTCCCCGTCAGCCCTGGGCCACAGGGCTTCCTGCTGCTCTCGCCAACGCGCGTCTTTGTCCCGACCGGCCGCACCCCTTTCCAGGCCTACGACCGGCGTGATGGCAGGGCCCTGAATCGACTCGGCCAGTCCAACTCCTGGGGTAAGGACCTGCCGGGCGGAACCTGCGCCCTGGTCGTCAACCGCACCCTCGCCACCGGTCCCGGCGAAGATGGCGTTCTCCACCTTTTCGATGAGACGGCCGCCGAGAGCCTGTTCACCACCGAGGGGCAACAGGTTGTCATCGACGGGCTCACCGCCTTCGTGCTCCTGCGGACCAAGGTGCTCGCCCTGCGGCGAACCGACTACCTGGCCACGGCCAAGCCGGAACGCCTCTGGGAGAGCCCCTGCCGCGAAGCCCGGACCCTGATCAAGGTGGGCGACCACCTGGTGCTGGGGACAGACGACGGCATCGAGGTCCTCTCCGCCGGCTCAGGCGACACGGTCGGGTGCGTCGCCCTGCCCGGCGCCGCCATCGATGGCCTGGCGTGGCACGCCGGCAGGCTCTTCGCCTCCGCTACCGATGGCCGGATCATCTGCCTGGCCGCCGCCCCGACGGCCCCAGACACCCCTGCCCTCGTGGAGCCACCGCGCCACCCGTGGCCTACGCCGCCCCGCGCTGTGGCGGCCGCAGGGGCGCTGCGACGGCTGCTGGACGGACCTCGTGGCCTGGCGCTCCTCGCCGGCCCCGGCAGCGCCGACCTGGCGGTGGCCCTGGCCAGCCAGAGCGAACTGCAATGCGTGGTGCTGGAGGATAACGAGGCCCGTGCCTCCGCCCTGCGCCAGGACCTGGCGACCTGCGGTGTACTGGGCGCGCAGGTCAGCGTCCACCTCGCCGGCGCGGAGCGCCTCCCGTACCGCCCCTACCTCTTCAACCTGGTGGTGATGGCCAATGCCGGGACCCGCCTGCCGCCCAGCGAGTGGGGCCGCGTCCTGCGTCCCTGCGGCGGCGTCCTCTGCGCGCCCTCGGCAACCGACCTCGAGGCCGCCATGGCCACGCTGCCAGGCGTCCGCCTCGCCCCGGACCCGGAGGCCCCAGGCCTCCTCGCCTTCCGCCGCGGGGCGCTGCCCGGAGCCGGTCGCTGGACCCACGGCTACGCGGACCCCGGCAATACCGCCTGCTCGGACGACGCTCTGGCGTTCGGTCCCTTCGACGTGCTCTGGTTTGGCCGGCCTGGACCCCAGTTCATGTTCGAACGACACGTCAAGGCCGCCGCCCCCACGTGCGACGAAGGCCTGCTCTTCGTGACGGGTCAAGATTACCTGGCCGGCCTGGATGCCTACAACGGCACCGTGCTCTGGGAACGGCACGAGACCAACACCGGCCGCATGGCCATGCTCAAGGACTGCGGCAATCTCGCCACCGCCGACCGGCAGCTCTATGTCGCGGCCGGCGACGGTTGCCTGGTCCTCGATGGCCTCAGCGGCGAGGTCCGGGCCGAACTGGCCGTTCCTGGAGCTCACGATCAGCCGTCGCGCTGGGGCTACCTGGCCGTCACCGGGAACCGCCTGCTCGGCACCCGCACCCGCCCCGAGACAGCCTTCCTGCCTGGCGTCAAGGCGGACTACGACGCCGTCTGGTTCCAGAACCAGCCGGTGACCACCAGCCTGCAGCTCTTCGCCCTCGACCGCCAGACGGGTTCGCCGGCCTGGGCGTATGACCCGCAGGGCGTCATCGTCAACCCGACCCTGACCGTGCTGGACGGGCACGTCTGCTTCGTGGAGGGCACAGAGCCGGCGCTCCGGTCGCACCCCACCGGCAAGGTGTCTCTTCCGGAGCTGTTCCACGGCGGGGCCCGCCGGGTGGCGCTGGACCTGGCCACCGGTAGCGAACGCTGGCGGCACCCGATCGACCTCACGGCCTTCCAGCACGCCATCTACATGTCCGGCAAGGATGGCATCCTCGTCCTCACCGGGACCCGACACGATCTGGTCGCCGGCCGCAAACTCATCCAGTACCAGCTCGTCGGCATGGACCTCGCGGACGGCCGCGAACTGTGGCGCAACGACAATACCCCCTCGCGCGCCGATATTCTCGATGGCGGCCACGGAGAACAGACCCAGCACCCGGCCCTGGTCGGCGACCTTATCTACGGCCCCGGTTTCGTCCGGCGTCTGCGGGACGGGGCTGTTCACCAGGGCTGGGCCTGGAACAAGAGCCCCCAGTGCGCCCCGCTCACCACCTCCCGCCACTGTGCCTTCAGCCGACAGTCGGGCCTGCCCACGGTGGCCGAGCTCGCCAGCGGCAAAGAGAACCGCCTGACCACGGTCAGCCGACCAGGCTGCTGGATCAACACCCTGCCTGCCGGCGGCATCGTCGCCATCCCGGAAGCCAGTTCCGGCTGCACCTGCGGCTACCCGGTGCAGACCTCCCTGGCCCTCTACCCCCGACCGCTGCCCCCTACCCCATGACCATCCGCCCCCCGGACAGCCGCCGGCCAGGGTTGACTTCCCGGCCGCCCAAGCGATATTCAGTCTCCGCCAGCGCTCCCGTAGCTCAGATGGATAGAGCAACTGCCTCCTAAGCAGTAGGTCGGCCGTTCGAATCGGCTCGGGGGCGCCAATCCTCTTCGTTCCTCATAGTGAGTTCCATCTCCCCTTGGCGGTCGTGTACCAGCCAGCAAAGCAGCCTGCGGTCGCAACCCAACGCGTTGCCGGGTGCCGTCGGTGCGGTTGCGGCTCGCCCCGGGTCCCTCGGTGCTGCTTTGCCTAGGCGTGCTGCGCACGCGGAGTACGGACTGATCCTGGTAGCGTTACACCACCCGTTGATGGTCAGGGCGAAGCCCCATAGCTACCTCGCCGCAAGGGGTCCCGTGGGAACGGCACCCGATCACACGTTAGGGTGTGGCTGTCCCTGTCGTGGCTGAGCGTAGGCATGAGGGCAAACGGGGCGGGAAGCACGGTTCCGCATGCGCGCCCTGGCCGCCACGTGCGTCGAGGGACTCCTGGAAAGTGGCCCAGGACCGCAAAGACCGCTGCGGTGAACCTATGGCATGACACTGCAGGTCATTGGCTTCCAGTGCTATAGGTTACGCAGACCCCGACTGCGGACAGAACCCCAACGTGACACGAGACGACCTCTGGCGGGCCCTGGACCAGCTCTATACGCCGCGCCTGCGGCGTGCGCACCTGGTCCTCTGGCTGGGCGCCGACGGGCTGCCGACACCCCTGGAACGGTTCCTGGCCGTCGGCGAGTGGATGACGGCGAACGGGGCCCTATGATACCCGAACCCGTCAGTGACCTGGAACGCCGCCGCTGACCGCACGCGGTCCTGGCCTGCAGCGTGGACCCGGCGATCTCCAGGCTGGCCACTGGTTCGGTCTGGGGCACGCGTCGCTCCGTGGCCTTCTCCGGGGCGCTTCAGGGCGTCCTGGCCTGGGCGGGCACGATGCGTGACTCCATCAGGTAGGTCTTCTCAGGAGTGAAACCCGGCTCCGTGAGCATGCGCATGCCGATCTCGAAGGCCTTGTCCACGCACAGCGGGTAGACGAAGGTGACGCCGAGGACCCCCTCGTTGACGTACTTCACCCCCTCGTGCTCCAGCCCGTCCACCCCCACGAAGGCGATCTCCTTCTCGCGGCCCTTGGCCTTGGCGGCGAGGTAGGCGCCGTAGGCCATGGGGTCGTTGTGGCCATAGACGACGTCGATGCCGGTCGGGTTGGCGTTCAGCGCTTCGGCCATGCGGTCCATCGCCTCAGGCTGGAACCAGTTCGCGCAGCAATCGTGCACGACCTTGATCTGCGGGTACTTGGCGAGCACGTCGTGGGCCCCGGCGTGGCGGTTGATGGCACCCTCGACACCCTTCATGCCCTGGATCTCCACGATGCCGCCCCTGGGTGAGCCGTTCTTGCGGGTCAGATAGTCGGCGATCCACTGTCCGGCCATCTGGCCGATCTTGCGGTTGTCGCAGCGGATGTAGGTGGTGTAGTTGGGCTCGACGATGTCGCGCTCGAGGCAGATGGTGGGGACGCCGGCCTTCATGGCCTCGCCCATCACCTTGGTCAGTGAGTCACGCTGTAGCGGGGCCACGATGAGCAGGCTGGGTCTCTGGCGGATCGCGTTCTCGATCTGACTGATCTGCTTGGCGGCGTCGGCCTGGCCGTCGTAGATGGCCAGTTCCACTGCCGGCTTGGTCGCGAAGAGCTCCTTCATGAGCTTGTTCTGGGCCGCTCGGTAGGGCTCGGCGTTATTGCACTGGCTAAAGATGACCAGGTACTTCGGCTTGGCCGGCGCCGTCGGGGCCGCGGCCTCCGGCCGGTTCGCGGCCGCTGGCGGCGCCTCCTTCCGGCCGCCGCAGCCAGCCAGTCCGGCTACCACGCATGCCCCCGCGACCGCCGTCCACCACGTTCTCTGTTTCATGGCCCGCTGCCTCCCCTTGCCTGGTTCTGCACCTGCCCTTTGGCGGCATCTCGGCGGAGGTCCGTCATGCCGCAGGGGTGACCCCCGTACGGGCATCAGGATGCCACGTCAGGATGAACCTATCGCCTCCGGGCCCGGTTCGCTACCCCGCGCGCCGGCGCTGCAGGGCCACGGCGACCAGGATGATGACCGCCTTGAGCATCAGTTGGGCGTTGAAGTCCACGTTGCGCAGACCGAGGATGTTGGTGAGGACGCCCACGATCAGCGCCCCGGTCAGGGTGCCGGCGATGCCGCCCTTGCCCCCGGCCAGGCTGGTGCCGCCGATGACGACCACCGCGATGGCGTCCAGTTCCGAGGCGATGCCCGCATTGGGGTCGCCGGTGGTCGTGCGCGCACACAACAGCACCCCCGCGACACCGGCCATGAGACCGCTGAGGGTGTACACGGCCAATTGCACCCGCCGCACCGGCAGGCCGGCATAGCGCGCCGCCAGAGGGTTGTCGCCGACCGCCCGCACGTAGCGACCGAAGACGGTCCGATTGAGCAGCACCGCGAAGAGCGCCGCCAGAACCAGGAAGGTGCCGATCATCAGCACCTTGCCCGAGTACAGGTCCCCGAAGCCGCCGGCGACGTCCTGGCCGACGCCCAGGCCGATACGCTCGTTGTTGGACAGCCACAACCCCAGTCCGCGCACCCCGATCATGGCCGCCAGCGTGATGATGAACGGTTGGATGCCCAGGGTCGCGATGAGCGCGCCGTTGAGCGTTCCCACCAGCCCCCCCGCGCCGATCGCCGCGGCGATCGCGATGGCCACCTGCACACCGGGGTGCAGGCCGGGCTTCCAGTTGACCAGCAGCAGCCCGGCGACCACGCCGGCGAGGGCCATCACGCTGCCCACGCTCAGGTCGATTCCGGCCGTCAGGATGACATAGGTCATGGCCAGGGCCATGATCCCGACCGGGGTGATCGCCCGGAGCATGTCGGTGAGGTTGCCCGCGCCCAGGAAGATGATCTCCCCGTCGAACGTGCGCGGGCTGACGACGATCGCCAGCACGAAAATCCCGGCCAGCACCAGCGGGCCGCGCCAACGGCGCGTGCCCTGCCGTAGCCGGTCGCCGAGTCTGGGCGCAGTCATAGGACACGTCCTCTGTAGGAACCGCTCATCCGGCCGTGCGGCCCGCCTCGGCGGCAGCCGCGGCGGTGGCCAGGGCCATGATCTCTTCCTGGGTGGCGTCCGTCGCGTCAAGGGCACCGACGGCGCGGCCGTCGTGCAGGACCAGGATACGGTCGCAGCACCGCAGCAGTTCGGGGAGCTCGGAGCTGACCATCATCACGCCTTTGCCGGTCGCTGCAAGCCGCTCGATGGTCACGTAGATATCCTCCTTGGCCCCGACGTCAACGCCGCGCGTGGGGTCGTCGAGGAACAGCACCTCGGGGTCCACCAGCAACCAGCGACCCAAGAGGACCTTCTGCTGGTTCCCGCCACTGAGGGAGCTGACGGCGTGGTCGTGCGATGCCGCCCTGAGGCACGTGCTCGCGGCCACGCGCTCGCAGGCCTGGCGTTCGGCGCCTGGGCGGACCCAGCCGCCGTGGCTGAGGTCCGACAGGGCCGAGAGCGAAGCGTTCTCGCGCACGCTCATCTGCATCATCAGCCCGGCCAGTTTGCGGTCTTCGGGGAGCAGCCCCAGGCCGCAGTCCATGGCCTGACGCGGTCCGCGCGGGCGGTACGGCCGGCCGCGCAACAGGATGTCGCCGCCGCTGAGTGGGTCGAGACCGAAGAGCGCTCGGCCGATCTCGCTGCGGCCGGACCCCACCAGGCCGGCGATGCCCAGCACTTCGCCCCGCCGCAGCTCGAACCCGACATGATGCAGGCGGGCGGTGCTCAGGCCGCGCACTTCGAGCAGCACCTCCTCCGCGGCGTGGGTCGCGGCGCGGACGCGGCCCCTGAGGTCGCGGCCGACCATCATGCGCACGAGTTCGTCGGCGTCGGTCTCGGCCGTGCGCAGGGTGCCGATGGTGCGGCCATCGCGCAGTACGGTTACCCGGTCCGCGATACGGAAGATTTCGGCGAGTTTGTGCGAGACGTAGATGACCGACACGCCCGCGTCGCGCAACTGTCCGACGAGGCGGAACAGGCGGGCGACCGCGTCGTCGGTGAGGGAACTGGTGGCCTCGTCCATGACGATGACCCGGGCATCCATGCTCAGGGCCCGGGCGATGGCCACCAGTTGCATCTGCCCCAGGGACAGCTCGCCCACGGTGCACTCGGCGGGCACCTCGAGGCCGACCCGCGCCAGGTATGGCTCACAGGCCGCCGCCAGCCGGAGCGGGCTGGTGAACAGGCCCTCCCGGAAGTGCAGATTGCCGGCGGCGATGTTCTCGGCGACGGTCAGGTGGGGAAACAGGTCGAGCTCCTGGAAGATCATGCACACGCCCAGCCGCTGGGCCTCCAGCGGGTCGGCGGGCATGACCGGCTGACCGTCGATGAGGATGCGGCCGGCGTCCGGACGAAACACGCCGGCGAGGACCTTGCCCAGCGTGCTCTTGCCTGCGCCGTTCTCGCCCATCAGCGCGTGGACTTCGCCCCGCGCCACCGCGACGCGAGCATCCACCAGGGCGTGCACCCCGGCGAAGTTCTTGTGGACGCCCTCGGCCGCCAGGACCATCTCCATCGGGGTCGCCTCCGGCAGGCGGTTCGGTGTGCAGCAACATACGCCGCGCCGTGTCGCCGGCAACCTCGCCCCAGGAACCGACCGGCCCCCTGGAAGCGTCTCGGGCCCCGGGCGTGCGTCGCGATCGCGCCTGCCGCAACGCCTCGACTGAGCGGCTGACCCCGGCGCCGGGGGAAAGGGTCCGCAGCCCAGGTTGCCTCGGGTGGGGAAGGGGAGTACAGTACCCTCGGGTAGTTTTGCCCCCGTGCCGAAGGGTGGCGCCATGCGTGACCTGCTGGCATCTCTGCTGGAACTCCAGGAGCTCGAGATCATCCTGGAGGAGTGCCGCATCGTCCACGGCGACGTCCGGTTGCCTGCCGCGGCGGACGTGGAGGTCCGGGTCCAGCACCTGCGGCAGTCGGTGCCGCCGCCGTTGTTGCGGCGGTTCGATGCCCTGCGGCGGCTGGGGCCGGCGGTTGTGCATGAGCAGGGGGGGACCTGCAACGGGTGCCACCTGAATGTTCCGCGGGGTGACCTGAACCGCATGCGGCGGACCGCGGCCGAGTGGGTGTGCCCGAACTGCGGCCGTTACCTGATGCTGACGGGCTGAGGCGCCTTGGCGCCGCGGTGGTGCAGTATGGACATCAACCTGCTCCTGCCGAGAGAGCATGTTGTCCTCGCGGCTGCGGCCGCCGACAGGGCTGCCCTGCTGGGCTTTCTGACGGCTCCTCTGGTCGTGGACGGGACGGTGACGGACGAGGGGGAGTTCCTGGCGGAGGTGGAACGGCGCGAGCAGCAGGTGACCACTCAGGTGGCGGGTGGCATCGCGTTCCCCCATGCCCGCAGCCACTGCGTGCGGCGTCTGGGGCTGGTGGTGGGGACGGTGGAAGCTCCCGGGGTCCCGTTCGGCGTTGACGGGAGGGAATGGTGCCGGTTGTTCCTGCTGATCGCCATACCGGCATCGGCCCCGACGGCCCACCTGCCTCTGCTCAAGCACCTGACCGGGATCGTGCGACAGCGGGCGCGGGTAGCGCGGCTCCTGGCTGCCCGGACGCCAGCTCAGGTACTGCGTCTGCTGGCCACGCCTCGGGGGTGATCCGGTGGCGTGGATAGGTTTGGCTGCGCTCGATGACGCAGCACAGTACATCGGGACCTGCACCGCAAGTCGGTGCTGTGCAGGAGGACCCCCCGCGAGCGTCAGGCGGGGACGGGTGGCCCATGCCGGGCCCCCGCTGCGGTGGCGAGGCGCCCTCAGGGATCAGGGATGGCCGAAGGTCATCGTCTTGGCGTCGACGCCCGCGATGGCCCTGAGCTTCCGGCAGAAGCCATCGCACTTGGCCTTCGTGCCGACGAACTCGAGGACCATCAGGCCGTTGGGCGCGCAGCTCTTGCCGTCCGTTACCTCATGGAGCCCCAGGCGCGTCTTGATATTGCAGCCATAGGCCGTGAGGATGTTCTGCACCTCCACGGCGTGCTTCACCCGGTCCGTGACGTGCACTCCGACGATGATGTGGTCGCGCAACATGGTCCTTGACACTCCTCTCCGATCCGCACCGGTCCGGGTCCCGGCGGACCGGCTGCGGTGACTCTACGGCGACGACAGCGGCCTCGTTCCGGCTCTGCGCCCTGGCAGGGGAGCCGGGCCTGCGGCACCGGGGCGCCGCAGGCAGTGCCGCCAGGCCCCTGCGTCAGGATTTCCAGAGGCCGTGCTTGTTGCAGTACTCACGGGCGGTGACGGAGGTCGGGTTGCACGTGCAGGCGAAGAATGCCTCGGGGGCCCCGCCGGGCTTGAGGTACTGCCGGCAGAGCTTGCCGTCGGTGAGCAGCTCGATCCACTCGATGTAGTGGTCCTCGGCCATGGGGTGGGCCACGCTGCCGACGGCCACCTTGAAGCCTCCGGGGACCTTGGTGACGACCGGGACGTGCTTCTCCTTGGCGGCGTCGACGGTGTTCTCGATCACCGGCACCATGGGCTCGCCGCAGCACTCTGGCGTGCAGTCGCAGTCCACGCTCTTGATGACCTCGACGAAGGCCACGCAGCACTTGCACTTGTAGACATTGCCCTGCTTCATCGGACGGTTCCTCCTTCGTGGGGGGGGGGTGGCGGCGGGTTGCGCCGCGTCTGACCTTCAAGCCGACCCAGGCAATGGGTCACCCGTTCTCAACCAGCCAATCCTGCACGCCTGCGATGGGGCACAGGCCGCAGAGGGGCTCGGGGCCTCCTTGCCGCAGTGCAGCGAGCCGCCGTCGCGGGGCCGGAACTCACCGGCGAACACGGCCATCCGGCTCGTCTCGTATCGGGGCCCGTTGGGCTCCACCATACAGGACTCCTCTGCTGGCAGGGGACGCGCACCTCAGACCGTCTCAACCGCGGCGTCCTAACCATACTACCGTTCAGACCGCTTGGGAAGGCGATGGTTCCCCTTCGCCTTTTCCTCCTGTTCTGCCTTGCGAGGCGTTGTGCTGTGAACTACATTTCCGCCTGTCTGTCAGCCCTTGTCTGGCCGCATTCTGAACTGCCGTGCCGGGGTGACCCTGGCGAGGCTATTCAGGGGGTAGTCGGGGCTGTCCAGCGGTGCTGCTGGCGAGGCTGCGGGCCCTTCCCACACGGAAGCCGAGAGCGATCTGCAGAAGGGTTCCGCTGCATCCCAAACAGAGAATCATTTCTCGATTTGCGGGCGGGCAGCGGTCCCGGGCGACTCGACGGTGGAATCTGGAGGCGAGGCATGTCGTGCGCGACCTGTAGCGGCAAGGTGGACCTGCTTACGGCGTTTCCCGAGAAGCGGGCGGAACTGGAGACGTATCTCGATTCGTTGCCGGTGGGTGACGACCGGGAGCGGAATCGGGGTTTGCTGATCCAGTCTTTGCACAAGGCTCAGGAGGTGTTCGGCTACCTGCCCGAGGAGGTGCAGTTGCTGGTGGCGAAGCATCTGAAGCTGCACCTGTCCGAGGTGTACGGCGTGGTGAGTTTCTACTCGTTTTTCACGGACAAGCCAGTGGGCAGGTACCGGATCAGCGTGTGCATGGGCACCGCCTGCTTTGTGCGGGGGGCGGGGAAGGTCCTGGACGAGTTCAGGCGCTACCTGACGGTGGCGGAGGGGGAGACGACACCGGACGGCAAGTTCACTCTGGGGGCGTTGCGCTGCGTGGGTGCCTGCAGCCTGGCGCCGGTGGTGACCGTGAACGGCCGCGTCTACGGCAGCGTGACGCCGAAGAAGGTGGCCGATATCCTCGAAGACTGCGACTGACCTAACCACAGAGAGAACCTGGGCGATGATGGACACCATAGAGACACTCAACCGACATGCCGCCACGGTCCGGGAAGCGCGGGCAGGAGCGGCCCGGAATCGGATCCTGGTTCGCACGTTCCCCACCTCTGACATGTGGTAGGTTGTGGGTTTCCCGGAGGGTGGCCGCAAGAGAGCGCAAAGGACGCAGAAGGCGAAGGGGACCCGGGTTGCCTCGGGGGATATCCGGGCGTG
>Ga0172375_10003966_pt1 | contig 22201 bp, 13 predicted proteins | sample LakKiv1m_FD_114537 | JGI IMG/M metagenome (GOLD analysis project Ga0172375, IMG submission 114537) | Freshwater microbial communities from Kabuno Bay, South-Kivu, Congo - kab_092012_11.1m | ecosystem: Environmental > Aquatic > Freshwater > Lake | place: Democratic Republic of the Congo... | reverse complement strand
TACCTTGCTTGATGCTGACATCGGAGCCCTTTCCATAACCGATTCTAATACTGTAAACTTCAATGGCAATTTTGTAACGAGCGGAGCAGCCAGCGTCACTGGAGTGGACGGTGAAATAGATGTTGCCGCAGCAGGCTCTGTCCAGTCAGGCGGCTCAGTAACATTTACTACAACCGGCGCAGGTACGGTTATTGATATTAACGGGCCTGTTAGCAGCGAAGTGGATATTTCATTTGACGCTTCTACTGCAGGGACAATTTCTGTGGATTCTACAGTTACTGCCAAAGGGATAATTACAATGCTGGCTGATGTGGACTTGAATATAAATGCAGCGGTTAATAGCACAATGGCAGGCAATATCATTATGACTGCGGATACCGGAGATATTAACCTTAGTGATGAAGTAAGGACTACCTCTACCGGAGATGTGTCTTTGACCGCTACTCTTGGCAGCATTATTGACGCTGATGTAGCTACTGAAGACGAGCGCATTGCCGGAGATGTAGTGACCTTGACAGCGCTTGAGAATATTGGCACAGCTGTTGCTGGCGCGGATATAGACACAGAAGCCAATTCTCTGGATATTTCCAGTACTGACGCTGCCACTGCCAGAACCATAGTTATAGACGAATATGATGCGGTAGTATTGACTGATCTTGATACAGCTCTTGGCAGTATAACAGTCAGCGCTGATGGTTTGATTACAGCGACAGATGTTAATGCGTCTGGCGCAGGGGAGGATGTAACGTTAACAACCACGACCGGAGGCATGATATTGACCTCTGTATTGGCGGATGACGATATTACTGCGACTGCTGATGCTGGAGATATAACAATAGCTTTGGTAGGCGACGCAGGGACTGATGATATTGCTATAACAGCTACCACAGGAGCAATAGATGAGGTTGCTCCTGAAGATGTAGGCGTGGATATTGTCGGAGATGTTGTAACTCTTACTGCTCAGAATGGGATAGGCCATGCGCGTAAACTAGAAACTACTATTGCTTCCCTGGACGCTTCTGTGACCTCTACCGGAGACATACAGATAGCTGAAACAAATGCTATTATTTTAACAGACTTGGACACAGTAGATGGGAGTATAACAGTCTCAGCGGGCGGGCTTATAACAGCAACCGATGTTAATGCGTCGGGGGTTAATCAGGATGTGACATTGACAACTACAGCTGGAGGAATAATATTGACTTCCGTATTAGCAGATGATGATATTACTGTTACTGCTGATGCAGGAGATATAACGATAGATGTGGCAGGAGATGCAGGGACTGACGATCTAACAATAACTGCCACGACTGGCTCTATAAATGGTGTAGATATCGATGCCGCCGCAGAAATTACCGGTGACGCAATAGTTCTTACAGCTCAAGATGAGATAGGCGGAGCATCTGGCGGTGCAACAGAAATTGAGACTGAAGTTACAACAATTTCCGCAGATTCAACCGCTGCTGGAGATATAATATTTGAAGAGCTTGACGCAGATGACGACGGGATTAACCTGCTTTCGATAGATACTAATAATGGTAATATAACAATTGTTACTAACGGCATGACACATGAAGCAGGGACTGAGACGATCATAACATCTGTAAAGTCTGACACAGGAGTAGCCGGCGCAAATGATATATCAATTACAGCCTCAACCGGAGACATTACATTAGTGGGTAATGCTGCTGATGCTTCCAATGTGCAATCCGACGATGATATTACTATCGTGGCAACCGCTGGTTCGATAACTGAGGATGCTTCAGTTGAGATACCGGGCGACTCCTATGTGGATATCCAGGGTGATAAATTAACGATAACGGCACGCGATGAAATCGGAAGCTCAACCGGCGAATATGATATTGAGACCACGATTGCCAATCTTGATGCTTCATCCACTACTGCCGGAGACATAGTAATTACCGAAACCAATGCTATTGGGCTGGATGATGTCGATACAGCTAACGGCGCAATTACCATTGTTGCCGGCGGCGCAATCGTTGCTACAGATGTTGTTTCCACAACCGATGCTGATGCCAATGATATCACTATCACTGCAACCGCTGGTGATGTTACTATAGGTGTTATAACTGCAGGCGCAGGAGTTACAGCAGATGCGAGTATCACTGCAACAACCGGTTCTATCAATGAAATAGGCGCAGGTGATGCTGCTGTAGATATTACTGCGGATGTCCTTACTTTAAGCTGTCAAGATGAGATAGGCGGACCAGGAGAACTGGATATTGAAACTACAGTTAATTCTCTCACTGCTTCTTCAACGCTTGCCGGTGATACATATATTACCGAAACAAATGCTATCACTTTAACCAGCATCATTACTACCGATGGGTTGATTACTATAATTTCTGGCGGGAATATGACCGTGACTTCAGTAACTGCAGGTGGCGATACAGGAAGCAATGATGATGTCACTTTAACTACAACAACCGGCGATATTATTATGAGCGGCGATATCACGGCACTTAATGATACCGTTACCTTAACTTCAGCCGGAAATATTACCGATACTACTAGCGGAGCTACCGATATTTCTGCCGCAGATTTAGTGATTACTGCCAATGCTGGGACAGTTGGCGCAGCAGGAGCAAATAATGAGCTGGATACAGATGTAGATACTATCACTGCAGCCGTTAACGGTGCTATTTATATCTTAGAGGATAGCGCTGTAAGCTTGCCTTCTGTGGTTACTGTTGCAGGATTAATTGACATTGAAGCCGCTGGAACAATTACTACTACCACAGTGACTGCCAACGGTGGTTTCGGAGTGAATCTATACGCTACTGCCGGAAATCTTTTAGATACAGCCGGAGGCATGATAACTGCTACTAGTGAGTCCAATCTCAAGGCAAGCGGGGTAGTCGGCACCAACGCTAACCCTATGGATGTTAATATTGACGGAAAGCTTTGGATATTGGCCGGCTCTATGCAAGATGAAGTTTCAGCCAATGTTACAGGTACGGTTAATGGCGGAGATGCTACAGAAAGAGTTGAGATACTTTTGCCTGCTCCTCCCGGGCTGGTATTACTGGATAATCACCTGATGGGTGGTGGAAATTACGGGAGCGGCAGCCCCAATGGCACTATTCTAAGCCGCGGTTACGGTTATACAGCGATTATACGCGCAGACATGTTCAGCGCAGTTTACCAGCAGGGATTACAGCCTTGGGGCCATAAGATGATGCTGCCTTGGGTATTAAGTGAAGGCGCTAGGATAGACGATGATTTCTTAAACAGCCTGCCTGCAGTTATAGATGTTTCGCAATTGAATTTACCTGTGTTAAACGGAGGAAGTCAAACAGCGAATTTCTACGTTATTCGTTCGCTTAAATAAAAAGAGGAGGATTTGCTTCTATGAAGAGGACAGCGGTTTTAATAATATCATGTCTGCTTTTAGTTGGATTTACTTGCGCAATTGTAGTTGCGGCTGAAGAAACAGCTGCCCCGCAGCAAGTTAAACCCAAAGAAATAAAGATAGACCGTAATTACGATGGAATAGCTGAGCGTACAGAAGTTTATGACGCTAAAGGAGCTGTTACAAGAATTGAATCCGATGTTAATGCCGACGGCAAGATAGATGAATGGGTCTATTATGAAAATGGCGTACCTGTAAAAGGCGAAAAGGATCTTAATGCAGACGGCAAGCCTGATACAACGTTGATTTATGATGCTAAAGGAGTGGTTATCAGGACTGAAGCAGACGCTAATGGCGACGGCAAGATAGATGAATGGGTTTATTACGAAAATGGCAAGCCGGTTAGAGCTGAAAAAGACACCAACAAAGACGGCACGCCTGATACCTGGATAAAGTATTAGAATAAAGAGCAATCAATATAATAAAGCCCTCTTCATGAAGAAGAGGGCTTTATTTTTTTAACAAGCCAGAACCCGCCACAAAGATTGGCGGGTCTGCGGAAAATCTGTTAAAGTCTCTACCCGAAGAGCAGATTTTCCTTGACACATTTTTTTATGATGTTATAATCTATACCAAGTTAATCGTGATTATATAGATTAGAGGTTTACAATGAAGATAACATATAAAGGCGATTATAGTTTAAAAACCATGCTTGATCTGGCTATGCACTATAATAAAGGAGTACTGCCTATTCAAGAACTGGCTAAAAAAGGGGATATCCCTAATAAATTTTTAGAGCAGATACTCTTGACTTTAAAAAAAGGCGGCTTTGTGGGCAGTAAGCGCGGCATAGACGGCGGTTACTTTTTGGCAAGGCCTCCTGAGACAATAACAGTGGGAGAGGTAATCAGATTCATAGAAGGGCCAATAGAACCGATAGCGTGCGCCGGCAAAAAGAAATACGAAAAATGCCATGACTTCCCGTATTGCGTATTTAAAGATATATGGTCGCAGGTTTATACAGCTACATCTCTGGTGGTCGATACTATTACATTTGCCGAGCTTCTCAGAAGAATTGAAAATATAAAAAATAACGGCGGGAACACTTCTTATTCTATCTAAACGTCTTGAACGGGAGACAAACTATGGCTAAGATTTATAATGATATAACAGAGCTTATTGGGAATACGCCCCTAATCAGATTAAATAAAATAGCAAAAGATATAAATGCTGATATCCTTGCTAAATTAGAATTTTTCAACCCGGCTGCTAGCGTGAAAGACAGGATCGGCCTTTCAATGATAAAAGACGCCGAGGAAAGAGGCATCCTAGCCCCTGGCGGGACCATAATAGAGCCCACTAGCGGAAATACAGGCATTGCGCTCGCGTTTATAGCGGCTGCGAAAGGCTATAAGCTTATAATTACAATGCCTGAGACAATGAGCGTTGAGCGCCGTCAGATTTTGAGATTATTCGGGGCTGAGGTAGTCCTGACCCAGGGTGAGAAAGGAATGAAAGGCGCTATTGAAAAAGCAGAAGAGCTTACGAAAAACACAAAAGGCGCTTTTATGCCACAGCAGTTTAAAAATCCTGCAAATCCTAAGGTTCACAGAGAAACAACTGCTGAAGAGATCTGGAAAGATACAGACGGTAAAGTGGATATACTGGTTTCCGGGATCGGAACAGGCGGCACGATCACAGGCATAAGCCAGGTTATTAAAAAAAGAAAGACAGGGTTCAAGGTGATAGGCGTTGAACCGTTTGATTCGCCTGTTTTATCCGGCGGAAAACCGGGCCCGCACAAAATCCAGGGTATAGGCGCAGGTTTTGTGCCTGATATATTGGATAAAAGCCTGATAGATGAGATCTTTAAAGTAAAAAATGAAGAGGCTGTGGAAACGGCAAAGCGCCTTGCCAAAGAAGAGGGGATTATGGCAGGCATATCAAGCGGCGCAAACGTATTTGCATCTCTTGAGATTGCTAAAAGACCTGAAAACAAAAACAAGGTAATAATAACTGTCATATGCGATACAGGTGAAAGGTATCTCTCTACTGACATGTTCAAACTTTAGAAACGGAGGATAGATAACTATGGCAAAAACAATCAAAGAGATAAACGAGAAAATAAAACAAGGAAGTGCAGTTATTGTAACTGCAGAAGAAATAATAGATCTTGTCGAAAAAGACGGTATTAAAAAAACAGCCGAAAAAGTAGATGTTGTTACTACAGGTACATTCGGCCCGATGTGTTCTTCGGGAGTGTATTTTAATATAGGCCATTCAAAGCCGAGGATAAAGCTTGGCGGAGGAAGCGTTACTGTAAATGACGTGCCTGCATATACAGGCTTTGCAGCAGTGGATCTATACTTAGGCGCGACAGCCCTTCCTGACGATGACCCGAGGAACAAAGTGTATCCAGGAGAATTTAAATACGGCGGAGCACACGTGATACAAGAACTAGTGGCGGGAAAAGACGTTGCCCTCAAAGGGACAGCTTATGGCACAGACTGTTATCCGCGCAAAAAAATAGATACCCTGATTAATATCAAAGACCTCAACGAAGCAGTGCTGTTTAATATGAGGAACGCCTATCAAAATTATAACTGCGCTGTGAATTTATCCAAAAGGATGATTTACACCTATATGGGCGCATTAAAGCCGGATATCGGGAACGCTTATTATTGCTCGGCAGGCCAGCTTTCGCCTTTATTAAAAGACCCGCATTATAAAACAATAGGTATCGGTACGAAGATTTTCTTAGGAGGAGGAACAGGCTATGTGGCGTGGCAGGGTACGCAGCATTCTCCTACCGTAAAGCGCAAAGATACAGGGATTCCTCAGGCGCCTGCAGGCACGCTGGCTGTAATAGGCGATTTGAAACAAATGATGCCTGATTATTTAGTAGGCACTACTTTTCAGGGATATGGCGTTACTCTTACAGTCGGAATAGGCGTTCCTATACCGATATTGAACGAGGAGATATGCAAATATGCGTCAGTAAAGGACGAGGATATCTGGACACAGATAATTGATTATAGTGAAGCTTATCCAAATTGTATACCCGGCAGCTTAGGGGAGGTAAATTACGCCCAGCTGAAAACCGGCAAAATCACGGTAAAAGACAAAGAAGTCCCTACGGGCGCCCTCTCCAGTTATTCCAAGGCAGTCGAGATAGCTGAAAAGCTGAAGAGCTCTATAAAGGATAAAGAATTTTTCTTAACCGAACCTGTCGCGCCGATTCCGGGCGCTGAGTCAGGAGTTAGCTTCAAAGCGTTAAAAGAACGCCCTATAGAATAAATAGCTGAGGTACAAAAGTTACAAAATAATGTAAATTTTGTAACTTAATCTGTTTCACAAAATTTTGGAGGAGTTATGAAAGAGAAGGTTAAAAAGGCGATAGAGAATATAAGGCCGTTTTTACAGCAGGACGGAGGAGATATAGAATTTGTAGATGTGATAGACGGAGTGGTAAAAGTTAAGCTGAAAGGCGCGTGCGGCTGCTGCCCTATGTCTCAGATGACGCTTAAAAACGGTGTTGAAAAAGCATTGAAAAAAGAACTCCCGGAAATAGTCCGTGTAGAACCCGTCCAATAAACTTTACATTGTGACAATGTAAGTTTTGTAAAGTTTATTTAGGGAGGGGGTAATTAGAGGGAAATAGCTTGACTAAATAGTGGTATTTATAGATAATATGTAGGGCTTTAAAAATACAATGTATGTATTTATACTGAACGAGGACGTTCTGCTTTAAGAAAGCAGGACGTTTTTTTGTATACGGGGTAGCTATGAAAGCTTTTATTGCATTGGAAGACGGGACGATTTTTGAAGGCGTTTCTTTTGGAGCCAATGGAGAAAGGCTGGGAGAGGTTGTTTTTAATACCAGCATGTCCGGCTACCAGGAGATAATGACAGACCCTTCCTATAAGGGCCAGATAGTTACAATGACCTATCCTCTTATCGGAAATTACGGTGTAAATAAAGAAGATGTTGAATCCTCCGCACCGAAGGCAGAAGGCTTTGTCATAAAAGAAGAAAGCAAGATTGCCAGCAACTGGCGTTCTGAAAAAAGCCTGGACCAATACCTGAAAGAAAATCATATTGTCGGGATAAAAGGCGTTGATACGAGGTCTCTTACGCTGCACATAAGGACAAAAGGCGCGATGAAAGGGATTATTTCAACAATAGACTTAAGTCCCAAAAGCCTTATTAAAAAAGCAAAAGATTCTCCAGGGCTTATCGGCAGAGATCTGGTAAAAGAAGTAACGTGCAAGAAATTCTACAATGCGAAAGCAGTTTACTCTAAGCCCTCTATCCTATGCCACAATACTCGTTTTAAGGTAATCGCAATGGATTTTGGCATTAAATACAATATTTTGCGGTGTCTTATAGACGCTGGTTGTGATGTGGCAGTTGTCCCTGCAGATACAACCGCAAGCGAGATTTTAGCCAAAAATCCTGATGGTATTTTCCTGTCAAATGGCCCGGGAGACCCGGCCGCAGTTACTTACGCGATCGAAGAGATTAAAAAACTTCTCGGTAAAAAGCCTGTATTCGGGATTTGTCTTGGCCATCAGCTGTTGGGCCTTGCCCTTGGCGGTAAAACATTTAAATTAAAATTTGGGCATAGGGGCGCAAACCATCCTGTGAAAGATCTTAATACCGGCAAAATAGAAATCACTTCGCAGAACCATGGTTTTTGTGTGGATATAAATTCTCTGAATAAAGACGAGATAGAGCTGACTCATATAAATTTGAACGATAACACTCTTGAAGGCATGGCGCATAAAAAATTGCCAATATTTTCTGTACAGTACCACCCGGAAGCCTCTCCGGGGCCGCATGATTCGAAGTATTTATTTAATAGATTTATACAGATGATGGAGAAAGCAGGTTAGGGTAATTATGCCAAAGCGAACAGACATCCACAAAATTTTAATAATCGGCTCCGGCCCTATTATAATAGGCCAGGCTTGCGAATTTGATTATTCAGGCACTCAGGCTTGCAAGGTTTTAAGAGAAGAAGGCTTTGAGATAGTGCTCATAAACTCTAATCCAGCCACTATTATGACTGACCCTGAAACAGCGGATATCACTTATATAGAGCCTATTACTCCGGAATTTGTTGAAAAAATAATAGCGAAAGAAAAACCTGACGCGCTTTTGCCTACCTTAGGCGGGCAAACAGCGCTTAATACAGCCATGAAACTTCAGGAAACAGGAATTCTTGATAAGTATAATGTTAAAATGATAGGCGCTGATCATAATGCCATAAAAAAAGCGGAAAACAGAGAGTGTTTTAAAAATGCAATACTCAAAATAGGGTTCGACCTCCCGAGAAGCGAAATGGCTTATAATATGGAAGATGCTAAAAAGGCAATGAAGAAAATAGGATTGCCTGTAATTATAAGGCCTAGTTTTACCCTTGGAGGAACAGGCGGTGGGACTGCCAGGACTGAAGAGGAATTTGAAACAATAGCTAGTCTAGGCCTTCAAAACAGTATGATAAGCGAAATCCTCATAGAGGAATCTATATCAGGCTGGAAGGAATACGAGTTGGAAGTGATGAGAGACAGGTTAGACAATGTCGTTATAGTTTGTTCAATAGAAAATCTGGATCCTATGGGCATTCATACTGGCGACTCAATAACTGTTGCCCCGGCCCAAACCCTTAGTGATAAAGAATATCAAAAAATGCGCAATGCAAGCCTTGCGATTATCAGGGAAATAGGCGTTGAAACAGGCGGGTCAAATATACAATTTGCTGTAAATCCGAAAGACGGGAGAATGGTTGTCATAGAGATGAACCCGAGGGTTTCCAGGAGTTCTGCTTTGGCAAGCAAAGCAACGGGATTTCCTATTGCAAAGATTGCTGCTAAATTAGCGGTTGGCTATACGCTTGATGAAATAAAAAATGATATTACCAAAGTTACTCCGGCGTCATTTGAGCCAACCATAGATTATTGCGTAGTGAAGATCCCGAGGTTTACTTTTGAAAAATTTCCAGAGGCAAAAGATGTGCTTGGCATATCAATGAAATCAGTCGGTGAGACCATGGCGATAGGCAGGACGTTTAAGGAGGCTTTGCAAAAAGGGCTAAGAGGGCTTGAGATAGGCCATACAGGCCTTGATAATAAACAATCTTACAAAGATATCACCGATGAAAAAATCAGGCAAAGGCTGGAAGAACCTAATGCCTCGAGGGTTTTTTATGTTAAATACGCTTTGCAAAAAGGATACAGCGTAGAAAAAATACACGAATTGACCGGAATAGACCAATGGTTTCTCGAGAATATAAAAGATATCGTGGAGATGGAAAAAGAGATAGCCAAAAGCTCAAGGCATAAATCTAAAGGCAAAATAAAACTAAAGATAAAAATAAGGAGAAGGTTAAAGATAAAATCTGAGATATTGCTTAAGGCGAAGCAGTACGGGTTCAGCGACGCTCAAATAGCTGAATTAGCCTCCTCTACCGAGCTGGAGGTGCGTAATTACAGAAAACGCCATTTCATAAAAGCTGTTTTCAGGCTGGTTGATACATGCGCCGGAGAGTTTGAGGCGTATACCCCGTATTATTATTCGACGTATGAAACAGAAAATGAAGCAATTCTTTCAAAGAAGAAAAAGATTATGATATTAGGCGGCGGGCCGAACAGAATAGGCCAGGGCATTGAGTTTGACTATTGCTGTTGCCATGCCGCGTTTAGTTTGAAAGAGCTTGGATATGAAACAATAATGGTAAATTCAAACCCTGAAACAGTTTCGACTGACTATGATACCTCCGATAAATTGTATTTCGAGCCTCTTACGTTTGAAGATGTGATGAATATCATTGACAGGGAAGCCCCTGATGGCGTGATTGTCCAGTTCGGAGGCCAGACTCCTCTTAACCTTGCAAGAAGGCTTGAAAAAGCCGGAGCCCCTATTATAGGCACCAGCGTTAAATCCATAGACGTAGCTGAAGATAGAAAAAAGTTTTCCAGGCTTCTGAAAAAATTGAAAATCGCCCAGCCTGAAAGCGGTTCCACCACTAAAGCGGCAAAGGCTTTGAATATCGCGAAGAAAATAGGATTTCCCGTGCTTGTAAGGCCTTCTTATGTCCTGGGAGGCAGGGCTATGAAGATAGTTTATGAAGAAAACTCAATGCTTGAATTTATAAAAGAGGCGAAAGAGGTCTCGGGAAAACACCCGATTTTAATAGATAAATTTTTAGAAGAAGCGATAGAAGTGGACGTAGACGCAATTTCTGACGGCGAGATTACGGTTATCGGGGGGATAATGGAGCATATAGAAGAAGCAGGCATACATTCAGGGGATTCTGCCTGCGTTTTACCGCCGCATACATTAAGCGATGACACTGTAGAGACAATAAGAAAATATACTCATGCTATATCAAAGGGGCTAAAAGTCAAAGGCCTGTTAAATATACAGTTTGCTGTTAAGCAGAATACAGTATATGTTTTGGAAGTCAACCCTCGAGCATCCAGGACAATACCTTTCGTAAGTAAAGCCATAGGCGTGCCTCTGGCTAAAATTGCAGCTAAAGTTATGGCAGGGAATACGTTGAAAGAGCTTGGTTTTACCGAGGAGAAAAGATTAAACCATATATCCGTTAAAGAATCAGTGCTTCCTTTTTCAAGATTTTCAGGCGTTGATATACTTTTAGGGCCTGAGATGAAGTCTACTGGAGAGGTGATGGGCATAGACACTACATTCGGCATGGCTTTTTATAAATCTCAGATAGCCGCAGGCCAGGCGCTTCCTAAAAAAGGTAAAGTGTTTATAAGCGTTAAAAATCAGGATAAGCGTAACATAGTTTTTGTTGCTAAAAAACTTGAAGACATAGGTTTTGAGATCCTTGCTACGAAAGGGACGCATAAAGCCCTGCGTTCAAATAACATAAAAGCTTATTTGGTTGGCAAGATAGGAGAAGGGCATAATGAAATACTGGACCATATTCGAAAAGGCCAGATACAACTTGTCATAAACACCCCGTCAGGCGAAAGAAGCCAGTCTGATTCAAAGCCGATTAGAAACGCCGCAGTCATGCGCGGGATTCCATGCATAACAACTATCTCAGGCGCTCAAGCAGCAGTAAACGGCATAGAATCCACTATCAAAAGTGATTTCCAGGTAAAATCCCTTCAAGGCTACCTGCATAAACTTGACACTGTGACAATGTAAGTTTTGTCAAGTTTATGGGGCTTATTTTGCTTGACCTGAACGGGAAAAACATAGATAATTATAACCAATGTTATTGAGTAACCGCGTAAATATCAGGAAGGCGCTTCTAAATATATAGCTAGAAGTGCCTTTTTTATTTACATAAAAATGCCTAAAAATTAGGCAAAATTATTTATCCCGTTCGGCGATTGGGATTTCGATCGCCGAACGGGATCAGGGAAGGTCGAATATGCCAAAGATAAAAGACATAAATAAAGTTTTAATAATAGGTTCCGGCCCGATTATTATAGGCCAGGCGTGTGAATTTGATTATTCAGGCACTCAGGCTTGCAAGGCATTGCGGAGCGCAGGATATAAAATAGTGCTCGTAAACTCCAATCCTGCCACTATCATGACAGACCCTGGTATGGCTGATGCTACTTACGTGGAGCCTTTAACATTAGATTCCCTGACAGCGATAATTGAAAAGGAGAAGCCTGATGCGCTTCTGCCGAATTTAGGCGGTCAGACAGGACTGAACCTATCAAGTGAGCTTTCAAAAAAAGGCATAATGGGAAAACATAGAGTGAGGATTATAGGTGTTCAGGCAGATGCTATTGAAAGAGGCGAGGACAGGATAATATTTAAAGAAACAATGAATAAGCTTAAAATTCCTATGCCGGCAAGTTCTCCTGCTTATAATGTGGAAGAAGCTCTTAAGATTGCGCATGAGCTCGGATACCCTGTTATTGTAAGGCCTGCTTATACCATGGGCGGAACAGGCGGAGGAGCTGTTTATAATGACGCTGAGCTTGAAGTGGTAGCCTCAAGAGGTATTTCTGCCAGTCTTATAGGACAGATCTTAATCGAAGAATCTGTTATAGGATGGGAAGAATTAGAGTTGGAGGTAGTGAGGGATTCCAAAGCCAATAAAATCACAGTCTGTTTTATTGAAAATATAGATCCGATGGGCATTCACACAGGCGATTCTTTTTGCGCAGCGCCCATGCTTACTGTAAGGCCAGAGCTTCAGAAAAAACTTCAGGAATATTCATATAAAATAGTGGATGCAATAGGCGTTATAGGCGGAACAAATATTCAATTTGCGCATAATCCGGAAGATAACAGGGTTGTTGTAATAGAAATTAACCCAAGGACATCCCGTTCGTCTGCCTTGGCAAGCAAAGCAACAGGCTTTCCGATTGCATATGTATCATCCAGATTGGCAGGAGGGGATGATTTGAAAGATATTCCATATTGGCGGGATGGTACGCTGGATAAATATACTCCTTCAGGAGATTATGTTGTTATAAAATTTGCACGCTGGGCATTTGAAAAATTTAAAAATGTAAAAGATCAGCTTGGCACCCAGATGAAATCAGTAGGTGAAGTAATGAGTATTGGCAAAACCTATAAAGAGGCATTTCAGAAATCAATCAGAAGCCTTGAAACCGGCAGAAGCGGTTTAGGTTTTGCTAAAAATTTTAATAAACTGTCCCTCGATGAATTAAAGAATTTATTAGCATATCCTACTTCAGAAAGGCAGTTTATTATGTATGAGGCGCTTCGTAAGGGAATGAGCGTGGAAGAACTATATGAAAAGACAAGGATTCACCGGTATTTCATAAGCCAGATGAAAGAGCTTGTAGAATTGGAAGAAGAGATTTTGACATATAAAGACAAGAAGCTTCCGGACAAACTTTTGATTTAAGCAAAGGAATATGGCTTTTCTGATAAATATCTTGGCCAGATACTAGGCATGAAAGAAGATGAGATCAGAGATAGGCGCATCAAACTTGGAAAGGCTGAAGCATGGGAAGCAGTTCCTGTTAGCGGGGCAGATGCAGCGTATTATTTTTCCACATACAATGCATCTGATTCAGTAAAAGTAAGCGGCAGAAAAAAGATCATGATTCTTGGCGGCGGGCCGAATAGGATTGGCCAGGGTATAGAATTTGATTATTGCTGCTGCCACGCTTCGTATGCTTTAAAGGCAATGGGTTACGAGAGTATAATGGTAAACTGTAATCCGGAAACTGTTTCAACTGACTATGATACATCTGACAAATTATATTTCGAGCCTCTTACAATTGAAGATGTGTTAAGTATTTATAATAAAGAAAAGCCTGCCGGCGCGATAGTCCAATTTGGCGGCCAGACACCTCTTAATATTGCAAAGGCTTTGGAAGACGCAGGAGTGAAAATACTTGGCACTTCGACCGAGAGCATTGACTTGGCGGAAGACAGGGAGAGATTTGCAAAAGTAATGAAGAAGCTTGGGATACTCCAGACAGAAAGCGGCATGGCAAAGACATTTGATGAAGCCTTGAATATTGCTAAAAAAATCGGGTACCCTCTTATGGTAAGACCTTCATATGTTTTGGGCGGAAGGGCAATGGAAGTTGTCTATGATGAAGAAATGCTGAAAGACTATCTGAACAAAGCTGTTGAGATTTCTCCTGACAGGCCTATCCTGATAGATAAATTCCTGGAAGATGCGATGGAAACAGAAGCAGATGCTATCTCGGATGGCGAAGAGGTTTTTATCCCGTCTATTATGGAGCATATAGAAGAAGCAGGTATACATTCAGGGGATTCTGCCTGTGTCCTGCCACCTAGGACAATTCCTAAAAAACATATAGAAACAATTGAAGAATATACAAAAAAGATCGCCTTGGAATTAAAAGTAGTGGGCCTGATGAATATGCAGTACGCAATTGCGAATGATAAAGTATATGTTTTAGAGGCGAATCCAAGGGCCTCAAGGACTGTTCCTTTGGTTTCTAAAGTAACAGGCGTTTCAATGGCCAGGATTGCTACTGAAATAATGCTTGGCAAGAAATTAAAATACATGAACCTGAAGCAGAAAAAGTACGGCCACCTCGGCGTAAAAGAGGCGGTATTTCCTTTTAACATGTTTCATGAGGCAGATCCTCTTTTAGGGCCTGAGATGCGCTCTACCGGAGAAGTGCTGGGCCTGGCGGATTCATTTGGCCTTGCGTATTACAAGGCGCAGGAAGCAGCCGGCCAGAGACTTCCTGTAAAAGGTACAGTGCTTGTGACAGTCAGCGAAAAAGATAAAAAGAAAAATATAGTAGAGGCTGTGAAAAAGCTTATAGGACTTGGATTTAAAATTGTCGCTACAAGCGGCACGAAGAAATATCTCGAGAAAAATGGCATAGAAGTTGATCTGATAAATAAGATGCAGGAAGGCCGGCCCAATATAGTGGACGCAATCCACAATAAAGAAATAAATCTTATTATAAATACGCCTATAGGCAAAAGTGCTGCATACGATGATTCTTATATACGCAAAGCCGCTATAAAATATAAGATCCCATATCTTACTACAATAGCAGCCAGCCTTGCGGCAAGCGAAGGAATAAAAGCTTTTCTTGGGAATAAAGGTGGCGTGAAATCGTTGCAGGAGTATCATAAAGAAATAACATAACCATAAAGAACTACAAAAAACCGCGTAGGTCGCCTAGACGACCCTACGCAGTTGGGAGTGGTTAGAGAAAGAAAAGAGTAATTTAAAATGATCAAGAATACATGCTTTGACAATAATAAATACCTGGAAGAACAGACAAAAGAAATTCTGGAAAGGGTTAAGAAGTTTGATAACAAACTTTACCTTGAGTTTGGAGGCAAGATCTGTTTTGACTATCATGCCGCAAGGGTCTTGCCAGGCTATGACCCCAATGTAAAGATGAGGCTTCTTGAAAAACTAAAAGACTACGCAGAGATTATTATAAGCGTATATGCCAAAGATATTGAGCAGGGAAGAGTAAGAGGGGATTTTGGGATAACATATGATCTTGCTACTTTGAAACTTATCGATGACTTAAAATCCTGGAAGCTTGATGTGACATCAGTAGTGCTCACAAGGTTTGAAAACGAACCGGCAGCGGTTAAATTTCAGAGAAAGCTCGAGCGTCTCGGTATAAAAATTTACAGGCATTACAGGATAGAGGGCTATCCTTTTGATGTTGAAAAAATAGTAGGGCCTGAAGGCTATGGCAAGAACGATTATATAGAAACAAAAAAGCCGGTTGTGATAGTTACCGCTCCCGGGCCCGGGAGCGGTAAGCTTTCAGTATGCCTGTCCCAGTTTTATCATGATCATAAGCGTGGCATGAATTCTGGCTATGCAAAATTTGAAACATTTCCGATATGGAACCTTCCGCTAAAGCACCCTGTCAATATTGCGTATGAAGCGGCGACGGTGGACCTGGCGGATTTTAATCTTATAGACCCCCATCATTTAGAAACTTACAATAAGATATCAGTGAATTATAACCGCGATGTGGAAGCGTTCCCTATCTTAAAAAACATAATAATGAAAATAACAGGGTCTAAGGACAGCTATTATAACTCTCCCACGGATATGGGAGTGAACAGGGCTGGTTTCGGAATCGTAGACGATGAAGGCGTTAAGCTGGCAGCCAGGCAGGAGATAATCAGGAGATTTTTCAGGCATAATCTGGAGTTTGCTATAGGAAGCGGCACTAAAGAAGAGTTCGAAAGAGCGAAGGCTATCATGGAATCATCCGGCGTGAAGCCTGAAGACAGGCCTGTTGTTTTGCCTGCCAGGGCGGCTGCAGAAGAATGCAAGATTAAAAACAAAGGCAACAAAGGTTATTTTTGCGGGGCGGCGATTGAGCTGAAAAACGGTAAGATTATTACAGGAAAAAACTCTTCTCTTATGCATGCGGCCTCCAGCGCAATTATAAATGCAATAAAATCTATTGCCGGGATTGACGACGCAACGCATATCCTGAAACCGGAAATCATGAAAGATTTATCGCGTTTAAAAAAAGAGATATTGTCTTTATCTTCAGAAAGCCTCAATCTGGACGAAATACTTGTAGCGCTGTCCATAAGCGCTCATGCGGATAATAATGCAAAAGGCGCGCTTTCAAAACTTAAGGAATTAAGAAACTGCGAGCTCCATAGCACGCATTTACCTACGCCTGGCGATGAAGCAGGCCTTAGAAAACTCGGCATAAATTTTACAACAGACGCAATCCCGTCTTCAAGCTTATTTTTTAATATCTAAACTCAACCTAACCTGTCCAACTTCGCAAGTTGCCCAGCTGGGCAACTTGCGAAGTTGGACAGGTGGATAGTACTCGAACAATATAAGGAGCTACAAATGAGCGGAATATTTGGAGTAGTATCAGAAAAAAACTGCGCAAGCGATTTGTTTTATGGGATTGATTATCAGTCTCACCTCGGGACCCAGTATGGCGGCATTGCCATACTGAACGGGAAACGCATCTACAGGCAGATACACGATATATCCCAGAGTCAGTTTAAATCAAAGTTTTTCGAGGACTACAAAAAATCCGAAGGCCGCTGCGGCATAGGAGTCATAAGCGATTCAGACGCGCAGCCCATGTTTCTCAATACAAAGTTTGGTTCGTTTGCAATATGTATGACCGGCCTGATAGAAAATACCAAAGAACTTATCGCGGAGCTTCATAAAAAAGAATGCTCTTTCAGCGAAACAGAAGATGGCTTCCCTAATACTGTTGAGGTAATCGCAAAACTTGTCAGCATGGGGGATGACATTGTAAGTGGCATAGAGTATATGTTTACCAGGATTATAGGGTCTTGCAGTCTCTTGATACTCTGTAAAGACGGAATATATGCCGCAAGGGACAGATTTGGATATACACCTTTAGTTATAGGAAAGAGAGAAGAAAGTTTTGCAATTGCTTCCGAATCCAGCGCTTTTCCCAACACCGGCTTTAAAATATATAAATATCTGTTACCGGGGGAGATAGTTTTAATAAGTGAGAGCGGGCTTAAAGAAGTCATACCAGGCCATAAAAGCGCCAACCAGATTTGTTCATTTTTATGGATATATACAGGTTTCCCGGCTTCAAGTTATGAAAGCATTAATGTTGAAGTAGTCAGGGAAAGATGCGGCGCTTATCTGGCAAAGCATGACAAAGATATAGAGGTGGATGTGGTTTCCGGCGTTCCTGATTCAGGGATCGCTCATGCAATAGGTTATGCAATGGAATCAGGGAAGCCTTACCGCAGGCCTCTTGTAAAATATACAGCAGGTTATGGCAGAAGTTATACGCCTCCTCTCCAGGAAATGAGAGACCGTATCGCTAAAATGAAACTCATCCCCGTCAAAGATGTGATAGACGGCAAAAGAATAGTTGTCTGTGAAGATTCTATCGTGCGCGGCACTCAGCTTAAAAACTTTACTGTTCAAAAGCTTTGGGAAAATGGCGCAAAAGAGATACATGTGAGGCCTGCGTGCCCGCCTCTAATGTATCCATGCAAGTTTTGCCTCTCAACGAGGTCTATACATGAACTGTCCGCCAGAAAAGCTATAAAAGATATAGAAGGCCATGATATGGAAGATGTATCAGAATATATAAATCATACTACCAAAAAATACCAGAAAATGGTAGAATGGATCAGAAATGATATAGGAGTTACCACTCTCCGCTATCAGGTTCTCGGAGATATGATAAAAGCTATCGGCCTCCCGCGTGAAAAGCTTTGTACATATTGCTGGAACGGGGAATGCCTGGCAAAAGGCAATCTCCTATAAGCCTATAAACTTTACATTGTGACAATGTAAGTTTTGTCAAGTTTATGCGCATAGCGGGGTATAAACTTGACAAAATTAACATTGTAAGATTGTCAAGTTGTTGGAAAGAAAGAACTAGAGTATGAAAAAGATAAATTATATTTTTTTGGTTGCCGCAGGATTACTGGTTATTTTTAGCGCCCAGGAGCTTTATGCTATAGAATATGCAAGGGCCAGGTATGACGCAGCTATCAGATATATTAAAAATAAACAGCCTGATTTTGCGTTATTGGAGTTCCGGAGCGTTATAAGAGATTTTCCAAAAAGCCCGCTTGCGCAAAGGTCAACGTTTGCAATAGCGGAATACTACTATGACAATAAGATGTATCATGACGCTATCGAAGATTTCGCAGGATATGTAAAATCTTACCCTGATTCAAAAGCGAACGTCTTTGCGAAAGCATACATGTTAAAGATAATAGAAGAGATCGCGGATCCCGCATTTGGAGAGAAGAATATGCTTGAAGATATCAAAAAAGAGTTTTTTTCCACGCCGCTGTTCCTTCTTTTTCAAGAATACAAGGAGACCTCGTATAAAAGCCCCTCTCGTAATAAATTTAAAATAAGGTATTATATAGATAATATCGAGGTCTACAGAAATGACCAGCTCTTCATCAAGATTACCCAGTAAGTCCCTAACCGTCCTGTTTATCATATCTTTGATAATAGCCTCTTTTAATCTCCCTGCTATCTTCATGGGGCAGTTTTTGGAAATGAAGGCTGCTATAGAAAAAGAATCCGAAAAAATTTTAAATAAAGACGTCGTTATAGGCGACATAAAATTTATGCCTTATGGCAAGATAATATTAAGCGATATAAAAATAAAAGATAAAAATAGGCATATATCTTATGTGGAAATAGAAAAGCTGGATGCAAGGTTTAATATACTGCAGCTTCTGATGAATAAAAGCGTGCTTAAAAAGAACAAAGACATAAAATTTAAAGGAGAGGTCGTTTTTAAAAAACCAGACTTTATCGGCCGGATAGACTACAAACTGGACGGCATACTAACCCCTGATGTTATATCCATAGGAGATATGACGCTTGATTCGGACAAATTTGATATAGATATAAAAGGCAATGTGAATAATTATCTGAAAAATCCGGTTGCGGATTTTAATATCACATCAAAAGAAATAAATGTGCCGGGTATAGGCAAAATAAATAATCTCTCCAGCAGCCTGATAATGACAGAAGACAATCTGATTGTCAATAACCTGGATTTTTTTCTGAATAATTTTCCAATCGGAGTCAAATGCAGGATATCTGATTTTGAATCTCCGCGCATCGAATTTAACCTTATTTCATATCCTGGCCAGATCGCATCCAGGAGAAGCCTCAACCCTGTAAACTTCAGCGTTAATTTTTTAGGAACAGGGTCTAAAAAATCCATAAAAGGCAAAATGGTATTTGAGATGCAGAAGCTCGAATCCGCTAATCCCAGGAAAACTTCTTATACCAGCGTGGTGATGAGCGATTTATCGTGCATTTTTTCAAAAAAGGTATTATCTGTGCTGGCGAAAAACATAAACTGCGAAACAAATGCATTGGACAGAAAGATCAGCTTGAATATATCTGATTTCGAAGCGCTGCTGTACGCAGGTAAAAAAAGAATTTATTTAAGCCGCCTGAATTTATCAATCTATAAAGGTATTATGAAAGCGAACGGCTATGCGGATTTTCAGAAGCGCCTGCCAAAACTGCTGTTAGATTTTAAAATCTATAAGCTGGATATAGCCGAATTCGCGAAAGCGCAAAATTTGAGTTATGATTTAAAAGGCGCGCTGGATTTTGAAGGAGTTTTTAACAGCGGGATGAATCCATGTTTATCCGGAAGGTTGAACATACCGGACGGGTATTTAAAGAATATAAAATTGCTCGGCATGGTTTCAGATTTCTTAAGCGTACCGTCTCTTAAAAATACGTATTTTAAAAGCCTTTCTTCCATGATTGAATTTTCATGGACAAATAAGGATATCTTGTTTAATAAGCTTATTATTATCGGAGATGACATAGTTCTAAACGGAGACATAAAGCTGAAACCTACAAAAAAGATAAACGGCATTATATCGGCAAGGCTTTCTACCGCGCTCCTTAAAGAGTCGTTTAAGCTCAGGTTGTTGTTTATGCTTGTAGGAGAAAAGCTTTTATACCAGGATTTTGAATTCGAAATAGGAGGTTTTGTAAACTCCCCGCAGATAAAGTGGCTTTCCACCAGGTTCAGAGAAAATGTCACAAAGTATCTTACCGGAAGCGGCAAAGCTGCTATTGAAAAATCTCTCGAAAACGCCATGAAAGAACTCATTCCCTAAACTTGACACTTGTACAATGTAAGTTTTGTCAACATTCTGAGTTTTTGGCTGTGATATTATGAAGGAAATATATGATGTTATAATTATTGGGGCAGGGCATGCGGGCACAGAGGCATGCCTGGCTGCAGCGAGAATGGGTTCTAAGACTCTGCTTATCACTATGAGCCTTGATAAAATAGGGTATTTGTCCTGTAATCCTGCCATAGGAGGCATTGGCAAGGGCCAGCTTGTTAAAGAGATTGATTCTCTTGGCGGAGAAATGGGGAAGGCAGCTGACGCTTGCGGCATACAGTTTCGTATTTTAAATAGAAGTAAAGGCGCTGCTGTCTGGTCATCCAGGGCTCAGATAGACAGGGCGATGTACTTAAAATATATGCAAGGCGTTGTCAGAAATACCGGGAACCTGGATTTATTGGAAGGAGCTGTTTCAGAAATACTTGTTAAAAATGGCGCTGCAGTAGGTGTTAAACTTGCAAGCGGAGTTTTTATAAAAGCTAAAACGGTTGTCCTGACGCCAGGGACTTTTTTGAACGGCCTTATCCATATAGGGCTTAATCATACCCCCGGCGGCAGGTTAGGAGATCCTCCTTCTCTTGGCCTTTCAGAAAATTTAAAATCATTCGGGTTCCATGTGTCAAGGCTTAAAACAGGCACTACTTCCAGGATAGACGGTAGGACGATAAGGTTTTCTAAATTAAAAAAACAATCAGGCGATCTCCAAATAACACCGTTTTCATTTTCAACCGAAAAGATAATAAGAAAACAAGTAGCATGTTATATCACGCATACAAATAAAAAAACGCATCAGATTATACGCGATAATCTTGACCGCTCTCCGCTTTATACAGGAAAGATCACCTCCACAGGCGTCAGGTATTGCCCTTCTATAGAAGATAAAATAGTAAGGTTCAGCGATAGAGACTCCCATCAGATATTTTTAGAACCGGAAGGGTTGAAAACAAACCAGTACTATCCGAATGGGATATCTACCAGCCTTCCTTTGGATGTTCAGCTAGAGATGCTGAGAAGCATTAAAGGCCTTGAAAAGGCTGAAATACTTGTCCCGGGATACGGTATAGAATATGATTATGTAGATCCCACGCAGTTAACGCCTGCGCTGGAAACAAAATTAATAAAAAATCTTTTTCATGCCGGTCAGATAAATGGTACTACTGGCTACGAAGAGGCAGCGGCTCAGGGTTTTATTGCAGGAGTGAATGCCAGCCTGAAGGTAAAATTAAAAGAGCCTTTTATATTAGATCGCTCAGAAAGCTACATAGGCGTTTTAATAGACGATCTTGTTACTAAAGGCACAAGTGAACCTTACAGGATGTTTACTTCAAGAGTCGAATACAGGCTTTTATTGAGAGAGGACAATGCTGACCGGCGTCTTATGGAATCAGGCTATAAGAAACTGGGCCTTATAGGAAAGAAGCAATATAAGAAAATGCTTTCCAAAAGAAATAACATAAATAAAGCTATGGAAAAAATGAAAGAAATAAAATTGTATCCGAACGCTAAAATTAACAGCAGCTTAAGAAAATTAGGCATAACCCCTATAAATAATGTAACAAGCATGTTTGACCTGTTAAAAAGGCCCGGGGTGAATTTTAATATGCTGGAAAAAATAAATAAAAGTGGTAAAATATCCCTTTCCGATAGCGAAATTCATGGAGTGGAGACAGAGGTAAAGTACGGAGGCTTTATAGACAGGCAGTTAAAAGAGGTCGAGAATTTCAG
>Ga0172375_10003965_pt1 | contig 22201 bp, 29 predicted proteins | sample LakKiv1m_FD_114537 | JGI IMG/M metagenome (GOLD analysis project Ga0172375, IMG submission 114537) | Freshwater microbial communities from Kabuno Bay, South-Kivu, Congo - kab_092012_11.1m | ecosystem: Environmental > Aquatic > Freshwater > Lake | place: Democratic Republic of the Congo... | reverse complement strand
ACTACTTTTTTTCTCGTTTTTTCACGCGAGACGGAAAGAACAGCGGATTGAGGAGAGTTTTTTTGCGGTTGCGGATGTGGTTGCGATAGTTTTGCCTCTCGCGCAAGCGATCGGAAGGATCGGCAACTATATAAATAATGAGTTATGGGGAAGAGTAAGCATTTGGGGATGGCGACACCCAATATTCCTCTATGAAGGGATTCTCAACTTGGTTTTGTCTGGAGGGCTATATATGCTATTTCAGAAACAGACTGGGAGAGGGAGAACGACGGGAGGCTACTTATTGGGTTACGGAGTGATTAGGGTGGTCCTTGAGCCCTTAAGAGAGGAAGTTTGGAAGTGGAGAGGAGTCGATGTTGCGACTGGTGTGAGTATAGCCGCGATCGTGGTAGGATTGAGTTTACTTTTTAGACGGAGAAAATATATATGGCAGTAGTTGAGTGTACGAGACTAGCTTGTTATTTGCAGGGCAAGGAGGGGATCTTATCATTGCCTCTAATTACAATAGCGGGACTAGTTGACGGGATAAATCCGTGTGCGATTGGAATGATGGTGATGCTACTAGGATACCTCCTGGTGTTTGCGAAAAAACCTGAGAGGGTGGTTAAAACGGGAGTGTTGTATATCGGAACGGTGTTTGTGACGTATCTGGTGGTGGGCCTCGGGTTTTACTCAATTGTTTCCCAGTTTGACTTGACCCAGGAAGCCAGGTGGCTAAACCTAGTAGTGGGCGCAATTATCTTGGTCGCCGGGATCATTCAGTTCAAGGATTTTCTCGGGATTGAGGCGGGGCCACACCTGAGAATTCCGACGGCTTCAAAAGAGCGGTTGGGGAAGTTGGTCGAGAAAGTGAGTTATCCGGCGGTCGTGATATTAGGAATATTGGTGACGCTTCTTGAGACTCCTTGTTCTTTGCCGATTTATGTGGGGACGGCGGCGATTCTCTCAAAAAGTGGGTTGGCGTTTCCGCTCGTGGTTTTATATTTCCTTTACTATAATTTTCTCTTTGTCTTACCCCTGATTATCGTCCTCGTGGTGTTGTGGAGAGGGAAGAAGTTATTGGAAGTCAAAGAGTGGGAACACAAAGCTAAGAAGTGGATGCATTTGGGGCTCGCGATTGTGTTAATCACAATGGGAGCGTGGTTACTGATTGGTTGACAATGATACCCCATGGGGGTATATTAGGACTATGGAAGACAAGGTGTTGGCAAGGCTCAAGAAAATTCAAGGACAGGTAGAGGGAATTATCCGGATGTATGAAGATTCAAGGGAGTGTGGGGAAGTGGTGGTGCAGATAACGGCGGTGAGAGCGGCGCTAGCGGGGGTCGGAAAGGAAATTCTGACGAGTGAGGCGGTCGCTTGCCGGAAAGACAAAAAAGCCGAAAAATTTGATAAACTCATTAAGCAATTATTCGAAATTAGTTAGGAAGCAAAAAAGGAGAAAACAATATGGCAGGCGCCAATACACAAACATTTACGGACGCGAATTTTGAAAGTGAGGTAATCAAAGCCGATAAAACGGTGATGGTAGACTTTTGGGCTCCTTGGTGTGGGCCTTGTCAGATGGCGGGACCGGTTATAGACGAGCTCGCTGATGAGCAAAAAGGAAAGGTGAAAATTGGAAAACTCAATGTGGACGAAAACCAAGCGGTAGCCGGAAAGTATGGAGTGCAGAGTATCCCGACGGTGATTTTGTTTAAGGAGGGGAAAGAAGTGGGGAGAAAGGTAGGTTTTGCCGGAAAACCGATGTATGAATCATTACTAAAAATGGGAGAGTAATGAAGAAAAAAGTTGCGATTGTTGGGAGTGGGCCGGCTGGACTGGCAGCCGCGATTTATACAGCCAGAGCGGAACTTGAGACCACAGTCTATGCGGGAGAGGAACCGGGAGGCCAGCTCACTAAAACGACGGAAGTAGAGAACTATCCCGGAATGATGGCGACAGGGCCGGAACTCATGATCGCCATGCAGAAACAAGCAGAAAAGATGGGGGCGAAGGTTGTTTATGAGACGATTCAATCTTTAGAAAATCTGAGGGGAAAATACGACGGGGTGATTCTCGCAATGGGAGCCAGATCAAAGATGCTGGGGATTGGAGAAGAGAAGTATTTTGGGAAAGGATTTTCAACCTGCGCGGTGTGTGACGCGCCTTTTTATAAAGGAAAGAACGTATATGTAATTGGGGGAGGAGACGTGGCGATTGAAGACGCGTGGGCGCTCACCAAGTTTGCGAAGTCAGTGACCTTGGTTGTCAGGCGAAATGAACTGTCGGCCTCGCGCGCGATGCAAAGAAAAGTGCTTGATAATCCGGACAAAATCAAAGTGATGTGGGAGACCAATCTAAAGGAGGTGAGAGGGGAGCGAGTGAGTGAGTTAGTACTTGAGCAAAAGGGAAAAGAAGTGGTCAAAAAAGCCGAGGGATTGTTTATGGCGATCGGACACGAGCCGGCGACAGGGTGGCTCGCGGGCAGTGGGGTGGAGTTAGATGAGAAGGGCTATGTCAAGACTGGGGTAATAACTGGGGGAGATTGGATTAAGGGATACCCCACGATGACGACAAAAGAGGGGGTGATGGCGGCGGGAGATTGTGTAGACTTTCGGTATCGGCAGGCAGCAACGGCGGCGGGAATGGGAGTGATGGCGGCGATTGATTTAGAAAAATGGTTGGAGGCGAAGTAATTATCTTGATCACAATAAAATAATTAATTATTTTAAGGAGATTTATGCACAACGATCCATATACCAATGCGGTGGCTCAGCTTAGACAAGTAGGGAAAATTTTGGGACTAGAGAAGAAGGTAGTGGAGAGACTGGCGGTCCCTGACAAAGTACACAAAACAAAGCTGAAGATTAAGATGGATAACGGGAAGATGAGAGATTTTCAGGCATATCGATCCCAGCACAATGATAGTAAAGGGCCATACAAGGGAGGAATTAGGTTTCACGAAAACGTTTCGGAGAGTGAAGTCAAAGCCCTCTCGATGTGGATGACTTGGAAGTGTTCGGTGGCTGGTTTGCCGTACGGAGGAGGGAAGGGGGGAATTATCGTGAACCCCAAAGAGTTGTCGAAAGCTGAGTTGAAACGACTGTCAAGAGCCTATGGGGAGTGGGTAGAAGGGTTTGTAGGCCCATGGGTTGATGTTCCGGCCCCGGACGTCAATACGAACGGACAGATCATGGCTTGGATGTTAGACGGGTTGGTGAGCAAGAAAACTCTCAAAGAGAGGATGAGTACTAATTGGCAGGCTACCTTTACAGGAAAACCACTCGAGATAGGGGGGTCACTTGGTCGAGAAGAGGCTACTGGAATGGGCGGGTTTTATACGTTAGAAAACCTGGTTAAGAAACTTGGTTTAAAGAGGGAAAGCGTGACGCTCGCAGTCCAAGGAATGGGAAACGTCGGGTATTGGTTTGCAAAACTGGCAAGTGAAGCTGGGTACAGAGTGGTTGCCATTTCTGACTCAAAGGGAGGGATAAAATCCGAGCAGGGATTAGAGATAGAGAAGGTGTTGGCACACAAGCAAAAAACCGGGAGTTTAGCGGGATTTTCTGGAGGAAAGAGAATTACAAATGAGGAACTATTGTTATTGCCGGTGACGGTATTAGTGCCGGCGGCACTTGAAAACGTAATTACAAGCGAGAACGCGGGGAAAATCAAAGTGAAGGCGATTATTGAGATGGCCAACGGGCCGGTGACGCCGGAAGCCGATTTGGAGCTTTCAAAACGAGGAATTTTATCGGTGCCGGATGTGCTGGCTAACTCTGGGGGAGTGACGGTTTCGTACTTTGAGTGGGTACAAAATTTGCACGGAGCGGTTTGGAGTAAAAAGGAGGTATTTATCAAACTTAAGGAAGTGATGGACCGAGCGTTCGCAGAGATGTGGGAGATGTGGGATGGGAAGGTAGGCAAGTTAGGGATCAGAGAAAGAAACCTACGGATGGCGGTTTATAGTAATGCGGTTGCAAGGGTGGTGGCCGCAATTAATGTGATAGGATAGGGCAGATGAAAAAAATAACAAACAATAAAAAGGGAGCACAAGAAATGAAAAATAACATCGTGCAGTATTTGATGGTGGCCCTCGTAGTGGTGGGTGCCTATATGGTCGGAGTATATAAAACGAAGGTCGAGTATTTGGAAAAAGCGGGGAGCGCAACAACAGGAACCCAACAAGCAGTACCGCAGCCGGCGGCAAAACAACCGATAGATATGGGGAAAATTGAGGAGCTAATGAAAGACAAGAGCAATTTGGTGTTCGGGAAAGATAGTGCCAAAATCAAGTTTGTCGAGTTTTCCGACCCAAGTTGTCCATATTGCCACATTGCTTCGGGGCTTGATCCAGAACTGAACAACCAGGTGGGGGCGCAGTTTAAGATGGTAGCAGATGGAGGGAGTTATGTTCCTCCAGAAGTTGAGATTAAGAAGTTGGTTGATGAAGGAAAAGCGCAGCTCGTGTGGCTATATACGCCAGGACATGGGAATGGAGAGATGGGAACCTTGGCTTTGTACTGCGCCAACGAGAAGGGGAAGTTTTGGGAAGCGCATGCCCTGCTCATGAGCAACAAGGGCTATACGCTGCTGAACGAGACGGTCAAAAACGACCGTTCACAAGCATCGACAATATCCCAGTTTCTAGCGAGTGCAGTTGACGCGAAATTCATGCAGTCATGTATAGAAGGGAAGAAGTACGAAGACAGAATTGCTAGTGACCCGGCGGTTGCGAGTGGTTTTGGATACGGGGCGACTCCAACTTTCTTTATTAATGACCAAGTAGTTGAGGGAGCAGCGAGTTGGGACAACGCATTTCAACCAATTGTTGATCCACTCCTATAAAGAAATTAGGTTAAGAAAAGTACCCAAAAACGAGTCGAAAGGCTCGTTTTTGGTATAATAGCGCCTATGAAACGAATATTGCTATTTCTGGGAGTGTTGTTATTGCTGGCAGCGCCAGTTCGGGCGCAAACTAAGCTAGTCAGTCCGACACCGGATTTAGTCGCAAGCGAGTCGGCGGAGGCGTCACAGTCGGCGAGTGCAACCCCAAGCGGGATTGTGGAGAAGAAGATTGAAGAGAAACCGGACTTGACCCAACCAACCGGGGTGGTTAAGGATAAGCTTGAGAAAGTGCTTGAGGATAATCCGGTTGGGAGTTTAAATTGGCACAATTTTTTGAGGGTGGCGGTGGTGCGGGCTGTTAAGAACGGGGTGCCAGCCAATACGGTCGTGTTAATTTTACTGTTCCCCTTGGTAGTGGCAATTGTTGCCGCTGCGAGACACTTGATTGGGGTGAGGGGAGTGGGGATTTTGACGCCGGCCTTATTGTCGGTAGCATTTCTGGCAACCGGAGTATGGGCGGGAGTAGTACTATTCGCGATAATCTTCATTGTCGCGACGACGATGAGGATGGCGATTAGAAAGTTAAAACTCCAATACTTGCCGAGAATGGCACTGCTATTATGGTTTGTGTCGGCGGGAGTGTTGGTAACGCTGTTACTTGCCTCAATTGTTGACCTTTCGAGTTTGGTGACGGTGGGGATCTTTCCGATCTTGATTTTGATGCTACTCGCCGAGACTTTTATTGACATCCAAGTGAGTCGGTCCAGTAGCGAGGCCAGAGACATTATCCTGCAGACGTTTATTCTTGCGATGGTGAGTTCACTACTCTTGGGTTGGGAAGTAGTCCAGAAAGCAGTGCTGTTGTATCCGGAAATGTTTTTCTTTGGGGTTGCTTTGTTTGATGTTTTTGTAGGACGTTATACGGGACTCAGGTGGGCGGAGTACGTGATGTTTAAGAGAGTAATTAAGGAAGATGAGGAAGAATAAAGGCGAGAGGGAGACGCAAAAATATGAAGATGAACGGGGTATTGGGGTTAAATTCACGCAACCATTTGTATACTTCGCTGTATAACCCGCGGAAAAATAAACGGATTGCCAACTCAAAATTGGAGACCAAAGAGACGTTGACCAAAGCGGGGATTCGGGTGCCAAAGAGTTATGCGGTCGTTAATAATTCGGAGCAACTAGAGAAGTATGACTTCATGAGTTTGCCGGAAGACTTTGTGATTAAACCCGATAATGGGTTGGGTGGGCAGGGAATAATCGTAGTTGAGAAGCGAGGGTTTTATGCCGGAGAGTGGGTGACGGCACAGGGAGAGATTTTGACGGTTGAGGACTTGAGGTTACACGTAGCCGATATTTTGGCGGGACAGTACGCGATGGACGATTTGCCGGACACGGCTTATATTGAAGAGCGAGTACGAGTACATCCGGTGTTTGCCAAGTATAGTTACCACGGGACGCCGGACATTCGGGTGATCGTGTTTAATAACGTGCCGATTATGAGTTATGTAAGATTACCGACCGAGGAGTCGGGAGGAAGGGCTAATCTTTTTCAAGGGGCGGTGGCGGTCGGAATTGACATTGCAACCGGGATTACCACCTACGGAGTTCACCACGCAAAACAGGTCGAGTTTTTGCCCGGTAGTCGCCGGAAACTTAGGGGGATTGAGATTCCGTTGTGGGACGAGATTTTGGAGACGGCGATTCTGGCGGCCAAGACGGTGGGGCTCGGGTATATGGCAAGCGATATTGTGTTGCAGACCAAGATAAACGAGAAGACGGGAGAGGTGGAGGCGGTGCCGATGATACTTGAGGTAAACGCGCAGCCGGGACTGAAGATTCAGATTGCTAACAAAGCCGGACTGAGAGAGCGGCTCGAAAGGGTGAAGGGACTGAAGATTCGGGACGCCAAACACGGGATTAGGGTAGCGAAAGCGCTGTTTGCCGACGAGAAACTGATGGAGAAGGGGCTCGGGAGAAAGACGGTGTCTGCTTATGAAGAAGTTGAGTTGATTGGGGAGGGAGGAGAGCGGAAAACGGTGAGAGCGAAGATTGATACGGGGGCGGACAGCTCAAGTATTGATCGAGATTTGGCTAAGGAGTTGGGGTTACTCGAACAAGACAACTTTCTTTATGACGAGTATTTCCGCAACGCACTAGGGCGCAAGAGACGAGAGGTGGTGGGGGTCAAGTTTGTGATGGCGGGGAGGAAGATTAAGACGCGAGTTTCGATTGCCGATCGGAGTCGGTTGAGGAGTAAGTTTTTAGTGGGAAGAAGAGATTTAAAGAATTTTGTGGTGATGGTGGAATGAAAAACAAAAAAGTAGCCGTTGCGATGAGTGGGGGAGTGGATTCGTCGGTTGCGGCGGCGATTTTAGTTGAGCAAGGTTATGCAGTAACGGGAGTGTATATTGAGGCTTATAACGAACCCGGTTGTCGAACGGATCAAGACAAAGCAGATGCTTTAAAGGTTGCAATGAAACTGGGGATACCTTTTAAGACACTAGATTTACGAAAAGAGTATCGCGAGAAAGTAACGAAGTATTTTTTGGAGACGTATCGAGAAGGAAGAACGCCAAATCCGGATGTGGTGTGTAACCGGGAAATCAAGTTTGGGGAGTTTTTCCGTTATGCTAGGAAGAAGGGGTTTGAAGAAATTGCCACCGGACATTATTGTCGCAAAGCAAGAGTTAAGAACAAGTGGGTTTTGCAGCGCCCCCGAGATTTAGAGAAGGACCAGAGTTATTTTTTGTGGCAAGTCGCGAGCGAGGAGCTTGCGAGGGTGAGGTTTCCTTTGGGTGAGCTCACGAAGAGCGAGGTGCGACAGAAAGCGAGAGAGCTCAAGTTGTCCAACGCCGAGAAACCCGACTCAATGGGGGTGTGCATGATGGGGCAGTTAAATGTGAGAGAGTATTTAAGGCGGCAATTAGGGGAAGTGGAGGGAGAGGTAGTGATGCGAGACGCAAAGGGAGAAGAGAGGGTGGTGGGGAAGCATAGAGGGATGTGGACGGTGACAATCGGAGAGCGAGTAGGGGCAGAAATAAAGCTAGATTTAGCAGCGATGCAAGAGATGGGAGTGGAGACAACCAAGATGCCGGTTTGGTATGTGACGAGGAAGAAAGTGGAAGACAAGCGGATTGAGATAGGGAGGAGAGAGGAGTGTTACACAAACAAGTTGCAGATAGGAGAGGTGAGGGGAGAAGAACTAGGGGAAAACCCGCGGTTAGCGGTGAGAGTGAGAAATTTGGGGGAGTTGTACCAGGTGAAGCAGTTCAAGAAGAGGAAGGGTGGGTTAGGAGTAGAGACGAAGACGCCGATTTTTGCGCCAGCCAGCGGACAGGACGCAGTGTTTTATCGTGGAGATTGTCAAGGAGAGGAAGTAGTTGTCGGCGGGGGAATAATAGTATAGAGTTAAGTACATATAGTAAGTTGAGGAGGAAGTATGCCCAAAAAGACAGCCAAACGCAAGACAGTTAGACGAGCGTCGGCCAGTTCCGGTAAGAAAGAGATGATTCTGAGAAATCAGTTTTTTGGAATGCTCTTAATTGCAATTGCGATTGGGGCCCTAATAGTCCTCTTGAGGTATTTAGTAATCACCCTCGTCATGCCGGCAAACATTTATCAGATCGAACCTTCGATGCTGGTGCCGGGAATGAAGTAGGAAAATTGATTGTCAGAATTGAGTTTCCCTGGTAAAATAGCGGAGTTGTGTTTACCTTCGTATCACTCGTGAGCGCTCTTGGTAAACCACAAGGAGATGATAATAATGGCAAAAATGAGTAAGAAACCAAAAGTAGAGAAGAAAAAAATAGTTAAGAAGGCGACAAAAGCCGAGAAAAAACCAGCAAAGAAAATCGGAGCAGCAGAACCCCAGACAATGGAGGAGCTTCTGCAAACTTCAGGATACGAGTTGTCGGTGCCAACTAAAGGCGAGACGATGACGGGACTGGTGACCGGAATTACCCGCAAGGCAGTGTTAGTTGACATCGGAGCGAAAACTGAAGGGTTGGTGGCGGAGAAAGAGTACGCGATTGCCAAAGAGTTTATCGAGACTTTGAAGGTGGGGAGCGAGATTGAAGTTTATATCATGACCGATGAGAACGAAAAAGGGCAGATTATGCTGTCTTTGCGACGGGCAATGTTTGATAAGTTGTGGGGGATGCTTGAGGACTACCAAGAGAACGACAAGGAAGTCCAAGTGAAGGGAGCGGAGGTCAACAGGGGAGGGATGATTGTGAAGTGGCAGGGACTAAGAGGATTTGTACCAAGTAGTCAGTTTGGGGCACAGTACGCGGGGAGTTTCCAGTCACTAATGAACAAAACCTTTCCGGTCAAGATTATCGAAGTCGACAGGGAAAAAAACCGGTTAATTTTCTCGGAAAAACACGTCTCAGAAGTTGAGATCATGGAGAAGCGAGAACAAGCTTTGAAGGCGGTCGCCCAGGGAGAAGTGTATACCGGAAAAGTGACGGGAGTTCTCTCATTCGGGGCGTTTGTCGCAGTTGAGGTGCCGGTAGAAAAAACTAAGATCACAGTTGAGGGGTTGGTACACATCTCCGAGATCAGTTGGGAGAAGGTGGACGACATTCATAAGTATCTGAAGGTTGGAGAGGAAGTTAAAGTCAAGGTACTAGGAGTCGAAGAGGGGACGGGGAAACTCAACCTGTCGGTGAAGCAACTCTTGACTGATCCGTGGAGCGAGGTTGCCAAGAAGTACGCCGCCGGAACGACGGTAAAGGGGACAGTTTCACGCTCAGCTCCCTTTGGAGTGTTTGTGAACTTTGAACCAGGGGTTGATGGCTTGATTCATATCTCAAAGACGAGCCAGTTTGACGCACTTAACCCGGGTGAGCAGATCGAAGTATTGGTCGAGAGCGTGGATCCGGAACACCGGAGAATGTCACTCGGACCAGTCTTAACCGAAGTGCCGGTTGGTTATAAATAAACAAAAGGAGTTATATGAGCAAAACAAAAATGGTGGTTAAAGATGATCAGATTTTGGTTGATTTAGAGTGGATTTTCGAGGAAATCCGTTCGGCGGGAGGGGATTGGAAAGCAGTTGAAGGACAGTTAACCCAACTCTTACAAAGCGCAGAAGAATAGGGAGGGAGAATGAGTGAGTTGGTGGTTAATACTGACATTGATCAAGGAGGAAAGATGTACCAGAAACTGAAAGAAATGTTGGAGCCAAGTGGTTGGAAAGTTGAGAAAGGAAAGAGGGAGGAGTTAGTCCCAACAAAGCCAGGAGCGCCGACACAGTGTGTAGATGGCAGGATTGATCCAGAGGTACCAAGAGATTATTTTGAAGGTCCGAAAATTCAAGGGGGAGCTTTGGGGGTAGCGGCGTTAATTGCTAGAGAAGAGAAAGCGGAGAGAATTACGAGCGTGCACGTTGAAGAAGCGGGTAGAAGGATTATAAAGACCGGATATACACCAGGAATTCACGATATTAGTAAAGATCCACACTGTGGGAGAATAAAGACATCAGAAGAAGTGGGGGATCCAGAGTGGGAGATTGGTTTTGAAGAGGCCGCCGAAATAGTTGGGTCGTACGGGGGACCACATACTCATCTTGCCGGAAGTCACGGGGAGAGTTATGTAGGGGTTAATTTTGTGGAAGACACAACTCGGGTGCCAAACCCGGAGCAACAAAGTTTTCAAGTGGATGCTTGGTTTGCAGAGAAGATTGATTTGGGACAAGATTTGGTATTAACCGATGCAGTGAAAACGGTTGAGGCGTTGAACGGTCCAAGAGTGATCAGGGTTTGGGAGTAAGAGTGCGTGCTAGAATAAGAGAATGAGCAAGTCGGGGGTGGTTTTCGAGTGCACAAATTGTGGAGCGCAGTTTCCAAAGTGGGGAGGGCAATGTGATGAGTGTGGGAAGTGGAATACACTAGTAGAAGAAGTGAGAGTGGAGGCGGGAAGAGTGGGGACGGCAACGGGAAAGGTCGGGAAATTGCAGCAATTGAGGGAGGTTGACGCGGCAGCGGTCAAACGAATAGCAACGGGGATTGGAGAGTTTGATCGGGTGTTAGGAGGAGGGATTGTACCAGGAGAGGTTTGTTTGATGATTGGGGAACCAGGGATAGGAAAGAGTACTTTACTTACCCAGCTAGCATTGAGTCAAGCTTTTGCCAAAATGACGGAGAAGAGCCAAGTAATATATGTGTGTGGAGAGGAGTCACCGGGGCAAGTGAAGCTGAGGGTTGAGCGGCTGAAGAAGTTAAAAGATCAAGGGGCGAAAAAAAGCAGGGAAGCAAATTTGCAGATGTTGGCGGAGACGGAAGTGGAGACGATTTTAAAGACGATCGAGAGAGAGCAAGTAGCACTTTTAATTATTGATAGCGTGCAGACGCTTTATACGAGTCAGTTAAGTGGACAGGCGGGGGGAGTGGGGCAGATTAAAGAGTGTACGGCGCGCCTGATAGCCTACGCCAAGCGCGAGAATGTACCGGTGATGCTCGTTGGACACGTGACAAAAGACGGGGAGATGGCAGGTCCAAAAGTGCTTGAGCACATGGTAGACGTGGTTTTAGAGTTAAGTGGAGACCGATATCATGAACTAAGACTACTCAGAACGATGAAGAATAGATTTGGAGCGACAGATGAAGTGGGGGTATTCCGGATGCAGGAGGCGGGTATGGAAGAAGTCGCTAATCCGAGTGAGGTCTTTTTAGAAGAAAGGGAGGAAGGGGCGAGCGGAAGTTGTGTAACGGTGGTGATGGAAGGGACGAGGCCTGTACTAGTTGAGGTGCAGGCCTTAGTGGTTGAAAGCGAGTTGCCGGTGCCACGAAGAGTTGCACAGGGAGTAGACGTGAGACGAGTTCAGATCTTACTTGGTGTATTACAGAAACACGCGAAGCTCAATATGGGGGCGAGAGATGTTTTTATCAAAGTAACGGGTGGGTTGACGATCAAAGAGCCGGCGGTTGATTTGGCGATTGCGCTTGCTGTCACAAGTTCATACCAAAACAAGCCGCTTGCGAAAACCGCGGTCGCAGTTGGTGAAGTGGGACTTTTGGGGGAGGTGAGGAGCGTAAGTTGGTACGAGAAGCGGGTGAAAGAGGCCAGGAAGCTGGGTTACAAGACGATTTACTCAAGAGAGAAGTATCAAAAAGTGAGTGATTTTTTCAAAAAGCTTTAAGAGCGACGGAAAGTTTATTTCTCAAGATAATTGCAGGAAGAAGGGGGGGTGGTTGTGGCTGGAAGAAGTGGAGAGACAAGAGATCGTTTAGAGCTTGAAAGAGAGTTGTGAAGAAGTTATCCACATTAGACAAAAATGAATAATTTCCAGAGTCAAAAATACTATCGGGTAGGGGAAGGAGGTTGGTGAAAATACTTATAGGTTGACATTTTTACCCAGAGGTGATAAATTGAGCGGTACGATCAAACTAATTACTGTCCGGTTAGAGAGAATGCTTAAAATAGAGATCTAGACGAAAAGAGCATTCCTACCGCTGAAACTCCATTTGACCGGGTTCACGAGTAGCAATGCTCTTATTCAGATCGTGATACAGCAACTTTCGTTATGTATCACTGTAACCGTAGATTAACATTGTGAGAGAAGAGTGTCAAGCTACATCTTGTGTGTAGCCGATATTATCTCACACTACGGGTAGTGTTTAGGCCTATAATGACTTGACTGACGAGTCATTAGAGAGTCGTCGATAAACACAGATTTTGTCGACAGAATCGGGGGGCATGTGAGATAGGGCAGGCTCATAGCCCTCCGGTTTTGAAGAAAGGTTGACGAAAGACTGGAAGTGTGGGATACTAGGTTTGTTTCCAGATAAGGTGTTTTCAGGACAATAAGTTTCTAGGAATGACGAGAATTATATTTCAATAATTAGTAGTTCGGGAGAACAAAAATGCCAGGAAAGAAAGTAGGCGATAAACCGGAGTTACCGGGAGTGCAAGAGCAGAAAGAAGTTGAGAAGAAACCAGTGATGAGTGAGATAAAAAACGAAGTACCAGAATTACCAAAAGAACAAGTCGGGAGGCCCAGCGGGAACGGAGGGGAGTATATCTCGGGATACCTAGATAACTCGCCAGATGGACACGGGGTTTTGCGACCGCAGTTTAGTCCTTCAGAACGGGATGTTTATATTTCCTCGATGGTGGTGAGACGACTCGGACTGAGACCAGGAGACAAGGTTGAGGGAACAGCCAGACGACCAAATGATAATGAGCGGTATTGGGGGCTGATGACGGTTTCGAAAGTGAATGGACAGTCACCAAAAGATTTGTATAAGAGAACGAAGTTTCATAACCTGACCCCGATCTATCCAAACCAAAAACTGAAGCTGGAGACCGATCAGCAGCCATTCTCGACGCGCCTCATTGATCTAGTTGCGCCGGTTGGCAGAGGACAGCGGGGAATGATTGTTTCACCCCCTAAGGCCGGGAAGACCACCGTGATGAAGGATGTGATTACAGGAATTGCCAAGAACTATCCGGAGATTCACTTGATGGCGGTTCTGATCGGGGAGCGACCGGAAGAAGTGACAGATATCAGACGACACCTCGAAATTGTGACGAAGGACAGTAATATTCTTGGAGAGTGTGCGGCCAGTAACTTTGACGAGCCGGCGGAAGACCAAACAAGAGTCGCAGAGATTGCCTTAGAGAGAGCCAAGAGGCTGGTGGAGGAAGGGAAGGATGTAGTTGTCATGTTAGACTCGATTACCCGTTTAGCGCGGGCTTATAACCTGGCGATTCCAACCAGTGGAAGAACTCTTTCCGGAGGATTTGATCCGGCAGCCCTTTACCCGCCCAAGAGATTTTTTGGGGCGGCGAGAAAAATGGAGGGTGGGGGATCGCTCACCATTTTAGGAACGGCCCTCGTTGACACCGGCAGCCGGATGGACGAGCTGATTTATGAAGAATTTAAGGGAACCGGGAACATGGAGCTTCATCTTGACAGGAGACTAGCAGAGCGGAGAGTCTACCCGGCAATTGACGTCATGAAGTCGGGGACGAGACGAGAGGATCTCCTTTTCTCCGGAACTGAGTACCAAAGTATAATTCTCTTAAGACGGATGATTGACATGATCAGTCAGAATGGGAATGGAGACTCACTGGGATATGTGCAAGACCTCATTAATAGACTGATGAAGACGAAGAGTAACCAAGAATTCCTCGCGAATCTGAAAGAGGGATAAGCAAAAGTTTAGTAATTTTCAGGTTACGGAGCTAACCAGGTATCGCCTTCGGACGGAGTGCTTTCGACATTATCTATTACGTTTGTCTCGACTGTATTATTACCCCCGTCGGCGGTTGTTCCCGGGGCTAGGCCTCCCTGACTTCCTCCCGAATCTCCTCCGGCAGTTGTACCGGGAGCGTTTTGATTCTGATCTCCATCTTGAAGAATGACCGTTCCTGAGCCACCTTCATATTTTACGCCCGACTCTCCACCTCCCGGTCCCGTACCTGGCGCCCATCTCATCTCTCCCCCCTCGATAACAACGCCGGCTTCCCCGCCACCCGGTCCTGTACCAGGAGCCCAGACATGTTCTACTTCCTGGAAAAACTTTGTTTGTCCTTCCGGTCCGTTGACGACCACGATGTGTTGTGCAACTTGATTAACCACTTGTTCTTGAGTCTGCATGACCACCCTTTTCCCGTCTTCACTAAACTGAGTTTTGATCGTTTCCATGGTTTGTTGTTCTTGGATCACGTTGTCTGCTACCGCTCCCAGAACCTCTCCATCCTGGAGATCTGAAAGCAAATCTATTTGTTTCGTTCTGATGCGAAGATAGTTTTTGAGCATGTTTTGGGCTTGCGCTTCTTGGTGATCCTCGGCAAATTCCTGAGCTTTTAGCATTCTCTTCTCAGCGTGTTGTTCCAGTACGGCAATTTTTTTCTCATTTTGAAAGGCGAAGAAATATTGAATTTCTTCCTGTGCTCTTAACAAAAAGGACTCTCCGCTTCCTTGAATATCCTGAAGACTTATGGCTTTGGCAGTGGTTGGTAAGGAGAGAGTGAGGAAGAGGGTAAGAATAGCAAAGAAAAATACTTTCAAGTTCATTCTCATTGGCTTTAATCTATATTGTTTATGATAGGGTTGTCAAGTTGAGAAGGGTTATTACTGAACAATCCACCAGTCGACCGGGAGGTTGTGGGGAAGGGGAGAGGAGAGCACAAGGGTGAAGGAGGGGGTACAGTCCGGTGAGGGAGCGCAAGTATTTTTGCTTTTCATGGTGAGGGTTTCATTTTGAGTGTTGCCTTTGGGGGTGAAGTAGACGAGGCGGTCGGCGGTGATTTCCTCGGAGTTGACCGTAATCTCGGTTTGACCAGCCAGAAGAGTGATGGTGCCTTTAGTGGTGTTTGAAGCTTCCTCGGCGGTAATGGGAGAGGAGGTTTCGTCACCGGGAAGGGCGATCGCCACGCGGTCAAGAAGAGTAGCTTCTTCGAGGGGAGCGTACTCTATGAGGTCACTGGGGGCAATGGGAGTACGATCGGTTTTGCCGAGACGGGCGGCGAGAGCACGGTCAGAGGCCGCTTTTTCGGTCGCAGTAGGGTCGAGGGTAGATAAGGTTTCAAAGAGTTCGGCACGGGTGAGGTAGCCTTCGGGGTTGTCTGGGTAGTAGAGGACGGCGTTGTTGGCGAGCGAAAGCGATTGGTTGAGAAAAGCGATAATTTTGCGTTTGTCGCTGTCGGTTTGGTTAAGGCCTAAGGCACGAGAGGTTTCGCGGGCGCGTTTTAAGTATTCTTGGCTACCGGCGAGGTAGTAGGCGAGGGGTTGAACGTCCGGGTTGGTCAAGCTTTGGCGGACAACGGGAGCGGCTGAGGGATAGGCGAGAGGAGAGAGGGGGGGAGTGGGGGGTAGGAGGATAAAGAAGAGAACGAGAGAAAGCAGAGAAAGGGGAGTCAAAATAAGAAGGATGGTACGGAAAGAGCGGGCGTGTTGATGGAAGAAAGTGGTAAGACTAGAAGAGTTGGTGGGAGGAAGAGGAATGGGTAGCGATGGTTGGTCCATACCTCAATATTAAAGGGAAAACTGGAAAAAGGAAAGGGGAGATGATAGGATAACGAGTTGCTAGGTAAAAAGCGAAAAATATGATTTTTAAAGAGAGTTCGTTTTTTGGCGAGGTAGGAGAGTTTTTTCGGCAGCTAAAGCGTTATTTGACAAAGCACCTATACCGGGTGTTTTTCCGGTTTGAGAAAGGGAAGGACGTGGTCGCTGGGGTGCTGTACCACAAGCGAGGGAAGTATGCGAGGCCATTTTTGCACTCGGCAATGATGGCCCTCATCTTTTTTGGTTTTACTTTAGGGCCAAAGTTTGTGAGAAACAGTATTGCGGGAGAAGTAGCGGCGAGACAGGAGACGGCGGTGGTGGGGGGAGAGGTGTTGGGGGAGTCGCTCAACAATACCGGGGTGGTGACATTGGAGTCGAACAAGCCTTGGAACCAAGTGAGTGAGTATACGGTTCGAGAGGGAGATACTCTGAGCTCGATTGCGGCGAAGTTTGATTTGTCGATTGACAGCGTGAAGTGGGCGAACGAGAAAGTCGAGTGGACGAAGATAAAACCCGGACAAGTAGTGAGCATTCCACCGGTCACGGGAGTGGTTTATACCGTTAAAGCGGGGGAGACGATTTATTCGATTGCAAGTAAGCTCAACACTAACCCGCAGGGAATTGTCGACTTTCCTCTCAACACTTTCGCGGATGACGAGACGTTTGCTCTCGTTGCCGGGCAGACGTTGATTGTGCCGGATGGAGTGATGCCGGACGCACCGGCGCCAACGGTCGCGAAGTATGCGAATGTTCTAACTCCAGACGCGGGAAGTGTGACGGCGGCGGGGACGTTTGTGTGGCCAGCTTATGGACGTATTACCCAGCCTTTCCGGTGGTATCACCAGGGGACAGATATTGCTAACCACGATGGAGGGGCGATTCTAGCCGCGGATGCGGGAACGGTAGTCGTTTCTGGTTGGACGAATGTTGGATATGGAAATCACATTATAATTGACCATGGGAATGGGTACCAAACACTTTACGGGCATATGTCGGTGTTGTCGGTCGTTGCTGGACAAAGGGTAGCAAGGGGAGCGGTGATCGGGCAAATGGGGAGTACGGGTAGGTCGACGGGAACGCATTTACACTTTGAGATTAGAACTTCGTCAGGAAATGTCGATCCAATGGGTTATTTGAGATAGGAAGGATGAAAGCCAAAGTTGCCATACTAATTGGACGTTTTCAACCTTTACACAGGGGACATTTGTTTGCCATTAAGAAGGCGCTAGAAGTAGGTGAGAAGGTGATAGTTGGGATTGGGAGTAGTCAAGAAGAAGGGACGAAAGACAATCCTTGGAGTTATGAAGTTAGAAGAAAAATGGTAGAGGTGGGAGTAAGGGAGTTGGGGATAAAAGAGGCAGTAATAACAATTTGGCCGGTACCGGATTTTCCAAGTGACAGAGAATGGACAGAGGAGATTTTAAGGGAGTTGAAGCAAGTGGGAGTGAGGAAAGAGGAGATAGTGGTGGTGTCAAACAATGAGTGGACAACCAGGGTACTCAGAGGAGCGGGACTGAAGATTTATGAGCAAGGTTACAAAAACCGAGGAGAGTGGGAGGGGTACAAAATTCGGGAGATTAGGCGCAGGAGGGGTGAGGAGTGGAGAGAGAGGGTAACAGAGGCGATCGCAAAGATTATGGACGAGAATCCGGTAAAATAGGTGGGTCCCAGAAATGTTTAGCAAGATTTACGTGTTCACGATCAAGAAAAGTAACCCCTTCATTTTTCAGGAGAGCGTACTGGGCAGATGAGCCGCCAAAGGCGAAGTTGGGGGCGAGGCGACCGACTTGGTTGACGACACGATGGCAGGGAGTAAGGGGATCACGGTTAGCGTGGAGAGCGTGGCCAACCCGACGAGCGTCGCGGGAGGAGAGAGCACTCGCAAGGACGCCGTAGGTGGTGACGTGACCGGGAGGGATTAGGCGAGTGAGCGCATAAACCTTTGCAAAAAAACTCATTTTTTCATTTTGTTGCCAAAGCCTTCGATCGCTTTAAGAATCTCGAGAGGAACGGCGAAGACGACGGTGTTAGATTGGTCACTAGAAATATCGTTAATGGAGTTGAGGGTGCGGAGATGCAGGGCACCGGGAGCGGTCGCGAGCATGGTCGCGGCATTAGCCAAGTTTTTGCTAGCCATCAGTTCGCCTTCACTGTTAATAATGGTTGCGCGCTTTTCCCGTTCGGCCTCGGCCTGTTTAGCCATGGTTCGGATCATAGACTCGGGGAGCTCGATGTCTTTGAGCTCGACGGCTTGAATGTCAACTCCCCAAGAGGTCGCGTGTTTTTCAACTAAACCAAGGATTTCTTTGGCGATTTTTTCGCGGTTGGCGAGGAGCTCGTCAAGAGTGGCTTCGGAGGCAACCCGGCGCATGGTGGTTTGAGCGAGTTGAAGGACGGCATAGGTGACGTCTTCAACTTCGTTGATGGTTTTAGCCGGATCTTCGACTTTGTAGTAGATGACGGCGTTCATTTTGCAGGTCACGTTGTCTTTGGTGATCGTGTCTTGTTTGGGAACGTCGGCGGCTTTGGTTCTAATATCAACTTTGCGGAAAGATTGGAAGATGGGGATGATGAGTTTCCAACCTGGGTTAAGCATATAGGAGAAGCGACCCATGGTGTAGACCACCCCTCGCTCGTATTCGTTGATTTGTTTGAGACTAATAAGTAAAAGGAAAAGTAAAAAGGGAAGAAAGATTTCCATATTAACCTCCAAGACTCTAAGAACTAATAAGGCTAGTATAGCAAAATGGACAGGAGATGGGAGTTTTCTCTGGTATAATCGCGGTATGAAAGATTTAGCAAGGATTACCATTAAAGCTGGCGACGGGGGGAGTGGGAAAGTATCGTTCCGCCACGAGAAGTTTGCGGCTAAAGGCGGTCCGGACGGAGGGGATGGAGGCAAAGGTGGAGATGTGATTATATTGGCCGACGAAAACTTGGAGAGTTTGATCGAGTTTAATTTTAAGAAGAAGTTTGAAGCAGAAAATGGACAGGCGGGGATGGGCAAGAAAAAACATGGTCAAGACCGCGAGGATTTGGTGGTGAGAGTGCCGGTGGGGACGGTAATTTGGGAGATTTCCCAAACTTATGGAGAGGCTAATTTGAGAGAAAGATCGAAGTTAGAACAACTACTAAAAGAGAGGAAAGAGCTGAGTGACATGAATGAGCACAACAAGAAGATAATTGCGGCGTATGGAGGTAAAGGGGGGAGAGGAAATTGGCAGTTTCGAAGTAGTACGAACCAAACCCCAATGGAAGCGGAAGAGGGGAGAAGGGGTGAGGTGAAGTTATTGCTGCTTGAGTTAAAGGTGGTGGCAGACGTGGGGATTATTGGTTTGCCAAACGTGGGAAAGAGTTCGATCTTAAAAGCTCTTACAAGAGCAAATCCCAAGATTGCCGGGTATCCGTTTACAACTTTAGAGCCAAATTTAGGAGTTTTAATCTTAGGAAAAGGCAAACAAGACAATACAAAAGAGGTGAAAGATAAACTCATACTAGTTGATGTGCCAGGAGTGGTTGAGCAAGCGTGGGAGGGAAAGGGAATTGGACCGTGGTTTTTGCGACACGTGGAGCGAACCCAAACTTTGGTACACGTGTTGGCACCAGATTTAGTGAGAGAGGGGTTTAAGGGGTTGGCTGAGCAACTAATTGGAGACTATCAGGTGGTGAGAAAAGAATTAGAAAAATATGGAAAAGGACTGCCAGAAAAACGTGAGGTGGTGGTAATAAACAAACAGGAGTTGGTAGAGGAAAAAGAAAGGGAGAAAGTGGGGAAGGAGTTTGAGAAGAACACTGGGAAGAAACCGATTTGGATTAGCGCCGGGATGAGGGAAGGACTGGAAAAGTTGGTTAAGCAGTTAGGAAAGTAAGAACAAAAAAGGAAGTTGGTGGACCGTACCGGGATCGAACCGGTTACCTCTACTATGCCATAGTAGCGCTCTACCAAGTGAGCTAACGGCCCGCAAAACGGGATAACCATTTACCAAGAAGTTATTTTACTACAGCCAGCTCTTAAGGGGTAGGGATGGGAGTAGGGATAGGAGAAGTGGAAGTAGGAGAGGGTTCAGGAAGAATGATGGGTCCACCAGGAAGAGGTGAGGGGAGAGGTGAGGGCTCGCTGAGCTCGGTGGGAGTGGTCCCGCTGGTTGAAGGTTGAGGAGTGGGGGTGGGGACGGGTAGTTTGGTTTTGAGAGAGTCGAGTTCACTAGTTGCGGTAGCATAATCAGGACTACTTGTATCGAGATTGGCGATGACTTGCTGCATGGCGGTGTAGGCACCTGGCAGGTTGCCGCCAGTTTCAAGCGCTTTACTCAAGTTATAGTAGGCATTGGCGTAGTCGGGTTTGAGTTGAATCGCGGTTTGGAATTCTTGAACTGCGCGGGAAAGGTAGTCATTGGCTTGGGTTTCGTCTTTGACCGAAGTTGCGAGTTGATAGAATAAGCCACCATACTCGACGCGGAGAGCGGGACTGGCTGGGTCAAGGGCGACGGCCCGAGCATAAGTGTTGATCGCGAAGGTTTCGGCGTCGGTTGCGACGTTGATAATGTTGCGGTAGATGCTGCCGAGGTTTTGCCAGGCACCGCTTGAGTTGGGAAGGAGGTTGGTGGTGGTGGTTGCTTCTCTCACGGCTTGTTGGAGAAGGGTGGTGATGTTGGTGCGATCAGTGTCGGTGAGATCAGTTTTTTGGGAGATGGAGGAAGCAAGTGAGAGGTTGACCGTGGAGTAGGCGAGGTGGTAGGAGGCGAGAGAAGGGAGGAGATTAATGGCCTTGAGGTTTTCCTCGTAGACAGTGCGACCATCGTTTGCGGCAAGAGCTTTTTGAGCGAGAAACATGTGATACTCGGCAAGAAAAGCTTTGCCGCCATAGAAACCAGTTAGGGAGATGAGGGAGAGACCGAGAACAAGGACGACGGCGATCGTAGGGGTTGAGAGAGCGACAGTCTTGACGACGGCACGGCGATCAAGAAGTAAGAAGACGAGAAAGAGGAGTGTATAAAGAGGGATGGAAGCAGGAGTAATGAGGAGAAGGAAAATGAGGCCCCAAAAAAGCGTTTTGAGGGTTTTGTTGAGGGGGGAGGTGGGGAGAGATTTGACCAATTTGTAGCTACTCACAAGAAGAAAAATAAAAGCGAGGAAGCCGACGAGGCCTGTCGTGATGAGGAGTTGGAGAACTTCGGAGGAGGCAGTAGAGGGGAGAGCATTCCAGAAGGAGGTAGTGTTGAGAGCAAGGGGTTTGACTTGGGTGAAGAGCGAGGAGAAGTTGGAGAGGCCGGTGCCAAAGAGAGCGGTGAGCGGAGTCTTGAGTGCGTCAAGAGTAATGGACCAAGATGCTCCGAGAGGGAGGAGGGAGACGGCTAGGGGTTTTCCTGGGAGCATGAGGGCCAGATAAGCAATGAGAGCAATTCCCTGGACGAGAGAGATGCCACCAAGAAGGTAGCGAAGAGAGGTTTTAGAGGAGAGGCTCCAAGAAAGAGCGGTAATACAACCTAAGAAAAGAAGGGTGACGGTCGTGAGGGGAGGGCCGGTGAGAGTGAAGGCTTGGGTTTGCATGTAGGTGGGGAGGGAGAGCAAAGTGTGGAGGTAGGTGAGTTGGAGGATGCTGTGGATCGCGAGAACGCTAGTGCCGGCGAGGAAGCTCAAGAGCGCATGTTTGATAGTTTGGGTAGTACGGGGAAGGGTGCTGAGAAGATAGGTGAGGAAGGTGAGAGAGAGGAAGAGAGAACCACGATTAAGGAGACTTTCGGTCGCTCCTTCTGTATGAAGGACGAGATTGATGATGATTGCAAGAGTGAAGAGGATGAGGGGGAGATTGAGGGCGGAGAGAGAAGGGAGGGTTAACTCCTTTTTGGTGAGCGTGGGAAGGAGCCAGGTGACAGCAAGAACAATGAGAGAGAGGATCAATAGAGCTTGACGGGGAGTGGAGAAGAAGTTGCCGGTTACAGGCAGAAAGAGAATCGGCATGAAGAAAAGTAAGACGGGCAAAATGAAAGAGATGATTTTTTCGCGCATGACAATACTCCCAAGTTAAGATCCTAATGAGACTATAGTAATTGTAAAAGGAGAAACTGTCAACGTGAAAGACAGGGACTGAATGGTTCTAAGAGGGAGATAAATGAGATAGAAATGACTATTAGAGGATATAAATGATTAGAAAGAGATAGTTGAGTGGGAGAAGGAAAAAATGAGTGATGGGAAAGAGAAAGTAGGGTGGAAAGAGAGTGATACGAGAAGAAAGGGAAAACAAAAATTACTCAGAGAAAGACGGATAAATGAGGTAAACTCTGATGAGAAAAATGAGAGAGCACAAAACTTACTCTTGGTTAAGCGGGGGGGGGGTTATTTTTCGAGGGT
>Ga0172375_10003964_pt1 | contig 22202 bp, 25 predicted proteins | sample LakKiv1m_FD_114537 | JGI IMG/M metagenome (GOLD analysis project Ga0172375, IMG submission 114537) | Freshwater microbial communities from Kabuno Bay, South-Kivu, Congo - kab_092012_11.1m | ecosystem: Environmental > Aquatic > Freshwater > Lake | place: Democratic Republic of the Congo... | reverse complement strand
TTTTCCAACTGGCGGAGGAGGTGAGATTCGAACTCACGATGCCGTTTCCAGCATACCGCTTTTCGAGAGCGGCCCTTTCAGCCTCTCAGGCACTCCTCCAAATTTCAAATTATGCGTCGCACTGGCCCTGGGTATCCTGCTCGCAGTTTTTACTGCTCGCAATACCCGTTGAAATTTTACAAAATTTCAACCCACTATGCGAACCCTCCATGTGCCCTCGGGGAGAATCGAACTCTCATTTTATCCTTAGGACGGATCTGTTCTATCCATTGAACTACGAGGGCTGGTGAAATTGCTTTTTCGCTCATTTTAGTCTATAATTGCAGGTATGGCAAATTTTTATAATTCAATGGTCGGCTTCAGCTTCATGGGATTGGGAGTTGGATTTTTTGGAATTCTGTTCGCGGTAGTTTTAGTGTGGTCGTTTATTTGGAAAGGTCTCGCGCTTTGGAAATCCGCGCGCCTTGGCCAAAAATGGTGGTTTATCGCGATGCTGTTGATTAATTCGGTCGGAATTCTTGAAATACTTTACATCTACTATTTCAGCGAAAAGAAATCGGAACCGGCGAAAATGGAAGTGTAAGATTTAAAGCCTTTAATTTTGTATTTTATATCCCAAATAAAGGGGATAAGTTTTATTGCACATTGAAGTGTTTTGGGGTACAATAAATTAATGTATGGCCAAGCGTTAAAAAAGAAAGCGCGTATATTAAGAAGCAACGGCAAGACCTATTCCGAAATAAAAAAGACTTTAAGCATAAACATTCCAAAAAGTACTCTTTCTAGTTGGTGCCGGAATGTAAATTTACCTGGTTGGTATAAAGAGAAAATTAAGAAGTTAAATAATAGAGGTTTTAGCAAGGCGCAAAAAATTGCTTGGGCAAGTATCAGAAAAAAGCGGGAAGATTTTTTAAAATCCACAGAGGTACAGGCGGTTAAAATCATTTCTCGTTTGGACGAGTCTAATCTTAAAATAATTTTAGCCATGCTTTATTTGGGGGAAGGCGCTAAATGGGCGGGACATTCTGGATTAATGCTTGGCAGTTCCGACCCCGATATAGTTTTACTTTACATATTGCTTTTAAATAAATGTTATGGCATAAAAATTCAGCAGCTAAAATGCAGAATATGCTATCGAGCTGACCAAAATATTAAAAAATTAGAATCTTTTTGGTCCAAATTTACCGGTATTCCTCGTAATAATTTTTATAAAACCAAACCCGATCCAAGAACGATTGGAAAGAAAACTTTAAAAAAGGAATATAGAGGAGTTTGCGTGGTTACTTGCAAAGGATCCGATATTCAATTAGAGTTAGAACAAATTGCGAATTTGTTATTAAAAAAATTAAAGGGCCCGTAGCTTAGTTGGTAGAGCGTCTGGCTGGCAGTCAGAAGGTCAGGGGTTCGAGCCCCCTCGGGTCCACCGCGGTTTTTTTTGTTAATATTGTCGGGCCTATAGTTCAATGGGTTGGCTGGTAAATTTATAAAGTAAATTTACGACGGCCAACGGGCGATTATAGAAAATAAAATCGCCCCGGAAAAATACCCATTCGCCGAAGGCGAAATAATCGGGCCTATAGCTTAGTGGTAGAGCATCCGGTTTGCATCCGGAAGATCGGGGTTCGATTCCCCGTAGGTCCACTGTATGATACTTCGAGTCAGAGAATTGCTGATTTAGCTCGAAGATTACTGACAATTTAGCGGTTCCAAATCCTTTGTTTCTTGTGTACGGAATTCCTTCGGGGAAGATTAATCTCTGGAACCGGGGGCGTATTTCGGGACGCAGGTCAAACCATTGCCGTCCCAGATCGCGAATAAAGGCGATGGCGTAACCGAGAGCCGCTTCAATATCAAACTGGTCAATTTTGCATTCCGACATTGATATCTTTGCGGCGGCTATTTGGTTATCTATTTCCGCTTTTCGCTCAAGAAATTCTTCTTTGGTGTATGACCCGTCCTCGCGCATCTCGCAAATGCGTTTTTTCTTTGCTTCAAGCTCGCTAAGCCGGGTTTTGTACTGCCCTGCTTCAAGCTCAAACTTCTTCCCGCGCTCTTGCCAGAGATCAAGCACGGTTTCTTTGAACACCTGCAAAAATTCTTCCTTTGGCACGATTGTCTGCAAATATTTCAAAAAATCTTTTTCCAAAAGGGCCTTCGGTATGCCCTTGCCGAACATTGAGCAGTTTTTGTTGCCGCAGTGATAGTAATGATACCGGCCGCCGTTTCCTCGGGGGACGCTTGCGGTAAGCGCTTTTCCGCAGGGCCCGCAGGTAACGGTTCGCCTAAGCGGAAATTCATCAACGCGCTTCTCTCGCTTCGTCATTCTCGCTTTACCGGATCGCACGAGCATTATCTGATACATCTCGTCTTTGCTGATCATCGGCTGGTGCAGCCCTTCAATTTCTTTTCCCGTCCACGGATTCATGATAATCCCGGCATAAAACTTGAGGTATTTGCCGAGGATTCGGTCTATAAACTGAATCGTGGTTTTCTTACCTCTAATTTTTGCCAAGTCCCATGTATCAAGCATGCGAGCGAGTTCTGTTTGCGAACAGAGCCCGTTGGCGTATTCTTTGAGGCCGCGCTGGATGAGCGGAAATGTTTTCTCATCAGGCGGATCGGGAGCTGTTTTCTTCTCGCCTCGTTTTTTGAAATGAGCGCATGCGTATCCAAAAGGCGATCTCCAAGGATAGATGCCATGGTCAATTTTTTTGCTCATTCCATCCGAGCATCGTTGTTTCCTGATTGCGTTATCAAATTCGGCAAAGCCGGCAAGCATGGTTTCAAACAATTTCTCGGCCGGCTTGTTGCCGATGGGCTCGGTAACCGAATGAAGGGACACGCCATATTCCATGAGAATCTTGCGGACCGCAAAATGGTCATCGGCATTGCGGGCGAATCTGTCCACGCGAAGCACTACAAAGACCTGAACGCCGCCTTTATTCTTGCGACAAAATTCCAGAGCCCGCAAGAATTCTTTTCGGTTATGCATGCTTAAGTCCTTGGCGCTTTCGCCCTCTTCGCGGAAAACTTCCAAGACCTCAATGCCTTTTTCTTGGCAGTATTTGCGGCAGTGCTCTTCTTGGAATTCAAGCGAAGTGCCTTTTACCTGCTCATCGCTTGAAACTCGTATGTAAACAATTCCTTTCATGATTTTTTATGCATTAGTATGCGTTAGTTTATAAGTTAGTATAAGTCAGTTTATCGGTCACTATCGGTTAGCTGGTGTATTTTTCTCTCCAACACAACCCCTATGCTACCTCGTGAGACAAGTCAACTTTACTTGCCCACAGCTGATTTTCTGCAAAAATTCCGTGTTTTTCCGTGTAATTTCGTGTCTTTTGGTGTCTTTTCGTGTCTTTATTTCCCGTTTATTCCCGTTTTTTCCCCTTTATTCGGTGCGTTTTAGTGCGTTTTCGTGTGTTTTTTCCGCCTCCCGTCTTTGCTGTTCTTGTTTGCGCATAATAAACTGATCGTGAACATAATCTTTGTAGTGTTGATCCAATAGGCCGTTTTTTCTAAACCACGACTTAACCGTATCCAGCGAAACGCCAAGTTTCTCGGCAATTTCTGGATATTTGAATCCTTTCCACTTCATGTCTATCGCTATATTGAATTTTTCTTTAAATCTTCTCATCAGTGTATTTTTCTTTCGATGTATTTTCGTTAATAAGGGTGTAATACCTGCTGAATTCGCTTGTTGAAATACGCCGCTCGGTTTCGTATCGGTTTCCCCTTGCCGGATTCTTCTTTTTCCTTAATTTCGTTGTAGATATATTCAATATCATCAAGACCGTGTTTTTTAAACACTGACAGGATAAATCTCATATCCTTCTCGCCCAGATATTCAGCTATTTGCTTGCATCTCTCCTCTTCATAGTTTTCTGGATCAAACTTACTTACAGGAAAACGAATCTCGATTTTTTGATTTTGAGAATCCGATATTATTTTCTCATTCGATTTATAATTCAAATTCTCGTTATCGTTATTGGAATTTCTGCCAAACCGCGAACTCGAATTCACAGCAAACCCTTCTGCTAACTGCTTTTTTTGCTCTTTCAACTTCTGCCGAATATCCTCATCTTCTGCCGAACTTCCCGCATCATTACTGGGTATATTAGCCCCTGAACTTCTGCCAGTATTCTGCGCATCTTCTTTTTCAATATCCTTAAAACCCCCGGTAGAAAGCGGGTAATTCTGGATGTTCACAAAGAATGAACCTCTGCGGCCTTGCTGTCTTGGAAAACCTATCAACTTCTTCCGCTTAAGCTCCAGCATAAGTTTGTTGATGACATTTTTTGAGTATCGGCTCTGAAAGTCCTTGCTGACGCTCTCATAACTCACCATTGCCCGACCAGTGCGGGGATTGGCATTGATCCAAAGCCAAATAAGGACCCACATCTCATCGAGCTTAATCAAGCCGTCCAGATACGCGGTTCGTATGCTTCTGGAGAGCCGGATAAAATCATCGTTTTCAATTAGGATTTTCTTGTTTTTCATACTCATGCTCGTGGAAATTGCTAGAGGGCGTCTGAATACATCAGCGACTTTAATTCTTTAATGGCCGCCACAAACTTACGCGGCTCGACCTTTGCCTGGCCATTAAAAAAGCCCTCAAGCAATTTCGCTCTGTCTTTGCTGTCCGCAAAAACAAAGCGAAACCGCCGAGGGTCGGTTTTATCAATATGTATCAGCTGGTGGTTCTCGGTTAAGAGAAAAACTGCCGAATAAAAGTCACTTGTGGTGAACTGATTTTCCATTTTCTTTTCCATCTTGATTTTTCGCTTGCTCGATTGTCTCAAGCCAGCGGTCATAAATAATTTCCGCCAAAATCAAAAACCCGTCGCGGATTTCCTCGATCTCTTTATCCGAAAGCTTCGGATCGTTTAATAATTCTTTTACGCGCTCAACGCTCAACATAAAAAGCAGGCTTTTCTTTAAGCCTACTTTTATGCCAGCGATTCACTTTGGATTCACACGAGTCGCATTATTTGGCGAAGATTTCTCTTATCCAGATGTGATTATTGCGCCAACTGAAAATTTCTATACCCAGAGATTTCTTTGCCCGTTGATTAACAGCACGCATGGCATCGTAAACGCTACGCTTAGAATCTTTATCCCAATCTATAAGATCGAGTATTTCAATTTCTTTTACCCTTGTTCCAAGGGGCAAGCCGAACATTTTTTTACAAAGGAAGTATTGGTTTGTCTGAAGCGGCACAGGACATGTTTCGCCTCCCAATATCATATCGCCGGTATGTTCATTAAATGAAAGTTTCCCGGAGATGTTTTCTTCCGATGGCGGGCTGTCGGCCTGCTTAAATTCAGCAAACCGCTTTCGAATCTCAAGAAGTTTTTTCCTGTCGGGTTTTTTGATGATATAGAACAGCGGCAATTTTCTGAATCCTAATATTTCAGAATCTTCCGCAGCTTCCCCCTTCAACTTTAATAAGAGCTTATTTTGTTCAATAAGGTTTCTATAGTTAGACGGAAGCGGTAAGTTGAGATTTGAAAGCTTGATCTCGTCTGGATTCGGCGAAATTTCCATTTCGTGCAAAATGGCGTCGATAAACCTTATAAGGTCTTTGTTTGCATTTTCCATACTCATATTCATTATTTCGGCTACTTTTGCATACAATCGGATATAGCCGTTATATACGATTTTGGGCCGTTGACTTCAGTTTCGCAATCTACTATAATCTAATATAGTTAAAGTATAAGATAATTTATGGCAAAAAACAACCGTTTTGACCAGAGGCTCGCGTCTATTCCATCAGAGCTTTGGTCAAAGATAACACAAATTGATGAGCTGAAGGGGCAATGGATCGCCGGGGCCCGGCTCTCTCCGCAAGTTTTAGGCCGTCTCAAGCGGTCGGTTTTGATTACTTCAACCGGGGCGTCAACTCGTATTGAAGGAGCGCGTCTTTCTGATGAGGATGTAGAGAAACTGATGCGCGGCATTGATATCCAGAAATTCACGGACCGCGACAAACAGGAAGTGAAAGGATACTTTGAGCTACTCGAAAATATATTTGATTCTTGGAAATCTCTCAAGCTTTCAGAGGGCGCTATTAAGCATTTTCATAAAGAGCTTTTGAAGCATGTCGCCAAAGACGAGACCCACCGAGGCGATTACAAAAAAACCGAGAATAAGGTGCACATGCTCAATGCCGCCGGAGAATCAGTTGGTGTGCTTTTTGACACCACGCCGGCATACCTTACGCCCAAAGAAATGCAGGAGTTGGTTGAGTGGACACAAGAAGCATTGGCAGAGAAAAAATACCATCCACTTTTGATTGTCGGCAACTTTCTTGTTGAGTTTTTGCAGATCCATCCATTCCAAGATGGCAATGGCCGGCTTAGTCGCGTGCTCACGAATCTTCTTTTGCTCAAAGAGGGGTATTTGTATATGCCTTACATTTCGCATGAGAAACTGGTTGAAGATAACAAGCCGGAGTATTACCTTGCGCTTCGCCAGAGCCAAAAAACATTTTTGTCCGCCGAAGAAACCATTATCCCATGGCTGGATTTCTTTTTTACCATTTTCTTGAAGCAATCACAAATGGCTGTTGAATTACTCTCCAAAGAAAACATTGAAAAACTTCTTTCCAAGAAGCAGCTTTCGGTTTGGCAATATTTACAAGGGGTAGATGAAGCTGCGCCGGGCGAAATTGCCAAAAATGCAAAGGTTGCTAGGCCAACCGTCAATCAAGCATTGGACAAACTCCTTCGCCTCAAAAAAGTCGAGCGCATCGGGCTTGGTAGAAGCACGAGGTATAGAAAACTATAAGCATTTCTAAAGATGAAATATGAAAATAAAAGATTTACCAAAAGTAGATAGGCCACGAGAAAAGCTCGAGAAATACGGACCCGAGCGGCTTTCGGATTCAGAACTTTTGGCAATTCTTTTACGAACCGGCAGCGAGGGTATTAATGTTGTCGAACTATCAAGTAAGATTCTCAAAAAGTTTAGCGGTGTCGGCTTAGCAAAAGCTTCGGTAAAGGAACTCAAAAACACCTTTGGCCTTGGCGCGGCAAAGGCCTGCGAAATCGTTGCCTGTTTTGAGCTTGGTCGCCGGCTTCTGCAAAATAAACAATCCGCCTTGCTTCTCTCGCCACAAGATGTCTGGGATCAATTGAAAGATATTCGCGACAACAAAAAAGAGCATTTCGTAATTTTCTTTTTGGATTCCCGAAATCAGGAAATCAAACGAGAAATAATTTCTGTTGGTTCTCTTAACGCAAACCTCGTTCATCCACGAGAAGTATTCGAGCCGGCAGTCAGGCATTTAGCCGCGCAAGTTATCATAGCCCACAACCACCCGGCCGGAGATCCGTCTCCCTCGCAAGAAGATTCAGAAATCACAAAGCAGTTAGTTGATGCCGGCAAGCTTCTTGGTATTGAGGTAAAAGACCATGTGATTGTGAGCAAAACAAACCACTTTAGTTTTAAGGAGCACAAACTACTTTAATCATGGCAAAGCAAGACACAACCGGGAAAAAGTTTTTACGCGAGACTGACGCGCGTATTTTAATTGACCGAAAACTTCGCAATGCTGGCTGGGACCCGGAAGATAAAAACCAAGTCATCACCGAAGAAACATCAGAAGCCGGTCGCGCTGACTATATCTTGAAAGACGGCCGGGGCCGCGGAATAGCCGTTATCGAGGCAAAGCGATTCTCGGTTGAGCCAGCATCGGCCAAACAGCAAGCCCTCTCATACGCAGAATCAATCAAAGCCGAATTCATCTTTTTATCCAATGGAGAGGAAATTTATTTTTGGGATTACAAAAATCGCCCGGAGCAAAAAGTGGCGACATTTTATTCCCAGCGCGATCTTGAGAAAATCCAAAATCTTCGGCTTGAGCAAAAACCGATATCAGTCATCCCGATTCCCGAAAGGTATTTTAAGGGCGGAGAATGGCGCATGCCGCGGCCGTACCAGAAAGAAGCAATACATGTTATGGACAAAGCGCTTGAGGGTGGTAAGCGTAAAATGCTCCTTGTTATGGCAACGGGTACGGGAAAAACCGACACCATCGCGATCTATCTCAAACGGCTTTTTGACGCGGGCATTGTAAATCGCGCCCTATTTCTTATAGACAGAATTCCTCTTGGCGTGCAAACCAAAGAGGTTTTTGATGAAATTCTGAAAGATCACTCATCTGCTCTTTTATACGGCGGCAAGCCAAAGGACGAATCCGAAATAGTGATTTCAACGCTCCAAACTCTTTATTCCCAGCTTCCATCACTCACCAGCGGCTACTTTGATGTGATTATTTCAGACGAGGCGCACCGAACCATTTTCGGCGTTTACAATGCTGTCCTCTCGCATTTTGACGCAATCCGTATTGGATTGACTGCAACCCCTAGCGGCTATGTGGACCGCAACACTTATAAGCTTTTTGGTTGTTGGGACGAGATGGAACAAAAGGGCAAGCCGACTTTCGTTTACAGCATTCGCAGTGGTGTTAAGGACGGGTATCTTGCCGGCTACGACATTGTGCAGATTGATACTAAAGTATCGCTTGAGGGAGTAAATTTTGAGGGCGAAGATTACAGCCCGGAGGATTTGGAAAGAAAAATAAACATTCCCGCGCGAAATGAACAAGTTACGCATGCATATTTTGCTGAAGAAGAAAAACGCGATTTCCAAAGATCGAGAAAGGCAATCGTCTATGCGGTTACCAAACGCCATGCCGCCCAGCTTGCGTATTATTTCAATCAAGCTAAGCCGGAGTATAAAGGCCGCTTTGCGGAAGTCATCACATCAGATACAGAAGATCCTCGTGGTGCAATCAGGCGTTTCAAGCTGGAAGAACTGCCCATGATCGCTGTCTCTGTCGGCATGATGGACACGGGAATTGATGCACCAATGGTTGAGAATCTCATAATGGTTCGCCCCACTCGTTCACCGATTCTCTATCAACAAATGCGGGGCCGCGGTAGTCGTCTTGATAAGAAAATCAATAAGAAGTCGTTCAGGATTTATGACTTCGCCGGAGTCACAAAATACTTCAACGATGAAAGCTATAATCCATATTCAGAAATCGCTAAAGCAAAAGCCGGTGTCCCATGGGGTACGGAAGTGAAGGATTTCGTGGAGGAAGAAATTGAAATGCCGGCCGGATTCATTCAGGTTGCAGAGACCGCCCCAGAAAATATTGATGTTGTTATCAAACGCGCCTATGTAGAAGTTGGCGCGGAAGGAGAAAAAATTGATTCCGATGATTACCAAATGGCATGGGAGCGGCAAATACAGGAACTCGCCAAAGCCGAGCCCTTGGTGAAAAAAGTAAAAGAAGGTCAGGAGCTCTCAAGCGACGAGTCAATGTCTCTTGCGGAAAAACTCAACTCGCCAAAATATTATTTCAATGAAGCCAACTTGCGCGAAGCGTATCACTATCCGCCCGGCACCCTGAACGAATTCGTAAAAACAGCTCTGGGCATCGAACAGCTTCCTACCGAGGAACAATTATATGAGGATCGTATCAATGAGCTTTTTGAGGCATGGCTGATTGATAAGCAATTCCAGCCGGAGCAAGTGAAAATTCTTCGCTTAGTAAAAAGCCAATACATCGCTCGCCGATCTCCAATTGAGGTGTCTATTTTCAACGAGCCGATTTTTCAGCATATCGGCGGCTTAAACCATGTCTTACAGGTTTTTGACACAGAGGCATTAAAACAAACTATCCAAGAATTAAACCAAACTGTTTTTGTAAACGGCTATGCAAAATAACATTCAACAACTACGAGAAGAATTTAAGCAAAAGATAGACATTTTGAATAACTATCTTTTTGCTCAAGGGTTAAGCGACCCAATGACGCGCATTCAGCAGCTTAGTTTTTTGTTTTTTCTTAAAATGTTGGAGGAGCAAGATATTGCGATGGAACGGGAAGAAAAACTAACTGGTCGCAAGCATAAGTCAATTTTTGCGGGACAAAAAGATAAATTTCGCTGGTCGCGCTGGCGCGAAAAGGGCGGAGGGAACTTGTATAAATTTATTCGTGATGAGGTATTTCAATTTGTTACAGAACTCCACAACGGCCACGATAATATCCGCCAAGTATTTGAAGGCGCAAAACTTCTTATTCCCGATGAAGCAACGCTTAAAAGAACCGTTGAAATTATTGATGGAATCAATTTTTCAAGTTTAGACACCGATGTTAAGGGCGATCTTTATGAATATCTTCTTGAACAAATAAATTCTGCTGGAAAACTGGGGGCGTTTCTTACCCCGCGCCATATCATCCGCGCAATCGTAGAAATGGTAAACCCTAAAATTGGAGAAACCATACTTGATCCAGCGTGTGGCACGAGCGGATTTTTGATTGGTACTTACGAGTACATCCGTTTGAAGAACAGTGATTCTAAAAATTTAGAAGAGAGAAATGGCCGGATGTTTGGTTATGGAGAAAAGTTAAATAAGGAACAATGGAAATTTCTTACAGAAAAAACATTCAACGGCTACGATGTCGCGCCTGAAATGGTTCGACTCGCCCTGATGAATCTTTTACTTCACGGTCTTGAAGGTGCGCATATTTTGCGTAAAGACACAGTTGCGGGCAGTGAAGACGAAAGCGATCTGAAAAAATTTGATGTTATTTTGACAAATCCACCATTTGCAGGATTAGTTGACCACGAGCGGATTAAACCGACTCTGCCGGTAAAATCCAATAAAACGCAGGTTCTTTTTCTTGGATATGTAATCAATTCTTTAAAGCCAAACGGACGGGCCGGCATTATTTTGCCGGAAGGTTCACTTTTTGGCACAAACAAAGATGACAAAGAAATCCGCCGGTATCTTTTGGAAAATACAAAACTTGAGGCCGTTGTTTCAATGCCGGCCGGCGTATTCCAGCCATATGCCGGTGTAAAAACCAGCTTCTTGGTTTTTAAGAAAAAGCCATCGCCAAAGTTAGATGGAAAAGAACAGATTTGGTTTTTTGATATGAAAGGCGATGGATCATCTCTTTCAGCCGCTAAAAAATTCGGCCCGCAGTATAAAAACGATATCCCAAAACTTTCAGAGCTTTGGGGCAAAGGTCAGGCCATAGCAAAACCATTTTCATGGTTCACAAAAGTCGGCGAAATTGCCGAGAACGACTACATCCTCTCGGCCAATACCTATAGTTCATACAACGGTGAGGAAGAAATAAGCCATCGTGATCCGAAGGAGATTTTGAAAGAAATAAAAAATGCCGAAAAGAAGAATTCGGAAATTTTGGATGAGGTACAAAAATTAATATGAAGCTTCAAAAAATAACAATTCAAAATTTCAGAAGCATAGAGGATGAAACATTTGATGTTAAAGAAATTGACGGTGGTAATACCTTTACGCTGATAGGCATAAATGAATCTGGAAAAAGTAGTTTCTTGAAAGCTGTTTCCCTAGTGGATGATGGTGAGGTTTTATTTCCTCACGATTTTTCTGACAACAAGAGTCCTATTAATGTTTATCTTACCTACAAGCTTGATCAAGCTGACGAGAAAGAATTACGAAAAACGCTTGTTGAAAAAGGATTTGAGAAAGATTTGCTGTCAAAGATTCAGATTGAAGAAGTAGGCGCATGTGTAAGTTTTGAGCCGGTGGCGAATTCAGCGAGGAAAAACTTTGATCGCATAAAATTTAAGAAACAAGTTTTTAACGATTACACGCTTGAGGGTGCAAAACCAGTCAAGAAAAATCCCGAACAAACACAAGACGATTTTGATTTGGAAAAGTATTTCGAAACATATTTACCGCAACATTTCTGGAAGAACTCGCATCATATTACTTTTTGGAAATCATCAGAGGAATATCTAATAAATGATCAAATTGATTTAAACGCTTTTGCCGAAGACCCAGAAGATATCTCAATCCCGCTTTTGAATTGCTTTCGTCTTGCTGATATTGATGACGAAGAAATAAAGCCGGAAATAGAAAAACTCAAAACAAGCCCTTCGGATATAAGCGACCTGCAGGACAAGTTGGGTGACAAAGTTACCGCGCATATTAAAAAGGTTTGGCCAAATCATCCGATTAAGATCAAATTTCACATCAATAATATGATGTTGTCTTTTCTGGTTGAGGATGTTGGGGTCAAATACGATTCAAAAACAACGAGCCAAAGAAGCGATGGGTTCAGACAATTCGCTTCTTTTCTGCTAACAATCTCTGCCGAAAGTGCAACCGATCAACTCTCATATTCTCTTTTGCTTCTTGATGAGCCAGAAACTCACCTACATCCACAAGCACAAGAATATTTAAGGAACGAGCTTATTAAGATAACAAAAAATAAAGAAAACAATATTGTTCTTTTTGCAACCCATTCCAACTATATGATTGATAAGGATCATATAGATAGGTGTTTCAGGGTCTTGAAGGAAAAAAATAAGCGGACGAAGCTGGAAAGGATCAAGGGGCAAGACAGCTCATATTCAGAAGTAAACTATGAAGTTTTTCACATACCCACAAACGACTATCATAACGAGCTGTATGGATATCTTGAAGATATCTCAAAAACAAAACTGGAGGCTTTGCCGAAAAGCAAAAAACGGTACAACGATAAAACGAAGGCAACGGAAACCGTATCGTTAGCAACATATATTCGACACTCCATTCATCATCCAGAAAATACGAAGAATAAGAAATTTACAGCAGAGGAGCTGGTTCAATCGATCGAAGCGCTTCGTGAGCTCAAATATGGGAAGAAAAAAATAAACAAAAAATAGAACATGGCACGAGATGAAATCGTTGAAAAATTAAATAATTTCTTGACCAGCCACAACCCCGTGACTGAAGAATGTCAGATTGTATATTTGATGGTTGAGGTAAGAAAAATAATCGATCACGAAAAAAGCAACAAAAAATATCCCTTGCTTAAGTTTTATAGTGATTGGACTGTACATACAGAAAAAGATTATGTCACTCCCGAAATGAAAAAGATGATGGAAGTAATGTATAAAACCGCAGAAATCGAAATTGAGAACCCCGCGCTCAGAAAAGCGGGGTCGCCGATAATGCAGTTCGCTTATATGGAAGGACTTGGTAAAGAGACGAAAGATTTTTTAGAAAATCACGGCATGGATTCTACTTTAACAACACAAAAAGATAAATGGTTGGCATTTATAATGCTTTTGGTAAAAGTTCTTGAAAATCAACCCATTATTGCACCAACGCCCAAGGTTGAATTTTTTGTTTTTGAGCCAGCAAACGCAGGATGCGTAATTGGCGTATTAAAATTCAAGCAAGCAATAGGAAAATACGATTTTTACAGATTTATGAATGCTTACTAATTTTATGATCTGGGTAACAAAAACAATAGAAATTGTGAAATCTATAGCAGGAATGATAAATGAAAATGCAACCCTTATTTTGGTTATTATTACTGCCGTATATGCATATTTTACTTATCGGATGGCAAAAATAATGGCGAAACAAGTGATTGCCGATATTCAAGTTTCCAATACCGTTCTTGGTAGTAATTTTGCAGAGAGCTGGCTCAAAGAAAGATTGGAAAAACAACCAGAGCAAATTGGTAAAGATTCCTTTTTTGAGTTCAGCTTATTATTTGATATCCGCAATAAAAGTTCTGGAAATGGCAGTATTGATAAACCAACATTAATTTTGAAGTTTACGAATGATGGTTTCGAATGTGCCGTTTTACCAAAAACAAAAAGTTATAGCTGGCATTCGGTAGATGGTAATCCAAATGTCCAAGAGCAAGAAGTAACAGATTTCGGGGGGACTATTTTTCTACGAGGCGGTGAGTCACAAAAAATTGAACTTGAATACATGCTTCACTATTTTAACGATGAAGTATTAAAACATATAAAGGAAAACTTAAATTCACTCGAGTATTATCTTAAATTCACAGACAATTTAGGAAAAAGTTATTCGCTAAAAATTAATGATATTAAAGGCGAACGCGAAGTACACAGAAGGTAATATGTCTTATCCAACAAAAAAATTAGGAGAAGTAATTGACTTCTTGAAGGGCAAGAAAATGCCTGTTACGGAAGAACAGCGGCTTGGCTATGAGCCCTATATTGGGATTGATACACTTCGAACTCGTGAATACAAAATATTCACTCCTGAAAAGAATGGGGTTCGCTGTTCTCAAGATGATGTACTCGTTGTTTGGGACGGAGCTTATGCAGGAACGGTTGGAATAGAGGTGAGTGGTTTTGCTGGTAGCACTGTCGCCAAAGTGGTTATCAGAGAACCCGAACTGGATAGTCGCTTTTTGAGATATTTCTGGGAACTGAATGGAACTAAAATTCGTAATGCGGCGCAGGGCGCGGCTATTCCTCACTTAAGCAAGCCATTTATAAATAATCTCAAGATTCCTCTCCCGCCTCTCAAAATCCAAAAACAAATCGTTGAGCGGTTGGATAAAATCGCCGAGGCGCAGAAATTAAATGACGATCTCATTCAAAAATCCGACGAGCTTTTCCAGTCACTTTTTTATAACGAGTACGAGGTAAAACATAATCAATGGGAATTGAAAAAGTTGCAAGAAAGTTGCAAGAAAACAGATCAAATGCATCCATCAAAACTCTTCAAAAAGGAATTTTCATATATAGACATCGCCTCAATTGATGACGATAAGGTTATTCGCGCTCAAATTATTTCGGTTGATAAAGCGCCTTCAAGAGCTAGGAAGGTAGTTAAGGCCGGGGATACAATTTTTTCTACGGTTAGGCCATATCTAAAACACATCGCTTATATTCCCGAAATGTTGGATGGCTCGATAGCATCCACTGGATTTTGCGTGATTCGACCAAATACAGATTTAGTGGATTCTCTTTTTATGAATTATGTTGTCGAATCCGACCATTTTGTTAGAAAGGTTCTACCATTTCAAAGAGGAGCAAATTATCCAGCAGTTTCAGATAAAAATGTTTATGATATAAAAATCCCACTTCCACCCCTCGAAACTCAAAAACAAATCGTTGCCAAACTTTCCGCGGTTCAGGAATATAAAACACAGCTTCTTGCTCAAAAATCTAAACTCAAAGAGCTCTTTGATTCTGTGTTAACTAAATCGTTTAAGTAATAATTATGAGTGTAGTAGAAAAACCCGGATTTATAAAAATTATTTTTGATTACCCGTTTCACTTGGGCGTTCCAAACGCGCTTTTTCCCATTCGTTTAGACGATGATAAAGAGAAGATTGCTCTCATAGGAATAACTGCTCGTGAGGGCATGCAAACTTTTGATAAAGGGAAACTAATCAGAAATCAACCCATTGAAGGTAAAACCAATCTTAAGTTTGAAGACGCCGGCGCAGAAACCAAAGGCATGGAGATATGCGGCTTTGGCGAAGAAAATCAGCCCTTATTTTGGGTAATCGCCAGCAAACATGGCAAATCAGTTTACCCTTGGTTTTTCTCTGAAATCGAAATTATATTCCCCGTTAACCATGTTTATGCGGCATGGTCTGACCCAACTAATAGTAAATATGTAAATAATCTAAGCGTGCAATTTTTTAACAAGTTCCTGCTCGCATATAGGAATGCTTCTCAAGATGTTTTTAATAAGTATTTATCAGAATCAGACGACTTCACCTCTTACAAAGCCCTTTACATAAGTGAGTTTACTGAAGAAGAAAATAAAAAACCAACCGCTGAGCTTTTAATGCCTGGTTTAGTAAAACAACGGGCTTTTAAACCGTATCCAATGAAGGCAGATATGAAAGAAACGGATATCCCACTAATCCAAGCAAAAATATGCCCTCCGCTTATGACTAATGCAAAGAAAAAAATGATAAAAGTAGAGCAGGTAAAGCCATTACTTGCAGGTGGGGCTGGTATTTTCAGCATACAGATTTTTAATCAGATTTTACTATCTGGGATGGAGCGATACGCAATGGACAAAGATTATAGGATGGCTATTTTAGAGTTTGATACTGCCGTAGAAATGGCTATTATGTTTTTTCTTGTGACGGCGTTAATAAAGCTCGGCAAATCCGATCAAGAAATAGATAAATTATTTGACGAAGAAAATAATGAGGCCAGAGAAATACAAAGAAAGGGGCAGGGCTATCTTACTACTCATAGTAAGATAAAAAGATTAGACGAACATTTTGCCGAATTGCGCAAAAAGCAGAATTTTTCTGAAGTAAATATTTACAAGTCGCAGGAGTGCAACGATTGGAATCTATTAGTTAGAAAGAAGCGTAATGCGGTTGTCCATGCTTGGGAGCATTTTGGCGAAGATGATTGCAAAAAAGCTTTTGATGCCGCGCAAAAGTTTATTAGATTTATTCAAAAAATAGGAGCAGAAACAATAGATTTTTTGCGCTAAAAGTGATATCGTAAAATATATGGGCGACTCGATCCAGAAAATAAAACGCGTGCCGTTGCGTGAACTCTGGCGCAAAGAGGACAAGGATTTTACGAAGTGGCTGGAAGAACACATTGATTTTTTAAATGACGCAATCGGTTTTGATATCTCCATTGAGTCCCGAGAAGAAAAAGTCGGGCCTTTTAAGGTTGACCTTTACAGTGAAGATAGTTTCGGAAATAAGGTAATAATTGAGAATCAGTTAGAAAAAAGCGACCATAACCATCTCGGCCAGCTGATTACTTACCTTACGAATCTTGGCGCAAATATCGCTATCTGGATTGTAAAAGAGCCGTGCGAAGAACATATAAAAGCTATTGATTGGTTGAACGAAGTTTCGCCGGACGACATCTCTTTTTATCTTATAAAACTTGAAGCCATAAGGATCGGTGACACCTCGCCGGCGGGCCCGCTGTTCACCGTCATTAAGCGTCCCACGACCGAGAAAAAGCAGATCGGGCTTGAGAAAAAAGAATATGCCCAGCGGCATGTATTAAGAGAAAAGTACTGGACGCAGCTTCTTGGCGAAATAATTAAGAAGAGTCCGCTTTTTGCAAACATCAGTCCGAGCACGGATAATTGGATAGGTATCGGAATGGGGCGAGGCGGCTTTAACCTTAATTTAGTGATTTCAAAAAAATACGCCCGAGCGGAGATTTATATAAACCGGGGCGAAATGGAAGAAAATAAAAAAGCGTTTGATTCGCTTTACGCTCTCAAAAGTGAAATTGAAAAGGAGTTTAACGGCAAGCTAACCTGGGAACGGATGGAAGATAATGTCACATCGCGCATTAAATGTCAGCTTGACGGAGTTGATGTTTCCAACGAAGGAGATTGGCCGAAAATGAACGAATTTCTCATTGATGTGGCGGAAAGAATGCACAGGGCATTCAAAGACCCAATACGGAAAATAAAAGTTTAAGTACAAAGGACCTCGTTTCCGAGGCCCTTTAACCGTCGAGTAAGCAATTTTTCAATTGTGTTTATAGTATAGCATATTTCGCATCTGATACACTTTTGTTATATATCTGAAATGTGCCCGAATTGTTAAATTCTGGGACGAAAATCTAATAAGTGATAAAATAAGATTATGAAGGTAAATAATTTCTTCAAATTGGTTATTGCGATTGCGGTATCGGAAGCAGCCGGCATTATCGGATCGGTTTTTACTATTTCGGCAATTCCGACTTGGTATGCCGGGCTCGTGAAGCCGGCGCTCAATCCGCCAAGCTGGGTGTTCGGGCCGGCGTGGACTACGCTTTATGCTTTGATGGGTATCGCGGCTTGGCTGGTATGGAAGAGTGGTTGGGGAAGAAAAGAGGTAAAAGTTGCGCTCGGAGTTTTCGGCGTTCAGCTTTTTCTAAACGCTATTTGGTCAATTATTTTCTTCGGTCTGCATAGCCCCGGCTGGGCCCTCGTTGATATTGTTTTGCTCTGGCTTGCGATCGTCTGGACAATTGTTGTATTTTATAAAATCTCAAAGCCAGCGGCATATCTTCTTGTGCCGTATCTTCTTTGGGTAAGTTTCGCTTCGTATCTGAATTATTCGGTCTGGGTACTCAATTAACCATGCTTTCTAAAAAAGCCATTGAAGAATTTAAGAAGATTTATAAAAAGTCCTACGGGGTGGAGCTTTCGGATGAGGAGGCCACGGACAAGGCCAACAGGTTGGTGAATTTGTATAAGGCGGTTTATTCGGACGATAAATGGACACTGCCGAAAGATTTGGATAGTTCACAAAAGTGACTTGATTTGCGGGGGCCGGAAGGTAACATACCCCCGCTATGAGAAAGTCCGATTTGGGAGATGTTATCGAGGTGGTTATTATCTTGGCGATTCTTGTCGCCGGGCTTTTCTACACCGCCCACGGTCTTTTTGATCACGATTCCATTTCGGGTTCTCATAATCGGTACTACGAAGCGCACGAGGACTTCTAAAACTCTCACAGCTCGTCAAATCTTGGGCAACCCGGTGCCAAGGGTACAAAGCTCTGGCCTGTGGTCAAATGCTCGCCACGAGGGCAAATAAAGGGCAACCCGCTCGGGTGAGCGGGTTCGTGTCTTAACTTTCGGTGTAAATTCGGCTATGCTGGTTGATATCCGTAAAATTTCAGCGTTTCCGAGTTGATAAGGGTGTGCCAATCGTGCAATTCCTTCAAAACCCGGTTCCACTGGATTCGCATTAAGTCCACCATTTCAGATTTGCCGCCGCTCGCTTCGCTCGCTGTTCCGCAAAAAAGTTTTCTTTCCCTTTTAGAAGAAAAAATCCGGCGCGCGCAAAAGAAAAGCAGAGAAAACTTTTTTGCGGGACTCTGCTCTGAACGAGCAGGGCGGCGGGGCTTCGCTTCGGCTCGGGCGAGGCGGAATTCCCCCCACACCCCCCTTCCGCCTCGCCCTCGCTTGGGCTGGCCTTTTTTTCGGCGGGCTTATCTTTCTTTTCCTTGCCCCTCCCTCCCTGCGCGGAAAAGGTTAAGGAGCTCCCTAAAATACATAATCCCATTTTGGGATTATACCATAATAGGATATACAATACAAATAGTATGAGCAAGTCAATTTATTCAAAAGATTACAAGGAAATTATAAATCGCCTTAAAAATGTGCGGATTCAAGCTGGATTATCACAACAAGCGGTTGCTGATAAACTTGGCAAACCGCAATCTTATGTTTCAAAAATTGAATCCGGCGAGAGAAGGCTTGATGTGGCGGAAATGAAAAAACTTGCCGAAATTTACAAAAGAGATATCTCGTATTTTATTTAATAAATAATATGTCTAAATCTACCAAATTACATAAACTGCATATTCCAGGAGGTTTGAATTTTTTTAAAACATTAACGCAAGAATTACTTCCTTATCATACCGCGCCAGTTGGTTCTCATTTATTTATTGTGGAAGGCACTATCGCGAAACCCCGTATCGGCATTAGGTATCCAGGTTATAAGTTAAAACAACGGACACTAAAAAGACCAAATAAAAATTCGGCTCTTTGGGCAAATCTTTATGATTTTGAGGTTATCCCCTTTGAAAAGGGGCACGAAGGAAGCTCTGTTGGTTTTACCTATGCAAATCTTTTAAAAGATTTTGAGGCCCACAAAAAGAAAAGTAAGGTTTTTTGGGAAATGATAATAAGGTTGCATGATAATAATACTATTGATAAAGAACCGCCAAAGCTCGGTGGTATTGATTCCCGACAATTTTTAGAAATGTTGAAATGGATGTGGGCGCAAGAGGATCTGAATTATAAATTATCTTGGAAAGAGTGCAGTTCAACAATGCCATATAGATTACAAAACAGGAATGGCGGGCCAACAAGCAAGGGCGTAGGGCGCGACAAGTTTTATGCAGCCCTTATACTTGTTTACGAAAATCATTTTGATGCCGCCAGTATGCGAAAGATTATTCCGTAGATATTTTTTTTCCTCGTGGTCCAAGACGATACTGCTTATCAATGTAGCCGTTTGCAAGTCGGCTATTTATAATATCGCAGTATTTTTTGTCTATCTCGGCAGAAATAAACTGACGATTTAAATTTCTGCACACATCTATTTCTGCTCCGCTCCCGCCAAAAAGTACCAAAACTATATCTTTTGGTTTAGTTGCCGCTTTAATTAACATCTCTGTTAATTTTTGTGGAATTTGGCAGGCGTGATAAGTTTTTTCCTTGCTCACATTTTTTACGAGATTAAACTCAAACCAAGAATAAGGCATTCTTCCTTTTGAGCCATTCGCTAAATTTTGGCGGATTCTTCTGTCTGTCGGATTTTTGTATGGTAAAGCGACTTCATCTTTAAAAAATTTATTGTCGGCATTTTTTCTGACATGAAGTATGCTTCTATGTGCCGTTGTAAATCTTTTTGGTGTATGTCCAACATTCGTGTTATAAACCCAGACATATTCGTTAATATGTGGAAAATATGAATCTAAGTACTTAACACGAAGGTGGGCATTCTGTTGCGGATAATTCATCATAAAAAGATTGCCGTCTTTTTTGAGAACACGCATTGATTCTTTGGTGAGTTCTATGTACCAGTTTATATAATCATCAAAATTTTTTGTATAATTGTTGCTTCCGTATTTAATACCGACATTGTAATCAGGGTCGCCAAAAATCATATCAACGCTATTATCCGGTAGATCTTTCAAAAGATGCATTATGTCGCCGTTATAAACTTTGTTTAGATATTCAGAAATGTTGCCTCTTTCTTGAGAATCTTTTTTTGACGGCAAAACGAATGTCTGTATTGGTTGGATTGTTTCAATAGATTTTATTACATCAAACAAAACACCCTGTAAAGAAAAATCTTGACCCCTTTTTACTATAATAGGTTGATAATTTTTATTTGCAGGTTGTAATCTTATTTGATTTTTTTCTTTGTAAAAAGTTTTGAGCGTTGCCTCATTTCCGTTAATAAGGGCGACCACTTTTTCTCCATTTTCGGCTATGCTTTGTCTTTTAATTAAAATTGTATCGCCATCATTTATATTTTCATCAATCATGCTGTCGCCCTGTACGCGCAACGCATATACTTCGGTTGCTCTCGGCAGTTTGCTTTTTGGGACGATAATTGATTCTTTATTTTCAATGGCTTCGATTGGCTGTCCAGCGGCAATAACTCCCAAAAGAGGAATTTTTACCAAAGGCTCTTTTTTGGAAATACTTATCGCTCGTGCTTTATTTTCTGACTTTTCTAAATAACCCGCTTTTCTTAATTTAGAAATATGAAAATGAGCCGTTGAAACAGAGGCGAGTTTAAATTTCCTCTGGATATCTTCAAGAGAGGGGGCATAACCCTTTTCTTTTGAATAAACTTTTACGAAGTCTAGGACTTCTTTTTGTTTTTTAGTTATCATACATGCTTGACTTTATTCTTATACTTAAAGTATAATAGAAAGAAAGTAGAAAATCAATAACAGTTATCCACAATTATTAATTTAAGCCAAAATTATGCAATTAAAATGGACGAAGCGAATTTCGCTCGCACAATCAGGGGTTGATAGGATTAAAGCAATAGCTGGAGTATATCGCTTAATAAACTATAACCGTACTGATAATAAGTATTATGTTTATTATGTTGGGCAGGCAGACGACTTAAATAATCGTCTTGCTCAACATCTTTCAGACAACGAGACAAATGAGTGTTGTCAAAAATATCTTAATAACTACTTATGTTATTTTCGGGCGGCAGCCATTTCAGGACAAGCTGACCGAGACGGAGCCGAGGTTGCACTTTATAATAAATTTAAGCCAACCTGCGTCGAACGGATTCCGGATGTAAAACCAATTGAAATTAACTTTGACTAATATGGCAGAAACATCATCACACAAAAACGCAAAGACTCGCGGATTAAGCGGATCAAAAACTGAAGTGCCGATACGAGGAAATCGTCGGCTTGATGCAAGTAGTCCAAAGGTTGCGCGCGAAGTTGAGAGAAGTAGTGGAGAAAAATCACTGGCAAAAGCTGTAAGACGATTAAACAGCCAGACCAATAAGAAAAAAGAGTTGTTAGTTCCAACACCAAATCTCGACAAGGCAAAAACAGTTGCAGAAAAAGTTGCAAAAGGTAAAATTTTGATTCAAAATTTATCTAGGACGCAAAGACGCTTTGTTAAATAAGCCCGCCGAAAAAAAGGCCAGCCCAAGCGAGGGCGAGGCGGAAGGGGGGTGTGGGGGGAATTCCGCCTCGCCCGAGCCGAAGCGAAGCGAGCGGCGGCGGGGCGGAGCGTTCAAGGTTCGGAGTCCGGATTTTGTTCAAAAAAAGTTCGGATTTCGTCCAACAAACACCACATGGCTAAACCGCCAACAGGCGGTCGCCCTAACAAATCAAAAGTTTGTTTTAGGGAGGAGTCGGATAGTGGTTTATTCCACCGCACT